>WNFI01056154.1_pt1 | contig 57011 bp, 51 predicted proteins | sample 5400471 | NCBI WGS metagenome assembly WNFI01 (sample SAMN13153348, study PRJNA577476) | soil metagenome | isolation source: 100 cm saprolite on Douglas fir-dominated hillslope | place: USA:California | collected 2013-09-17
AGCGAACTCTTCACCTCCAGATCCACATGCGGCAGGGCGACCGTCTCGGGAATCTTGAAAATTTCCGACATGAGCTGGGCGGCGGCCGCTTCGCGGATCCTCGGGTCGGCGGTCTCGTAGATGTAGTCGTAGGTCTTGATGACGAATTCGCCAAAGACGGTGTCCATGTCTTTCGCGCTCATGTCCGCCTCGACGACGCCCTTCGCGGCCTCCTCCGAGGCAGCCATGACCTTTTGCGGGCCGACGTTGGTCTCGACGGTGTAGAGGTTCTGTTTGCCCACCGGCCTGACCAGCGTGACGGCCCCGGCCGTGACCTTCACGGCCTCCTCGGGCGGTTCGCCCTTCGGCGAGAGGCTTTGCTCCATGATGATGTTCCGCTCGTCACGCGGCTCCACCGGGACATCGAACTCGGAAAGGACCCGCCAAGAGTTGATGACGTGGAAGGTGCCCTTCCTGGTGGCGGCGTTGTAGGTGAAGCCGTTGATGACCACCTGGTGGCCGATCTTCGAGTTGCCGTCGAAGGGATGGGTGGCGAGGAAATCCGCCGGCAATGACAGCCAGATATTCTCGGGCAGGGCGGAGAGGATGGGGCGGCCCTTGCGGAGTTCCTGCCGGGCCCACTCGAAGGGCGGGATGGTGCCATTCGGGAAATGGACGACAGGACTGGGCTTCTGCTTCGCGAACAGCATGAGCATGCCGACATAGTAATGCTGGTCCAGGTAAGGTTTGTCCTGGGGGACATTGTTGCTGATCCGGTAGATTTCGCCGTCCTCGACGGGGTAGCCGGCGATGTCCAGGTAGTGCACCCGGCCGTAAAGCATGCAGGTGCCGCCGATCTGGTCGCGCAGCTTGGCCGGCGCGCAGAGCTGGACGGTTTCGACCCCGTCCACCATCGATTGCTTTTCGATGGTTTTCTTCGCCTCGACCTTGGCGGTGACGACGGTGGATTTGCCGTGGGCGAGCGGATGGGCGGCGACAAAGGTGTTGAGCCACTCGGCCTCGGCGGCCGTGAGGTCCACAACGGGGAACAAGCCCTTGCGGCCATTCTCGTAGAGGAGCGTCGCATAGCCCCCCTCGATGCGCGCGGCGGCCAGGCCATCGAGCTTGGGATGCGGCTTGGCGCCGGGTTCGGGCTTGGGGGCTTCCGCCGGTTTCTCGGGGACGGGAGCCGGGGCGGGTTTCGGTGGCGGCGCCTTGGCCTGTTCCTTCGGGCCGCAACCGGTGAGCAAAAGCGCCCCGGCCGCGGCGAGCGAACACACGATAAAGCGAAGTTGGTGCATCTTTCCCGTCCGGCCCGACGGGGCCCGCATCTAAGAGCAAAGGATGCGCACAGGGCAATGCTGCATTGCTGGCAGCTCTAAGCGTTAAGCCGTAAGCTTCAATCGGGAGTCAGGGGACCCATCTGATCTCTGACGTCTGACCTCTGTCGTCTAACCACCTTCGCGCCCTTCGCGGTTTCGCGTGAGTCGTTCCTTGCCTCCTGCTAAAATCCTTCTGCGTGTTCCGTGTTTTCTGTGGTTAACCATGGCGTGGCTCAGGCGTCTTTCGCGACGGCACTGCTCAATTTGTCCGACACGCGGCCGGCGGCGCGCGAGACGAAGTCGGTCACCCCGTCCGACAGGCTGCCCAGAATGTGCGCGGTGATGTCGGTGGCGAGCCCGAGACAGAAGCTGAGGAAGACAATGAAGTAGAACTTGGTGCCCTCTTCGAGGATGTAGGTCTGGATCCAGGTGTCCTCGCCATACCATTCGACGAACTCAAGGATGACCACCATGAGGATGACCGTCAGGAATGGCGCGCGGATGAACGTGGTGAAATACCAGGGTTGATACCATTTGTCGAAGTCCCGCCGCGCGAGGTAGTGGCTGGCCCGGAAGAGCAGGGCGCAGAGCGCGCCGAACGCGCTCCAGAACGCCACCTCGCCGTATTTCATCGGGCCCCATTCCGACCAGGGCTCGAAGGCGGTGAAATCCAGGCCGCTCACGCCGTGCGTGCCGAAATAGAGGACGACCAGCCCGAGCAGCAGGGCCGAGAGCCAGACGACGGTCAGGAGGCCGGCGGTGAAGCTGGAGGCGGAGACCAGGTCGCGCTGCACGAGGTCAATCCCGCGCTCGACCTCGTCGCACTCCTTTTCCAGGGCGATGATGGCGGGGACGGTCGTGTTGTCGGGCAGGTCGCGGAAATCACCCTTGAGGGCGAACCACTTCTTCCAGACCTTCTCCAACTCCTCGCGGAGCTCGCTGTTGGGCGGGGGTCGGCCGGGGGTCGGGATCTTCTTGATGCGCGGATCCATGGTGTAGCGCCGGATCCGGATGCCCTGCTCGTCGATATCCTCGCGGAGCCGGGTGATGCGCTTGGTGAATTCCTTGTCGAGCATGGCGGTGCGGGGGTTGTCTACTTTTCGGTGGTGACGTTGATGGTCTGGCCGTCGGTCTCGAGGGTCACGATGCCGTCGGCCACGGTGAGCCAGAAGCGCTTGGGGCGGGGCACGGTGATCCAGTTTTCCGTGCCCTTGTTGTAAGCCCAGACGTCGTCGGTTTTTTCGCCGGGGACGTCGCCCTTGGCGTCGAGCCAGTTGGCGTAGGCGCGGAGGGTGGAGGCGCGGGGGTGTTTGTAGCCGACGTTGGTGCTCACGCCGCGCGCGCCGCACATCACGAAGGCGTAGCCCGGCTGCACCTGGTGGATGAAAGCCTCGGTGCTCGACGTGTCGGAGCCGTGGTGCCCGACCTTCAGCACGTCGGCCCGCGCGAGCTTGAGGGCGTCGGGCCCGAGCTTGTTCAGCCAGGCGTCCTCGGCGGCCTTCTCCATGTCGCCGACGAAGAGGAAGCTCTTGCCGAGGCTCTCGACGCGCACGCCGACGGAACGGTCGTTAGTGTCGGAGAGCTTGGCCTGCGCCGCGGGCGTGATGAGCGTGAACGAGACGGCGCTGCAGAGCTTGAACTTCAGCAGGTTGCTCTTCTTGCCGTCGATGTAGTTGAGCGCGCCGCTCTTCACCCGCTTCATGCGCACGGTGTTGATGTGGCTCCACGTGGCCGTCTCGGCGGGCTGGCCGTTGTCGATATAGGTGGCGACATGGTAGTTGGTCAGCACCCACTCCATGCCGCCGATGTGGTCCGAGTGCGGATGCGAGGCGATGGCAACCTCGAGCTTCTGGCCCGTGCCGCCGAGCGCGGCCTTCAGGTCGCGCTGGAAATTCTCCTGGCTGTGCGGATACTTGTTGTCGCCGGAATCGATCAGCAGGTGGTGCGTGCCGTGCGGGCAGGTGATGAGGGTGGCGTCACCCTGGCCGACATCGAGGAACTGCACCTTGAGCTTCCCCTCGGCCCGGATCGCGACCGGCCAGAGCAACAGGGCCACCAGCAGGGCCTGGGCAAGCGGGGTGGGGCGCGAGGCGTTCATGGTGTGATGAATCCCGACGACCCTGGCCCGTGCCGTCTGGGTGGAAACTAGCATCTGCGGCGGCAAGAACAAGACAGATTTTGGCCGGCTGGCCCGAGACAACCACGAATACACGAAGGACACGACGTAAAGCAGCGAGGAATTTGGGGTTATGTGCTTCCTTAGCGGCTTCGCGTGAGCCACCTGCCAGCGCGGCGAGCAGCCTTAGCGAGTCAAACGAGCGAGGTGGCCGTTACCATGCTCGGTGCGGCGGGTCTAAGCTGGATGAGCTCAAAAAAGGACAGGGAAGCGATTTTCGCCCAACGCGCCGGTGCGACCGCCAACACCAGCAAGCATCAGCCGCCGAACGTCGCCACCCGGGGCATCCGCGGCAAGGGCCATCACTCCAAGGTGACGCGCCAAAGCAATCCCGGCCGGACCAACGTGGCGCGAGGGAAGTGATCCGCGCTAGCCTCTGACCTGGCCGGTGCCGCGGACGACATACTTGTAGGACGTCAGTTCCTCGAGGCCCATCGGGCCGCGCGCGTGCAGCTTGTCGGTGCTGATGCCGATCTCCGCGCCGAAGCCGAACTCGTGGCCGTCGTTGAAGCGTGTCGAGGCGTTCCAGAGCACGACGGCGCTGTCCACCCCCGCGAGGAATTGCTCCGCCGTGGCGGTGTCGCCCGTCACGATGGTGTCGGTGTGGTGCGACCCGTGCACCGTGATGTGTGCGATGGCCTCGGTGCAGTCGTCCACGATCTTCACCGCCAAAATCAGGTCGAGAAACTCCGTGCGGAAATCGTCATTGCTGGCCGCGGTGGCCGGCAGCCCGGCCTTCTTCAACACGGCCAGCGCGCGCGGCTCGGCGCGGAGTTTCACGCCGCGATCGGTAAGCATCCGGCCCGCTTCCCTCAGGAATTTATCCGCCACGTCGCGGTGGACGAGCAGCGTCTCGATGGCATTGCACACGCCGGGCCGCGAGCACTTGGCGTTCACGGCGATTTTTTCCGCCATGACCAGGTCGGCGGCCATGTCCACGTAGAGCGCGCAGATGCCGTCGTAATGCTTGATGACCGGCACGCGTGCGAACTGGACCACCGATTCGATCAGGCCGCGGCCGCCGCGGGGAATGAGCAGGTCGATGACGCCGACCGCCTCGCTGAGCAGCCGCACCGTGTCGCGGTCGGCGACCGGGACGAGTTGCACCGCCGCCGCCGGCAAGCCTGCGCCGGTGAGTCCGCGGGCGAGCGCCCGGGCGATGGCCGTGTTGGTGCGCAACGCCTCGGAGCCGCCGCGCAGGATGACCGCGTTGCCGCTCTTCAGGCACAGCCCCGCGGCGTCGACGGTGACATTGGGCCGCGACTCGTAGATGAAGCCGATGACGCCGAGCGGCACGCGCACCTTGGCGAACTTCAGGCCGTTGGGCTGCGTCCACTCGCGAAGCACCTGGCCGGCCGGGTGGGGAAGCGAGGCGACCTTGCGCAAACCCTCGGCGCAGGCGGCGACGCGTTCCGGCGTGAGCGTGAGCCGGTCCACCAGCGCGGCGGTCTGGCCTGCGGCCTTCGCGGCGGCGACGTCGCCGGCGTTGGCGTTGAGGATGTCCATCTGCGCGGCGAGCAATTCCTTGGCCATCGCCTCGAGCGCGGCGTCGATCTGCGCGGGCGGTGCGCCGGCGAGCGTGCGGGCGGCGGCGCGGGCCTGCGGCCCCATTTGGGCAATGAGTTGTGCCAGGTCGGCCATATTAGAAGCAAGGAGCAGGGAGCAAGGAGCAGAGAGGCAGGCACGATGTGACGCCATGGAAGATCATGACCGCTGAGTCCATGGAATCACTTCGCCGGGAACCAAGTGCCGGTGCGCTTGCCCGCGACAATCGCGGCGATGAGCCCGGCCCGGCGGCCGCTGGCGATGCAGCACGGAATGCCGGCCTTCACAGCGAGTTGCGCCGCCTGCAGTTTCGTAACCATGCCGCCGGTCGAGACGCGCCCCTTGTCGGCGCGCACGATGCCGGACACTTCGCCGAAGTCGCGCACGAGCGGCACGACTTTCCCGGCGGCATCCTGCAGCCCGTCCACGCTGGTGAGGATGATGAGCAGGTCGGCCTTGAGGAGAATCGCGACCTCGGCGGAAAGCCGGTCATTGTCGCCGAAGTTGAGTTCCTCAACAGCGACGGAGTCGTTTTCGTTGATGACCGGCACGACGTTGCGACGGCTGAGCAGGTGGGCGAGGGTGTTGCGGGCGTTGTCATGGCGGGTGCGGCTGTCGAGGTCGTTGTGCGTCAGCAACAGCTGCGCGACGGACAGCCTCTGCCGCGCGAAAGCGCTGGCATAGGCGTGCATGAGCTGCGACTGGCCGACGGCGGCGCAGGCCTGCCGGCCCGCGAGTTCCTTCGGCCGGGCCGAGAGGCCCAGCGTGGCCAGGCCCGCCGCGACCGCGCCGCTAGAAACGATGACGCATTGGTGGCCGGCGCGGATGAGCGCGCCGACCTCGCGCGCCAGCCGCGCAATCTGCGGCCGGCTCAAGCCGATGCCCCGCTTGGTCGACAGGATGCCGGAACCGAACTTGAGGACGATGCGTTGGGAGCGTCTGGCCATGAAATTCGCAGCGTAGCCGGGGCGGTGGGCGCAACAAGCCGGAATCACCGCCGGCTGCGTTTTTCCCTCTCAAGCGGGCCGGCTATGACACGTTTTCGATGGCACGGTGGCAGCTATGACACGTCACCACCTTGTCTCGACCAACCGGGAGCGGTGCGATGATCAACAACACAAAAATCAGGATAAATCCCCGCCATGAACACAAATACCGTCCAGGGTCTGCCGACCGCCCAATGTTTTTCCAACGGTGGTGACTATGTGGCGGAAGGTATGCCCGGGAGCCAGCAATTGTCCGCCTGCGCGTTGACGCAGGCCGCGTGAGATGGAAGCATATGCCCGCCATCCTCATGCCGACTGTTGCCGCTGCGCCGCGTATTTTTGATCTGGCTTTGCCCGACCTCGCCCTGTCGCGTGGCGGCACGGTCCGGTCGCACCGCGCCCACGGCTGGTGGTGGAGCCGCGAAGGCGACACCCCGGAAGCGCCGCAACAGGACGCACGCACCGTGCTGCTGGTGCACGCGCTGACCGGCCGCGCGGAGGCCGGCGTGAAGGACGGCTGGTGGGAGTCGGTGATCGGGCCCGGCCGGACTTTCGATCCGGCGCATTACCGCATCCTTTGTTTCAACAATCTCGGCTCGTGCTACGGCAGCAGCGGGCCCGGCGTGGAAGGTTTCCCCACCGACCCGAACCTCGAGCTGACCAGCCTGGACATTTCGCGCGCCCTGCTGCTCGCGCTGGACCAGCTCGGCATCGAGCGCGTCCACCTGACGACCGGCGGCTCGCTCGGCGGCATGGTGACGCTCACGCTGGCCGCGCTCGCACCGGAGCGCTTCGAGCGCATCGCACCGCTGGCGACGAGCGTGGCGTCGAGCGCCTGGGTCGTCGGCTGGAATCACGTGGCGCGCCAGATTTTGCGGCTCGACCCCAATTATCCGCACAACACCGGCCGCGGGCTCGAGATCGCGCGCCAGCTGGCGATGCTGACCTACCGCGCCGAGCCCGGCCTCGACGCACGCCAGCCGCGCCCGCCGCTGGCAAAGTCCTGTGCGTCGGATTATCCGGTGCAGGGTTATCTCGAGCACCAGGGTGGGAAGTTGCGCAAGCGTTTCACCGCCCAAGCCTACGAGCTGCAGCTCGCGGCGATGGACCATCACGACCTGCTCCAGCCGCTGCCCGGCGAGACCAAGCCGGCCATCAACCGCGTGCGCGCCTCGGCGCTGGTGGTCGATGTCGACACCGACCAGCTCTTCACGACGGCGCAGACGGAGGCGCTCGCGCAGCATTTGCGCACCACCGGGGCGAGGGTGGAGCGGGCGACGTTGCACAGCATCCACGGCCACGATGCATTTTTGATGGAATGGGAGGCGCTCGGACCAATCTTGACACGGGCCTTGCATCTGCAGGCTCCCGCCTGATGAGCGAAAGCTGGCAGGTTTATAAATTCGGGGGCTCCTCCCTCGGCACCACGGGGCGTCTGCCCAAGGTGCTCGAACTGGTGGCGGCCGCGCCGCGCCCGCTCGCGCTCGTCATCTCGGCGCTCGGCGACACCACCGACTGGCTCATCCTCGCGGCCAGGTCGGCGGCGGAGGGCAACATCAGCCAAGCCCGGCGCGAGCTGGCCCAGGTGCGCGAGCTGGCCGGCGCGACGGGGCGCAGCGTGCTCAACAGCCAGGGGCAGAAGGGCGTGAAGCACGACCTCGACGAGATTCTCACCCCGGTGGAGCGCCTGCTCTCGGGCATCGAGCTGACCCGCGAGTGTTCGCCGCGCACGCTCGATTCCATCATCAGCGTCGGCGAGCGCATCTCGGTCGCGGTGCTGGCCCGCGCGCTGGTCGAGCGCGGCGTGCCGGCCATCCCGGTGGACGCGCGGGATTTTGTGGTGACCGATGCCACGCACGGCTCGGCGACGGTGGACAAGGCGGAGACCGCGGCGAAATTCGCCGCGCTGCAGGCCAGGTGGGCCGGCAGCGTGCCGATCGTCACCGGCTTCATCGGCCGCACCAAGGACGGCCACACCACGACGCTCGGCCGCAACGGCTCCGATTACACCGCCACGCTCGTGGCCGGCCTGCTCAAGGCCAGCGCGGTGACCGTCTGGACGGACGTGCTCGGCGTGATGACGGCGGACCCGGCGCTCGTGCGCGAGGCCTCGCCGGTGGACCGGCTGTCCTATGACGAGGCGCTCGAGCTGGCTTATTTCGGCACGCGGATGTTCCACCCGCGCACCATCATCCCGCTCCGCGAATGCGGCGCGGCGCTCATCATCCGCAGCACCACGCAGCCCGACGCCCCCGGCACGCGCATCGACAAGACCGGCAATCCCGACCCGAACCGGCCGACCTGCGTCACCAGCCTGGAGCGTCTCTCGCTGCTCGGCGTGCAATCGCGCCGCACCGGTCTCGGCCGGCCGCTCGGTGGGCGCATCCTCGCCGCGCTCAGCGAGGCCGGCGTGCGCGTGTGGATGACCACCGAGTCCACGCTCGGCCAGTCATTCTCCGTCGTGATTCCCGCGGTGGACGAGGCCAGTGCCCGCGCGAGCGTGGCCGAGGCGCTGGCGCCGGAGTTGCAATCGGGCGATTTGCGCATCGAGCCGATCCTGTCGCCCGTGACGCTCGTGACCCTCGTCGGCGAGAACATGGCCGGCCGGCCCAACGTGGCGGGAAAATTCCTCAATGCCATCGGCGAGGCCGGCATCGCCGTGCGCGCCGTGGCCCAGGGCGCGTCGGCCCGCAGCATTTCCTGCGTGGTGGACGCGGACCAGACGGCGACGGCGGTGCGCACCGTGCATGGCGCGTTCAACCTGGCGCACACCGAGATCAGCGTGCTGCTGCTCGGCAAGGGCGTGGTCGGCAGCAGCCTGTTGAAACAGATCGACCGGCAGAACCAGGCGCTCGGCCGCGAGCACGACGTGCAGGTGCGGCTGGTCGGCATCGGCTCGAGCCACGGCGCGCTGTTCGACCCGGAGGGCCTGCCGCCCGGCGAGGCGATCACCCGCCTGCAAAAGGCGCTGGGCGAGGGGAAGGGCGTCGCCGACGCGGCCACGCTCCTGGAAAAACTTTCGCGGCTGCCCAATCCCGTGCTGGTGGACTGCACGGCGGCGGCGGGCATGGAGAAGATCTACCGCGCGGCCTTCGGGCTCGGCATCAATGTCGTCTCGGCCAACAAGCAGCCGCTGGCCCTGCCGCAGGCGGAGCGCGACGCGCTGCGCGACGAGGCGCGCCGCCATTTCCGCGCCTACAGTTATGAGACGACGGTCGGCGCGGCGCTGCCGGTCATCGAGACGCTGAAGAATCTGGTCCGCACCGGCGACCACGTCATCACGATCGAGGGCGCGTTCTCCGGCACGCTCGGGTTTTTGTGCGACCGGCTGGTGCAGGGCGTGGCGCTTTCGGTGGCGGTGCGCCAGGCCAAGGAGCTGGGTTACACCGAGCCGCATCCGCGCGACGACCTGTCCGGTCTCGATGTGGCCCGCAAGGCGATCATCCTCGCGCGCGAACTGGGCCTGCAGGTGGACCTGACCGACGTGGTGCTCGAGCCGTTTGTGCCGGCGAAGAATTTGCGCGAGGACGACCCGGAGAAATTCATGCAGTCGCTCGCCGCGCTCGATGCGTCGGTCGCGGCACGGGTGGCCGCGTGCCTGGCGCAGGGCAAGCTGCCGCGCTATCTCGCGCGGATCACGCCCGGCGCGGCCGGCCCCAAGGTTTCCGTCGGCCCGCTCGAGGTCGAGGCATCGCACCCGGCGGCGGCGTTGCGCGGCGCGGAAGCGTTTGTCGCCTTCCACACCGAGCGCTACCGCGAGTATCCGATGGTGGTCCGCGGGGCGGGCGCGGGTGGTGAAGTGACGGCGGCCGGCGTGCTCGCCGATATCCTCCGGCTCGCGCAAAATATCCGGGGAAGGCGGTAGCACCGTTGCCGGTTTCCCGTTGCCGGCCGCTGCCGGCCCGGGACCAGTCGTGCAGCCTTCGCTGCGGCTGGGCTACCAGCCCGGTGTTTGTCCTCGGTTCTTGCTGGCGCAAAACCGAGGCAAAGCGCTGAGCAAACACCTGCCGGCAGGCGGGTTGCGCGCCCGGAGAAAAAGCTTATGTCATAACCGGGAAACGGGGATTGACAGAGCCATTGGCGTTTAACAACTTCCGCGCGTCTTCAGATGAACCTCAGCCTCGCCCTCCTTGTCCTTATTACCGCCGTCCTGGCCCTTCTGGCCACGGACCCGAACACACATGGGCGGCTCACTGAAGCCACTAGCTCCTAAGAGGAATCAAACTCAAAACCAGGACGCCGCCCCCACCAAAAGGGCGGCTTTTTTATTTTCCGCATATGACGCACTCCTTTCATACCCATATCTCGCCCTGCCCCCGATGGGCCGGCAGCGTAACCTGACCATTATACCCATGGAACCAGGCAAACGACACAGCCAGGTGGTGACCGACGGCCCCAGCCGGGCACCGGCGCGGGCCATGATGAAGGCCGTCGGGTTCACCGATGAGGATTTGCGGAAGCCGCTGATCGGCGTGGCCAACACCTGGACGGAGATCGGGCCCTGCAATTTCCACCTCCGCGCGCTCGCCGAGCACGTCAAGGCCGGGGTCCGCGCGGCCGGCGGCACGCCGCTGGAGTTCAACACCGTTTCCATTTCCGACGGCATCACGATGGGCACCGAGGGCATGAAGGCCTCGCTCATCAGCCGCGAGGTCATCGCCGATTCCATCGAGCTCGTCGCTCGCGGCAACAGCCTCGACGGCCTCGTCTGCCTCTCGGCCTGCGACAAGACCAACCCCGGCGTCATGATGGCGCTGGCCCGTCTGGACATCCCGGGGCTCGCGCTCTACGGCGGCTCGATCAACCACGGCCACCACCACGGCAGGTCCCTGACCGTGCAGGACGTGTTCGAGGCGGTGGGCGCGTTCAACGCCGGCAAGATCGACGAGAAGGAATTTCGCAGTGTCGAGAACGCCGCTTGCCCGACGGCCGGCGCGTGCGGCGGCCATTTCACGGCCAACACCATGGCGACGATCATGGAGGCCATCGGCATCTCGCCCGCCGGGCTCAACAGCGTGCCGGCCACGGACGAGGCAAAAAACAAGGCGGCCTTCCGCTGCGGCGAGCTGGTGATGAATCTCGTCCGGAAGAACATCAAGCCGTCGCAGATCATGACACGGAAGGCGTTCGAAAACGCCATTGTGTCGGTCGCCGCCTCGGGCGGCTCGACCAACGCCGTCCTGCATCTGCTCGCGCTGGCGCGCGAGTCAGGCGTAAAACTCAAGATCGACGAGTTCGACAGCATCAGCGCGAAGACTCCGACGATCGCCACGCTCAAGCCCGGCGGACTCTATACCGCGGTCGAGATGCACCAGGCCGGCGGCATTTCGCTGTTGCTGCGCCGGTTGCTCGAGGGCGGATTGCTTCACAAGAATTGCCTCACCGTCACCGGCCGCACGCTTGGCGAGGAAGTCGCGGCCGCGCCCGAGACGGCCGGCCAGCAGGTCATCCGGCCGACCGACAAACCCTTCAAGCCCACCGGCGGGCTCGTCATTCTCCACGGCAACCTCGCCGAGGAGGGGGGCGTGCTCAAGCTCGCCGGCACCGCCATCAAGCATTTCAAGGGCCCGGCCCGCGTCTTCAACAACGAGGAGGATGCCATGGCCGCGGTCAGCAAACAGCAGATCAAGCCCGGCGATGTCGTGGTCATCCGCTACGAGGGGCCCAAGGGCGGTCCCGGTATGCGCGAGATGCTCGGCGTCACCGGCGCGCTCGCCGGCGCCGGCATGTCCGAGAATGTCGCCTTGCTCACCGACGGGCGCTTCTCCGGTGCGACGCGCGGTTTTTCCATCGGCCACGTTGCGCCCGAGGCGTTCACCGGCGGGCTCATCGCGCTCGTGCACGAGGGCGACCCCATCGAGATCGACGTGGCGACCCGTCGCCTGCAACTCGATGTGCCGGCCGCCGAACTCGCCACCCGCCGCAAGGCCTGGAGCCAGCCGGCACCGCGTTACGCACGCGGGGTCATGGCCAAGTATGCCAATACCGTTTCCTCGGCGGCCGAGGGCGCCGTCACCACCTGAACAATTTTAAAACCACCGCAACTCAAGGGACACCATGAAACTCACCGGAGCAGAAATCATTTGGGAATGTTTGCAGAAAGAGGGCGTTGACGTCGTGTTCGGCTACCCCGGCGGCGCCATCCTGCCGACCTACGACGCGATGACCAAGTATCCGAAGATCCACCATGTGCTCGTGCGCCATGAGCAGGGCGCGACACACATGGCCGACGGCTACGCCCGCGCGAGCGGCAGGGTCGGCGTCGCCATCGCCACGTCCGGCCCCGGCGCGACCAACATGGTCACCGGCATCGCCACCGCGATGATGGACTCGTCGCCCATCGTGTGCATCACCGGCCAGGTCGGCTCGAAGGCGATCGGCACGGACGCGTTCCAGGAGACGGACGTGACGGGCGTCACGCAGCCGATCACCAAGCACAATTACCTCGTCACGAAGGCCGGCGACATCGCCCGCGCCATGCGCGAGGCGTTCTACATCGCCAAGAGCGGCCGGCCCGGCCCGGTGCTGGTGGACATCACGAAGGACGCGCAGCAATCGACCGCCGACTTTGACTGGGAGGCGGCCGCGCCGCGTCTGCCGGGCTACCGGCCCAACCATCGCGCCCCGGCGTCGGAGTTTGCGCGCGCCGCGGAGCTCATCAATTCCGCCCAGCGCCCGCTCATCCTTGCAGGCCAGGGCGTCCTCAAGTCCGGCGCGACCGCCGAGGTGCTCGCGCTCGCCAAGCTGGCCGGCATCCCGATCACCACGACCTTGCTCGGCATCGGCGTCATCCCGGCGTCGTCCCCGCTCAACCTCGGCATGATGGGCATGCACGGCGAGGCGTGGGTCAACCAGGCCATCCAGCAGGCCGACCTGCTCATCGCCCTTGGCATGCGCTTCGACGACCGCGTGACCGGCAACATCAAGACCTACGCGCTCAACGCCAAAAAAATCCACGTCGAGATCGATCCCTCCGAGATCAACAAGAACGTGCCGGTGGACGTCGCGCTCATCGGCGACCTCCGCGAGGTGCTCGGCGAGCTCAAGCCCTCGATCAAGAAGGCCGACCATGCCGGTTGGTGGGCGACGATCAACGCCGCGCGCGGCGATGCCGCCGTGCGCGACATCCAGAGCCTGCCCGACAGCGGCCACCTCTACGCCGCACACGTCATCAACGATCTCTGGCGCCTCACGCAGAAGCGCGATACCATCGTCGTGACCGACGTCGGCCAGCACCAGATGTGGGAGGCGCAGTATTACCGCCACGAGAAACCCCGGTCGCTCATCACCTCGGGCGGGCTCGGCACCATGGGCTTCGCGCTGCCCGCGGCCATCGGCGCCAAGTTTGCCTGTCCGGAGAAGGACGTCTGGGTGGTTGTCGGCGACGGCGGCTTCCAGATGACCAGCTGCGAGCTGGCCACCGCCGAGCAGGAGGGCATCAAGATCAACGTCGCCATCATCAACAACGCCTTCCTCGGCATGGTGCGGCAGTGGCAGGAATTTTTCTACGACAAGCGCTACGCCGCCACGCCGATGACCGGCCCCGACTTCGTCAAGCTCGCCGAGGCCTACCGGCTCAAGGGCCTGCGTTGCAACAAGCGCTCCGACGTGAAATCCACGGTCGAGAAGACCTTTGCCGACAAAGGCACGGTCGTCATGGACGTGATGCTGGAGTCCGGGTCCGACAAGGACTGGGAGATGCCCGCCGCGCCCGTCGCCGCCGTCTCGAACGGCCACACGAAGTCCGTGCCCAAGCCCGCGAAGGCTTCGCCGAAACCACGCCGCGCCTTGGCTCCCAAGACAACCAAGGCGAGCCGCCGCTAACCACCCACTCCCATGGCCAAACACACGCTCATCGCCTACGTGGAAGACGTGCCCGGCGTCCTCAGCCGCATCGCGTCGCTCTTCCGCCGCCGCAACTTCAACATCGATTCGCTCACGGTCGGCCGCACCGAGCAACCGGGCGTCTCGCGCCTGACCGTCGTGGTGGACGCCACCGAGGCCGGCGCGCGCATCGTTGAGGCCAACCTCTACAAGCTGGTCAACGTGCTCCGCGTCGACGACCTCACCCGCAAGCCCTCCCTCATGCGCGAACTCGGTCTGGTGAAGGTCACGGTCACGGCCGAGACCCGCAGCCAGGTGCTGGAGCTCACCGAGGTTTTCCGCGCCCGCGTCGTCGACGTGGACGAGGCGACCCTCGTCATCGAGGTCACCGGCACGCCGGAGAAAATCGGCAAGTTCGAGCTCGTCCTGCGACCCTACGGCATCGTCGAGATCGTACGCACCGGCGCCGTCGCGATGGCGCGCGGCCACGAACTCATGTCCGCCGCCCCGCCGCTGGTCCGCACCGAGGTCTCGGCCACCGAGCACCACCACGACGCCTCCGGCCTCTCCATGTCCGTCTAACCCTTCTCAATTTCAAATCTCCGATCTCAAATTACTCATCCCATGGCCAAAATATATTATGACTCCGATGCCGACCTCGCCTTCGTGCGCGCCCGGCGTGTTGCAATTGTCGGCTTCGGCTCCCAGGGCCACGCCCACGCGCTGAATCTCAAGGAGAGCGGCGTCAGCGTTGGCGTCGCCCTCGCGCCGAACAGCAAATCCCGTGCGAAGGCCGAGGCGGCCGGCCTGACCGTCGGCACCGTCGCGGAGTCCACCCGCTGGGCCGACATCATCATGATCCTCGCGCCGGACACGGCGCAGGCGGCCATCTACAAGAACGAAATCGCCCCGCACCTCACCGCGGGCAAGATGCTGATGTTCGCCCACGGTTTCAACATCCGCTACGGCGGCATCAAGCCGCCGGCCAATGTGGACGTCACCATGGTCGCGCCCAAGGGCCCCGGCCACCGCGTCCGCGAGGTCTTTAAGGAGGGCGGCGGCGTGCCGGCTCTCATCGCCATCCATCAGGATGCCAGCGGCAACGCCAAGCACATCGCGCTGTCCTACGCCAAGGGCATCGGCGGCACCCGCGCGGGCGTGCTCGAGACGACCTTCCCTGAGGAGACCGAGACCGACTTGTTCGGCGAGCAGGCCGTCCTCTGCGGCGGCTGTTCGGAACTGGTCAAGGCCGGTTTCCAGACGCTGGTCGAGGCCGGTTACCAGCCCGAGATCGCCTACTTCGAGTGCATGCACGAGCTGAAGCTCATCGTGGACCTGATGTATCGCGGCGGCCTGAACTACATGCGCTATTCCGTCTCGGACACCGCGGAGTGGGGCGACTACGTCTCCGGCCCGCGCGTCATCACCGCCGAGACCAAGGCCGTGATGAAGAAGATCCTCGCCGAGATCCAGGACGGCCGGTTTGCCAAGGACTGGATCGCGGAGAACGAGAACGGCCGCCCGCGGTTCAACAAGATCCGCAACAGCGAGCGCGACCAGAAAATCGAGCAGGTCGGCGCCGAGCTGCGCGCCATGATGCCTTTCCTCCAACCCGTCACCATCAAGCCGGGCGACTGAACTTTCCCTGCCATGAAAACCGAATACATCCGCATCTTCGACACCAGCCTCCGCGACGGCGAGCAAGCTCCCGGCGCGTCCATGACCTCGGCCGAAAAGCTTGAGGTCGCCCGGGCGCTGGCGCGACTGGGGGTGGACGTGATCGAGGCGGGCTTCCCGGCGTCGTCGCCCGACGACCTCGCGGCGGTGCAGGCCATCGCGGCGGAAGTGGGGCAGGTGCCGGTCGAAGGCCGGCCGCAATCCGAGCCGCCGATCATCTGCGCTCTCGCGCGCTGCACCCGCGGCGACATCGATGCGGTCTGGCAGGGCGTGAAAGGCGCCAAGCACCCGCGCATCCACCTCGTCATCGCGACCAGCGATCTGCACCTGAAGCACAAGCTCCGCATGTCGCGCGAGGAGATGACCGCGCGAGCCGTCGAGATGGTCGCGTATGCGCGCTCACTTTGCGCGGATGTCGAGTTCTCTCCCGAGGACGCCGGCCGCAGCGACCCGGAGTTTCTCTACACCGTGCTGGAGGCCGTCATCAAGGCCGGCGCGACGACGCTCAACATTCCCGACACCGTTGGCTACACCATGCCCGATGAATTCGGGGCGTTGATCGCGGGCATCATCAAGAGGCGGAGGTGACGGTCAACGGCATCGGCGAGCGCGCGGGCAACGCTTCGCTCGAGGAGGTCGTCATGGCCATCCGCACCCGGAGCGAGAAGCTCGGCCTGGAAACCGGCATCGACACGACGCAGCTCTGCCGCATCAGCAAGCTCATCTCGCGCAGCACCAATTATCCCGTCCCGCCGAACAAGGCCATCGTCGGCGGCAACGCCTTCGCGCACGAGTCCGGCATTCACCAGGACGGGATAATCAAGAACGCGCTGACCTACGAGATCATGCGTCCTGAGGATGTCGGCGCGACGCAGACCACGCTCGTGCTGGGCAAGCACTCGGGGCGCGCGGCGTTTTCGAAGCGGCTCTCCGAACTCGGCTATCCGCTCGAGGGCGATGCGCTGCTCAAGGCGTTCAATGAATTCAAAAAACTCGCCGACCGAAAAAAATCCGTGCACGACGCGGACCTCGTCGCGCTCGCCTCCGAGGAGCGGACCACGATGCCCGAGTTTTGGGCGCTGGAAAATCTCCAGGTGGTCTGCGGCACGACCAATCTCCCGACCGCCACGGTTCGCCTGCGCGATCCGGACGGCAAGAGCCACAGCTTCGCCGCCATCGGCACCGGCCCGGTCGATGCGACCTACAAGGCCATCGACGCCATCGTCAAAGTGCCGGTCACGCTGCTCGAGTTCGGCATCAACGGGGTGACCGAGGGCATCGACGCGCTCGCCGAGGCCAGCGTGCGCGTGCGCCACGACGACCAGCGTTCGGCGCATGGTCACGGCGCCGACACCGATATCGTCGTCGCCAGCGCGAAGGCTTACATCGCCTCGCTCAACCACGTTCTGTCGCGTTCGTCGTCGGGTCGGGGCCAGCACCCGCAGAAGACGCACGCGCCCACCGAAGTTTCCACATGAGTCAAAAGCCGCAAACCCTCTTCCAGAAAATCTGGGACTCGCACGTCGTGGCCGAGGAGCCCGGCGCGCCCGCTGTGCTCTACATCGACCTGCACCTCGTCCACGAGGTCACATCGCCGCAGGCCTTCGCCGTGCTCAAAGAGCGCGGCCTGAAAGTGCACCGGCCCGACCGGACTGTCGCGACGATGGACCACTCCATCCCGACCAAGGGCGGCTACGAGGCCGCGGATGAGCTCGGCCGCATCCAGCTGCACCTCCTCGAGTCCAACGCCCAGGCCAACGGCGTCCGTATCTACGGTCTCAACTCCGTCCAGCGTGGCATTGTCCACGTCATCGGGCCGGAGCAGGGATTCACGCAGCCCGGCATGACGATCGTATGCGGCGACAGCCACACCTCGACGCACGGTGCATTCGGCTCGCTCGGCTTCGGCATCGGCACCAGCGAGGTCGGCCACGTGCTCGCCACGCAATGCCTGCTGCAGCGCAAGCCCCGGACCTGCGAGGTGCGCATCGATGGCGTGCTGAAGCCGGGTGTGACCGCAAAAGATATCATCCTGGCGGTGCTCGCCAAAATCGGCGTCGGCGGCGGCACGGGCCATGTGTTCGAATACACCGGCTCGGCGATCCGCGCGCTCGACATGGAAGGCCGCATGACGGTCTGCAACATGTCCATCGAGGGCGGGGCGCGCGCCGGCATGGTCGCGCCCGACGACAAGACCTTCAATTTCGTGTCCGGCCGCGAATTCGCCCCCAAGGGCGCGGCGTGGGACCAGGCCGTCGCCCGCTGGCGCACGCTGCCGACCGATGCCGGTGCGACCTACGACAAGACCGTGACGCTCGACGCCGGCACGCTCGAGCCGATGGTCACCTTCGGCACGAATCCCGGCCAGGGCGTCGCCATCACGCAGCCGCTGCCTATGCCGTCGAGCCTGTCCAACGCCGCCGAGCGCGCGGGCTTGGAGAAATCGCTCGCCTACATGAAATTTGAAGCCGGCAAGCCCATCCTCGGCCAGCCGGTGGATGTTGTGTTCCTCGGCTCGTGCACCAACTCGCGCCTCGTCGACCTCCGCGCCGCGGCCGGTTTGCTGAAGGGCCGCAAGGTCGCAGCGAACGTCCGCATGATGGTCGTGCCCGGTTCGCAGTCGGTGAAGCAGGCCGCCGAGGCCGAGGGGCTCGACAAAATCTTCAAAGAAGCCGGCGCCGACTGGCGCGAGGCCGGTTGCTCGATGTGCATCGCCATGAACGGCGACCAGCTCTCGCCCGGTCAGCTCGCCGTCTCCACTTCCAACCGCAACTTCGAGGGCCGGCAGGGCAAGGGCGGGCGCACCGTGCTGGCCTCGCCGCTCACCGCGGTCGCGTCGGCCGTCGCCGGCCGCATCGCCGACCCGCGCCCGCTGATGAACGGAGGCAATTCATGAGCGCGCCCAAATTCACCACCCTGACCGCCCGCTGCGTCGTGCTGCCGAGTGTCGACGTCGACACCGACCAGATCATCCCGGCCCGTTTCCTCAAGATCACGGACAAGCTGGGCCTGGGTGAAAAGCTTTTCTGCGACTGGCGTTACCTCGACGACGGCTCGCCCAATCCGAAGTTCATCCTGAACCAACCCGAGACGAAGGGGACGAAGATCCTCGTGGCCGGCCACAACTTCGGTTGCGGTTCCTCGCGCGAGCATGCGCCGTGGGCGCTGGTCGGCTTCGGTTTCCAAGCGGTCATCTCCACGATGTTCGCCGACATCTTCAAGGGCAACTCGCTCAAGAACGGCCTGATCCCCGTCGTGATCGAGCCCGCGGCCCACGCCGCGCTCATCGCTGCGCGCGGCCAGGACCTGAACCTGCAAGTGACAGTCGACCTGCAGGCGACGACGGTCTCCTGGCCCGGCCAGTCGCCGCTCAAGTTTCCCATCGACCCGTTCTCCCGCGCCTGCCTGCTGGATGGTGTGGACGAGCTGGGTTACCTGCAAAAATTCTCCAAACAGGCCGAAGCCTACGAAGCCGCCCATGCCTGAGAAAGCCGCCCGCCCCACCGTCGAGATTTTCGACACCACCCTGCGCGATGGAGCGCAGACGGAGGGCATTTCCTATTCGGTCGACGACAAGCTGCGCATCGCGCGCAAGCTGGACGAGCTGGGCGTGGCCTTCATCGAGGGCGGCTGGCCGGGCTCCAATCCCAAGGATGTGATCTTCTTCGAGCGGGCACGGACGGAGTCCTGGCGGCACGCGAAGATCGTGGCGTTCGGCGCCACGCGCCGCGCCAGCCTGAAGCCGTCCAGCGACCCGAGCGTGTGCGCCCTGGTCGAAGCCGGCACGGAAGTCTGCGCAATTTTCGGCAAGTCCTCCACCTTGCAGGTGAAAGAGGTCCTCCGCACCTCGCTCGAGGAGAACCTGAAGATGATCGAGGAGACCGTGGCCTGGCTGCGGGGGCAGGGGAAGCGCGTCATCTACGATGCCGAGCATTTCTTTGATGGCTACCGGCTGGATGCCGCCTACGCCCTGCAGACCCTGCAGGCGGCGGTGAAGGGCGGGGCCGAGACGATTGTCCTGTGCGACACCAACGGCGGCTCGCTGCCGTGGCAGGTGGAAGCGGCGGTGCAGGATGTCCGGCAGAAGCTCGGCGCCACCGTGCCGGTCGGCATCCATGCCCATGATGACACCGGCTGCGGCGTGGCCAACACCCTTGCGGCCGTGCGCGCCGGAGCGCGGCACGTGCAGGGCACGATCAACGGCTACGGCGAGCGCTGCGGCAACGCCAACCTGTGCGTGGTCATCCCCAATCTGGAATTGAAACTGGATCTGCGCGCGTTGCCCGCCGGAGCGCTGTCGCGGCTGCACGAGGTGGCGCGCTTCACGGCCGAGGTCGCCAACCTGACGCCCAACGAGCACATGGCCTACGTTGGGGACAGCGCCTTCGCCCACAAGGCGGGGGTGCACGTGGCCGCGATGCAGCGCCATCCCGACGCCTACCAGCACATCGACCCGGCGTTGGTCGGCAACGCGAAGCGGGTGGTGGTCAGCGAACTCTCCGGCCGGGCCAATGTGGTTTCCAAGGCGGGCGAGCCGGGTTTTGAGAACGTCGACGCCGCCACCGGGGCGAAGGTCGTGGAGCTCATCAAGGCGAAGGAGCACGAGGGTTTCTCCTTCGAGGCTGCCGAGGCCAGCGTCGCGCTGCTGGTGCGCCGGCTCACACCGGGCTATCAACCGCTGTTCCGCCTGCTCGACTACCGGGGCATGGTGAACCGTCACGGCGACCGCAGCATGGCCGAGGCTACGATCAAGCTCACCATTGGCGGCCACGAGGTCCACACGGCGGCCGAGGGCAACGGCCCGGTCAACGCCTTCGATCAGGCCTTGCGCAAGGCCCTGCAACCGCTCTTTCCGCAGGTGAAGGAGATCCAGCTGTCCGACTACAAGGTGCGCATCCTCAATTCCAACCTCGGCACGGCGGCGATCACCCGCGTGCTCATCGACTGGCATGACGGCGTCGCCCGGCGCTGGAGCACGGTCGGCGCGGGCACGAACATCCTCGACGCGACTTGGCTCGCGCTCGCGGACGGCTACGAATACATCCTGACGCCGCAGCCCCAGCTCGCGGCGGCCAAGGCCTGAACTTTCATGAAAGCGAGCATTGTACTCACGCCCGGCGACGGCATTGGCCCTGAAGTGGTCAATGAAGCCCGGCTCGTCCTCGAGGAGGTCGGCCGGCGCCACGGGCACCACTTCAATTTCACCGAGCACCTGCTTGGCGGTTGCGCCATCGACGCCAAGGGGACGGCGATGCCGGACGAGACCCTGGCGGCCTGTCGCGCCGCGGACGCGGTGCTGCTCGGCGCGGTCGGCGGCCCAAAATGGGACGATCCGCAAGCCAAGGTCCGCCCGGAGCAGGGGCTGCTCGCCATTCGCAAGGCGCTCGGCCTCTACGCCAACGTCCGCCCGGTGCGTCCGTATCCGGCGCTGGCCGGCCTTTCACCCCTCAAGCCCGAGCGCGTGGCCGGCGTGGATTTCGTCGTCATCCGTGAGCTGACCGGTGGCCTCTATTTTGGCACGCCCAAGGGCCGCACGATGACGCCCGAGGGCGAGCGCGCCGTAGACACCCTGGTTTATACGGAGATGGAGATCCGCCGCATCGTGAAGCTCGCCTTCCAGATGGCGCAGAAGCGCTGCAAGCTCGTCACGTCAGTGGACAAGGCCAATGTGCTCGAGTCCTCCCGCCTCTGGCGCAAGGTGGCCATCGACATCGGCAAGGAGTTTCCCGACGTGAAGCTGGAGCACCAGCTGGTCGATTCCTGCGCGATGCGCCTGATCACGCACGCGGCGCAATTCGACGTCATCGTTACTGAAAACATGTTCGGTGACATCCTGACCGACGAGGCGGCGGTGCTGGCCGGCTCGCTCGGCGTGTTGCCCAGCGCGTCGTTGGGTGAGGGCAAGCTCGGCCTCTACGAGCCCATCCACGGCTCCGCGCCCGACATCGCGGGCCGGGGCATCGCCAACCCGGTCGGCACGATCCTGTCCGCGGCCATGCTGCTGCGCCACTCACTCGGCCTGGAAAAAGAAGCGGCCGAAGTCGAGGCCGCCGTCAGCCTCGCCCTGCAGGAAGGGAAGCACACGGCCGATTTGGGCGCCAAGAAGCCGCTGAGCACAACCCAGATGGGCGCGGCCATCCGCGAACGACTCCAAGCCGGCGCCCGTTGACTTAACTCCGATCACTGCAATTCAAATGAGCACTTCTTCCAAAAAGCCCCTCGATACCACGCGTTTCATCGCGCGGCACGTGGCGGGCCTGCGCCGCTCCGGCATCCGTGATTTCTTCGAGCTCGTCGCCAAGACCGACGGGGTCATCTCGCTCGGCATCGGCGAGCCGGATTTCGACACCCCGCAGCCCATCCGCGACGCGGTCACGACCGCGATGAACACCGGCAAGACGCATTACACGTCGAACATGGGCCTGCTGGCGCTGCGTACGGAGATCAGCCGCTATGCCGAGGGTCATTTCAAGGTTAGTTACCGGCCGGATGACGAGGTGCTCGTCACGGTCGGTGTGTCCGAGGGGCTGGATCTGACGCTGCGCTCGTTGCTCAACCCGGGCGACAAGGTGCTGTATCACCAGCCCTGTTATGTTTCCTACGCCCCGTCGGTGGATCTGGTCCACGGCATCGGCGTCCCGGTGGGGACGCATGCCGCCGACCAGTTTTCCCTGGACGCCCCGGCGCTGGCGGCGGCCTGGCAGCCGGGCTGCAAGCTGCTGTTGTTGAACCTGCCCTGCAATCCGACCGGCGGGGTGTGCTCCCGCGAGCAGCTGGAGCGCATCGCGCAGTTCGCCCTCGAGAAGGACCTGATCGTGGTCAGCGACGAGATTTACTCGGAACTGGTTTTCGAGGGTCCGCACACCAGCATCGCCAGCCTGCCCGGCATGCGCGAGCGGACAATCCTGCTGCACGGTTTCTCGAAGGCCTTTGCGATGACCGGATTCCGGCTCGGCTACGCCTGCGGGCCGGCGCCGCTGATCGAGGCGATGATGAAGGTGCACCAATACTCCATGCTCTGCGCGCCCAGCATCAGCCAGGAGGGCGCCCTCGCCGCGCTGCGGCTCGGGGATGACGCGACCAAGTTCATGCGCGACCGTTATCGCGAACGCCGCGACCTGTTTGTCCGCCGGATCAACGCCGCGGGCCTGACCTGTCATCTGCCGCGCGGATCGTTCTACGCTTTCCCCTCGGTCGCGGCCACGGGGCTCGATGAAGGGGAGTTTGCGCGCCGGCTGCTGACCGAGCACAAGGTGGCGGTCGTGCCCGGCACGGCGTTTGGCGAGGCGGGGAAGGGCCACGTGCGGGCCTGTTTCACGGCCAACGAGGAGAAACTGACGGCGGCCTGCGACCGGATTGAGCGGCTGCTGGGTACGCTCAAGGCCGCGGTGCCGGCCTGAACGCGGGCACAGTGCTAGACAAAAGAAGGCCCGGACGGATTACGCCCGGGCCGGATATGACTTGAGACAAAACGTGATCAGAAGGTGATCGCGTAGCTCAGGGTGAGCACGCCACGGCTGACGGCGGCAGAGTTGGCCACCTTGGGGGCCGTGCCCTGCTTCAGGAAGTTGCTTGAACCCTTGGTGTAGGCCCAGCCGATGGTGAATTTGGAATCCTTGTTGATCTGGAAGGGGAGAGCGACGCCCAGCAAATAATAATCGCCCCAGTTCTTGATGTCCGGGGTGGTGCTCGGCGCGAAGTCCTTCCACTTGAACGTGCCGTAGGTGCCGGTGAAATCGAGCTCGGTGTTGAGGTTCTTGAGCGGAACCGTGAAGGCCGCGGTCAGCTCGTAGGTCGGCCCCTTGAGCACGAAATCATAGTAGAGCTTCGGCGTGAGTTTCAGCGCGCCGATGGTGTAGTTGAGCGCGATGTTCGGTTCAAAGGTCGTCGTGTAGAAACCATCGGCCTTTTTCGCGTTCGGATAGGTGTAGATGGTGACGCCCGGCACGACGGTCAGGGAGTCCTTGACGAGATCCATGGTGTAAGAGCCATAGAAATCGAACTCCGGGTCGGACTGGCCGTCGACCTTGTCCTTGATGGGAATATTGCCCCAGACGCCCACGGCCAGCGAGCCGTAATCGTATTCGATGGTCGGCTCAAAGGACGGACCGCCAAGCCGCGTGCCCCGGAACATGTATTGGGAGGCGACGGCAGGAGTGATCACCCAGGAACCGGTGGTCGGGGCGGCCGCCGGAGCGGGAGCCGGAGTTTGGGCAGAGGCGGTCAGGGCGCCAAGGCCCAGAACACCGACGAGGAGGGAGGCTATTTTTTTGTTCATGCTTTTTGGGGGGTGTGGTTGGAAACCAATGCGGTCGGTCGTATCCGATTCGTTTGCCAAGTCCCAGTAGCAGATGCCCTGCCAAGTTTGGCGTCATGTAAGCTTGCTTAAAGTCGCCGGGGCGGGGGAGCGGCGGGACTTTATGACAGCAATGCAATCTTTCACTGGCAGGTAAATTGCTTACTGGCCCGGTGGAAACCGCGCAGCCGGACACCGGTTGCGCGATATCCCTAACACTAACTCAGAAAAAACCTACTGAACTCATGACCAAGCATTCATACACACTGGCAGGATGGGCTACTGCCCTCCTGTCTCTTACCGTGGCGTCCTTCGCCGACGTGAAAGTGAACGACAATCTCACCGTCAGTGGCTACGCAGCCGGTGCTTATATGAACTACAAGGCCAAGGGTGTTACTTCCGTGGACTCGTTGTTTGATGCATCCAAGCCCATCCCGGGTGGTGGTGATTCCAACGATGTCCTCACCAAGTTTACCCTGAACTTCAAGCCGGTGACGGGTGTGATCAGCCTGAATTACTTCCCCAATGTGGGCGGGAACAGCGAGTTCACCGTGCTGGACGCCTATGTCACCTACGACGCGGGCGGCGGCGTGACGGTGACGGGCGGCAAGTTTCTCAGCTATATGGGCTACGAGTCGTTCTATCCCGCCAACATGGATCAGATCTCCTATGCGGACGGCGATTTTCTGGCTCCGATCCCGGGCTACCACACGGGTGTGAAGGTTGATTACGCGGACAAGACCCAGGGGGTCGGTTTCGCCGTGGTCGACTCGGTCTACTCGCCGTTTGGCGGCACCAGAGGCGATGGCGAACTAAAGCACAATGCCGGCTTTGAGGTTTACTATACTTACACCGGTATCACGGATGTGACCCTCTGGGCCGGCGCCGTTTACGACACCAAGGGCGGCTTTGAGTCGCACAACGTTTCAATCTTTGACTTTTGGGCCAGCTATAACGCCACCAAGACGCTCCGCCTCGCGGCCGAGTTCGTCACCAAGGACGGCGGCCCCGGTGCCAAGGGCACCAATTGGATCCTGTTCGCCAACTATACCTCCTCCGACAAGGTCACGACGACCTTCCGGGTGTCCGGCGAAGAGATGAAGAGTGGCGGCCCCAAGTTCGTGAAATACACCGTGTGTCCGGCCTACGCCCTGACCGCCAATCTCAGCGTGCGCGCCGAGTATTCCTACTACGATTACACCAACTATACGAGCAAGAGCGCCAATTTCTTCGGCGTGCAGGGCGTCTTCAAGTTCTAAGACCGCAACCCCGGTCGTGAATCTCCTGGCAGTGATTTTTGGCGCCGCCCGATGCGGCGGCGCCAACCGCCGCCAGTTTTTCACCGCCTTCCGGGCCGGTCGCGCCTAGCGCCGGCCCGCCTCGTTCCATCTGAAATCTTCAACCTGAATCAACATGACCAAGACATTACGCTATCTCCTCACCGCGGGCGCCTTCACGGCCGCCGCATTTGTTTCGTCTCTCCACGCGGCCGACCAAACCGTCAAGGTCGGTGTCCTCCACGATCTCTCCGGCACGATGGCCATCAGCGAAACCTCGCTGCGCGACATCCTGCTGTTCACGTTCGACGAGATTAACGCCAAAGGCGGCGTGCTCGGCAAAAAGATTGTGCCGGACATCCAGGATCCCGGCTCGGACTGGCCCACCTTCGCCGAGAAAGCCAAACAGCTGCTGGAGGTGGACAAGGTGGCCGTGACCTTCGGTTGCTGGACTTCGGTGAGCCGCAAGTCATGCCTCCCGGTCTTCGAAAAGGACAACGGGCTGCTTTTCTATCCCGTCCAGTATGAAGGCGAGGAAGAGAGCCAGAACGTGTGTTACACGGCTGAAGCGGTAAATCAGCAGGCGACGCCCGCCGTGGACTACTACCTCGCCGCGGGCAAAAAGAAGTTCTACCTGCTCGGCACCGATTACGTCTATCCGCAGACGACCAATCTCGTGCTGCTGGAATATCTCCTGAGCAAAGGGGTGCCGTTGGCGAACATCGGTGGCGGTTACAAGAAGGACAGCTCCGGCAAGATCATCGCCGCCGGCAAATACACACCCTTCGGTCACAAGGATTACCAGCAGATCATAGCGGAAATCAAGGATTTCGCCGCCAGCGGCGACGCATGCGTGATCAGCACGCTCAACGGCGACACCAATCCGCCGTTCTTCAAGGAATACGCGGCCGCCGGCCTCACCGCCGACACCTGCCCGGTGGTTTCATATTCGATCGCCGAGGATGAATTCCGCAGCCTCCCGGCCAAGGATCTGGTTGGCCAGCTCGGTTGCTGGACCTACTTCCAATCCATCAATACTCCGGCCAACAAGACCTTTCTCGCGAACTTCCAGTCCTGGCTCAAAACCACCAAGGCCGAAGGCGTGGTCAAGGAAGGCCGCGTGGTGGATTCCCCGATGGTGCTCAGCTATGACGGCGTTTATCTCTGGAAATTGTGCGTGGAGAAAGCCGGCACCTTCGATGTGGACGCGGTCCGCAAGGTCTGGAAGAGCGGCGTTTCCTTTGACGGCCCGGGCGGCAAAGTCACGACCCAGCCCAACATGCACCTGACCAAGACGGTTTACATCGGCGAGAGCAAAGCGGACGGTCAGTTCAAGATCCTCAAGACCTTCGCCGACGTCTATGGCGAGCCGCACCTGAAGGGCACTTTCAAGGCCAAGGAATAACAATTCCAGCCCGACACCCGGCTACCACCGGGCGCTCCGGCTCAAGCATCACGGGAGGGGCGGTTCCGATGGAATCCGCCCCTCTTTTTTAATTTTCCTGCCGATGTTGGGCTTGAGGCAGCACGGCGGCATTCCGCCTGCTAGATGAGTTTCCGTCATCGCAGCCCAACTACCTCGTAAATTCATGCCCGGGAAATCATTTCTCCGCCCACTGCTCTGGACCATCAGCATCGCGCTTGGCTTTCTGGGCGGCAGTCGCGCCCTGGCGGCGCAAGCAACCGCCCGGGCGGCCATTGTCCGGGCGATCCTGGCCAAGGAGGACGGCCAAAAACGTGAGATAATTGCTTCACTCGCCGGTCAGGGCGACGAGGCGATCCGGGAGCTTTTCACCGCCTGGCGCGAAGACAGCCTGTTTGTTTACACCGCGCCTGATGGCGCGAAGGTTCCCGTCGAACTCACGGGTGACAAGGATGCGGAAGGCTCCCGCGCGGCGGTCCGCGTGGACAACGGTGAACCGCTGAAGGACGCCGCCGGCCGGCCACTTCGTCCGGCCGGAACCGAGCTGCTCCCAGTGGAGCATGATGCGAATCTTCGGCGCGCCATGAAAGCCGTCATCGACCTGCTCGACCTCGGGTCGCCCCTTCTCGCCAAACGCCTGCGGGCCATCCAGACCATCGGCTCCGCCCAAAAGGCGGACCAGCTGCCGGCGCTGGAAGCCCGCAGCCGGATTGAGCCCGACGACCGGGGCCGGGCCGCGTTGCGCGAAGCGATTGCGCTGATCCATCTGGCGGATCCGGCCGACGATGTGAAACTCAAGGCGCTCGCCGAATTGCGCGGGCTGCACACCTCGGCCAGCTACGATCTGATCAAGGCCGCCCGGGCCAAAGCGGAGGCTGGCGGAAAACCGGCGGTCGCGGCCGCCGCGACCGCCGCGCTGGCGGCGATTGATCGGCACAAATCCGTCGTGAATTTTTTCGGCACACTCTTTCGCGGCTTGAGCGCCGGCAGCATCTTGATCGTGGTGGCGCTGGGCCTGGCGATCACGTTCGGATTGATGGGCGTCATCAACATGGCGCACGGCGAAATGATCACGGTCGGCGCCTATGCCACCTACATCACCCAGAATGTCTTTGGCGAGGGCATGAATTTCACCCTGCCGTTTGTCAAAATCGCCATCCACCTGCCCGGTTTGCACCTGACGGGCTGGGCCTATCAGCTTTATTTCCTGGTCGCGATTCCCATCGGTTTCCTGAGCGCCGCCCTGGTGGGCATCGCGCTTGAACGCAGTGTCATCCGGTTCCTCTACCGCCGCCCGCTGGAAAGCCTGCTGGCCACCTGGGGCGTCTCGCTCATTCTGCAGCAATTGTTCAAGCTTACGTTTGGCTCCAACAACGTGAATGTGGACAGCCCGGTTTACCTGAGCAGCAACTGGACGGTCTTTGACATCACCTTCGCCTGGAACCGGGTTTTTGTCATCGGCTTCGCGGCGGTGATCGTGTTCGGCGTGTGGCTGGCGCTGACCAAGACGGCGCTGGGCCTGCTGATCCGCTGCGTGATGCAGAACCGGACGATGGCGGCGTGCATGGGGGTGCGCACGGAAAGGGTGAACATGCTCACTTTTGGGCTCGGCAGCGGACTGGCCGGACTGGCCGGCGTGTTTGTGACGCAGCTCGGCACGGTCGGCCCGTCGATGGGACAGGAATATATCGTGGACAGTTTCATGACCGTCGTCGTGGGTGGAGTCGGCAGTATTTTCGGCACGGTCGTGAGCGCGCTCGGGATCGGCCTGGCCGACCAGTCGCTCCAGCAGATCCTCCTCAATCCCGTGCTGGGAAAGATCCTCGTGCTGGCGGCGATCATCCTGTTCCTGCAATGGCGCCCCACCGGCCTCTTCGCGGCGCGCAGCCGCAGCCTTGACTGATCCCGCCTCCGCCGCAAACCCCATGAGTACATCCGACACCGGGCGCTCCTTTCTCCATTCCCGCCACTTGGAACTTACGGTGATTGGCGTTTTCCTCGCGCTCCTGATCGTGATTTTTCCCGTGCTCAATGCCCGGGGCGTGCTCAGCGATTTCACGATCACCCTCTGGGGCAAATACCTTTGTTACGCCTTGCTGGCCATTTCGGTGGACCTGCTTTGGGGTTACACCGGGTTGTTGAGCCTCGGGCAGGCGCTGTTCTTCAGCTTGGGCGGCTACATGTTCGGGATGTATCTCATGCTGCTGATCGGCCCGCTGGGCAGTTACGCCAAGGCGGGCCAGAATCCGGCCAACCTGCCGGATTTCATGGTTTTTCTCGGCCACACATTTTTGCCGGCGTTCTGGCGGCCCTTCCACTCCTTTGGATTCGCGGTGCTGATGGTGTTCGTCCTGCCGGGCCTGCTGGCGCTCGTCTTCGGGTTCCTGGCGTTCCGTTCGCGCATCAAGGGCGTCTATTTCTCCATCCTCACCCAGGCGCTCACCTACGGCGCCGCGCTGATGTTCTTCCGGAACGACTTCACCATGGGCGGCAACAACGGCTTTACGGACTTCAAGTTCATCCTGGGCCATTCGCTGGTCGACAAGGACACCGGCCCCGCCACGATGCGGAGCTTGTTTGTGGCCAGTGCCGTGGTGCTGCTGCTGGTCTGCCTCGGCTGCCACTGGCTCAATGGCACCAAGTTTGGCCTCGTGCGGCAGGCCATCCGCGACGGGGAGAACCGGGTCCTGTTCAGCGGCTATGCCACCGCCAGCTACAAACTGTTTGTCTTTGTGGTGGCCGCGCTGATTGCCGCGGTCGGCGGCGCGCTGTTTGTCCCGCAGGCGGGCATCATCAATCCGGATCAAATGACCCCGGAAAAATCAATCGAGGCCGTGGTCTGGGTTGCCGTCGGCGGACGCGGGACCCTCATCGGTCCCATCATCGGCGCGCTCGGGATCAACGCGCTCCGGAGCTGGGCCACCCACGCCTACCCCGATTCGTGGCTCATCATCCTCGGGGCGATCTTCCTCGTCGTGGTGCTGTTCCTGCCCGGCGGCGTGGTCAGCCTGCCGGCCAAGATCAACGCGTGGCGGCGCCAGCGCAATTCTGCCGCCGCCGCCCGGCCCGCGCCCGACCGCGCATGAGCCATCCCATTCTAACCGTCGAAGGCGTCTCGAAGTCCTACGATGGCTTCAAGGCCATTTCGGATCTCACCTTCTACCTGTTCCCGGGAGAGCTGCGCACGGTCATCGGGCCGAATGGCGCTGGCAAATCCACCTTCTTCGACCTCATCACCGGCCGCGCCCGGCCGGACAGGGGCCGCATCGAGTTTGGCAGCTCCGGCCCCAGCCAGGACCTTACCACGCTCAATGAATACGAGATCAACCGCCTCGGCATCGGCCGCAAGTTCCAGACGCCGAGCGTCTACGTCGAGCACACGGTGCGGGACAACCTCGTGCTCTCCCTCAACGGCCCGCGCGGCGTCTTCGCCTCGCTCTTCAAGCGAACCTCTTCCAGTGATTGCGACCGGATCGACGAACTGCTCGGGCTGATCCGCCTCGATGCCAAGCGCGACTGGAAAGCCGGCCTGCTCGCCCACGGCGAGAAACAGTGGCTGGAGATCGGCATGCTGCTCGCCCAGGAGCCGAAGGTCCTCCTCGTGGACGAACCGGCCGCCGGCATGTCCGACGAGGAAACCCATCGCACGGGCGAGCTGCTCATCAGCCTCGCCGGCAAGCACAGCATCATCGTCATCGAGCACGACATGACCTTTGTCCGGCAGATCGCCCGCGACAACGCCGTCACCGTCCTCCACCAGGGGCATGTGCTTTGCGAGGGGAAGTTCGAGGAAGTGCAGTCCAACCCCAAGGTCCGCGAAGTCTATCTCGGCCGCGGCAAGCACGGCACCCGGTGAGCGCGCTCCTCCAGCTTGCCTCGGTCGAAACGGACATCGGCGGCTCGCGCATTCTCCGGGGCGTCACCCTGGAGGTGAGCGCGGGCGAGGTCGTCGCCCTCATGGGCCGCAACGGCGTCGGCAAGACGACGACGTTGAAATCCATCACCGGCGTGTTGCCTGTGCGCACCGGTGCCATCACGTTTGCCGGCCGGCGCATCGATCAACTGCCCTCCGATGTGCGCGCCCGCGCCGGCATCGGCTATGTGCCGCAGGGCCGCGATATTTTTCCGCACCTGACGATCGAGGAGAATCTCCAGGTGGGCCTCGTGGTCCATGGCCGCCGCGGGGCGGAGGCACGCCGGATGCTCGACCGGGTCTACGCCCTGTTTCCCGTGCTGCAGGAGATGCTTTCGCGCAAGGGCGGGGTGCTCTCGGGCGGGCAGCAGCAACAGCTCGCCATCGGCCGTGCCCTGCTCACCAATCCCCGGCTCCTCATCCTCGACGAGCCGACCGAGGGCATCCAGCCGTCCATCATCGATCAGATCGGCGACACCCTGAAAAAACTCAAGCTCAGCAACATCTCCGAGGAGGAGGCGACGGCCGAATCCCGGCAGGACGCCGCGAAGATCATGGGCGCGGTCCAGGAGCTGAAGCGCGAAGGCGCCCTCGCCATCCTGCTCGTCGAGCAATACGTTGATTTTTGCCGCGAAGTCGCCGACCGTTTCTACGCCATGGATCGCGGCACCGTCACCATTTCCGGCCCCATCGCCGGCCTGACCGACGAGGTTGTCAAGGAACACCTGCAGGTTTGAATTTCATCCCGCCATGCACCTGACCCCGCGCGAACGTGAAAAACTTCTCATCGTCACCGCCGCCGACCTGGCCCGGCGGCGGCAGGCCCGCGGCCTGAAGCTCAATTATCCCGAGGCCATCGCCATCATCACCTACGAGATCATCGAGGGCGCCCGCGACGGCCGCACCGTCGCCGAGCTCATGAGCTATGGCACGACGATCCTCAAGGCCGCCGATGTCATGGAGGGGATCGCGTCCATGATCCACGATGTGCAGGTCGAGGCCACATTCCCTGACGGCACCAAGCTCGTGACCGTCCATCATCCCATCCGCTGAGCCATGATTCCCGGCGAAATCATCACCGCGCCCGATGCCCCGCCTTTGCCGGCCAACCGGCAGCTGGCCGTGGTGACCCTCGATATCACCAACACCGGCGACCGTCCGATCCAGGTCGGTTCGCACTACCACTTCTTCGAGACCAACGAGGCCCTCCGCTTCGACCGGGCCGCCGCCCGCGGCTTCCGGCTCAACATTCCCGCCGGCACCGCCGTCCGCTTCGAGGCGGGTGATACCAAGCGGGTCGAACTCGTCGCGCTCGCGGGCCTCCGCGAGGTCTACGGCCTGAACGCGAAGGTCGGGGGCCGGCTCGATCAAAAGCGGCCGGCGAAAACCAAAAAGCGAAAATGAGCCTGAATCTTTCCCGCCGCCAATACGCCGAGATGTTCGGCCCCACCGTCGGTGACCGCGTGCGCCTCGCCGACACGGAGCTTTTCGTCCAGGTCGAGCGCGACCTCATCGCCGAGGGCGGCGGCTACGGCAACGAGATCAAGTTTGGCGGCGGCAAGGTCATCCGCGACGGCATGGGCCAGTCCCCGACGGCCCTTGATGCCGAATCGCTCGACCTCGTCATCACCAACGCGCTGATTCTCGATCCGATCCTCGGCATCATCAAGGCCGACCTCGGCATCAAGCACGGGCTCATCGTCGGCATCGGCCACGCGGGCAACCCCGGCATCCAGAGTGGCCTCGGCTCGATCTTCGTCGACCCGCGCACCAGGAGGAAAAACCCGATGATCGTCGGCGCCGCCACCGAGGTCATCGCGGGCGAGGGGAGCATCATCACCGCCGGGGGCATTGACACCCACATCCATTTCATCTGCCCGCAGCAGATCGACGAGGCCATCAGCGCCGGCATCACCACGATGCTCGGCGGCGGCACCGGCCCGGCCCACGGCACCTTTGCCACCACCTGCACGCCGGGCGCGTGGAACCTGCACCGGATGCTCGAGGCCGCCGAGGCCTACCCGATGAACCTTGGTTTCCTCGGCAAGGGCAATTGCGGGACCGCCGCCCCGCTGCGCGAGCAGATCCTGGCCGGCGCCATCGGCCTCAAGCTGCACGAGGACTGGGGCACCACGCCCGCCGCCATTGACACCTGTCTCGGCGTGGCCGACGAGCTTGATGTCCAGGTCGCCATCCACACCGACACGCTCAACGAGTCCGGCTACGTGGGCGACACCATCCGCGCCTTCAAGGGCCGCACGATCCACACCTTCCACTCCGAGGGCGCCGGCGGCGGCCACGCGCCGGACATCATCCGCGTTTGCGGCGAGGCCAACGTCCTGCCGTCGTCCACCAACCCGACGCGGCCTTACACGGTCAACACCATCGACGAGCACCTCGACATGCTCATGGTCTGCCACCACCTCGACGCAAAGATCCCCGAGGACGTGGCCTTCGCCGAGTCACGCATCCGGCCTGAAACCATCGCCGCCGAGGACCGGCTGCACGACCTCGGCGCCATCTCGATGATGTCGTCCGACTCGCAGGCGATGGGCCGCATCGGCGAAGTCATTATCCGCACCTGGCAGACCGCGCACAAAATGAAGCAGCAGTTCGGCGGTCTGGGTGGCAAATCGCACCCCGCCGCCGACAACTTCCGCGCCCTCCGCTATCTGGCCAAATACACGATCAATCCCGCCATCGCCCACGGCATCTCCCACATCGTCGGCTCGATCGAGGTCGGCAAACTCGCCGACCTGGTCATCTTCAAGCCCGCGTTGTTCGGCGTGAAGCCCGAGGTCGTGCTTAAGGGCGGCTTCATCGCCTGGGCCAACATGGGCGACCCGAACGCCTCGATCCCCACGCCGCAGCCGACGTTCTACCGTCCCCAATTCGGCGCCGCGGGCAAGGCGCTGGCCTCGACGAACATCACCTTCGTCAGCGCCGCGTCGCTCCGCAGCAAGACGGGCCCGAAACAGCTCGGCCTCGCGCGCCGCCTGGAACCCGTGAAGCACTGCCGGAAGATCGGCAAGGCCGACATGGTGCTCAACGACGCCATGCCGAGGATCGAGGTCGATCCCGAGACCTACAAGGTGACGGCCGACGGTGTGCACCTCACCTGCGAGCCGGCCAAGGTGCTGCCGATGGCGCAGCGCTATTTTCTGTTTTAGCTGGCGGGGCAGGCGGCCGGGCGGAATCACGGCATAGTCCCGCCCTGGCGCTCCAGTGGCATGGGGCGTGCTGACGGAACGTGTAGCACGAATGTGTAAAATGATAACACCGACCCGCACCATGAACATCCACCGCTCCCTGTTCCCCCGTCGCGCCCTTGCCTGGCTCGCCGTTTTCAGCCTGTCACTCGGTTCCATCTCCGCCGTCCCGCTCAAGGTCGCCTACAGCGACTGGCCGGGCTGGACCGCCTTTGCCATCGGCGCCGAGAAGGGCTGGTTCAAGGCCGCCGGCGTGGACGTCGAGCTGCTCTGGTTTGAATACGGCCCCTCGATGGAGGCCTTCACCGCCGGCAAGGTGGACGCTGTGATGGTCACCAACGGCGATGCCCTCGTGACCGGCGCCACTGGCGGCAAAAACGTGATGATTCTCGTGACCGATTATTCCAACGGCAACGACATGGTTGTCGCCAAGCCTGGCATCAAGTCGCTGAAGGATCTCAAGGGCGGCAAAATCGGCGTCGAAGTCGGTTTGGTCGACCACCTGCTGCTGCTCAACGGCCTGAAAAAGGCCGGCTTGAGCGAGAGCGATGTGACCCTCGTGCCCACGCCTACCAATCAGGCTCCGCAAGTGCTGGCCTCGGGCCAGGTCGATGCCGTCGCCGCCTGGCAGCCCAATTCCGGCGCGGCGCTCAAAGCGCTGCCCGGCTCCACGGCGGTCTATACCAGCGCCGACGAGCCAGGTTTGATTTACGACATGGTGACGGTCACGCCGCAAAGCTTGGCGCAGCACCGGGCCGAATGGGTGAAATTTGTCTCCGTGTGGAACAAGATTGTCGCTTACCTCACCGACCCGGCCACACGCGCCGACGGCATCAAGATCATGGCCGCCCGCGCGGGTGTCACGCCCGAGGATTATGCCGCGTTCATGGGCGGCACCAAGCTGCTCACGCTGGCTGAGGGCGCCAAGAAGCTTGCCAGCAAGAGCGCGGGCTTCGAAAGCGTCGCGGGTTCGGCCAAGATCGCGGACGGATTCAACGTGAAGAACGAGGTCTATAAGCAATCGCAGGACGTTGCCACCTACATCGATGCGTCCCTCATGCTCGAGGCCGTCAAAAAATAATTTACCCGGGCCTTGGGCGGCGCGCCGGGCGCCCACCGGCCCGGGCCTGCTCCTCTCCTCATGACGCGGGAACCATGGTTCGCCGTCCTGCGCCCGCTTTCGGCGCGGCGGCGGCTGGCGTTGTGGCTGCTGTCGTTTGCCTTGCCTTTGTTTCTGTGGAGTACGGTCAGTTACGTGCCCTTCCTCTGGCATCCGGTGATGTGCGTGACGGCCCCGGGCGATGTGACTTGGTTCACGGCGGGGATGCTTATCGACCGTCATGAATTCGCCCGCGAGGCGGCCAAGGTCGCGCCCGCTGGCGGCCGGGCCCCTGAAGGCTACCGGGCCAATCCCATCTATTTGCCGGCCCCGCACCAGGTTGCCCGCGCGCTCTACACGGCGTTCACCACCAAGCCCATTCTGCGCGGCGACACCTGGCTGCACGAAAGCTTGTGGCTCAGCATCCAGACGATCTTCTGGGGCTTCGTCATTTCCTCCGCCATCGGCGTGCCCCTCGGCATCCTCTGCGGGTCCTACGCCGCACTGGCGCGGCTCACCGAACCGCTGGTGGATTTTACCCGTTATATGCCGGCGCCCGCCTTCGGCGCGCTCATGGTCGCGATTTTCGGCATCTACCAGCAGCCCAAGATCGCCATTGTTTTCATCGGCACTTTTTTCCAGCAGGTCCTCGTCGTCGCCAACACCGTCCGCAAGGTGGATCCCGCCCTCATCGAGGCGGCGCAGACCCTTGGCGCCAAGCGGCGCAATCTCGTCTGGCGCGTCATCGTGCCGGCCAGCCTGCCCGACCTCTACAACGACCTGCGCATCCTGCTCGGCTGGGCGTGGACCTACCTGATCGTCGCCGAGGTGGTCGGCATCAGCTCGGGCATCACTTTTTTCATCAACCAACAGGCGAAATACCGCAACTTCGACAACGTCTATGCCGCCATCCTCATCATCGGCTTCATCGGGCTGCTGACCGATCTGATCCTCGGGTTGATCGGCCAGCAGCTTTTTGCCTGGCGCCATGACCGGGGCGGCCGGCCGCGACTGCTGCTCGCATTCAAAAAATCCACCGGAGGGGGGGCATGACACCGTCCGGGGATCTGCCCGACTATCGGGCACAATCGTCCGCGGTGGCGGAGCGTTTTCACCGGATCAAGGAACGTCCGGTCGTCCTCGAGATCGACCGGCTCGGTCGCGAGTTCGCCGGCCGGCACGGGCCGGTCACCGCTCTGCGCGGCATCTCCCTCCAAATCCACCGGCGCGAACTCGTCTGCGTCATCGGTCCCTCCGGCTGCGGCAAGTCCACGCTCATTCGCATCATCGCTGGGCTGGACGAGCCCACGACCGGGCGCATGTTGGTGGACGGCAAGGAGACCAGCGGCCCCTGTCCCGAGCGCGGCATGGTTTTTCAGGGCTACACCCTCTTTCCCTGGCTTACCGTGACGCGCAACGTCATGTTCGGTTTGGAAATGGAGGGCATGGCCGGGGACCAGGCCTCCGCCGAGACGCGCCAGTGGATCGATCTGGTCGGCCTGGCCAGGTTTGCCGAAAGCTATCCCCACCAGCTTTCCGGCGGCATGAAGCAGCGTGTCGCCATCGCCCGCGCTCTCGCGCCCAACCCGCGCGTGCTGCTCATGGACGAGCCGTTCGGCGCCCTCGACGCCCAGACCCGCGCCACGATGCAGGCCCACTTGCTCGAGATTTGGCGCAACGTGGACGTAACCATCCTCTTCATCACCCACGACCTCGACGAGGCCATCTTCCTCGCCGACCGCATCGTGGTCCTCAAGGCCAATCCCGGCGAGGTGCAGGAAATCATCGAGGTGCCCGTCCCGCGCCCGCGCAGCCTTGCCCAGGTCAACTCGCCCGAGTTTCTGGCCACGCGCCGCCGACTCGAGCAGCTCATCCATCCGCCGGTCACGGTCCCCACCGAACGCCTGCCGATCGTGCGTCTCACGCAGGCCGGCGACGACGTGGAGTAGGGGACCGCGTCTTTTGCCGTGACTTCCCCGCTGCCCTCCAACAAAACGCCCCCGCATGCCCCGCAAGCCCACCGTCGCCCGTTTCAGCGTCTCCCTGCCCGCCGAGCTGCTCGACGAGCTCGACGAGATGGTGAGCCGCCGCGGCTTCCAGAGCCGCTCGCAAGCCATCGCGGCCCTCGCGCGCGACGGCTTGGTGGATTTCCAGACCGAGCTCGGCACCAAGAGCATGGCCGGCACGATCAACCTCGTTTACGACTACCGGAAGCGCAATCTCCAGCCCCGGTTGATGGCCATCCAGCACAAGTATTTCGTGATGGTCGTGACCAGCCTGCATGTGCATCTGGAGCACCATCACTACCTCGAGGTGCTGCTGGTGCAGGGCCCGCCGGCCAAGCTGCGCCAGCTGGCCGACGAACTCGCCACCTGCAAAGGGGTGAAATACTGCAAGTTGCAGCTGGCCGCCGAGGCGCTGCCGCCGCTGCTCTAACCGCGCCGGATTTCGCGGCGGATTTGCCTTGGCGAACGAGTAATACTATTTCAAACAAACGTAACACTTCCGCATGAGCGCCGCTCCCGCCATCTACACCAAGACCCTGACCCGCGCCGGCATGTGGTCCGGCGTGGTCGCGCGCGGCAAGACCCTTCGCCTGACGGACCTGGAAGGCGGGGCTAACGTCGGCCTGCTCCTCTATAATGCCGATCTCACGGTGGAACGTTACAACATGCCCGACACGCTCAAAGGGCAGCACATCTTCCACCTGCGCCACCCGTTCTGCCTGCACTCCGACATGGGGCGGGTGCTGGCTTCAATCACGGCGGACACGGTCAACTGGCACGATACGGTCGGCGGCTGCTCCGATGCGGCCCTGGTCGCCGCGAAATACGGCGGCAATAACTACCAGACGGCCCGCAATGATTTCCATCGCAACGGTCGCGAGTGCTTCCTGATCGAGCTGGCGAAATGGGGACTGGGCGAACGCGACCTCGTGCCCAACTTGAACCTGTTCAGCAAGGTTTTGGCTGACGAGGCCGGGCGGCTGGCCTTTGTGCCCGGCCATTCGCCTGCGGGCGGCTCCATGGACCTGCGCCTGGAGATGAAAACATTGGTCGTGCTCAACACGTGTCAGCATCCGCTCGACCCCGATCCGCATTATCATCCGCGTTCCGTCCGGCTGGAGGTCTTCGTCACCCCGCCGCCCGCCGTCGACGATGCCTGCCGCCACTCCCGGCCCGAGAATGCCCGCGCCTTCCTCAACACCGAGCACTACCACGCACTCCGCACCTGATCCCGTCATGAGTCTCGTCGAAAGCACTCTCAATCTCGCCGCCGCCCGCTACCGCCAGGTCGTGGCCGCGGGCGACCATTGGGCGCGGGAGATCAAGCGCGGGCAGTTCTTCCGCATTGTCGACCTCGAGGGCAACCAGGCCGCCGACACGCTGTTCTACGACGCCCGCGACCCGGCCAACCGCTACAGCGCGTCCGACACCATCCGCCGCCAGGCTGCCCTTTATCTCACCACCGGCACGGAACTGATCTCCACCTGGGGAGACGTGCTGCTTACCATCATCGCCGACACCTGCGGCCGGCACGATACGCTGGGCGGCGCCTGCTCGCGCGAGAGCAACACGATGCGCTATGCCTTGGAGAAGGAATCCATGCACGCGTGTCGCGACAGTTTCATCCGCGGCGCCCAGCAATGCGGTTGCGGCCTCGGCAAGCGCGATCTCACCTGCAACATCAACTTCTTCATGAACGTGCCCGTCACGCCCGACGGGCGGCTCACTTTTGAGGACGGCGTCTCCGGGCCGGGGCGATACGTGGAGCTGCGCGCCGAACGTGACGTGCTGGCGCTCATCTCCAACTGCCCGCAGCTCAACAATCCCTGCAACGCCTACAACCCGACGCCGATCGAGGTCCTGATCTGGGATTGTCTCGCGAAGTAAACGAAGGAATTTTATGAACCAGGAAATTACCGGGAAAGCGGTTTTGGACGCCGCATTCAAAGTCCATACGAAGCTTGGGCCGGGGCTTCTCGAGTCCGTCTATGAGGCGGCTTTGACGAGGGAGTTACGCAAACTGGGTCACGCGGTTGAGCGACAGAAACAGATTCCGATCATCTATGACGGAGAATTGCTGGAAGAAGTCGGCTTTCGCGCCGACCTGATTGTGGATTCTTTGGTGCTGGTCGAGCTGAAGTCCGTCGCGCAAGTCATCGATCTCTTCAAGAAGACGACTTGGAACTACCTCCGGCTGGTTCCGTTACAACTGGGCTTTCTCATCAACTTCAACGAGAGCCATCTTAAAGACGGGATTACCCGCATCACTAACGGAGCCGAAGGGAAAAACTTTTTTACCTGACCAATCATTTCTCTCGCGAAGGGTCCGAAGGAAACGAAGGCCCAATCCGATAAAGCCCTCTCATTTCAAAAACCTTCGCTCCCTTCGTCTCCTTCGCGAGGCACCTTCCTCCTCTTGTTCACCAAAATCCTCATCGCCAACCGCGGGGCCATCGCGTGTCGGATCATCCGCACGTTGCGGCGGATGGGCATTAAGTCCGTGGCGGTTTATTCCGAGGCCGACGCGGGCTCATTGCACGTCACCCAGGCCGACGAGGCCGTGCTCATCGGTCCCGCCCCGGCGGCGCAGAGTTATCTCGTCATGGAAAAAATCATCGCTGCCGCGCAGGCTGCCGGCGCGCAGGCGATCCATCCGGGCTACGGTTTTCTGAGCGAGAATCCCGGTTTTGCGGAGGTTTGCGCCGCCGCGGGATTTGTCTTCATCGGTCCCAAGCCCGATCAGATGCGCCGCTTCGGCCTCAAGCACACCGCCCGGGAAATCGCCCGCGAGCAGGGTGTGCCGCTGCTCCCCGGGACGCCGTTGCTCGCCAGCGCGGACGACGCCCTGCGCGAGGCGGCGCGCATTGGTTATCCGGTCATGCTGAAAAGCACCGCGGGTGGCGGTGGCATCGGCATGCAGTTGATCTGGCGGGCGGCGGAACTGCCGGCGGCCTTCGCCACCGTGGACCGGCTCAGTCGGAGCAACTTCAAGGAAAGCGGCCTTTATTTGGAAAAATACGTCGAGCACGCCCGGCACATCGAGGTGCAGATTTTTGGCGACGGCCGTGGTCAGGTCGTCGCGCTGGGGGAGCGCGAGTGCTCCATTCAGCGACGCAACCAGAAGATCATTGAGGAGACACCCGCCCCCCGGCTGGCGGCCAAGGTGCGGGCCCGCCTGCTTGAATGCGCGGAGAAACTCGGCCGGGCCGCCGGCTATGAGTCGGCCGGCACCGTGGAGTTCGTCTTCGATGACGTCACCGGCGAATTCTACTTTCTGGAGGTCAACACGCGTCTCCAGGTCGAGCATGGGGTGACGGAGGAGGTCACCGGCATCGATCTCGTCGAATGGATGGTCCGGCAGGCGGCGGGCGAGCTCGACCTGACCGGCTTCGAGCGTCGGGCCGCCGGCGCGTCCCTGCAAGTCCGGCTTTATTCCGAGGATCCGGGCAAAAATTTCCAGCCGGCGACCGGCCTGCTGACAGAGCTGGTTTTCCCGCGCGGCATCCGGATCGAGACCTGGGTGGAGCGCGGCAGCGAAGTCAGCCCGTATTATGATCCGATGCTGGCGAAGCTGATCGTGCATGGCGCCGACCGGGCCGAGGCGCTCGCCCGGCTGCAGCAGGCGCTCGCCGGCACGCGGGTCTCCGGCCTGGAAACCAACCTGGCTTATTTGCGTCAGATCGTGGCGTCCAAGGGCTTCGTGGCCGGGCGCGTCACCACACGCTACTTGGAGAAACTGCCTTACCGCGCGCCGACGGTGGAGGTGCTGGCCGGTGGCACGCAGACCACCGTGCAGGATTATCCCGGCCGGCTCGGACATTGGGACGTTGGGGTGCCGCCTTCGGGTCCAATGGATGCACTGGCCTTTCGGCTGGCGAACCGTCTGGTGGGCAACGGGCCTTCCGCCGCAGGGCTGGAAATCACGCTTACGGGTCCGGAACTCCGCTTTAACACCGATGCGGTCATCGCACTCACCGGGGCGGCGCTCGACGCGACACTGGACAGCCAGCCGGTGGCGTTCTGGCGGGCGGTGCGGGTCAAGCGCGGCGCGACGCTGCGCCTCGGTGACATGGCCGGTGCCGGCATGCGCGCCTACCTCGCGGTGCGCCATGGCCTCGATGTGCCGGATTATCTGGGGAGCAAAAGCACGTTCACCCTCGGCCTGTTTGGCGGACACGCGGGCCGTGCCATCCGCACCGGCGATGTGCTGCGGATCAATCCCGGTCCCGTGTTCGGCGAGGCGCCGGCCGTGAGCCTGCGGACGCTGCCACCGACGCTGGTGCCGGCCTATGCGCGCGAATGGGAGATCGCGGTGCTCTACGGCCCGCATGGGGCGCCGGATTTCTTCCAGCCGGAGGACATCGCCGACCTCTTCTCCGCGCGCTACGAGGTGCATTTCAACTCGGCGCGCACCGGCGTGCGCCTGATCGGCCCGAAGCCCCGCTGGGCGCGGACAGACGGTGGCGAGGCCGGTTTGCACCCGTCCAACATCCACGACAACGCCTATGCCGTCGGCACGATCGATTTCACGGGGGACATGCCGATCATCCTCGGGCCTGACGGCCCCAGTCTTGGCGGTTTTGTCTGCCCGGCGACCATCATCGCGGCGGACCTGTGGAAAATCGGCCAGCTCCGGCCGGGCGACAAAATCCGGTTTCAGCCGGTCAGGGCCGCCGAGGCCCGGTCGCGTGAGGCGGCGCAGGAGGCGGAGATTGAGACCTTCCGGCCGGTGCGCCCGCGCGCCTCCTCTCGCGCATCCAAGGATGCGATGGAACCTGCCGTGTTGCACCGCACGGCGGCGAAAGCGGATGCGCCGGAGGTCTGCTACCGGCGCTCAGGGGACAAAAACCTGCTGGTCGAATACGGCCCGCTGGTGCTCGATCTCACGCTGCGTTTCCGCGTCCACGCGCTGATGCAGTGGCTGCAGGCCAACCACACGCCCGGCCTGCTCGACCTCACCCCGGGCATCCGCTCGCTGCAGATTCATTACGACAGCCGGGCGCTGCCGTTGGAGCGGCTGATGGAGACGCTGCTTGACGCCGAGGCGCGTCTGCCGGCCCCGGCTCACCTGGAGGTGCCCTCGCGCATCGTGCATCTGCCGCTTTCCTGGGAGGATGAGTCCACGCTGCTCGCCATCCGCAAATACATGCAGACCGTGCGCAAGGACGCGCCGTGGTGCCCGAGCAACATCGAGTTCATCCGCCGCATCAACGGCCTCGGCTCGGTGGCGGACGTGAAACGCATCGCGTTTGACGCGAGCTATCTGGTGCTTGGCCTCGGCGACGTTTATCTGGGCGCGCCGGTCGCCACGCCGGTGGATCCGCGCCACCGGTTGGTCACGACGAAATACAATCCCGCCCGTACCTGGACTCCGGAGAACGCCGTCGGCATCGGTGGAGCCTACCTCTGTATCTATGGCATGGAGGGGCCGGGCGGTTACCAGTTCATCGGGCGCACCGTGCAGATGTGGAACCGCTGGCGGCAGACCGCCGATTTCACGGATGGCAAGCCCTGGCTGTTGCGGTTCTTCGATCAGATCCGCTTTTATGAGGTCAGCGCGAAGGAACTGCTCCAGTTCCGCGAGGACTTCCCGCGTGGCCGGTTCAAGCTGCGGATTGAGGAGCAGACCTTCCGGCTCCGCGACTACCAGAAATTCCTCGCGGACAACTCAGCCTCGATTTCCGCATTCAAGTCCGGCCAGCAAACGGCCTTTGAGGCCGAGCGCCAGCGCTGGGCGGCTTCCGGGCAGCTTAATTTTTCCGCCGAGTCGGAATCGGCCAATGCCGCCACCGAGCGCGCCGCCCTGCTGCCTGGCCACCGGGCCATCATCGCCCATGTGCCCGGCAATGTCTGGAAAATCAACGTGTCTGCCGGTCAGCGCGTGACTCGCGAACAGCCGCTCCTCATCCTGGAGTCGATGAAGATGGAAATCTCCGTTTTTAGCAACGTGCCCGGCGAAGTCACCGAGGTCGTTTGCGTCGAGGGCCGGCCCGTGCAGGCGGGCGATACCCTCGCGGTCATCAAACCCACGGCCTGACATGCAAGCTTCCGACCTAAACGCAATGTTGGCCAGGATTGAAGCCCGCGGGGCTGATCCGGTGTGGATCTCGCGACGCGCCCGCGCTGAGATCACCAACGCGGCGGCCACCGCTCCGGCCGGCCCGCTCCGCGGCGTCGGCTTTGCCATCAAGGACAACATCGATCTCGCCGGGTTGCCGACGACGGCCGGGTGTCCGGAATACGCCTACCAACCGGCCACCTCCGCGCCGGTGGTGCAACGGCTCATCGCGGCGGGCGCGATTCCGCTCGGCAAAACCAATCTCGACCAATTTGCCACCGGACTGGTGGGCGTGCGCTCGCCTTATGGCGTGCCGGTGAATCCGTTCGGCGCCGCTTCCATCCCCGGCGGCTCCAGTTCCGGTTCCGCCGTCGCGGTGGCCGCCGGGCTGTGCGATTTCGCGCTCGGCACCGACACCGCCGGGTCGGGCCGCGTGCCGGCGGCCTGCAACAACCTGGTCGGCCTCAAGCCGACGCGTGGCCTGCTCAGCACCCGCGGGGTGGTGCCCGCGTGCCGTTCGCTGGATTGTGTCTCGATTTTAACCCGGACGATCGCCGCGGCGGCGGAGGTGCTCGCGGTCACCGCCGCTTACGATCCGGAGGATCCGTTCAGCCGGCCCGCCAGGCCGCCGGTCAGCGACGAAACCTGGCCGCCGCGCGTGGGCGTCCCCCGGACGGATCAACTGGAGTTTTTTGGCAACGAGGATGCAGCGAAATTGTTTGCCGGCGCGGTGACGCGGTGGCGGTCGTTGGGCGCGAACATCGTCGAGATCGACTTCGCCCCGTTTCTCGAGACCGCGCGGCTGCTGTATGAGGGGCCGTGGGTGGCCGAGCGCTACGCGGCGATCCGCTCCTTCATCGAGCAGAAACCCGCCGCGCTGCATCCGGTGACGCGCCGGATCATCGAGGGCGCACAGCCGCTCACAGCGGTGGCCGCTTTCGAGGCCGGCCACCGGCTGGCCGCCCTGCGGCGGCGCACCGAGACGGTGTGGGCCGGGATTGACGTGTTCCTCACGCCGACAACCGGCACGATTTATACGGTGGCCGAGGTCGAGGCCGATCCCATCCGGCTTAATAGCAATCTGGGCTATTACACCAATTACATGAATCTGCTGGATTTGTGCGGCATAGCGGTGCCGGCGGGCTTTCTACCCAGCGGTCTGCCGTGGGGTGTGACCCTGGTGGCGCCGGCCTTCTGCGATGACCGGCTCCTGCGACTCGGGGCAAGATTCCTGGGCGAATCCGCTCCGGTCCGCGTGCTGGCTCCGGCCGGGCCGAAAGTGAAACTGGCGGTTTGCGGCGCCCACTTGAGCGGTCTGCCGTTGAACTGGCAGCTGACCGGCCTCGGTGGCCGGCTCGTGCGTGCAACCGTTACCACGCCGGAATATAAGCTCTATGCCCTGCCTGGGACGACCCCGCCCAAACCCGGTCTGGTGCGCGTGACCGGGGGCGGTGCCGCCATCGGCGTCGAGGTGTGGGAATTGCCGGTGGCTGCTTACGGTTTGTTTGTCGCGGGCATCCCGGCGCCGCTCGGCATCGGCACCCTCGCGCTGGAGGATGGCGAGAAGGTGCAGGGATTTCTCTGCGAAGCCGTGGCGGTGCGGGAAGCGCGCGATATCACCAGCTTCGGCGGCTGGCGGGCTTTTCTTGCCGGCCAGCAATGAGCCCACGGCCTTTGCCAAGGTTGCCCCGACAGGTCGGACTTGCCTGCCTGGCACGACAGGAGCTTAGTGACCGCCTCGCCATGCTTCAGTTGATCCACGCCCCAGTCGCGGAACCAGACATCCGATTGCCGGAGGTGGGGTTGCGGATCGAACGGCTCACGATCATGAAGCGGCTCTGGCGCGGCACGGCGGAGGACGGCACGGAGTTCGGCTTCGAGCTGGCGGCGCCACTGGGGCACGGCGACGTGTTCTGGCAGACCGCGGCTGCGCGCTACGTCATCTCGCAGCAGCCGGAACCCGTGGTCGAGGTCTCGCTCGACGTGGCGCCATCCGCGGCGGCCGGCATCGGCTGGGCCATTGGCAATCTGCATCTCGAGCTGTCGGCCGGGCCGGCGCGGCTGCTCGCGCCGGACGAGCCCGCCGTCCGCCAGTTATTGGCGCGGCTCAAGGTGCCTTTTAAACCGACGACCGCCATCTTCCGCCCGGGCCGCTTCGCCCGCGGCGACCTGCCCACCCATGAACTCGGTCCCAGCCACCAACATTGACGCCGCCTGGCTCGTTGGCCTGCTGCAGGCCGGCGATTCGTTCTACCCCACCGGCAGCTTCGCGCACTCGTTCGGCTTGGAGGGCTTGGTGCAGGAAGGCGTGATCCGCGACCGCGCGACGCTGCGGGAATTTCTCTTCCGCTCGGTGCTGCCGTCGCTGCGGCAGTCGGAGCTGCCGCTGGCGGCGCATGCCTGGCAGGCCGTCGCGGCCGGGGATTGGATGCGCGTTGGCGAACTCTGCCGGCTATCGGCGGCGCTCAAGGCCCCGCAGGAAATCCGCACCGCCTCCGCCAACATCGGCCGGCAGCGCGCCGAGCTGACGGCCCTGCTGCACTCCCATCTGCTGGCGCAGGAATATCTCCGCCGCGCAACGGAGGAAGGCTGGCCGCATTCCGCTGCGGTGTCCTCTGCCCTGGAGGGCCGCGTGCTGGGCGCTCCGCGGGTAGCGATGCTGGCGGGCGTCTATTACGCGAGCACCGCCTCGCTGCTGTCGGCGGCGATGAAGGTGTTGCGCCTCGGGCAGAATGCCGCGCAGTCGCTGCTGACGGAAGCGCTGGCTGCCGCACCGGGCATCATCGCGACGGCGGAGCAGGTGCCGCTCGACGAGATCGGTTGGTTCAACCCCTGGCTCGACATTGCGGCGGCCCGTCACGAAACGACCGGCAGCCGGATGTTCATTTCCTGAGCATGTCCACCAAGCGCCCCCCCCGTATCGGCATCGGCGGCCCGGTTGGCTCCGGCAAGACAATGCTTTGCCTCAAACTCTGCCAGCAGTTGCGCCAGCGCTACTCGATGGCCGTCGTGACGAACGACATCTACTGCTCCGAGGACGCGCAGTTCCTTGTCCAGCACAGCGCGCTGCCGGCGGAGCGCATCGCCGGCGTCGAAACCGGCGGCTGCCCGCATACGGCGATCCGGGACGACACCACGATGAACGAGCAGGCCTGCCGTGCGCTGGAGGCAAAGTTCCCCGACCTGCAGTTGCTGCTGGTCGAGAGCGGCGGGGACAACCTCACGGCCACCTTCTCGCCCGAGTTGGTGGATGCGTTCATCTATGTCATCGACGTGGCGGAGGGGGACAAGATTCCGCGCAAGGGCGGGCCGGCGATCCGGTTCAGCGATCTGCTCATCATCAACAAAATCGACCTCGCGCCGCTGGTCGGCGCCGACCTGGGGGTGATGGAGCGCGACGCGAAGCTGCAGCGCGGGGCGCGACCGTTTTTGTTCTGCGACCTGAAACGCGAGCACAACCTGGCCCTGGTCGTCGCGTGGATCGAGCATGAGGTGCTGTTCGGCCAAAACGCCAAGGCCATCCTCTGATTGGGTCATGGCTGAATTCTCCGGACATCTCTCCCTCCGCGCCGCCGCACAGGCCGGCGGCAGCACGGGGCTGGCGGCGCAGTCGTTCCGGGCACCGTTCCACTTGAGCAAGTCTTACTGGGATGCGGCCGCCGGTGTGCTCATCGTGCAGGTGGTCAACCCGACGGCCGGTATCCTGGCCGGCGACCGGTTGGACTCCGCCATCGCGGTCGAGGCCGGCGCGGCTCTGCTGGTCACCACGCCGAGCGCGAGCCGGATCTTCAAGATGGAGGCCGGCGGCTCGGCGGAGAGCCGGCAGCATTTCAGCGTGGCGGCGGGCGGCTGGCTTGAAGTGGCGCCGGAGCCACTCGTGCCGCACCGCGGCTCGCGCTTCCGGCAGGTGACGACGGTGGATGTCAAACCGGGGGGGGCCTTGTTCTTCGTCGACCAGTTGCAGCCCGGCCGCGTGGCCCACAATGAGGAGGCCTGGCAGTGGGACCGGCTGTGCCTGGAACTGACCGTGCGGCTCGGGGGCGAGCTTATCCTGCGCGAACGGCTCGACCAGACCGGCGACGAGTTGCGGGCGCTGGCGAAACTCGCCGGCTCGGGACCGGCGGCGTGTTTCGCCAATGCGGTGCTGATCGCCGATGAGGCCGGGGGGAACTGGCGCGAGGAACTGAGCCGGCTGCATCGTGACGGACTGTGGGTCGGGGTCAGCGCGTTGCGCCGCGGCGGCTGGAGCCTGCGGCTGGTGGCATCCGACAGCGTGAAACTGCGGCAGGGCCTGCGCGACATGCGCCGGATTCTGGCCGCCGGTCATCCGCGACTCGCGGCAGACCTGCGGAAACTTTAGAGCACGAACGCAACCGCACCGACGATCGCCACGGCGCCACCGGCGAACCGCACGGCTTTTTCATGGTTCTTCAGGGCGAATCCGAGCCCAAGCCCGACAACGTGCAGGAGTGCGGTCGCGGCCACGAAGCCGGCGCCATAGTCGAGCCCGTCCGCGGTTGCCGGCATCTCGCTGCCGTGGGCCGCACCGTGAAAAAGGGCGAACAGGCCGACAATGGCCATGCCGGCGGGAACAGGCAGGCGCACGGCAGTCGCGATCAACAGGCCGAGCACGAGGAGCGAGACGGCGATGCCTTGCTCAACGCCCGGCACGGCGAAACCGGCGGGGCTAGGCGCCGCGCCGAGCGCCATGACTGTGACAAAGGCAACGGGCACGAGCCAGCGGCAGCGGCCGCCGAGTTGGGCAGCCCACAGGCCGACGGCAATCATCGCCAGCAGGTGATCCCAACCGGAAAGCGGATGGGCGGCTCCGGTGGCGAAATCCCAGGTCAGTTCGTGGCCGCCGTGACCGGGATGCGCGTGGGCCAGCACCGGCAGGGCGAAGGCCGCCAGGATGAGAAAACGGGTTGGCTTCATGGCGCAGAAAGAGCAATTTGTGCGCCAAGCCGCAATCCTGTCGTGGTGGGCCAAGAAAAAGCCCCGCGCCGGACGAGCCGGGCGGGGCTTGAAGGATTGCGCCAGGCGCGGTGGTCAGATCGCGGCGTCGCCGCGCTCGTCGGTGCGGATGCGGAGCACATCCTCGAGCGGCAGGACGAAGATCTTGCCGTCGCCGATTTTGCCGGTCTTGGCCCCCTTGGTGATGGCCTCCACAACCTTGGCGACCTGCTCGGTGGGGACCGCCAGTTCGATTTTGACCTTGGGCAGGAAGTCCACCGTGTATTCGCTGCCGCGGTAGATCTCGGTGTGGCCCTTCTGGCGGCCGAAGCCCTTGACCTCGGTGACGGTCATGCCCTCGATGCCGACCTGGGCCAGGGCTTCCTTAACTTCGTCGAGCTTGAAGGGCTTGATGATGGCGATGATAAGTTTCATGTAATTAGTGGTTGGGGGCGGTTCAGGACTTGGCTTCGAGGATATAGCCCTCCTCGCCGTGGTCAGAGATATCCAGGCCTTCCTGCTCGGCTTCAGCCGTGGGCCGCAGACCCAGCACAGCCTTGACGATGTAGGCGATGACCGTCGTGCCGATGATGGCGATCACCAGGGTGACGCCGATGGCCTTGACCTGCTCGAAAACCAGCCCCTGCGTGAACGAGTCGGTCACCTGGGCCTTGAGGTTGGTGGCGAGATTGGCGTTGGCGCTGTTGCGGGCCAGCACGCCGGTCAGGAAGGCGCCCATGGTGCCGCCGATGGCGTGCACGCCGAAGGTGTCGAGCGCATCGTCATAGCCGATCCAGCCCTTGACCTTGAAGCAGAAGAACCACGGCACGATGCCTGCGGCAACCCCGATGATAACCGAGCCGGTCGGGGTCACGAAACCGCACGCCGGTGTGATGACCACGAGGCCGGCGACTGCGCCCGAGCAGAAGCCGAGCACGCTCGGCTTGCCGCGCGTGATCCATTCCATCATGGGCCAGACAAAGGAGGCGACGGCGGTCGCGAGGGTCGTGGTGGTGAAGGCGTTGGCGGCCACCCCGTCCGCGGCCACGGCCGAGCCGGCGTTGAAGCCATACCAGCCGACCCAGAGCATGCCGGTGCCGACCATGCAGAGCACGAGGCTGTGCGGCGGCATCGGCGTCTTGCCGAAACCGAGGCGCTTGCCTAGGATGATGCAGAGGATCAGGGCCGACCAGCCCGAGGTCATGTGCACCACGGTGCCACCGGCGAAGTCGATGGCCTTGATGCCGGCGCTGGCGTTCCACACGCCGTTCATGTAGCCATCGATGCCCCAGATCATGTGCGCCTGGGGGAAATAAACCACGAACATCCACAGGGTCATGAACAGGAAGATCGCGGAGAATTTCATGCGCTCGGCGATCGCGCCGACGATGAGCGCCGGCGTGATGATGGCGAACATCAGCTGATACATGGAAAACACGTTATGCGACACCCAGTAGGAGTAGTCGGTGTTGGGCGCGGAGCCGACATCCTTGAGGAAGGAAAAGCCGAGACCGCCCATGAAGGGGTTGCCGCTGTGAAAAACCAGGCTGTAGCCGACTGCCCACCAGAGAATCGTGACCCAGCCGCTGAGCAGGAGGCACTGCGCCATCACGGACAGGACGTTCTTGCGGCGCACCAAGCCGCCGTAGAACAGGGCGAGGCCGGGCAGCGTCATGAAGAGCACCAGCGCGGCGGAGGTCATCTGCCAGGCGTTGTGACCGGGGCCGGACGTGCCGACCGCCGGCGTGGTCAGATCCTTGGGGATGGTCATGTTGCCATCCTTGTCCTTCTCGGTCTTGAGGGCCGCGGTCGGATCACCGTTGGTGAGGTAGGCTTCCAGCCCGGCTACCCGTTGTTCCAAGGTGGGGGCAGGCGGGGTCGGAGGGACCGCCGCCGCCGATGCAGTCGGTTGGGCAAATGCAGGGCTGGCGGCAAGGAGGGCCAGCCCGACGTAGGTTGCTAAATGCAACAATCGAGGTAACACGTTGTTCATAGAGGGTAGAGGGGGGGGACACGCACCCAAGCAAATACTCTGCCATTCGCAAAGTTTCTACCCCGGTACGTGACATAAAAGTACCCTCGGGCGGATGACGGACGAAGGGAAGCGAACCAAGGCCCGGGATAAACCCGGTCTGCTCAGCTTCAGTTAGAACGAAATTCCTGAGAGGCAGCCATTGTTGGCAGGTGCAGCAATTTTTTGCCAAAACGCGATCAAGCTGTTTCCAGTTCTTGTTGAAAATTATATGGAATGGCAAGCGGTAGGCTATTACAGTGACCGCTTTCATGCAGACCAACCCTCCCAAGGTCAGCACGGCCGCAGGTGCCGGCCTTACGCTTGGCGCCCTAGGCGTGGTGTTTGGCGACATCGGCACCAGTCCGCTCTACACCATGCGCGAGTGCATGGCCCACCTGCCGGAGGTGGACCAGACCAGCGGCGTGCTCGGGGTGCTTTCGCTGATCTTCTGGTCACTGGTGCTGGTCGTGAGCGCAAAGTATATTTGGTTCGTGATGCGAGCGGACAATCACGGCGAGGGGGGCATTTTCGCGCTGCTTGCCTTGATTCACGCCAGTCGCAACACCCGGGCGCCCTTCGGAGCCGCCCAGCGCACCCTCGGACCCGCGGTCATCATGATATTGATTGGTGCCGCGCTGCTTTATGGCGATGGCATCATCACGCCCGCCATCTCGGTGCTTGGTGCCGCCGAGGGTTTCAACGCCATTAGCCCAGCGTTCACCCCCTACGTTGTCCTGATCGCCTGCGTCATCCTTGGTTTGCTTTTCTGGTTTCAACACAAGGGCACGAGAAACATCGGCCGCGTTTTTGGCCCCGTGATGTTGCTTTGGTTTGTCTCACTCGCCGTGCTCGGCGCCTGGTATCTCGCGCAGTGCCCCGCCGTGCTCCGCGCGCTCAACCCCGCCTACGCGTTCGCGCTCCTGCGTCACCCGCCCGCCCAGGTCATCTCGTTGTTGGGTTCGATCGTGCTGGCTATCACCGGGGCCGAGGCGCTCTACGCCGACATGGGCCATTTTGGTCGCAAATACATCGCGCTGGCCTGGTATGGCATGGCGTTTCCCGCCCTGGTGCTGAACTACTTTGGCCAGGGTTCCTTCATTCTCCTGCATCCGCAGGTCGTCGATAATCCGTTCTTCGCAATGGCCCCCGCGGGTTTTGCGCGCTATGCCCTCACCGGTCTTTCCATCGTCGCCGCGGTCATCGCCAGCCAGGCGCTCATTTCCGGCGCCTATTCTCTCACCCGGCAGGCAATCCAGCTCGATTATTTTCCCCGCCTGAAAGTCAGCCACACCAATGCCCTGCACGCTGGCCAGATCTACGTGCCGTTCGTCAACGCCCTGCTTGCCATCGGGGCGATCCTCACGGTCTATCACTTCGGCTCCAGCGCGAATCTTGCGTCCGCCTACGGCATCGCGGTCACCGGCACGATGGCCATCACGACGGTCGCTTATTATCTGGTTGCACGGTCCAATAGCGGCTGGCCGCTCTGGCGCGCCGCGTCAATCTGCGGGGTATTTCTGCTGGTGGACCTGGCATTTTTTTTCTCCAATGCACACAAGCTTGCCGACGGCGGCTGGTTCCCTCTGGTCATCGGCGCCGCTGTGCTCGCTGTCATGCACACGTGGAAAGTCTGCCGCCTCGAAATTTTCCGCCGCATTTATGGCAATCAGGTGACCGATGGCGAGCTTGTCAGCATCGCCCACAGCAAGCATGTCGCCCGCGTGAGCGGCGCGGCGGTGTTCATGATCGGCTCCCCGAGGGGCACGCCCGTAGCGCTGCTCCACCACGTGAAGGCCAACCGCTGCCTGCATCGGACAGTCGTGTTGCTCAGCATCCTCACCGAGGAGGTGCCGACGGTGCACCCGGCAGAGAGGCTCGTGTCATTTGTGCTCGGCGATGGTCTCTGGCGCGCGGTCGGCCGCTACGGTTACATGGAGTCGCCCGACGCAGGCGCGCTCCTCGATGAAATCCGCACGCGCGGCGTGCCGATCGACCCGTCAGTCGCGATCTATTTTTTCAACCGCGAGATGATCATCCCCGAAGGCAATGCGCCAATATGGGAATGGCAGAAGCGTTTCTACGGTTTCCTCAGCCGCAACGCCCGACCCGCACATGATTATTACCTGATTGCGCCGTCGCAGATCATCGAGATTGGCCTGCCGATCCAACTCTAGGAGTTGGTTGGGCCTTGGTCCGATGTGGCGAGGCGGGTGATTCAGCCTGGCTGGATTGGCACCGTGTGTTGCGGGGCCATTTTCATGATGAATGGAGTTTGGTGGCTAAGCCCGGGCTGTTTGCGAAGGCCTGCCGACAAAAGGAATGGTAGCGCGGGTCGCTTAGATGGCGGCGTCGCCGCGCTCGTCGGTGCGGATGCGCAGGACATCCTCAAGTGGGAGCACGAAAATCTTGCCGTCGCCAATCTTGCCGGTCTTGGCGCCCTTGGCAATGGCCTCGACGACCTTGCCGACCTGCTCGGAGGCGACGGCCAGTTCGATCTTCACCTTGGGGAGGAAGTCCACGGTGTATTCGCTGCCGCGATAGATCTCGGTGTGGCCCTTCTGGCGGCCGAAGCCCTTGACCTCGGTGACGGTCATGCCCTCGATGCCGACCTGCGAGAGGGCCTCTTTCACTTCGTCGAGCTTGAACGGTTTGATGATGGCGATGATGAGCTTCATGATTGGTAATTAAAGGTGTGTTGAGTGGTTTAATTTGATTGAGCATGTCAGAAGCGACGCTGATTCGGTCAGGAGCGCACCTCCCGCATCCGCATGCGCAGCTGCCGGTAAAGGAGCCAGCCATAGCCGGCCACCAAGCCGGCTGAGACCCACCACTGAGTGCCTGCCACGAACAGGAGCGGACAGATCAGCTGCACCAACAGGAGCGCGATCAACAGATACGCGACCCGCGCGCCGGAGCCAGGCATGAGCGACCAGCCGCTTTTCAGCTTGCCACTCCGTTCGAGTTCCTCGTGCCGGCGGAGCGCGGCCCGTTGCAGGATGCCGAACGCCAGCCCGATGCCCCCGCCAGCCACCAAGCCGGCGAGGTTGCGGAGGAGATCGATCAGATGAATTTGCATGGGAGGAACGGTTTAATGAGCCACGGGGGACTCGGAGTTTTTGTCCATCACCATGCCGCCATAGCCGGGCACGCCCATCTCGGGAACATCGAGGCCCTCGATCTCCACTTCCTGGGAGACACGATTGCCCACGATGAGCTCGGCGATGTAATAAACCAGCAAGGAGAGAAGTGAGAGCGTGACGAAGCAGGTGGTCACGCCGATCAGCTCGGCCCAGAACTGGGTCATGCCACCGCCATAGAAGAGGCCGGCAACATTGCCCGCCACGCCATTGAAACCGTCGCCATAGGTGTTGTCGGCGAACAAGCCGATCGAGAGGCAGCCCCAGGCGCCGTTGACCCCGTGCACCGAGATCGCGCCCACCGCGTCGTCAATCCGCATCTTGTCGAAGAAGAACACCGCCTCGACCACTAGGACGCCCGAGACGATGCCGATGATGGCGGCGCCGCCGGCGCTGACGAAAGCACAGGGGGCCGTGATGGCCACCAGACCGGCCAGCATGCCGTTGCACATCATGGAGGGATCAGGCTTCTTGGTCTTGAACCACCACATATAGCAGGTGGTCGCGAGAGCGGCGGTGGCCGAGGCGAGCATAGTGTTGACCGCGATGACCGCGATGCGCAAGTCAGTGCCCGCCAGCGTGGAGCCGGGGTTGAAACCAAACCAGCCGAAGGCCAGGATGAAAGTGCCCAGCATCACCATCGGGATGCTGTGCGGCATGATCGGATGCACGAGCTTGCCGGCCTTGTCATATTTGCCATAACGCGGCCCGATGAGCCAGGCGAAGATCAGGGCGATGACACCACCCTGCATGTGCACGACCGATGAGCCCGCGAAATCGAGGTGCCCGTGGCCGAGGCCGAAGTTGACGCCGAGCTGCGAGAGCCAGCCGCCGCCCCAGACCCAGTTGCCGAAGACCGGATACATGATAGTGCCGATGCAGCAGCCATAGATCATGAAGGCGGAGAACCGCCACCTTTCAGCCGCGGCCCCGGTGGGAATCGTGGCCGTGGTGTCCATGAAGACCATTTGGAAGAGAAAGAGCGCAAACGCCGCTGTATCGTAACCGGCGCCTTGCAGCAGGAATCCCTTCCAGCCCAGCAGGCCGAAAAAGTGTCCACCGATGGTCACGCCTAGTTCGTGGTTCAGGCCGGCATAACCGCCCATCGTCCCGATGGCGCCCAAGCCGCCGAACATGAAGGCGAAGCCGCAGACGTAGAACCCGAGCATGCCCATCGGATAGATCATGAAGTTCATCGCCATGGTGTGGCTGGAATTCTTCGCCCGGCACAGGCCTGTCTCGACGAGCGCGAAGCCCGCCTGCATGAACATGACGAGGAAGCCCGTGACAAGCGTCCACATGAAGTTGACCGCGACGCGGTTGTGGCCGACGGAGTCGGCGAGTTTCACCGCAAGCGGCTCAACCGCCGCCTGCTTTGTGTAGTCGTCGAACGCCTTCTTTGCGTCCTCGTAGGCCTTGACCTTGTCCTTGTCCTTTTTGTCGTCGGCACTCAACTCGGCGGGCGCGGTAACGACAAAATGATTGCCCATCGCATCCTGGGCGTCAGACGCAGCACCAGTCATGGTGCCCGCGGGATCCGGTTTGGGGTCGTCGGCCAGCAACCTGACCGGGCCAGCACTCAGTAAAAGCGCAAGCCCCAACATTGCCGCGCGTAGCCAATTTTTTCCTGGGTATGGATTTATCATAGGATGGATTGGCGTTTCCGCCAGACTGACCTGTGCTTGACGAACGTGTAGATGTGACCCGCCCGTCTTGTGGGAACGGGAACAGGCACCGCCGGTTTCACAAAGTCGCCTTCATGAGCCCTGCGGCGACAAAGAGCTGAGCACTAATGATGCCAAGTTTTCGGTTATGGATAAACCGCGGCTTTTTTCATGGGAGTAACTTTGTCATACGGGCCATCAGCATCATGGGCCCGAATAATCTAGCGGCCGGCACGTCCCCTGCGTTGCGCACCGCATGCTGTTCGCCGAGATTTCCGCCCAGCCTGCTCATATTACGGCGTGGCTGATACTCCCTTTCGGGCTCTTGCTGCTGCTGATCGCGGTCATGCCGCTTAGTCCTGCCGGAATTAAAAGCTGGTGGGAGCACAACTACCACCTGGTCTCCCTTGGCCTGGCGGGAGTGGTTGCTGGCTATTATTTTGCCAACGTTCCCGCGGGCAGCGGGCTGGTCTACCGCACCGTCCACGAATACGTCTCATTCATCGCCCTCGTCGGCTCCCTTTTTGTTGTGGCCGGGGGCATCCACCTGAAAGTGAAGGGCGAGGCCTCCTCGCTCAACAATGTGGTCTTCCTGTTCGTGGGCGCGGTGCTCGCAAACTTCGTTGGCACCACCGGAGCGTCGATGGTCTTGATTCGTCCCTACATCCAGATGAATAAGATCCGCCTCAGTCCGCACCACATTGTATTCTTCATCTTCCTCGTGTCCAATGTCGGCGGCTCGCTGACCCCGATCGGCGACCCGCCGCTCTTCCTCGGCTACCTGCGCGGCGTGCCATTTTTCTGGCTGACCGAGCATGTGCTGGGCGCCTGGGTGTTCACCGTCGGAGCCATCCTGGCAGCCTTCTATTTTTTCGATATCCGTTCTTTCCGGCACGCCCCGGCTAAAATCCAGGAGGAGATTTCCCGGACCCACGAGACCTGGCGTTTCGAAGGCAAAATCAACCTGCTGTTTCTCGCGGTCATTATCAGCGCGGTGTTTGTGCCCGAGGGGTATTTCATCCGCGAATTGCTGATGGCGGCGGCGGCCGTCGCCTCACACCGGCTGACCCCGCGGCAGGTGCATGAGGAGAATTACTTTTCCTTCGGCCCGATCAAGGAGGTTGCGTGGCTTTTCCTCGGCATCTTCGCCACCATGATGCCGGCGTTGAATTATCTAGGGGAGCACGGCCAGGATTTTGCCTTCACCAAGCCGGCCCACTACTATTTCGCCACCGGGGCGCTCTCCTCGGTGCTCGATAACGCCCCAACGTATGTCAATTTTCTCAAGCTGGCGGAAGTTCGCTCTGCCGGGCCCGGTGAACTCGCGAGTGCGGCGGTTGACGAAAAAGCCCGGGTACAGGCCCTCATCGCTCGCGATCCACTAACCCTCATTGCGGTCAGCCTCGGGGCGGTCTTTTTCGGCGCAATGACCTACATCGGCAACGGACCGAACTTCATGGTCAAGTCGATCGCGCATGATGCCGGGGCGCACACCCCGACCTTTGGCGGCTACATCTTGAAATACAGCCTGCCAGTGCTGTTGCCGATCCTCACCGTCGCGGCCTGGCTCTTCCTGTAGCGCTGTTTGGCTTGGGGGCGACGAAAAGCCGCGCCCGGGAAGGGGGCGCGGCGGATTGAGCGGGGCAAAAAATCCGAAGGCTATTTCGCGACCAGCGGAGGCGGGGGCGGCGGGACCGCGATCGCGCTTTCGTTCAGCTTCCTGCCGACGATCTCGATCATGCGCTGGATCTCGAGCTCGGCCGTGCGGCGGTTGATCTTGGCCAGCTCGATCTGCTTGGAGAGCTCCAGGGTTTCGCGGTTGAGCTTCTCCTTGTCGGTGCGGGCCTGGGAAATCTGGATCTCCAGGTCGGCCGCCTCCTTGGCCAGCTTGTCCGCCTGGGTAGAGTAATCGTTGGCCTCGTCCTTCAGCTTCTTCATCGCGTCATCATAGTCCTTCTGCTTTTTGTCCTCCTTGGCTTTATTGGCGGCGGCTTGCTCGTCCTGCCGCCGTTTGGCGTCCTCCGTGGCGCGGCGGTCAATCTCCGCCTTGCGGATCCGGTCGGCCTCGTCGGCCTTGGCCTTGGCCTCCATCTGGGCCTGGTGCTTGGCCTCCATTTCCTTGCGGGCGCCGGTGTAGAGCACGGCAAACACGGCCAGCAGCACGGCGGGGACGATGACGTAGGACTTGTTCATGGGAGGGTCGGTAAGGGGGTTAGCTTTTCTTGGCCGCGGCCGCGGCGGCCTCAGCCTCAACCCGGGCTTTCTCGGCGGCGGTTATCTTGTCGAGCAGATCGTAGTAATATTTCACGTTGGCCTCGGCCTGCTTGACGTAGGTTTTGAGGAAGGCCAGCTCGTCCGTGTTGTGCTTCTTGTCCTCCGTGATCTTGGTGAGGGAGTCCTTGACCTCCTCCAGTTCCTTCTTGAGGCGGGAGACCTGCTCGCGAAATTTGTTG
>WNFI01640048.1_pt1 | contig 56687 bp, 47 predicted proteins | sample 5400471 | NCBI WGS metagenome assembly WNFI01 (sample SAMN13153348, study PRJNA577476) | soil metagenome | isolation source: 100 cm saprolite on Douglas fir-dominated hillslope | place: USA:California | collected 2013-09-17
ACTTCCTCCTAAAGTAATTAATAGAGAACCATCAGTATGATTAGTAGCGGCTGTAGACTGCTGTGGCGCGAGTGTTAAGTTAGTTCCAGTAGCTCCAGAAGTGGATGCTTGATTAATTGTTGGAGAAGATGTTCCAGTTGCCCATTGTAAAGTAGCTGGAGTAATTGTAATTGGAGATGAACCGGAAATACTATTTATGGTAGTAACTCCTGTTGCAGAAATTGTAACATCAGAAGATAATGTCGTCCAAGTAGTAGCAGGAGTACTATTACTCATTAATACTTGAGCGGAAGTACCTGGAGCTACATTTGTAATAGGCAAATTTCCTGTCACATAATTGTTCCCTCCGGCTAAATTAACAGCGGTATAAGACAGGGTAGAAGAACCTGAAACTTGAAGAACATTTCCCGTGGTTAAAGAACCGCTGGCCGGTACCGATGATCCATTAATTTTTATTACAGTAGCAGCACTAGTAGTACCACTTAAATCTCCTCCTAGTTGCAAGGCAGCACCAGTTAGTGGGGTTCTAACTAAAGAAGCCATAGTAGTGCCGTCGTATACAAAACTAATGGTGGTGGATATTATATTTGAACTTTTCCCGGAAACTTTAATAACGATGCGAGTATCGGCGGCGATGGTTGTATCGTTTGGATAACTATAAATAAGAGTATTATATGTAGCAGAAGTAACTTGAATATTGACACTAGTAGTGGTAAATAATAGAGTTTCTGATCCGCCAGAAGTGCGAGTATAGACATCAAAAATAATAGTAGAAGTAAAAGCACCAGTTAAAGAAGCAAAAGCCCAAAAATTAAATTCCCAATCTCCGGCAGGTATTAATTGTACCCCAGGATCATTAGCATCGGTGGCAAAAGCTTTAATTAATACCTTACTGCTAGAACTACTAGCGGCAGTACCGGTAGTTTGGCTACCGGTCGCATTATTTTCTAATTGATTATAAGTAGAAATATCGGAGCTACTATTACTAAAATGATAGTCAACACCATCAGCAATAATAGTAGCTGGGGAACGCGCTTGCCATTGAGAAGCAGAGTTGGTCCAAGTTAAAACGTAACCATCCTGAGAGGCTGAGAGCGAACCTAAATTAATTGAATTGCCCTGTATTGAATTTACTACTGGGGAAATGGCAGTCCCACCCAGGTCACCAGCTAAGGTAATTAACCCGGGATTAGAATTATCTGCTTTTGGTTCCCTGTATGTCATGTGTATATGTCCTTTAATCGATAACTAAATTATTATGGCATTTATCATATGTAAACACCCTTTACATCCACGACCAAAATCTCCACGTTTTTTCAAGGAGTTCCAGGTTTGACCAATATAAACCTTATCATTAACTTTGTTAGCGAGCTTATATATAAGACATAAATTCATAATATACTCCATTGACTTGGAGACGTACTAATACATACAATAGTTAACGACCCGTAATTTGTATTTATTATAAATGTTTGAGAGTCGTCAATTTTGTTTCCGCTACCGCTATCGATAGTTACGTTGTTATGAGCAGCAGCCGCACCTTTAACATCTTTGACCTGATATGTGTCGCCAATACTAGGGCTGGTTGGTAAATTAACTGTAATAGTGTTAGAGGTGCTATCGGTAGCAATAATATTATCAGTGGCTAAAACATTGTAAGTGGATGCACTGGTTGATGTAACATTTTGTCTCCACCCTTTTTGGGCCCAAAGTTTATTGGCATTGATCTCTACAATTGTAGTGCCATTTGATTGAAGATCTCCTGTACCACCAGTAAAATTTAGTAAACTAGGAGTTATTGCAACAGAAGACGATGTAACGGAAACTTGGTTTGTATTATTAATCCTTAAAGCTACGGTGCCTCCGGATGGTGCATTGAGTAGACCTAACGATGTACCATCTCCATATAATAAATGGTTAGTGCTAGAAGGGCTACCAGTTCCTGCATAAAGGAAATTACCATCCAAGCGCAAAGTAGCATTAGTTCCATTGGTTACCCAACTCGCAGCAGCAGGACTTGCGTTATTGATTCTAAGGTATCCAGTACCACTTGTTGGTACATTAATAACAGTAAGTGAACTATCATCTCCGGCTAGTGTAAAATTATTATTGGTAACTGCTGGGTTTCCAAGATAAACGGCGCCAACTGAGCTACCGGTTGTACCACCTATTGGACCCAATTGAACATAAACTGGTGTGTTACCAAATTCTTTAATGGTAAGTAGTTGGTTTGCTTCTAAGTCTATAGATGGTATGATAAGAGATCCATTACCTAAGTAATAAGTACCAGAACCTGTATCTACAAACCCTTGCCCATTTGCAGTAATGATAGATTGTAGTCCAGCATTAATCCCCGTAGATGGACAATTGTTGTGACCATGAACTTGAATCCAAGTACAGTAACCGTCTATATCAAAGTAGTGACAAGTAGATCCTCCAGGCTCGGCTTGTACACCATAGAATAGATCATAGGCTGAGTTTTCAACTTTAATAATTGATAGTGCGCTGTGAGAACCGCTAGTAAAACCACCATAAACTGTATTCTCACTTCCACTAATAAAGTGATAAGCATAATTACCGATCTGTAAAAACATATTTCCATAGAAACTATGTGCATTAACATCTATATCACAGTGAATACCTTCGTCCACAGCTTGAATATATAATCCGATAATGTTATTTTGATAGTTATTACCTCCCGAAACTGGTTCACTAGAATCCATATATAGACCTACAGAACCGTCGCCGAAGCCCGATGTTTGATTGCCTTGAAGATGAACATCATTTACAGTCAAAAATTCAATACTTTCTGAAACGCTTTGAGAATTTGGACCAATGTGTAAAATACCCTTAGGTATAGCTAAGTCTGCCTTTAGTGTACCTTTACCAGTTAATTTTGAGGATACGCCAGTCATTCTGATAATAGGCGTAGCACTATCCGAAGAATGTTTATGTAATTTAGCAGACTGGTCCAAAATCATGGATTGTCCGGTTCCAATTACTATGGTGCCACTCACTCGATATGTTCCAGCCGGTACGAATACAGTTCCTAGATTGGTTGAAGCTGTTAAAGCGCTGTTAATAAAGGCTGTACAGTCGGTAGTATCGTTGGTAATAGCACCAAAATTTTGAATATTGAAAATGCCAGCCGATGAATAAGAAGCTGTCCATGACCCAGGATAACCGGCAGTAGTACAAGTCCAAAATAATGGAGAACCTGGATTTGGATTACTGTTCCAAACCACATTACCCAAACGATAATAGGCGTTATGAGTGCCGTCCCTAGGGTCGCTATTTAATACATAATGTCCGAGAGGCCCGAAAGGTTCTTGAGTAGATAATGGGCCTTCATTAACATAAATAGTAGTACCGTTATTGTCAGGTGTTTCGCTACCACGAACAAGATTCCAAGTTGGTTCAGGACCAACGGTAGTTCCCCCAGTACCATTTTTAACTGCGAAAACATAGCCATCATCAATGGTTGGTCTTATAAATTCTTGATCAGTAACCGGTATGCCAGCTGTCCAATATTGTCCATTATGACCAGGATTACCTTTAGGACCAGTAATAATATGACCAACTGTATTTCCTCTAACAGATTGTGCCAGGTCACCGTGCCAATAAATTTCTCCAGCTGATTCTCTTTCTCCATAATATCCGGAATGATTTAATAACTGGGCAACGTAATTACAACCAGGATTACTAACGACACAACAATCATTAACAAATCTATCGTTGAAAGATTGAAATCTGACGGCTCCAGTGAGAGTTACGACAGCTATTCCCTTTTGAAAAGTATTTCCAATGCCGATAACATTCATGTTTCCATTAAAATTAAGCGGAGAATCTGGAGTATTAGAAATTAAAACTATTTGGCTGCTGTCATTTGTTCCGGCCGCATTAATAAACCAAGTGAAGTTTTCAGATTGACAATTTTCAACCAAGACATTATTAACGAATACCATATTTGGAATATAAATAAAGGTATTAGGTGTTCCGCCACCCACAGAATCACGAATGCTAACAAATCCAGTACGTTGAATTTGAATACCATAAGTCATTTGATTGAATGAACAGTTATCTATACGAGAATCATCAGCAGCATTAGCTGAGTTAATAATGATACCACTGTTGGTCATATTAACAAAATAACAGTGTTGAATTAAAGCATGATCTGACTGGTAATCAGGCGCGCCATCACCCCATTGAATACCAATAGCAGCTTCAGCAAACAAACATTCTGAAATAAAAATGTTGTAAGAAGATGGAGCATTTGTTGATGTTAGATGTACAAGCGTAATACCAGAGCTACCAGCAGATAAATTGCCATGAAAAGCCATTCTTTCGATAGAAATATCTTGTAAGTTATTTATCAAAAGCATAGCTGTATTATTGGTACCATGCCACCTTAGCCAAGTTCCTCTCATTGGAGTTGGATCATTTTGATAATTAGCTCTTTCCCCTTGAAGTCTAACACCTTGTAATAGAGTAAGAGTAGAAGTAATTTTATAATTGCCACGAGGAAAGTGTATTGTACCACCCAGAGCACCTAAGCCGGCAGTATTAATGGCCGCTTGAACTGCACTAGTATCATCAGTAGTACCATCGCCTTTAGCCCCGAAATTTTTGACATTGAAGACGGGAGCAACACCAGTAGGCGTCCATACATTCCCAACAGAAACTAACGCATACCCATCATTTGCAACAGAAGCTGATGATACTGGTGTTCCTTGAATTCTAACAACAGTATTAGAATCGATTGAACCGATGGTATCTCCAAATAGATTACCTAAACCACTATCCGGATTAAATACATCTAAAGAAGTTAATTTATTAGTACCATTAAAGAAAACGCTAGTCTCTGTAATTCCTAAACCAACTTGAGCGCTCTGATATAATGTGTAATTCTCTGTAAAACCAAAAGCATTAGTAACAGCTATTGTGGTTGAGATCAGATTAAATCCACCCTCGAACCCGTCTACCCAAAAGTCTCCAAGAGCATATCGGGTAGGGTAAGAAAAATAAATACTTTGACCGGTACTCGCATTAATTGTAAAAATAAACCCAGCACCTGATGTCAACGGATTATCAGTTAAGGGGTTATTTGCTAGAGACTGTATAAATGATCCGCTATTCCCGCCAGGGCTCGCAGCACCATAATACAACCTTTGAGTCCAAGTAGCTTTTAATGGTGCGACGGTTGTTATACTAGAATCATTAGCGGTTAGAAAGAAAGAAACCGTTGTTGGGACAGAATATTCGTAACTTTGATTATATACGAAAATATCGGGCGGTACAACAGGGGGACTACCAGGAGACGGTGTAGCAAAAATGTTCTGCTGAGGGCCTCCAATATTATCTTGAACATGTCCCGTTACAACAGGATTGCTATATGTTGCTGAAAATATAGGGTTTATTAACGCTTCACTGAACTCTAGAAATCGTTTGCCATCTAATGTAACGATGAAGCCTTTTTCTAGAACGTCTGGAAATATTGGGGCCCACTGACTACCGTTGTATGTAAGCACCATACCAACATCAGGCTGATTTGGTAGTACGGGACGACCCTGTAAACCGATTACTATAGGGGAAAACGCCGTGCCCGCTATATCGCCTCCAAGGTGGATAGCTGCACCGGTATCTTGGTTTATGATAGATTCGATGTTTGCTAGACGATTAGCTACTGTTCCGTATATAGTAGCGGGATCGGTGCCTAGTGCCGCCTCCACGCTAATGATGGCGTCTCTGAGCTGATTAATATAAATACCCTTAAAAACAGTTATATTGTCTTTAACTGTAGGCAAACTAAGAGACGTATCTATTTGAATAGGATATAATGTGGCCAAAGTTTACACCTTTTAGTATTTAATAGATACTAAAATAGTGATATGGCTTATTTTATAGAATAAGTTTGGGAGCTAAATCATTAATTATATAATATTTTAGCTTAGAATTTGTGTATTTAATTCCATTAATCCATATTAATTTAATATTGTTATCATCACATAATTTTTGTAAGTATTTATCTCTTTCTTGTTGTTTTTTAAATGATTTTTCCGCATCTTTTTCAGACATATTACCAAATTTAGTATGTTTATAGTGTTGGGCGCCATTATACTCTATTATTGTGTTAAAATCTTTTATGTAGAAATCAACAAATATTTTACGATTTTCTGTACTAATAATTTCTTTTATATATTTATGTCTTTCTATAACAAAATTACATTCTTTTAAAGCCATATATGCTATCCTCTCATTTTTGCCATTTTTACAGTTTGGGCACCCCTTTCCTATTAATATGTTATTTGGTGTGGCTTTCCAAATATAGTTACACCAGTCATTTAAGCACATAAAATCAGTTTTATTATTACGACTAATCATATTACCAATTCTTTTAACATTCAAATTTAAATGTAGAATTCTATCATCCATCACTTCATTTGTGATTTTTGCCAGGCCTGCGCATTTTGGACACCCAGACTTATTATTTACTACGCTCGATGGACTTGTTTTCCAAACGTATCTACAACCATCAGTTAGACATTCCCAATCAATTTTCCCATTACAACCAGCGCAATCACCTAACCTTTTTATTGGCCTGCCCTCTAGCCTGTTGTCTATGATCCCGTTGGTCAATCTTATTAACTTAGCACAACCTGGACAGCCTTTATTACCGTTTAGTATATTATTCGGTCTTGCGCTCCATATATGTTTGCAACCTTCTATTAAACATTGAAAATTAATATTAACTTTATTTCCTAAATAATCATCTATTCGTTTAATATTTTTTCTCTTTAGTATTAAGCGTCTATCTATTTCTTCATTGGATAATTTCAACGAATTAGCGCATTTAGGACAACCCGTGTTAGATTTTCCAACAACACTGGACGCTGATGCTATCCAAATATATTCACATTCTTTAATTAGACATTTCCACCTATGCTTGATATTAATATTAACATAATCATCTAATAGTTTGATGTTTCTTCCTTCCAACCTAAGATCAATTATATTATTTGAAAGCTTAACTACGCCTGCACAATTCGGACAGCCGGTCTTACCACTTATTAAGCCATGTGGACTAGTCTTCCATACATATCCACAACCATTAATTAAACACTTCCAGCTAATAATACCATGAGACCCAGAGCAATCATCAACCCTCATAATATTTTGGCCAGCAATTTTTTGATCGATTTTTTCATTAGTCATAAGCTTACTATTAATACATTTTGGACAACACTTTCCATATGTTACTATGTTGCTTGCAGTTTCTTTCCATACGTGACCACAACCATCAATTAAACATTGCCATTCTATATTAATCTTACTATTAACAATATCATCTAATCGCTTGATATTGCGTCCTAAAATGCGTTCATCTATTATCAGGTTTGTCAATCTTGCCGACATAGTTTATCTCCACGCATTACCTACCTCCCAGCCAACGCTAATACACTATCAATAATCCTTACTCTCTCTTGCATACTATCCGTATTAATAATAAAATATCTCACACTATACATCTCTAATAATGATTTTATAATTGCGTCTATAGAGATAATGCCGTCCCAAGAAGTTGTCTCCCGAACCCCATCTTGCTTCACCGTAATTCTTGATGGCCTCACAAAGAATACTACACTATTTTTTAATCTATCTACGTATTGTTTTAATATTGGGTCTGCTGCCAAAACCGATCCTACAGTGGAGTGTTGTAAGCTATATGCCAGGGAATCTAACAAACTTCGGTCGGCACAGAAATTATCATACTTTTTCTCTTCTGCTATCTGTCTATAAAATACCTGTGTCTGAAATTTATTAACTAGATCTATATCAGCCCTTAATGAATCAATCTGTAGTTCTAGTTCTGATAATACTAATCTCGCACTCTCTGGTAATAATGGTAGTTTATATTTATCTGACGTGTATCTTGCTAATGTTGTCTTACCGCTACTCTGACTTCCTACGTAATAGATCTTCATATCTTCACCAAATTATTAAATTGTTCTTCGCTTAATTCCACACTATTAGCTATTGTCTCTAATGGCTTCTCATTGTTCTTTGCCGCAATAGTAATTATGATCTTCCCCGGCGTATGAGATTTAGCAACTTCTATATATGACTGGTTCTCAAAAAGTATCTTCATTTTATGGTCCTTAATGATGCTACTAAATTTAAATATGTGAATCCATTGCCAGTCAAACCTTTTTCCTCTAAAATTTCTGCCGATAATACTTTATAACAGTGTTTTATATTCGTATAGCTATCAATAAATATAACGGAATCATAAAAAGATTTAAATTCTACTTGTTTTTTCTGATCGTTTTCTGATTTTATTAATACTATATATGACATTTTGTATATTCTTTATTTAATTTTGGTATTATATCATTTAATAAATAATCTTTTAGTTTAGAATTAGTATATTTTCTCCCATCAATCAAAATTAAGTTAATATTGTTAGCGTCACAAATTTTCTGTAGGTACTTGTCGCGGTCTTGTTGTTTAATAAAATTAAGTTCGGCTTCCTCTTGTGTTGTGCTTCCAAAAAATTTGACGGGGCTATAATGCTGACCTCCATTGTACTCAATGATTGTGTTTATTTCTTGAAGATAAAAATCTACTTTTATTCTCCTACTTTCACTATTAACAATATCTTTAATCCATTTCTGATGTTCTGATATAATATTGTTTTCATTTAAAGTAGAGTATACTAATTTTTCATTTTTGCCGGCACTACAATTAGGGCATCCGCTTTTATGTATGACACTTGTTAATGTTGTTATCCATCTAACATTACAAATTAGGCACTCAAAATTAGTTTTTGATTTAGTACTATTAAAACCTGATAACCGTTTAATATTTTTATTGGTTAATTTTTCATCTACTACTTTTTCAGTAAGTTTTAATTTTTTGGAGCATCGGGCACAGCCTCTTCCTCGTAAAATACTATTAACGACAGATTCCCAGATGAAATTACAAACTAAACATTGAAAAATAGACTTTGTAATACTATTAATTATTCTTGATAGACGTTTAATTTTTCTATTATTTAATCTTTGATCTACTATAGTATCTGTCAATTGCATACTTTTACCACATCTTGGGCACCCTCTTTTATGACCGGCCAACAAATTACGTGGTGTAGAGCCCCAAACATAATCGCAAACTAAACATTTCCAATTAATTTTTGTCCCAAAATCAATATAGTTATCCAGTCTTATTATAGGTCTATTTTTAATACGATTATCAACAATAATATTATTTAATTTATTTCTCATTTTCTCTTTTGGTTATGACCTCTATATTATCATTACTAATATATATAGTATGTTCAAAATGATAGCCAGGTTCCTCTGTGTATACACTCCACCCATCATTTCCTACTTTAGTATTGATTGGACAGCTGTATGGAACAAGCATCGGTTCTATTGCTAACGTCATATTATTTTGAATTCTTATCCCTTCGTTTAATAGAGATCTGTTAGGAATAAAAGGTTGGGCATGTGGAATATTTTCTTCCATTGAGTGGCCGCCATAATTTTCTATTACTTTAAATTCTTTATCTCGTGCATATTTAAATATGGCATTACCTATAGCACCAATTCTGTTACCAACTTTTGCTACAGAAATCCCGGCATATAAAGCTTCATATGTAGTATTAATTCCTAGAATATGTTTAGGATCAACATCTCCATAATAACATGTAATTGCAGTATCAGCAATTACATTTTCAAATGTTACGCCAAGGTCAAAACTCACTAAATCACCATCAACTAATATATAATCAGTAGGTATCCCATGCACCAGCTGCTTGTTTACACTAATACATACACTATTAGGAAACCCATGATAATTTAAGAACGTATTTGAGCAACCATTATCTATAATATATTCTTCCGCTATTTTATCCAATTCAATTAAAGATGATGTGGTTCTTTCCTTAACCAAATTCTCTAATAAACTTAACGCTCCGGCCGCAACTCTACCAGCTATTCGTTGTTTACCTAACCATTTTTCGTCTTTTATTTTTACGAATTCACTTCTAAAAGATCCGTTATTTGTTTTCACTGCTATTTACTATTGATTTCTGCTGTTAGTTTTGCGCCAGAAACACCATTAAGATCCTTCTCGGTAAACTTCTTAAATACTTCTTCTGTATTTTCTGATGATTGCACTGATATTTCTCTTACAACGTTATAATTATCTTTGCCTACCTTTAACAAATCTAATTTAATGCTTTCTTCTACTATTACCTTGTCTAGCGCTGATATTTTATTTTGCACACCTTTTAGTTCTTCTCTCGTAAGTTTCACACCAAGATTTTCAATTGATGCTGCGAGGAATGTTCTTATTGTAATTAATGATGCTATGTCTTGTATTGTTTTCATATTGCGAAATTCTCCTTTTCATTTTAAATTATGAATATATTGTATATTAATATTTTAACTTCTTTGGATCGAGGCGTCCTCAGAAATTTTATCGCCATCCTTGAGACCGTATCTTAATGCTAACTGTAGAATAACATTATTATAAACTCCCTGTGCAGCTTCAGAGAGCGCTACTCCTGTACGAGCTTTTTCTAGCGCTAGTTCCATTTTTGCTTTGGCTAGATCTAAAACCGCCTTGTCTGCATCTGATAACCTCTCAACGACCTCTACCTTCATTGGTTGTTCTGGGCTTGCTACTACTGCTGTTTCTTGTCCTTTTTTTTCTTTCATTTGATTTCTCCTTTTTAATGTTCAATATCCGAGCAGACACAATTCCGCTCACAATCATTATATATCAAGACTTTAATTTGTTAGGTCGTTTTACAAAATTTCTGATGCTAGGGTCGCCAAATCGGATCTAACCCCTCTTGTAAAATAAATCGAGCCCGCTAATTCAGAGTGCTTAAATTTTTCAATAGCATGTGATAGGCCATTATTTGTTGCATCGAGGGTTGGAGAATCTGTCTGAGTGTTATCTCCTGTCAAAATTACCTTGCTTCCATTTCCACATCTTGTTAGAATCGCCTTAATCTCATCTTTGCTTATATTCTGAGTTTCGTCAATGAGCATAAAAGATCTGTGAATTGATCTACCTCTCAAATAAGATATTGGATTTTGTTGAATTGTTTCGTTATCTATATATTGGAACAGCTGATTCTTCCATCCCTCACTGCCTTTTTTCGTTTTGCTCGGAAATAGAAAGTTGAAACTATCCCCAATAGCTCCAAATAATGGCTCTATTTTTTCCGCAAGCGAGCCAGGTAGATAACCTAATCCCTCTCCTATTGTATGTGTCGGTCTAAAAATCATAAAATTATCATACATATTTCTATTTAATACCATTTCTAAACCTGAAGCTATTGCTACTAATGTTTTACCGCTGCCACTTTTACCAACTAACGAAACTAATGGTATGCTTGGATCCATTAAAAGATTAACCGCACATAACTGTTCTTTGTTCTTTAATGATAATCCCCAAGGTTCAACGCTTTTTACCGATATTATCTGATCTCCTACTTTTCTACCTAATGATATGCCCTTCCCACGTTTACCAACAAAACTTACAAACTCATTAGGCAACATATCATCAAGGAAATCATAATCATTTATAGATAGTAGCTCATTTGTTTCTAATAGTTTACCAACCTTTTCATTTTCTACCGTTCTAATACCTTCATATAGATCGTTGGATTTTGTGCTGTCCTTATCATATCCTTCTGCTTCTAACCCAAATGCTCTTGCTTTGACACGTAAATTAATATCTCTGGAAACTAATACAACTTTAACATCAGGATTTTGCTCTTTAGCTTTAACAGCTGATGCTAGAATCCTGCTATCGCCATACTTCTGATCCAACATCGCAATATCACTAAATGCTGTATCAATCTTTATGTACACACCTTCAAATAAAATTCCATTATGTATTTCACCAGTAGCAGATATGTCATCAAGATTTCTAATAGCAGCACGAGCATTCTTTCCGCTATTATCAGAATGCTTTTTAACACTATCTAATTCTTCTAAAATTGTTATTGGTAGTAGAACATTTGAAAACTCTTTATATGCTGATGGATTATGTATTAAAACCGATGTATCAAGGACGAAAATTGTTCCCATTGGATTCCTTTGTTGAAATCTAATTTAACCGCTACTACTATTAATTTGTTTCCACCTCCTGCTCTTCGAATATTGTCCAAAAATTAATATTCATTTCTAAATACAGTCTTTTGTTTGGGTCAATTTGTGATCTATCTTCTTTTAATACGTATTTTGGTTTTTTCCATTCCCCTATCAGGTCTGTCTTAACATAAATCTTTAATCCACTGTCAATGTCGCTTATGATATTAATGCTGTAAGAGTTTAATAGTCTTTTTATTTCTATTCTGTCATTAATAGAAAGTTGTTCCTCCGAATCGAACTCAATTGGGACCTCTAATGTCTCAAGAATTAACTTTACGAAACGCGATTGTTCTTGCGCTTCGATATTTCTTACTTTTTCGTTTTTATCAAGCAGAATCGTGTAGCGCATTTGTTATATAGGTATGTTTAATAATTGGTAGAGCTCCTTTCTCTTCTCTACAAGACTATCGCTCTGCCAAATTACAAATACCGTATATCCTAATTTTTTTAAATTATTCTTCCTTAATTCATCATATTCCCATTTTTGCCCTGCCGTATATTGCTGCCCCCTCAACCTCACAATATAGTCTTCATTAAACTTTTTAGGATTGGCATGAGGATAATCACCATTTATTTCTACTATAATTTTCTTTTCCTCATTAAGCTCATCGACAAGATATCTTGATATTCTTTGCTCACTTGTAAAACCTAATAAATCAAGCCCTAAAATTTTCCTTATCTTTCTATGTAGTCCGGTCAATCTGGTTGGTAAATTACTAATCATTGAATTGAGTCTTGCTGGATCTTGCATTGCAATTTTAGCATACTCTTTTCTTCTTTCAATTTCTTTTGGATTACTAAGTATTGCTTCGCTGATTGCGGCACCAACCCTTTCTCTATACTCTAGTTTTGTCCAATTTTTCTTTGCTGCTTCTGATTTTCTTTGATGTGCCTGTTCTGGATCTTTTGGGGGAGTGTATTTACCTTTTTTAGAAATAGATATTTTCTTAGCAAATTCTGGAACCTGAGAAATAATTTCCACCCCATACTTTTTTAAGTTATTTTTCCTTATTAATTTTTGGGTTTCTGGTTGTGTAAATCCTCCACTGTATGTTCCTGCACATTTAATTGAACAAAATTTATTTGGTTCTCCTCTTTTAAATAAAACTGTTTTTCCGCAATGTAAGCACTGTGGAATTCCAAATTTTTCTACATATGCATTTTCTCTAAACTCAAATGTATCATGATCTAGCGCATATATAGAAAATTTACCTCTACTAAATACTGGTAATTCGTTGCAAAAACCGCAAGCGCATTTTGGAGCAATATCCAAATACTCGGTTAAGATTACGTATTCTTTTATAGTTAAAGAATGGACCGATAATATATGCATTGAAAGCTGAGTTTGGTAAGAAATTTTCTTTCTTCTTTCCAAATCTCTATCGTGTTTTTGGGCCTTCTCAGAAAACTCTTCTAATGGTATATATTGACAAATTTTACATGACATACTTTAATGTGGAAGTATGCATAGAATGTACTGTATGTTAATCTAACGCTAGCATTTTGCATAGGAGCACGACTTACACTTAACGCATCCTTCTTGAAAAACTAATGTATTTTCTTCTTTACAACTTGGACATACTTTTTCTGTTGATATTGCTCCCTCATCTATATATTGCTTTAGGACGCGAGCTATTACTTTAGAGAATGATGTTATATCGGAATGCTTATCCTTCTGTAATTGTTCGACTATAAATTGCACCGGAACGCCATGTCTTAATGACAGAGATATTGTTCGTGTGAATGCTCCAAAATTAGCGTTCTCAAATACATTAACAATATCTTTAACTGTCATTTGATCGTCATCTTCTCCGATTATTAAATTATATGTGCTAACGCCTTCTACCTTCCCATTTTTTTGGATCTTGCCGGATTTATGTTTGTTTGGAATGTCGACATATTTTGATAGACCACCGAATATCTCATAAGGCTTGTTATCTAGGAGACCAACGAACATTGTCCATTGCTCACCTTGTATTTTTACTTTTTTGATATCACATGTAAGGAGATCTGGACGTTTTGGTGCGAATGCGGTATGGATGGAGACGGGTCGTGATATTAGATCAATTTCATTTCCCTCATCAGCTTTAAGGAGAACACCGGCTCTCGATCCGTCACGATATACGGTAAATCCTTTGCAGCAGGTCTCCCAGGCACGCATATAAACATCAGATACAAGTTCTTTTGTTGCTGAATTTGGAAGATTACAGGTTTTACTAATAGAATGATCTATAGACTTTTGGGCCGCTGCCTGTATATCTACTGATGCAACCCAATCAACATCATTAGAAGTGGCACCCCAATAAGGTGATTTTTTAATATCAGTTTCGCCGGTTATATCCATCCATTGTTGTAGACCGTGATGGTTAACGATGAATTCTTGCCATTTATCTCCCATTTGATCTACGAAATCAACACGTGCTAACTTATCTGACGGATTGATCTTTTTGCGACGTTTATACTGCAAAAGATATGGTGGTTCTATGCCGGAAGTAGTTTGAGTTAATGTTGAAATACTTCCTGCCGGAGCTGTTGTTGTTAATGCTACATTTCTACGACCAGTATTCTTCCACATATTTATAACATCTTCACCACAATCCTTCATAATATCATTTAAATAATCGTGGTCTTTTTCTTTTTTGTAGTTAAAAATTGGAAATGCGCCTCGTTCATTTGCCATTATGCACGATGATGTATGAGCAGCAACAGCAAGAGCCCTATATATTTTGTGTGTTATATCAATAGATTTTTTAGATCCATATTTAACATTAAGCATTGCAATAGCATCACCAAGAGCAGTAATTCCTAAACCTGTTCTACGTCCCTGAATACAATTACGCAGAAATCGTTTCCACATATTAAGCTCTACAGATTTAATTTCTTCTGGTTCCGGGTCTGAATTAATCTTATCAATTATGCGCCCAATTAATTCAATTTCCAGATCAATTATATCATCCATTATTCGTTGTGCTTTTTGTGTAATCCGACCAAATAATTTAAAATCAAATGATGCTTTTTCTGTAAATGGGTTATTAACAAAACTCTGTAAATTAACTACTGTTAATCGGCAGCTGTCTATTCCCATTAAAATTTCTCCACACGGATTAGATGATTGTGTTCTAAAATCTGGATACTCATCAGCATACACGTCCGGTATAGAATTTTTAATAACGTTATCCCAAAAAAATAATCCAGGCTCTGCGGATAACCAACTACTATCAATTATTTTATCCCATAGTTCTCTTGCTTTTATAGTTTTTGTGATTACTGGATTTTTTGATTCTACCGGCCACCTTAATATAAAATCTTTATCATTTTTGGCGGCCTCTATAAATTCATCTGTTAATCTTATCGATATATTAGCGCCCGTCACTTTTTTTAAATCGCGCTTGATCGTAATAAATGTTTCTATCTCTGGATGTTCTATGGAAATTGATAATAACAGCGCGCCTCTCCTGCCATTTTGAGCTACTTCCCGACACGTATTACTAAATCTCTCCATAAATACGCCTATACCATCAGTAGTTCTTGCAGCATTTTTAGTTGCTACTCCTTTTGGTCTAATTTTTGATATATCTGTGCCTATTCCCGATCTACGCTTCATAAGTTGTGCAAGTTCTTGATCTGTTTTACAAATCCCACCATAACTATCTAAGGGGGAATCTACTACGTAACAGTTCCCGGCTGACTGTAATTGAAAAGTATTACCAATAGCGCTCATGGGACTACCCTGCAAAACAATATATTTAAATCTATCTAATAAGTTAAATATTTCATCTTCTGTCATTGGATTCGGATATTTACTTTCTATACGGGCAAGTTCTTTAGCCAGCCTATGATGCATATCCGTTGGTGTTAATTCTAAATATTCTCCATCCTTGTTCTGTAGTGCATACTTATCCGTAAATACTTTTGCCGCTAACTCATCACCATTAAAATAATCTAATGAAGCATTTAACACCTGATCATACGTATATTTTTTCATTTACTCTTTTCCTCGAATTTTATATAGATCTATCCCCGCGCTCATAATTACTACTAATTATGAATCCCAATTATCTTACAACTTTATATTTTCTTTCAAGACACCAAGCGCATCATTTATTATTCTAACGCACCTAACACGTGAAACATTCATCTTCTCGCAAATCTTACTTACTGACATCGGTTTATCACCATCAAACCCGAACGCTAAATTAATTATATTTATCTGTCTTTTTTTCAAATGCACCATAGCTAACTTAACCGCATTAGTTATTTCGGCATCCTCAACATTTTTATCTGGGCAAAACCTTTTCTCAATTAATACCGGTATTTTTTCTCTATGGGGCTTATTTAATTTCGCAAACTTCAACGGATATCTTATTGTTGTATGTAAATTTGCTGTACGTGCAATTCGCGTTTCTATATAACGATGAAACCACCAGAAAACATTACCTTTTTCCGGATTGTATGTCTTCATTGCTTTTACTAATGCCTCTCTGCCCTCCTGATTCAAGTCGTCATAATTAGAATAACCACGATACCTATCTGTTCTCATGGTTATCAAATAATAAAACTTATCTATACACAATTGCTCATGATTTCTAAATTTGATTATGTCTTCGTTGTTTTTAGTTTCTCTTGCTATCGAACGTAACCTTATAAACTCATTCATTAAGATTTGCGACTCTTCTATCGTTATCATCTCTACCTCTCGTTGGTTTAAATTTCCCCAATGATGTTAGAGTGGATTTATTTTTGTTTGTCGACTTTTATGTGAACGAATTATGCTAAAATTTTCTACCTCTTTGGTTTTGAGTATTTTCTAAAATTTATACTTGAATATTGATAACGCAATTAATTAAAAAGAAATTATTTTTATTTGGAATACCCCGAGCTCGCCCAACCACCTCCTGATAGAATGAAACTGGTTGAACTAATTAACTTTTTTGGTTTTAGGGTCGAGCATTCTGTATTTTCACTAAAACAAACTCTGCATATATTGGGCTTGTCTAATGATTTTTCGCTTTTGTAGGTATTTTTATTAGTAGACCAATTTTCATTACAATCTTTACAATGATACTTGATATATTGTTCTTCTACGCATTGAGGACATATTTCTAACGGATTATCTTTTATAGATTGCTGAACCTCGAACTCTTTATGTATTTCACAAAAATAAATATAAACTGGCATTTGTTTTTCCTCGGGTTGAACAAATTATCTCTTGCTAACTTTTTTGGCTACCTCTCTCAAAACATTATTAATATCTTCCTCCGATATCTTTTTTTCTTCCGATTTTTGATTTGCGGCATTTAACATTTGAGAAATCTTTTTTAATTCTGCTGATAGTGTTGGTAACTTTCCTTGTTTAAGACTGTCGACCGTTTTTTTTAATTCATCGAGAGCAAATTTAAGTATATCTTCTTTATTCTTTTTATCGTCTTCCATTGGTATTCCTCATATTAGTAATAGATATTTATCTATGTTATCTTTATTTATATTAAGTTTACGAATTAGTATATAGTGGTAATTATCGTTAACTGGTCTGTATGCTATTGTTGCGACTGGGGGGAATGAAAATAATGATGGTTGTTCTTTTATTGCAACAATTAAATCTTTTATTGAGTTGAATGAGTTTTTAATTAATTTTACATTTGAATAAACACCATTTTTATCTGGTTTTGATCTCTCGAAAAGAAAGTCGTCTATTGTTCCGAATTTTGTATCGCCCGCAAGTAAGACATCTGGTTGTTCTATCGGCTCAATCTCCTTTAGAAATTTCTTTAGTGCAGCAACGGATAATGATTTTCCGTTTATGGCCGAGGTTTTATTTGAGCGATTTATTGGCATTAGATTATTGTTAAATATTTTTCCACTTCTTTATTATCAAATTGAGTCTTTTCTAAAATTGTAATAAATCCGTATTTGTCATATTTAATATATTTAACTATATATTTGGAAGGAAAGTATGAGGAAAAATATTCATATCTCCCGGTATTAACATTTTTTAGTGCGCCAACTGCCATCTTTAGTTTCTTTTTCTCTGTTTCTTTTTCTCTGTTTCTTTTATTCGATCAGTTAAAAATTTTATGGAATCTGACTCATAATAAATTAATCCTCTATTTATTATGATGTTTGATTTTGAGTATTTTAGTGCGGCATCCAGAAGATAACAATCAGCAACGCCGTAATAAATACTAAATTCTGTTTTCATTTACCTTACCATTTTACCCCAAGTGTTTTCACCGACTATATTTGCATGGAAGTTTTCATCTGTCCTCAATCTCTCCCTCATTTTATTTACATCTTCATTTGTTTTTGCTGTTAATTCATGGCCTGTAAGCTGAACCTTTCCCAGTGTCGAACCAGCAATAAGTTTTTTTGGCTTATGTTTCGGGACATCCTTCTTATCGGCACATAAAATACATTCTTCTAATTCTACTTTAATAGAATGTTCTGTTTCAAATTCCTCATTAGTTACTTCACATTTATATAGATAGACGGGCATATTATTTTCCTTTATTGAGTTATTAGTTTAGAGATATCTTCTGGATCCTGATTACTCTCTAAATCTATTTTTTTATCGAGAATGGCACAACAACTTAACTCTTTATGTAATTTGCCACTTAACAATTCACCACTTCTGTTTTTTATGAATGAACAACATAGATCCGGATATTGTTTCTCATCTTTTCTTGTATTTATTGCTATGATATAATCGCTGTTATCGCCTATACCAGTTGATCTACGAAATGATTTAACACCAAATTCTCCCTGATCTTCACCCTTCGCATCAACACTTTTTGGATTTAATTGGACGGCGCTTAATATTGGTATTTCCTTTGTTCTTGCTAATTCATGCACATTTTCCGATATTATCATTTGCGATTCCCAATCCTTCTGCTCACCATTTGTATCGGCCCCCATAAGGTTGAGATAGTCTATTGCAACAACGTCAGGTTTAAATCCTTTTTCTGTTTGTTCGTCAATAATCAAGCTAATGGTTTCGGTTGTCGCTTTTCTTGGTAAGTCTATAATTCTAAATTCGTGCGGATATGTTTTTACGAATTTGAATGTATCCTGCACCCTTTTTTGTTCTTCGGGCATTAATTTAGCATCTCTTATTGATTTTTGTGGGACCTTAGCGAGGCAGGCTAAGGAGCGCCCCATATAATCATCGAAATTCATCTCAAGAGAAAACAACAAAACATTATGACCCTTCTTAAAATACGACGTCATACTTGTGTTATTTTCTCCTAGCCACATTTGTAAACAAGTATTCATTAAAAGTAAGCTCTTGCCGGATGCTGTTATACCTGCAAATAAAAGTAATGTCCCGTTCTTTAATCCACCAATTGCATAATCTATAAATGAATAACCTGTTTTAATACCAACACCAAATTCGGGATTCTGCTGTCTTGCTAAATATAACTCTCTAAAATCCTTGGCATAATCTTTTAATGATCCATCCCTATACATTTTTTGCTGATGGACCGATTTTATATTTGATAGTGTATTTTGTATGTCTAATATATTCTTTTTTATATCAGTGGTGTTTTGATTGTTAAGATTATCCTTCAAGTGAGTAAGTAATTGTTCCGAATATCTATTTTTAATCTTTTCTAAATCATACTTAAATTCTCTTTCATCACAATTAGAACTATTAACTTTTGAGAATGTTTCTGCTACATATTTTAGTAATGCATCATTTTTGGATGCTTTCGTCTTTTCTAAAATTATTCTTTCTGTTGGGACCTCCTTATAGAATTTTACATAATCAAGAACAATTTTAGCGAATTTCCATAAATCATTAACAAATATCTTTTCACCACACTCATGAGCAAACTCTAATGCATAGCGACGATTTGAAAGAATTGTTTTTAGTATTTTAAGATCTAATTCATTCATTTAATTTTCTTTCTAAAATCATCACCCATAACAAAAACTATTTTAACACCCGACATTAAGCTATCGATACTTTGTTTTAGTGCACCAGAAAATGCTTCAACTGGATTAGGTGAATTAGTGCAATATAATGTTGGGAGTTTATTACTTTGTCGAATTCTAATTATACCCTCAAATATACGACCAAAAAGATCAGCGGCACCTTCAGATACCCAGCGAGGATCAAGTTCATCAATCGCTAAAAAATCTACAAGTATTAATTCTTTTCTTGCAATAAATTTACTATCATACTGTGAATCAATAAGGACGCTAACTATGTCGGATAATGTAGTATAGCAGCAATTATAATTACGTTGGCAGGCTTGTTTTAAGATATTGCAGACGGTTGTGCTTTTACCTATCCCGTTTGAACCAGCTAAACAAACCGATCTGCCTTCATTATAGAAACGAGCTATATTTTCAACAACCCCATTATATACATTAAGTAATTCTTTTGGCCCCTCAAACTTATCCATTTCGAGATCCCAATAGTTAACTGGTATATTAGAGCTATAATATCTGTTGAATGCAATTATTCTGATAGAACACTTTTCACATAAACCATCAAGTGATTCAATGGTTTTAATGTTTTTTGCTGAACAAGTCTTGCAGCTCCTTACCAAATCCAAAATCTTCTCGTGTAGTTTTCTGCTCGGTATGGTGCTCAATGCTTTTGACTTTAATATTACTTGGGATAACATAACTTACCTGTTTAACCTCTCCAACGCTATGACTGCTTAATTTTTCTCTTATTTCTGCTCGTTCTAATTCATTAAGATCGTTTTTAAGTGCTGCGATAGTTTCTATATCTTTTAGATCTTTTATTGGCTTATCTATTAAATCTTTGTGTTCAGTTTTTGAATTTTGGATCTTATAGAAAAGAATATCCTCCGCTGTTTTCTGGATTACAATTGTTGATGCACCAGTTAATGATTTTAAAACGGATTTTTGATCTGACCACTCGATTACCTGTCCTTCCAACTGAACTCCCACTCGGAAAGCCAAAATAACTGTATCTCCTAGTTTCGGAATCATAATTTACCTAACCCGATCAAGTGCTGCCAAATCCATACCAGATTTAGCTAATTCATTTAATACATCATTATATTTCTGCTCTTTATTACCGGCATCAACAATTTTTTTTATAAAAGATAATTCACCATATGTTAAGAATTTATATCCATGATTTTGTATTATGGCCGCAAAATTCGGTGGTATTATTGTTGATCGATCTATCGGCTTGCTACCCATGGTTAAAAATTTAGCTTTATATTCATTAATATAATTCGTATCACATAAAATTGCAAGGGACGTAATTCTTTTCTTTTTTAGTATAATCTTTTCCTTAAATACCCAATCGATATAATCTTTTAATATTATTGGGTCGGCTGATATATTTTGTGCTATAGACCTAATTCTATAAGCCTCATAACAAGAACTTGGAGGTTGGGCGAACGATTTAAATGTATAGGAAATTTTATATTGGATCTTATATCTTTCACACCAATAATTGATCAACTGGTTTACCTTCCATTGGTTTATTGGAATATCGTTTAATTCTTTGGCAGCTTGGAAGAATTTTGCCCATGCCGACGTTGGAGCATCAGTTAGTAATGGTTCTTTATTTTTTGTCATTTTTATTATGTGCCAACCTTTTGTCCAGATCCGTCATCCCACAAAAATTCCCCCTCAGCCCCGATTGGGAAATGGGAGCAACAATTGCAGCAAAACGTTCCCGAATAGAATTCTGGGTCTCTAGCATATGTTTCTGCTAACGCTTGCCCCATTGTTGTCGTGGTACCGCATTTGATGTGCAAATATGTATTTCTAACTGGTCTGACAAATCCCTGCTTACGCTCGGCATCACATAATATAACGTATCCCTTCTGTTGTCCATCACCACGATCCTCAATATTAGCTATGCCCGGTGCTATTGCTTCACCAACTGTGCAACGCTGCGATCGATCAACAGATGGGATACTTGGTTTTTTACTCATTATTTTTCCTTTTGTTTAGTATTTAGAAATATTATATTTTCTAAACGTTCTTTTATATCACTTTTTATTTTTGCAATTTCTTCTTGCAATCGATTGTTACCCTCTTCTATATTCTTTTTAGCGTTGTATGGCCGTAGATTTTCTAGCGCCCAGCATATCTTAAAATTATCGTCTTTCATGCTTATATATGGCAGGCTTTCTTGCGGCATCACATGATCTAAATGCCAAACCCATGTAGATTGATCATTCTCATTCCAGGTTTTAGAACTGTAGACACCATGATTTTCCCAGCTCATCCAAGGTTCAAAAAGTGACTCTAAATAGTTTTTAAGTTCTTCTATCGTATATGGTAGGTATTTAAGAATTGATTGGCCGTTTTTTGATGAACTATTTTTATGCAATGCTTTGTGGATAGATTTACTCACGTTATCTCTTAGCTTGAATACGGGGTCGGTTTTCCTTCTATCTTTTTCGTATTGTTTTTTATATTCTTTTATATTTTCTTTATTTTCAATATTATATTGTTTTCTATGTTCTTTTATCTCTTCTTTATTTTCAACATACCATTGCTTTTTGTATTCTTTTAATTCTTCTTTATGTTCAGTACGGTATTGTTTTCGCTGCTCCTTTATTTCTTCTTTATGTTCAGCATTATATTGTTTTTTATTTTCCTTTATTTCTTCTTTATGTTCAGAACGATATTGTTTATCACGTTCTTTTATTTCTTCTTTATGTTTAATTTTATATTGTTTATCATATTCTTTTATTTTTTCTCTATTTTCAATATGGTATTGTTTGTCATATTCTTTTATACATTCTTTACATTTAGGATAATTTCTTTTTATCTGTGATGGCGTAAAATCAATTTCCAATTTTAACTTATTACAATATTTACATAAAATATTCATTTGTTTTTAAACTCTTTTGGCATACTTATTACAAATTCTTCCTCAGTTTCATATACATTTTTCCGGACCAACGCTTGTTTTTTCATATATTTTACATCATCATATAGATCGATCACCGCGGCAACTGGTTTACCTTTTATTTTACCACCTCGAATTACCCTACCAATACGCTGAAGGGCTCTGATGCTAGACCTGCCTGCACCGGCTAAGATCAAGGCGCTTAACGTTTCTATAGATATCCCTAGGTCGTATATCTGTGATGCTAAACATATATTTGATTTTCTGCTTAATAAATTATTTTTAGCCCTTTCTCTTTTTTCGTTGTTATCTTTTCCTGTTAAGAACTCCACTTCAATATCTCTTTTATCAAATAATTCTTTTAATATCTTTCCATGTTTAATTTGTTTAAATAGCACTAATGTTTGATAATTTTTGTCTGCAAGTTTTTTTGCCTCAGTTACTATCAAATTGTTCCTATGTAGATTGTTCACAATACTGTCAGCATAAACCTTCGTATATTGGTCAGTGTAGTGTGAGTGGCTTTTTACATATAGAAATTTAATATACGGCTTTGCTAAAATACCACGTCTTATCAGATCGCTAGCTTTTACTTCATGGATTTGTCTGCTGAAAATACCCTCGATCAATAAATCAGATCCATCCTCTCTATATGGCGTCCCACTAAGACCTACCAACCTTTCCGGATTACTGTTTTTATATATGGTTCTAATCGTTTTGGCGGAGCTTACATGGCACTCATCATAAATATGTATCTTTGTTTCTTTAACTAATTTTAATATCTTTTCACGATCTGTTGGTTCGTATTTTTCGGACCCAAACTCGTCATCAGCTAGTATTTCATTGTTTTTTAGTCCCAATGCTTTTCCGGCGGTCCATACTGATGCTATATTAATTTGCTGAACGTCACAAATTCCGTTTCCGACCATACCGATTTTCTGATCAAATAGTTTAGAAAATAACTCATGAAACTGATATAATAAATCTATACCTATGACCCAAATTGTTGTAGATAATCCAAGTTTTGCTGTTATTAATGCTGCTGTTAAACTTTTACCCGATCCTGTGGCATGACGTAGAATAGACCTATCGTATTTTAATGCTTCTTCTACTGCAGCTAATTGATAATCGTACGGTATAATACCCAGCTCATTTAATTTTTCTGATAAATCTATTTCTTTGCCCGGAAGAAATGGCTTTCTTAAATCTACTATATTAAATTGTTTGTTATTTAATATGAAAAAATCTTTAACTCTCTCAAGTAAACCTGATAAAAACTCTAATTTTTTACTTAATAGATTCTCCCTTCCGTTCCATCTGCCCGACTTAAATGCTGGCGTAAATTCTGCCCCTAAATACATAAAGCTTAAATAAAAATCTAATCTTTTAAGAAATTCTAAATCAGTTTCATCAACAATTTTGCAATATTTATTATCAACAAATATTTTGGTCATTTTAACAATTTATAGCTTTCTTGTGCTAAATAAGACCTGTAGTATACTTTTAATTACATTTAATATAGTTTGTATTGTATTGGCCGAAATTGCTGGTTGCGACGCTGGGGCCGGTGGGGGAACAGAAACGGGTGTTAGGGGCGTTTCTGGCGTTGGAGGTAGTGTGACGTCAATCGGTGCTGATGGAATATTTAAGATTGGATTAGGAGGAGTAGCAGGCAGAATAGATTGAACGCCCCACAAGCTCAAATCTTTAGCATAATCAACATCAACCGCGATACCATTTGGCAGCTTTTCGGTTCCGCCGCTTGCTTGCCATAGAACAAAATCATTCCAAGGTGCAGGTATGTAAGGTGTTGGTTGATATGATGCTGCCCACAACGGGTATTTAGATATATCGTGATTGAAATGAACTGAATTAGCCCACGATGGATAGGTGTATGCTACGGGGGGTTTGCCTAGGAGCCGAGCGTATTCTTCGAGATATTTTAGACACCAATCGTTTATTTGGCTAGCACTACATCCCCACTTTTGCCAATGTGGTGGGTCTGGCCATTCTAAATCGATACAGTGAACTAAGACATTATCACCAACTGCTTTAAAATGAGTTTGAGCCTGCCAGATCGGGGAACGTGTATCCGTGGTGGAAGAATAGGGTAGCGGATAAATGAAAGAATAAGCCCCAAAATTCAATCCCGCTGCTTGGGCTCCGGATTTATTATGTTCATAGATCGGGTCCTTACCTCTATTTCCCTCATAGCACTTGGCGAGTATGAATTTACTTCCTTCATTTACTAATGCTGCAAAAGGAACGTTGACTCCCTGCACTGCGCTAATATCATAACCTTTTATCAATTTATTTTTATCCATTGTTATTTACTTTCTATATATTTCTTATTTTCTTTTGTCTCGAAGAAAGAAACTATTTTATCAGTTAAAAATACTTGCTCATCCGATTCTATAGTCTCTAATGTTATCGTATATTCACCAATATGTTTTAATTTACCTACGAACGGAAATCGATGTCCCAAAACGTAAAGATTTATATTTTTATTTATATAAGCGCCTAATAAAGTATACGAATCCATTTTTATTTCTTTCTATTTAATTTATTTTAAAAGCTCTAAACGTTCTTTTATATCATTTTTTATTTTAGTAATTTCTTCTTGCGAGCGATTATTGCTTTCTTCTATATTTTTCTTTGCGCTGTATGGTCTCAAATTTTCTAAGGCCCAGCATATCTTAAAATTATCGTCTTCCATGCTTGGATACGGTAAATGTGTTTGAGGCGTTATGTGATCTAAATGCCAAACCCAAGTAGATTGATCGTTAATGTCCCAAGTTTCTGCATTATATTTACCGTGATTTTCCCAACTCATCCACGGTTCGAAAAGTAATTCTAAATACTGTTTAAGTTCTTCTATTGTGTAAGCTAAATGTTTTATAACTGATGATCCATTTTTTGATGAGCCATTTCTATGTAAAGCCTTATTAACAGAACCACTTACATTTTTCCTCAGTTTGAATATGGGGTCGGCTCCCAGTTTATTTTTCTTGTATTGTTTATTATATTCTTTTCTTTTTTCTTTATTTTTAATATTATATTGTTTATCATATTCTTTTATTTCTTCTTTATTGTCTATAGCATATTGCTTATCATATTCTCTTTTTTCTTCTTTATGTTCAATGCGATATTGTTTTTTTTCTTCTTTATGTTCAATATAATATTCTTTTATTTCTTCTATATTTTCAATATAGTATTGTTTTTTATATTCTTTTAATTCTTCTTTATTATTAATACGATATTGTTTATTATATTCTTTTATACAATCTTTACATTGGGCCTGATCTTTACTAAATAATGATTCGTCTTTTTCAGTTTTACACTTTGAACAAGTTTTCATTTCCTTCTATCTATTATGGTAGAGTTTGTTAGTTTATTGAACGCAGAATTCTTTGAGGCTACCTTGTTCTTGATCTCCTGCACTTTTGAAATTTCCTGATTACCAATATCTAATTGTAGTGATAAATTTCTCTTTGTATCTTTTTCTTGTGCGACTAGTTTTAGACCCTCAACCTCTTTTTTGAGTTGAGCTACGCGAGATTCCGGTAGTGACAAACCAGAGAACATCGAATATATCGTCACACAATCTTCAGGTGTATCAATTACGTATATCCCTTTAAAAACTTCATTTGGATTGCCGCACTGATCTTCAACCAAGTGCAATGCATAATTGATGCTTGACGCTGTAACGCTTTTCCAAACATTTGCATTTGCTGATACAATCACACCAACATATTTTGATTGTTTAAGATCGAAACCGCTTGCTAGGAGGTTCCCGTTAAGGTTCTCTATTACTGCCTCAGCAATACTGTCTTCTTCTTGGTAATTATATATTTTTATGGTACCATAGGTCGATAATCCCTCTCCGTCTACTAGCAGCTTAGCCCATTCCATACTATCGAGCGGCTTACTTGATGATGGCATTGCGGACACAGTATTAAAAATGTCAAGCGGTTCAACGATAACTTTATTTGCGACATTAAAAAAATCGATTTGGCTGACATTTCTATAAACGGCCTCGATCTTTGCATTATCAACAACTATAAGATTGCTTATTTTCTTTGATTGAGCATATTTAGCAAGCTTTGATAGTGTATGTAATGCATTGCTCTTAGTTTGGCTACCTTCGCTGTCCATAGGAAGCACCGTCATAACGCAGACTGGCTTACCTGTTCCACCCAGAATATCTACTAATGTATCGCAGCTTCCGGCCCCACTACCGCCACCAAGAGATAGCGCAAGTATTAGTATTTGCGAATCTGCGAGCTGTGTATTCACTAGCTCCGTTATTTGGGCACGATATTTCTCAGCGGCTTGCCTTCCTAGCTCTAAATCCTTCGCTGCTCCACCAAGCCCATGTTCTAAAAGTAGCTTATTTGAATCAGGGATGTCTATAAATTTTAGATCCTGTATAGCTGTATTTATGGCTACCGCGTCATAACCCAAGCGATACCAGCACTCAGCCAATCTGCTGCCTCCCTGACCTGAGCCTACTATCCCGAAATTAATGCTTTTTTCTCTTTTTGCTAATGTTGAATGGTTTGTTGTCATTTCTGTTTCCTTGTTTTTTAATGCTAGCTTGGCTCTTAATTTTGCAAGCTTATCCTCATCTATACTAGGAGTTTCCGAAGATATGTTACTATTTGTTATATCATCCATTATCTGTTCCCTTTCGAATGTTTCTTTTGTAGTTTTTGCTGTCATTGTCTTGCTCTATCCTATATATCCAAGAAAAACTTATTTGTTAGAAACCAGTTAATATTTTGTATGATCCCCTGCTTAAATTTAAATTTCGGTTCCCAGCCTAGCTCCCGAATTTTCGATGAATCTGCCGCCCGTCTAAAATCATGTCCAGGTCTATCACAAAAAGATATTAAATTGTGTCCTTTTCCCATCACATTGCAAATTTCGTTAACAACCTCGATATTTGTATATTCTTGATTAGCAGAAATGTTATATATAGAATTATTCTCACCACTTTCTAAAATTTTTAACAGTGCCGAGCTATCATCAAACACATGCGTAAAATCTCTCATCTGTAAACCCTGATCATAAATAGTTATCTTCTTATCTTCCAATATAGATTTAATTGTTTTCGGGATAAGTTTTTCTGCGCTCTGTCTCGGACCATAAATATTAGACGATCTTGTAATACAGTAATTGATGCCATTTGATGCATTTGCTGCTTTTACTATTAATTCACCAGCCGCCTTTGATGCAGTATATAAATTTCTTGGGTTTAATGCCGCATCTTCCTTCCAGGGTAGATCTTTATCATTCTCTAGTTGTCCATATGCTGCGTAAGTCGAAACATAAATAAATTTCTTTACATTATATTTAATTGATGCATCTATTAATGTTTGTGTTCCTAAAATATTGCTGTTAATTATTGTATCTGAATTAGTTGATATTGTTTCGGCGGCACTATGTAAAATTATATCCGGTTTCTCATATTCAAATATAATGTTTACAAAATGTTTATCTGCAATATCCCCTATATAAAATGAATGACTTTTATTTGAATATATATTATTAAGAATTGATGATTTAGTAATCTTATCTATACTAACAAAATTATAAGGCCTCTTTTCGTAGATTGCCCGACGAATAAAATTGCTCATTGTAAACCCACATGAGCCAGTGATTAATAGTTTCAATTTAGTCATTTATATAAGTTGTAGTTTTTGTTTTCTAAATACAATTGATTATCATCTATACACTTTGATTTCCACCTACTTAAAAATGTATCAATATTTTGCTTGAATAATAATTTGTTGTAATTGTTTTGTTTTAGTGTATAGCTTTCGTCATGAAATATGTTTGTTTGGCCGCAAAATACAATCTTTTTATTCAGATTGTATTTAATATGATAACACAAATCTACATCTTCAAAACAAAAGAAATAGGTTTCTAACATACCTCTATTACCAGAATGTAGATTTTTACTAACATCTTTATAGTATAAGGCTTTTGTTAGTAAAACAGCTCCTGTTACCGCTGTAAATTCCCTGTTCTTTCTTGAGTTATTGTCCTCAATTTCATTGGCGCGAAAATGATTGGGAAGTAAGTTTCTATTCCGATCTATAACAACTCCTGCATGCTGTAATTTATCTGTATTTGTATAATTAAGCTTTGCGCCAACAACTCCAATTGTCTGATCATTCTTTACTAATGATATCATATTTTTAATTGAATTTGTATCATTAAAAGTTATATCGTTGTTTAGCAATAAAATTAAATCATTGTCATTTGGTGATGCAATATTAAACAAATAATTACATCCTGTTGCAAAACCATCTATATTATGATTTATTCTACTAAATATAACACTATCATTATTCCAAACATTCTTTAGATCAATAGAGTTATCTGATGATCCATTATCTCTAATATGCCAACTATATTCAATACCATTTAGAGAGTTTATTAATGTTGGATATAACTTCTCTAATTTAGTTTTTCCATTGTAATTTAGTGTTAATATATGTAGCATTAAAATCCTAAACTTAAATTGGCTCCGGCAAAAACATTACCGGTTGTATCTACCTGCACCGATGGACCAATATACGTACTATCTACTAGTCCTTTAGGTAGTAATCCGCTCAAGCTAAAATTAACGGGATTTACTATTGCTGCTGGTTTTTGCGTACCTGTTTCGTAACCAACTCCAAGCTGTAGTACGCTGATTGCCGGAGAAATCTTACTCTGCCCGTAGCTCATAATACCTAACGTTAGGCCGACATCCATAGAACCTTTTATGGGTGGTGTAATACCAACACTGCCACCTGATGTTAAGAACAGCCTTGGGTTCCAGAACGAGAAAGAAGGCGACGGATATTGCTGAACAAACTCACCTTTCGTAATTGGGAGCTTGTAATTTTTTCCTCCAGCTTTTATTGAAAATTGATTATAAACGAATTGTCTTCCATTTTGATCTGTTGCAATAACATTAGATACGTTATATGTGCGCGGTAACGTGTTTATGTTCCATGGGTTTTGTTGTGACGCACTGAAACCAACATTACCTATTGGAACTTGTTGAGATCCAAATGGTTCTGCTAACTGTAACACCTGTTCAGTTTTTTGATAGTTATATGGGTCAGCTGATGGGCAGGGAATCAATTTACCATTACAAGCTACTGTGGGGGTATCGGGAGGTGTTGGATTTTTAATTATATTAGTTGACGGAACATTATTCTCATTATTTCCACCACTGTTTACGGAAATTTGATTCATACCGGTAATTGATGCATTTAACGTTGCAACATCTTTCTGTATTGCCGCCAAATTAACACCATTAGCAGCAGCAAATGCATCGAGATCTTTTTTCGTCGCGTATTCTGCCTGCGAACGAGTTATACCGTCTAATAATGCTTTTTGAGCCACCATTGAAGTGTTTATTTGCTCTTGCATAACTGACATTTGATGTTGCTGGTAGATAACAAAACCTGTCATTCCAATTATTGTTATACCTAATATTATTAATAGAACCTTATGTAATATTGTCATTTTGTTTACTTTCTAATTTTTGTTAATCTTCTAATCGTGTCGGCCAATGTGAATTACCATTAGTATAAGACTAATGATCTCTAGTTTCTATCACTTTTCTTACCAATAGATTTTGGTCCATTAGCAAAAGAAAAGTATCTCACAAGTTTTTGTTTTATAATAGTGTTCGCTGCATGTTCTTATATAACTACAGAAATAGAAATTGTCAAGTATTTTTTGTCTGAATGTCGATTTTTCTGTTGTCTTATATCTCCGAGCTAAAATATCGGAGTTTTACAACATATGATCATAATTATTCAGCAATATAGGATTGCTGGTTTTTATGGCATAAGATCATAAAATATGCGAATCCATTTTTTATTTCTTTCTATTTATATTTTCTAAACGTTCTTTTATATCGTTTTTTATTTTGATAATCTCTTCTTGCGATCGATTATTGCCTTCTTCTATATTCTTTTTAGCGTTATATGGCCGTAGATTTTCTAACGCCCAACATTTCTTAAAATTATCGTCTTCCATACTTGTATATAGTGTATGTGTTTGAGGAGTGATGTGATCTAAATTCCAAACCCAAGTAGACTGATCGTTTTTATCCCAGGTTTTAGCATTATATTGTCCATGATTTTCCCAAGTCATCCACGGCTCTAAAAGTAGTTCAAGATAGTTTTTAAGCTCTTCTATCGTATATGATAAATGCTTAAGAGTTGATTGCCCGTTTTTTAACGAACTATTCTTATGTAGTGCCTTATAAATAGTTATGCTTATATTTGTCCTTAATTTGAATGCTGGGTCATTTTTCTTTCTATTTTTTTGGTGTTGGTTTCTGTTTTCTTTATTTTTAATACTATATTGTTTAGTATTTTCTTTTATTTCTTCTTTATGTTCAGTATAGTATTGTTTATTATTTTCTTTTATTTTTTCTTTATTTTCAGCATAATATTGTTTACTATATTCTATTTTTTCTTCTTTATTTTTAATATAGTGTTGTTTATCATATTCTCTTCTTTCTTCTTTATGTTCAATACGATATTGTTTTTTATTTTCTTTTATTTTTTCTTTGTTTTTAGTGCGATATTGTTTACTATATTCTATTTTTTCTTCTTTATTTTCAGAATAATATTGTTTACTATACTCTTTTCTACATTCTTTACATTTGGGAGATTTTATTTTTATTTGAGACAAAGAAAAATCTGTATCTAATTTAAAATTATTGCAGTATTTACATAATATATTCATGAATTACCGTTAACGCAAGACTCGTAGTTTTCTTAGTAGAGGATTAAAACTCATTTATTTAACATGCAATAGCTGAATATTAAAATACAATATAAATAGTTTTTGAATATTATTTAGTAATTTCTGTTCTTCCACTTCTTAATGAAAATATTTTGGGCAGCCTTATATAATTGGTAAGTATTTAGTTGTTTGCTGGTTGTCTTCCCAAAATGCACTACTGGTATATCAACAACCCTCATTGGAATTTCTAACTTACGGGCTCGACCACCCAAATCACTGTCTTCATAATAACAAAAGAATTCCTCGCTAAATATCATTCCTTTTCCTGAAATATCTAACTTATTCCATATATTTTTCGAGGAAGCAATACACCAACCAGATAAATATGACATACCAGATAGTTGACAATTTGCCTCTTTAACGAAATTTAATTGATCATCTAGCTGCCCCATTGTCGGACCTACGAGCGCCTTATCACAATACTTTATTAAATTGTTTGTCCAGGTAGCATGATCTGACCTTACTTTTACATCATTGTTTAAGAAGAGAATATTTGCGGCAGTTGATAAATTATAGCCAATATTACAAGCCTTTGCAAATCCCAAATTAAGATTATTCCTGTGATAAACTATTTCTTTTGATTGTTCTAATTGTATTTTTGTTTCATCAGAAGATCCATTATCAATAACTATTATTTCATGATCATTTGGAAGTCTTGATAGATCTAATAAGCACGATTTAGTGAATGCAAATTTATTAAATACCGGTATAACTATTGATAATATTTTACTCATTATTTTGCCAAGCCTAAAACACTGTTCGCTACAACATCCCAAGTATAGTTATTTTTTATATTTTTGTATAGTGGCATGTAATTATTTTTAATTTTGTCTAGATTATTAAATGCATATCTTAATTTCTCGACCGCATCATCTATATCGGGCTCAAAATGTTTGTTCCCGGCAGCAGAGGACCAGTATTGCTCCTCCATAGGCGCTCTAACCATTTTTCCAGCAACAAGCAACGAATTAGTATCATTTAGAAAATCAAGTTGACCACCATAATTACTACAAATATTTATCTTATTTGCAAAAAGAGCCTCGATACCTGGCATATAGAAGCCCTCGCAAAAGGTTAGACTATAAACAATATCACATACATTATATAGTTCTGTTATATCTGGCACAAATTCTGTTATTAATTCTATTTCTGCTGCATTCTTATATTTAGACTTTACATCATTATATACTTGAATAGGATCAACCTCAAATGGTGCAGATAGATTATTTTTAGATATTTTCGCTACCAAACAAACATTATCATTTTTATTGAATGCTTTTAAATATGCCTCAAACATTCCTCTAATATTTTTTCTACGATGTGCTTGACCAATATTACAAAACAATATTACTTTCTTTTTTGTTTTTAATTTATATTTATTCTTATTATTGAATTGCTCTATGTTAACACCGTGAGGAATTATTTTTACTTTGTTTTCGGGAACGCCACTATTTATAAATCCATCTTTTGCAAACTTTGATGGCGCTAAAATATAATCGGTATAGTAATGATTTTTTGCAAACCCAACCGGTAGAACGGGCCACTCATAACACCAAATTCCAAACCTATTCCTATTACCGTGAGATAGGTAGTTTTTCCAATTTGGTGGGGCAGTGTATGAAAGCTGTAGATCATAATCATTTTCAGGAAGTCTACCATAAGCCTGTTTTGTATTTTCGTCTATATATCCAATTAAATTTTGTTTTAGATCATCCGGGAAATTATTAATACCATTCGTCGCAAATAAATCTACCTCGTGTCCTATTTTTATTAATGCACGAGATAAGTTTTGAGCTACAATTCCCCAGCTATGATTGCCGTGTAAATATCCTTGCCAACAAACTTTCATGCATTAGTCTATATCAGCAAATTTATTTCTTGTCAACAATATTTCTAATCATAACATCGGAGATAGATGCAGCGAAATTTTTATCACCAGCGTAGTATACAATCAATTCATGAATACCAATGCCCAACTCATCAGATTTAAGCGAAAATGTTATACTACCTAATGAATTTAAATATTTAGTTGCAATAGTTTTGTTATTATCCTTTAATATAATAGCTCCGGTTGCATAAACATTTAATCGTGATGAGAAAATATGAACATTAACAACTATTGGTTCGCCTATAACAATTTGCATTTTATTTATTATTAAAACTAGCTAATGACAACTATCGGTGGATCGGGACAAATAACACTGCTTACTGCTGGAGACGGAACATTAAGAATATTCTGTGCCTTCATTGAATCCACGAAGATTATATTATTATTCCATCCTGCCTTTTTCAAATAGACTGTAATTTCAACTTTTGTATTTAGTGTTTGATTAACAGGATCCTGGAAAAGATTTGAGAAGTTTAATGTTATTATTCCCGTTAAATAATCTATAAAAACTCCCATCTTATTATCCACTAATATACCACTTATACAATCAGGGTCGAGTCCATTTAATTGAGGAGAAAATGACTGCATTGCAACACCGAATTTTACTTGATTTTCTATTAACCCATCCATAGATACCGGAGTGCAATCAGCAAATTTCATAGCAGTATATCCGAGCCTCGTATATCCGGTCCCAGAATAATTAGCAATAAAATCACTTAAGATATTAATTGTATAACCATCAAAAGAAACTGGAGGAATTTCTAATATAATAGTAGATACCTCAAAATCCATCTTCATAAAATATCCATCAGGTCTTATTATTTGTCCACCATTATTTACGACCAAATTGTTAGATACGAAAAAGTCATTTCTGCCGGGATCAAATGATGGTGATGTAGGATAAACTACAGACGATGTGGCGCCAGGAATACCGCAGCTTGGGTTCTGGTAGCCAGATTGATATGTAAATGCACAAGGAACGAGACGCGGATTAGAATTTACAACAACGCTGGCTGAATCCCATACGAGCTGCTTTACTACATTAAATGTTATAGGGTTAATTTTTAGATTAACATTTTCAAATAACGAATATCCATCAAGAAATATATCTGGCAAAGGATGAACGATTGATGCTCTCGTTGAACTGTTTGTTGAATAATCATCTTCTCTATCTATATATTCTTCTAATGTAATTCTTATTGCATTAAATGATGTGCCAACTTTATTTGCTGGCGGTGTTGGGGCAGGGAATGGTTCAACTGTTTCAACATAATTACTTATATAACCAATATCTGTGGAATCAAGGATCATATCACCAGAAATATCACCTCTCATAATTTGCAATATTGTATCTGATGTATAAAATATCTTATTAATTGTAATATTATGGTTATCTATTAGACTGCTTATTGTGAATATTCCGTTATTTCCGGCAGTTGCAGAATTTGAAATAACAATAGTGTCGGCATCAAGGCTTGGTATAGTACTAAAACTTGCTGATGCGCTTTGGAAATTTGCCATTGCGCCGTTATTTGGGTTTGCAGTCAATATACCATCTGTTCCCGACTCTACCACTGTCATACCGTTCATTACCTGCCACGTCAAATTAATATCGGAGACAAACAATGTCGTCTGTACTATATATTGATCATGACTTGGCATAATATTCAGATTTGATCCTACTAACTGCTGTGCCAAAAGTAAATCATTATCATCTATTACACCATTACCATCAACATCACCATATAACATTGTAATTAGTTCCGATTTTGCAACCCTATAGAAAAGTGAAGGATTAGCTATATCTGGTATGAATTTAGCGCCATTAAGATTTCCTTCAACAAGTTCGGAAACTAATTCTATTATATTTTGATTATAACGATAACCATCATTTATATCTGTTATCACCTTTAATACTATTTGATTATCTACCATTCCATATTCATGAAATTCTGCAGACAATGTTGATGTTGAGAAGTTTATAGTTTTAACATTTTTATCTGATATGGTTCCGAGTATTAACGGATTTGATACGCCTTGAATATTAGCTAGAGAATTTGTATTTAATAATGTTACTGTTGGGACGAATTGCTGCTCGGAATTAATATTATTTCCCGTTCTTTCGTCTTGTATTGGAACACTTTCTGCCGTTATTGCCTGTAATAGAGCAAAATATAGATCGTTCCTAACAAACTGTAACTGATTAAGAATGAAATCTTGTGTAGCGCCAGTTGTTGAGCTTATCTGTGTTTTCGGAACCATTACCCCATGACCAGAATCATAAGCCTGCCCATCAGCAACCTTGGCGGAATCGGTCCAAACCTGAAACCATAACGATTGTTCGGGAACGTCAACCCATATGTTACCGTTAAATAATGTTTCTCTTGTTATACTTGACGAGTTAGTTCCGACAGCAAACTGTATTTGGCAGGAATCATCAGATCCTGCCCTTTTTGCTGTAACGGCATAATAATTACCGGGTTTTATTAATAAGCCGCTTCCAACTGGAGTATTGGAAAACACAAAATCGACTGGCTGTGGCACCGAACCAAGTTGTATACCATTGCTTAATAATGTATTGTAGTTAAAACTTAATTGTGCGAGTGGAACATTGGATGGGTTAAAATCGATTGCAAGATTTGGTGTAATATCTGTTTGGCATGATACGGTTGACTGTAACGGATAAATGCTTACAATTAAATCTCCAGTCCAAATGAAATTAGTTGGGGTATAACCATCAGGCAAAACGGCAATAAGCAATGTAATTTTTTGTATATTATTGGTTGATGCTAAAAACTTTTGACCAACCTGTGAGCTAACATCATTCTGCGCTATTGATGCAAGTTGAGTAAAACCACTTGTTATATTAAGTGAACTTATATTGTAGCTTGGTAATGCTGCAACTAATACGTTTGTTAGTGTCCCGCCCGAGCTTACGAAAAAATCCCTAAAAAATAGATTTGGTTGTGTATCCTGTGAAATCATAACACAATCTCTGGATAACGTTAACGGATTTGCCTCACTAATTACTATTCTTCCGCCCAAATTAAATGATTGTGTTGCAAGACCGAAAAAATCATTAAATAATATTGTTAAAACTGAAGTATAATGTTTTGATGTTATCTGGCTTTCGTTCCTGTTAAATGTTAGAGCATCATATTGTAAATTGTTCTGAAAATCTAATCCTATAATAAGAACTTTAACTCTTCTTGTCCCGGCAGCTAAAGAATTAGATAATGTTATATTTAATTGATTTCCTAAATTATTATCTGTAGGTTGTGATTGGATATTTATCGCTTTTCCGTCTAAAAATCCAGTTGTTGCAGCAGAGTCAAATAGAACGTGTTGTGTTAATGCATCCGGTAAAACGCCAGAACCGAAGTGATTGTTAACGATCCCTGATTGGATTGTATTATTAAAATTTTGTTCAAGCGTTAGATCGGTATCATCAACCGTTCTTCCATTTGTCCAAGTATTTTGTGGGGCACTAACTGGTATTCTCATACAAATCCTATATATCAATGCAGTATTATTGGGGGACGCATATTTTAAAATAATTGTTAAAATATAGCATTATTTTAAATATTTAATGAACGCATTAGCTGTAGCTGGTTTCAATACATCAATAAGCTCTTCTAGCACCTGTTTAACGGTTGGATTACCACTTACTATTGAAAAACTATCGAAAATATTTATTGAGAAGTCAAATAGCCCAATTTTTCTATTCTTTAATGTTGCAAAATTAGTCTGCAATTCAACTAAACTATCGAAATCCAATAGTAATGTTGTATATAAATCTGTTGTAACCGGGAAAACTATATCCAAATTTGTGCTATAATTCACGTCTATTGATTCTCCGAACGGCATAAACAAAGGTCGAGATAGATTACTTATTCTTAAATTGTCTATTAAGGCATATGCACCGTTAGACCCTACATAATCAGAACCAATAAAAAATTCATTTATTGTATCCTTAAAAACTATACTTTGCTGTATATTATTTGGGCCAACAATAGACAAACCAAAAACCTGCCCCTGCCCAAATACAAAATTTTCCCCGAGCAAAAGATTACCACGCTCATAACCATCAACGAAAAATTTAATCTGGTCAGAACCAAGTCCAGTATTAAATATATATTGCGCCTTTATCCGATGCCAAGTTCCCTTAACCCAAAACGCAGGGCTTCTTACCTGATATTCTATACCGGAAGCTATCAAATTAAAATTTATAAACCCAAATGGATCCTTATATATTGATATTCTATCCCCGTTTGTTCCAGTAGGTATATAATTAACTATAACCGGTGTTTGTTGGTTTGGTAATGCTCGTTTCAGATAGATTGTTTGTTGACTTGGGTCTATCTTACCACCAGAAAAATAATCTATACTTTGATCACCAACCTGCAATTTGACATTTAGAATTTTAGCCGCTCTACCTAAAATCTTAACAGTTGCATTATTTGTGCTGATAACTTTTTCACTTGTCATAGCAGTTGCATCAAAGTAATATCTATAATTTGGATCATTGCCTGTATCATATAGTGGGCTTACCCAGAATTCTATTGTTCCTTGCTTTTTCGAGTCTAAAATTCCAGCATTGTCAATAATAATAGGATTATCTTTAATGCAAACACTTTTACTGAAATTTCCATTAACGGCAAATGATGACTGTATAAAATCTCTATCAGCAGTTGTATAAATATTTGCAGAGTTTACAAACGGAAACGTATCAAAATGTAATAACATAAGAGAACTGGTTGTTGGTTTTAATGCTTTTAGTGAATTAAAATCTTTTGTTATTGTTTCTTGATTTACTGCAATAGTTTCCCCAATTCTTGTATCTGTTAACTTTTCTGAAATTATTTGGAACTCATCTATTACGCCATCGAATAAATTATTACCAACAATATCAGAACCAATATATCCATATAATTTATCAAGATTTAATGGAATAGATAGATAAGAATAATACTCAAATCTATATAATCCCTGCACCAAATTATATGGAACTCCAGCATACCCATCAGCCTGTTCAAATGTAAAGAATCCATTTTGGAGGCCACTTCTAAATGTTGTCGTGTTTAATACTTGATAAATTCCATTAGTAAATGATACTAAGCTATTTGATATGGTAGCCGATTTATGATCTTCTGAAACTGCTATAATTTGATACTGACCAGCTACCGAGACCGGCGAGTTTATTACTAAAATATTTCCTACCGCCTCTGAAGAAAAGAACCCATTTGTATCGCTTACCTCATTACCTCCAAGACCATTAAGCATATTACCGGCAAATGTTTGATAACTATACCTTATTATTGGAAATGTTGTGCTATTTTCTGCCGTTGTTATTGGGTAAAATTCTCTAACTGAAAGAACGACACAATTAAATGCTGGATTAATTGGTTTACAACTTACAACAATATAATTTACTGATGAAAATTTTGAGGGTATAGTTGTTAGTTCTGTATTGCCTGTAAACGTTAAAGTATATGTTTGATTTGGGATACCATCTATAGTTCCATTTATATTAACGATTGTAGGTATAGTAAAATCAACATTTGTGCCAGATATACTAACTGCCAACGTTCTACCATTATCACACAATGACGGCTGGTCTGTGTATATTTGTCCGCTTGTAAAAATACCTCCTGATAATGTGCTATTATTTGGTCCTATTAAATAACCGTCTAATAATATGTGAACAACTTCAACATCGGCCAAGAGAGCTGGCGGAGGAAGTCTTGTCATTATTGTATTTACAGGAGGGGGAGCTGGAGACACTATACTGTTCCATAAATAATATTCTTTTTCAACAAGTTTAATATTTAATCCTAATGTTCTAATAATCACTATATCATTTGGTCGTGCTAAATCTCTTATCGTCAGTAAGCCTTCTTCATAACCATCTGGAATAATTGTTGAAATATTCTCTAATGGGTTATGCCCGACCGTATATGCTGGACGTAACGCTCTGACACCGGGAATTTCTTGTTCAATACCAGAATATAAATAAAATACAATACCGCTCAAAGAGGTTGGCATATTATCATTAAGGGTCAGCGAATTGTTGTTAACGGCAAGTATAACATATGTTTGAGCAAATCCTGACTCACTAAACGATATAATACTTCCTGGCAATACACCGATGTTTGTAAAATTTGTAGCAACTGATAAAACTATCGGAGAACCACTCATTGTTTGGAGATCGTTACCATATCCATCTGCATGCATTAATGAAACTGCTATATTTGTATATAGATTAACTGGAGTATTAAGATCAAAAGATTGTTTATTAATTGAGAATATAGAACCATTTGACGTAGCTGGCATTAATGAGTTTAATGTTAAAGTTTGTCCATTAACAATGAGTATTTGATACCCAGCAAGATCAAACCCGGGCTCCTCAATATAAATAATTCCACCAGCAACTATACCATAAGCAGTAAAATTAATTGATGATGATACTATTTGAGAATTAATGGTTGTAACTAAATCTGTTCCAGCGACTATGGCATTAGAAATTTTTCCAACAATTTCTTCGGGATTGATGGTTCTAAATTTTTCGTGTAGGAATGGCGCAACTCTACTTCCATAGACTATTATATTTGGGACCTCGAATCCATCTATAAACAAATGTATTTCATCCCTAGCATTTTTGGTATTCAATGCCCAAGAAGCTGCAATATGGTGTAACTGTCCTGCGCGCCAAGAGGATACGTCTGAGCTTACAATATAAGTGTTCTTTTTATTATCTATTACTCTAAAATTTATATATCCACTTTCATCCTTGTATATGGAAAACCTATTATTATCTTCTTGTTTTCCGAAATCAAACAAATAATGTGGGTTATCGGCTATAAATGTAATTCCAGTATCAACAAATGACGAGCTTGTTATTGTATAATTTAAATCATTTGTTCCGCTGAATATTTTATCTGTTGTTGGTTTTTGGTTAGACATCGATTTAACGTCATAAAACTTACCATTTGTTTTTATTGTAATATTGTAATTTCTTGCAGAATATCCATCAGCGTAGCCGTCTATTACTTCTAAATACCATCTATTGAATCTACTGCCATGGTCGAGTGTGTAATAAATAAACACACCGTCTTTGCTCTTGTTCGGGACGCCAAGAACTTTTTGATGAATATCTACCTCGAAAGAATTTTTTGGGTTGAATATTGGGTGAAATGCTCCCGGCCCTATAAAAATCATTTTAGGTTGTAATATATATCCATCTTTTGTAATAGTGATATTTAACTCTGCTTCATTATCTATTCCGTTCCACTCTGGCATTACCCAGGCCTCCAACGATCCTTGTTCCAGCCTTAGATTTGATATTACTGGAAATTTAATTATTTGCCCTGGCGTATCCATAATAACACCATTATCGTATTTGGCTGGCGTTAATGAAAACGATCCATTTGTTGTAATTGGTTCGGAATTTAATAGGCTGCTTCCTAGAGACCAGTTAGAGAACGCCGATTCTATGATTTGTGGTTTAGTTTTAACAATCGTACTTACCAAATTAGACATAGATACAACCGTTGGCCCAGTAGTAAATGATTGCATTGCGGCCATAAGAGCATCCCGATAATTCTCTCTTGGGAATGAAACATCAAGACTATTAAGAATTGGTAGGTTTATCAACGTTCCAAAATTAGCTAATAGTGCATCACGTAGCGCACCAACCTTATACGATACGAAATATTGATCGCCTGAACTAATAGCAGCCGTCTTACTAAAATCTAAAACGTTATCACCATATTCGTAGCTTATTATTATTTCATCAGCTAAATAAGTATAATCTACAAAATAATCTCCCTTGTTATAATCAACGACAATATTTACTCCATTATTTATTGTATATGTATATGTAAGAAGTATCGCATCGCCTGTAACCGGAGAATTAACACCTGGTAGAATTAACTTAAATGGGGTTCCTAGCACAACCGTTCCAGATCCATTCCATAATTGAGCGTTATCAGAGAGTCGAACAATAGATATAGTGGTTGTTATATTTGGTGACTGGTAAAGTAGATTCGTATTTGCTAAAACATAATGATTAGTTCCATCAAATTGAATAGAATGATACTCGTTAAATACCAGGGGAGCAACTGAAATATTAAAACCGTTTGATATAGCAGCTTGAGCAAAATTTATTGGACTTCTGCTATTTGCAAGGTCTTCATATTCAAAGAGCCCACGAACAAATTTTACTACATTTGTGACACCCGGAGTAAAGATAGCATTTATTAGTTCGCCAACCTGCCCACCAACAACTATGTATGGCTCATTACTATTATTCATAAAAAACTTTTCATCTGCAATATCAAATGATGCTGGTAATATATTTCCTGGGCCAAAACTTATATATTGGAAAGTTTTAACTATTTTAGTAAGAACATTTAATCTATAGTAAATATTATCAACTGCCAATACGTTTGGATTTCGTGGCGCAATATATCCACGTTTATAGGATATGCTACCTATTGCAAAATTTTGTGATGTTGGGACGAGACACCACACGATGCCGTTAGTATAGTCTATCTGATAATCACCAATATTTTGTAATCTTGAATTATTTATTGTTTCTGATACTAATAAATCAAAATATACTTCTTGATTAAATATATTTATGTTTGAAAAGGATGCACTTGAATTAATTGATGATCCCACACAATCTTGGGTTGATGATATTATATGATTATTATTGAGTAATATTTTATATATATTATTTCCACCACTTGGTATAACTGTATTAATAAATAGGATCTCATTTAAAATATCTTGGAATGAAACCTTTTCGCCAACAACAGCAGTAATGTTTGGTGCCTTGACATAATTGAAGTAAATTTTATTATCAGTAAATCGTAATGTAGAATATATTTCACCAGTTGTTTGATTAAATATTCTAAATACATCTGTTATTGGAAAATTTAGTGGTTGAATTGCGTTTATTGCAACGAGTCTATTCTGAATATTTTCATCCAATTCTTCTATATGAACATCAGCTATATAATCAATATTCTGCGCAAAAACATGCTCATAATTGTAAATAATATTTGCCTGTGAATGAATTAGACTTCCAAATGGTAATCCGACAACCTCCATTAGGTCAGAATTAAATACATAATCAACTTCGGATCTAAATATGTGTCTATAATTGTAAACTGCTAATGGTGGAAATGGACCTGACCCGTCTTGACTTGATGATGCCCCAAAAACGTATACATTTCCAGCACTGTAATCTATTGAATATTCGCCCGATCTTGATGGCAAATAATCCAATCTAAATGGTATTTCATTAACAAATGCTGGATGAGGCATACCAGAATCAGGAATAGCGTTTGGATCAATAAATACCACATCTCCTACCTTGCCTATGGTATCAGCAGCTGTTACTATTGGAGCGTGTTTTAGTGCAAAAATATTTTCTATTGGCGGCAAAACTTCACGACCAGAAGGTATAACAGTATCAACAACAAGAGAGGTTTCATCTATTATCTTTCCTGTATCCTTGTATTGATAATTAACCTGTATTGATATTATATTATCTGTTGAGAATGCTGGGTCATTTAATATTTTATCATTTAACATTATTTGATTGTCTGATAGCCTCAAATATGTAAATGCAAAATTTGGATCGAACGTTGAATTAAGAATCTTATATCCGTATTTAGAGATATCATAATTGTATGATGATGCACTATAAATAAATGTTACATTATTTAATATAATAACAAATCTTTTATCCAAATTTAATGTAAACGTATTTATATTAAACTTTCCCTCAATATCTTGAGAAGCAGCAGCTAAAATATCTATATTATTAGTTGATTGTAATGATATTGGATAATCCGGGAATGACCGTATTGCCGTTATGTTATTAAGATTTGTTCCAGTGGGTGTTAACCCAACTCTTAAAACTTCGTATGCACTTTCCTGATTCAATCTATCAAATGGTCCAGCCCCTCTTGTGTGAATCTCATCATTTACTGTAAACGATAAATAATTTTCATTACCAGACTGATGTATTCCATATAGTGCTTTTGATAGAACTGTCGATAACCCCTGTAAATAACTTGATATTATAGTTTGCGGCTCAAGATTATAGACGTTCTCACGCAGAAAGTTTGTTAGATATTGTAAGACTGGATTATTGGATTCCTGTGGCCCTAATATTAACTGTCTGTTTGTAACACCGTCATTTAGAATAACGGCATCTCCATTTAATGAATTAAATATCTGGGCCTGTGTCGATATAAATAAAATAAAATATGCGGCAAATGGAATTAATGGCTGTGTTACTATATTTAGAGAATTTCCGACGATACTAACGGATAAGACTTTTGGGTCAGAAACACCTGGGGTTTGTGATGTTATTTGTATATTTGATGGACCTATATCCTCATTTAATGGATTTGAGAACGCAGCACTTATATTGCTGCTATTCACAACTGAAACCAATGTTAGTCTGAGATTAGCCATTTTGCTGTTGAACTATAATGTTATTTGCCGAGAAGAATTGATTTCCCTGGCATGTGAGTGATAAAACCTGTCCAGCAATACCATCTTGATTAAAATACAATATAGTTACTGAGCTTACACCACTAACCGCTTGAGCCGCCGCAACAAGAGCTGATGAAAACAATGTTGCACCTAATTTATTTGTATTTATTGTTGATGTTATTGCGTTATGAACATTCTGTAATACTATTGCTGCCGAACTTGTGGAATTTGGATTTACAATTATGTTTAATGTAGCGTCAACTAGAAACTCTATTGCCGCCTTAACAAGCACATCGGCATCAATGGGTCTCGAGTTTTCTACCGTGAATGTCGTTGATGTTATTGCTTGATTGTAATTATATTGTATCAATATTCTTTCATTTTGTTTTGGTGCAAGATAGTTATATGATGTAGTATATCTTGTGCCTGTTGCCGGTTGAGTAAATGATGATAATGTAAGTCTCGCGGAATTAGAAGAGTTAAACCCGCTTGACACATATACTTGATCCAGAAATGCAAATTTATTATTTGTATATAGTGTTCCGTTCTTTGTGAAGTATAGATTTTCCGAATTATTTTCAGTTGCATAATAGAACGTAATAAGAAGACTATCTCCTATACTTGGGGCATTAAAGATATTGTTTGTTGTTGCCGGTAAAATAAATTCTGTATTCTGTAATGTTGTATTTTCTATCATTTCATTTGTATATAGAACATTATTTGATAAACTGGTTCCAAACACGTCATATGTAGCAAGTGTATTTAGTATTTTATTATTTGTTGTGGTTGATACCTTTTCCAAGCTAACGAGTCTCGCCATATGAATATTTGATGACACTGCGGAATTTGATGTGAGATTTAGAAATATTTTAAGTGCCGCTAGTGCGTTTTGTTTTAGCCCATTTTCTATTGCGGGAAATACAACGGATGCTACTTGTGTAAGAGTTGTGCCCGCTATTGTTATTATTCCGGTATTGACAATTTGATCCGAGACCGTAACTGATACCTTTGTTAGTGATTGATGGAGGGACGTATTTCCAAATAATATAACCACTACATGATCACCCTGTGTTGCAAGTGTGCTCGAAGATAAATCTAATACATTATTGACGGAATCTACACTGCCCGTAGCTGTCGACCATAAATCTTTATTATCTTTAATTCTAACTATGCTTACTTGATTTACGCTAAAATTGGATAATGGCAGGCCGATTGTTATACTACTATCCGATACAGCAGACAAGATATTAAAAAATCCTTTATTGTTTACATTTGTAGTATTTATTAATCTTATTGTTTTACCGGTTAAATCATCTACTGTTGAAAAATGAAATGATGCACTACCAAAAGTTGCAACCGAGCCATTTGATGATGTAGAAGAAATATAACCATCAGAAGCTGAACCAATAGATAGGCCAGTTGTATTATCTACTATATTAAATGTTATTCCGGTTTCCAATATGAAATTTTGTATTGGGACATAAAAATTATTTGTTGTGAAGTTAAATAAGAGACTTTGGAAATTAACTTTATATATCTTATTATCAAAAGTAAATGGTTGTAGTCTTGCTAGGTCTTCTGCAAAATAAACAATTAACACGTTATCACCAGCAACAGGAGAATTAAACCCGGAAAATGTCAATACAAAATTATTATTCGTATTTGTTGTGATTGTCCCAGGGAAATCGTTATTCCAAATTTCCTTATTTGTCGATAAATCTATAACTGATACAATTTGTGATGCAACCAATGAAAACTCGTTAGAATTTATACTTAATGTTATAAATGGTTGGCTTAATCCGTTGAGTTGTATTGTTTGATTTTCTCTTCTCATAGTGTTAGACTCTATTAGGTTAATCGATCCAACGTTATTATTGAGAATATACCCGTTGCCAGCTCTACTTATTGGAAAATTCGTAATTCCAGCAGTTAATAGATTTTGTGCTGCTGCTATATATGTTACATCTAAATAAATTTGAGTTGATTTTTGTATAACGATTTCATTATCATTTACCAGACTAACTATTGTAAAAACACCATCATTAGTAACATCGACACTTGAATTTGAAATAATTATTGTGTCTGATGTAATACCAACTATACTATTAAAGTGTGCTGACGTGCTGCTAAAACTTGCCCGATTTTCATCACCAACAACTGGAATTATTTGTCCATCAGACCCAGATGCCACAACAACGTTTGAGCTAATTATCTGCCATGTTAGAGCAGGCGCGCCAGGGTTTCCAGCTGGAGGATCTGCAAGAAATAATTCTGATGATACGTTATTTATTGGAACTGTTATTTGGCTACCAGAAAAACTTCCGGTTGAGCTGATAACATTAAACGTATCAATCGAATTATATGTTATCGTTACTATACTACCAATGACCGCAGTTGTGTCAGAGGGAAGAACTATTAATACATTATATTTAATCTGGGAGCCAAAAACAATTCTATTATTTACAATAAACCCGTTATTTTCTGCTGTATTATATACTTTCTGTGGTGAATCTGATAACGTTATGCCTTCTATCGAATTCATTGGAGTATCGATAGCAATAAGATTGATCATTAATCTGTTTGTAAAGTTTGGAATGGTGCTCTCAATAACAACTCCATTAGTAGAATCAAATATATCTGCGGCTATTATCGATGACACTGGTAAGCTTACGGAGCCCGTGAATAACGTATTAGAGCTATTCAATAAAAATAAAACTCTTTCACTTCTAATAGAATTTGATATTCCCCAGTCTACTGTGTCACCGCTTGGTCTTGGGTTGTTTTTAAGAAATTTCCCATCATAATCACTATAGGGATCATAACTGACTATCCAAGTATAATCTACCTGTAGTATATCGCTTGTTGATGGTAATGTGTTTCCTGATATTTGTATTTGGCCGCTTATATTTGTATTTCCGACACCGTTAAAATTTTGATTTATTATTGTATAGCTTTCACCGGTGTTTGTATTAAATACCCGCGTTACATTTGCGGCTGGAATATGTAATAGTTTAATAATTGAGTTGTTGCTTGTTAACACCTGACTATTTTCATTTGTTATTGAAATATTTTGTGATATATTTGGTATATTTAGCACATCAGAAAATGTTGTTGTGTCCTGTCCATTAAATTGTGCCTTAACAAGATCCTCACTAAAAGAAATTTTATTTGATGTCCAATGAAATGTATCCATCGCCCAAGGACTACCGGCAAAATTTCCAGTATCTTTTATTAGCTGATAGTTTCCAGTTGTAATACCAAAACTGTCTACAGTGGCTGGAATAAAATTCGTTCCGCTTAACGATCCGGTAACTTGTAATATCTCCTGAACTGGTTGTGCTGGTAGTGTTCCATTAGCTATATCATCGAGTCTTTTTTGCGTTATTGTTTTGTTGGTGTCTGACTGTATTTGCCCAAGCACAAAATTATTTCTTGAGTTTGTCGGGTCATTTTTATTGCTCTTATCTAAATAAATAAAAGTATCTGTAAAATTAACTAACGTATTACCAAGAATATAAATATCAATTTTCCCACCGGTTCCTTCTGATAATATGGTAAAGGATCCATCTGTGTTTTTTATTGCTACTGTTCCATCTCTTAACATTAATGGATTACCCGGACCAATAACTATAGCATCGGATACTGCGGGATTAGATAGTGCAAGGTTTTTATATCCCAGTGATGTTCCTATGTTCGATCCACTAAATATAGCAAGCACCCTATTTCTAAAAGTTGCATCGTTTTCCTGATCTGCTCCACCATTAAATGAAAATGCGTTTGTTACGTTAGATACTCCGGGAATTGATGTTTGATTGAGAGCATATTGAGAAATATTACCAGCAGCACCGGCAGTTGTTGCTTGGACCGATACCTCAACGGCGAATTGATCAGTTATCCCAACGAAACTTAAATTATTCTGAAATTTGACCGCGATAGCCTTATATGTATTGGACTGCGATGGATTTATACTTATACCATTCTGAACTGAAAACGTAGAACCGTTTGATGCTGTAATTAGGGAGCCGCTTGGAATACTGACAACTGCCGGAATAGAGGAAAATGTCAACAATGCAACGCCAGAAGATTTTGTTGCATTATTTTTTGACGCTCCAAAGTTTTGAGCCAATTTATCAAGATCACTACCAGATACAAGCCTTAATGATTGCAGATTTGATATTTTAGCTAACTCATCATACAACAGTGCTATCTGACTAGAGGGAGCGTCTATCATAAGATCTCTGGCTACTGTGCCGGGCTTAGTATCAAGATCAGGTTGGGATGTCTTGAAGAAATCTATAAACCCAAGGATGATTTCGTTAATTGATTTGATCACGGCCATCTTATGATCTCTCGTCAAAGAAAACTACCAGCCTCGTGCTGGTGGATGAATTGACAATGTGTATAGTTATATCGAAAAAATGATAGAGCTGTTCGATTTACAAAAACTATCAATATTGTAAGATATATGTATGAGTATGCAGAAGGCATTTCGATACCGTATCTTCCCCACCAAAGAACAAGCCGAGTTTTTGTCTCGACAGTTCGGAGCGGTGCGCTTTGTCTATAACCGTTTTCTTGCTAACCGAAAAGACGAATACCTCAACAATAAGAAATCATTGAACTATTACGATGACGCTAAACTTTTAACCAATCTCAAACAACAAGACGATTATGAGTGGCTATATGATATTAACTCACAAACCCTGCAAGCTTCTCTTCGTAATTTGGATGTAGCATATCAGAGCTTCTTTAAGAAGCAAGCCAAGTTTCCCCGTTTTCACAGTAAGAAAAATAAGCAGTCTATAAAGATACCACAGTTTTTCAAAATTGAAAACAGCCAGCTCTTCATACCGAAACTAAAGAGCGGTATTAAAATAAACCAGCACCAACCTATAACCGGTAAAATGCTATCTTGCTCAATATCTAAAACACCTACAGATAAGTATTATGTGTCAATAACTTGTGAGACAGATATTAAACAGTTAGAAAAAATAGATAACATAGTAGGTATAGATTTAGGTCTTAAACATTTTATAGTTTCCTCTAATGGTCAAGTAGTAGGCAGTCCAAAGTTTTATCGTAAATTAGAAAAGAAGCTTAAACACGAACAGAGACAGCTATCAAAGAAACAGAAAGGATCCAACAACAGAAGTAAACAGAGAAAGGTGGTTGCAAGAATACATGAATATATAGCAAACAGCAGAAAAGATTATCTTCATAAGGTAAGCAAGAAGCTAATTGACGAAAACCAAGTCATCATAGCGGAGAGTTTAGCAGTAAAAAATATGATGAGAAATCACTGCTTGGCAAAAAGTATACAAGATGCAAGCTGGGGAGAGCTACTTCGCCAATTAGAATATAAGTCGAAGTGGTATGGAAAAACTTTCTATCAGGTTAGCAGGTTTTTCCCAAGCAGTAAAACTTGTAATGGCTGTCAGTTTGTGCTTAACGATCTCCTATTAGATACTAGAGAGTGGGATTGTCCTAGTTGTAAACAGCATAATGACAGAGATTTAAATGCTGCTCTTAATATTAGAGATAAAGGTATAAAAGATTTAAACTTATCTGGTTGTGGAATACAGTCGGATATAAAACAAAAACTTGTGGAGCGGTTGCCGAAGGCAACGCTACGAAGCAAGAAGCGATCAGCCTTGTGCTGATAGTAATTCACGCTACCTTCTTCTTGTATCTTGCCCTTGTTTCCATTGCTCAACCTTAAGTATTGTTTGCTGTAAAAGTAGCAGAGACTTGACCGAACGAACGATTTAGAACTTTAATCAGCACTGAAAAAAGTCTTGGGTCTATGGTATTTCTGTTTATCGAAATATCACTAACGAATGCAATCATCTCATCTGGACTTGTTGCCTGCCCGCTCTGAACTTGTAAATTCTGTAGGTTTTGTAGGTTTTTTATTGCATTTTGTAGTTGAGATCTTGCGACCGAGATAACTATATTAGAATTCAGATACGATCCTATTAACGTTTGAGATATTAATGATCCATACCAGGGTTGCAATGTATTTGACCCAGCGGTTGTTAATGCGATTTTTAATAGATCTTGTATGAGTTTATCTTTTCCAGTAATTGTAGATAAGTCAGCGTTTTTAATAGATAAATCTCCATTAAGAATTTTAAGATCGTAGGACATTTTTCACCAAGTATATGAGATTATTGAGATAGAGCACAAACCACATACAAATGCCGAAATATTGAGTTAACTTATGGATGACCCGGATCCGTCGTATATCCCATCATAATAATCCTGTATTAATAGATATATTGTTTTTAATGTTGATTCGAAGTCTTTTAATGACGTTATAATATCGTTTTGTGCCGCACCGATTAGGTTAATATCCGGCCTGGCTTGCGACGTTATCCTGTCGAATGCTCGTTTATCGATAAGACCAAGCAAGCTATTTTCAGGCATTATCCAAAGTGCCGCCTGAATAGCAACCATATCAATAAGCCCAAGCCCACTAAACTCTCCCATTACTAATTCTATAACTCTTAATGATGTAATTCCCTCATTCCCTAACTGATTTCTATAATTTGTTAATTTTGTTATGTTATCAGAATATGACTGTTGTATATTTTTGTTAATTGAGAATGTTAAATCGTCCAAATTAGAGAACGCAAAATCACCCAAATCAGGAACACCTTGGAGACCAGCATCAAGAATCATATTATTAAATGCCTGATTTTGAGATAACTGTATTAAATTTCTCTCTGTTTCTGTATTTTCATTGTTTTTATCAAGCGGGTCTATTGCTGCTAACTTGCCACCACCATCAACACCTCCTTCAACTCCAAATTTAACACTGGGAACCGGATTGAAGTTGATATTTTGTCTTATATACTGAACATCTCTAATTGCCCTAACTAAATGGTCTATAACCGATCTAATTATCTTATAGTAATTATTAAATATTGTTAATTCACTACTATATAATTGGTCTAATGTATTTGATATTGTATTTATTAAATCTTGATCAACAATCTTTTGATCATTCTTTATTTGATTTATTACAGTATTTATATAGTCTTGGCCGGGGTTTGTTGTGGCATCATTATTATTAAATCTCACAGTTATTACTCTTTCTATATAGGGTCTTGCCAAGCCGCCTGCCGATGACTCATTTCCCGATGCCCCACTCGATGATGTAAATATTTGTGTTTGCGATTTATCTTTTAGGAACGGCGCGCAAATTCTATTTTTAATGGGTCTAACATATCCATCAATTCTTGGGTCAACTACAAATGGTTTTAATATATGGCGTGATGTTAATAATTTATTTTGGCTTGATGATTGAATTTGTGTATTAGTGAAATCGTATGGACCATAGAATGCCATAACCTGAGAAACTCTTTCATTAATATTCTGAATTTGTGAAGCATCTGGAATAAGAGGATCGGTATTTGAGAATTGAGACTTAAACGATCTCACAAAAATTGATCCTAATGCTACTGCTTGAGCACTTATCCCACCATTAGCGAATATCTTATTAAAATCATTAACTACTTGTTCTCGTGCTCTTACCTGTCCAACAACATCTCTGTTATTTAAATAAGCATTATCTATTTGATTGTAGCTTGATTGACTGGCAAAATCTGTGTTAAGATTTGGGTCATAACCAGGACTGTGATAGCCGTTTGATGCCACTATCGGAAAGCCAATCATCCTAAAAAATGCATGACAACGAGACTCTTGATATTGTGGTGTATTTAATTCCTGTGAACTTGAAGCTAACGCATTATAATGGCTTCTTATACTGTCAACTGATGTAATAAACTTTGACTCCAGATCATCAAAATCTAATGTGAATGTTTCCTGATCATCATAGTATTTTGGCTGTGTATCTTGGACATTTTTTCCTACTGCCATAATTAACTACCTTCCCTTGCTATGTCACCTGAATCTCTTCTTGGTTGACCTGAGGAACTTGCAAATGGAGATTCAACAAATGTGTATGGTAATTCTGTTATACTTACCGTTACTGGTTGTGATGTATCTGATGGGTTGCTTAAAACACTTATGAAATTAAAATTGAATGCTACTTTTATGGTACCGTTTCCAGATTTATCACTGGTTATGTCTGCAACGAACTTACTATATCCGTCGTATGTAAATTGCCCTAATGTTCCAAATGTTGCAACTCCTGATAGTTTTTGTGCCAACTGATCTGCTACCACTGCCGGCAGATTTGTTGTCATTGATTGGCCTGAGCTTTCATTTAGCGATACTGAAACTTTAATTGCCTGTGTTGTAAATTGAATTGATGGGTCTATTGAGAAGGTACTCTTATACTGATCAAACCCAGCAGATATTGCTGATGATAACGCGCTGCCTGTTTGTGATTTTAATGCATTCAAGCAGTTTGTTATATCAGTTTGGAATATATTCGCTGATTCAGTTGTTATATTTTTGGTAAATCTTGTTATCGCATCAGTTATACAAGATTGTGTAGTTGTTATATCTGGCAGCACAATTTTAGCTAACTCTGCTCCATTTTTATTGAACTGGGCCCCAATAGTTGCATTTATACTGTCTCTATTGATCCCGACCTCTGGTATACAGCCTAATGTTATTAATGCCTCACTCCAAAGAATATTATGATTTATTGAGAATGTGTATGTTAGATCCGAAAAAAGATATCCATCATTTACCAATCCATTAAAATTGCCAATTGGTTGACGAATATTACTAACCTGTTGATGTATAAATGTATTGATCGGTATTTTTTGGCCAAATAAGTTCAGGATTGGCGTTCCATTATCCTCTGTCATAACTCCGCCAATCAAATTCAGTGTTCCGTTAAATGGTGCGACAATAGAATTATCGAATGAGGATACTCCGGCATTTGGAGGGTTTTGTATTATGACATTTTCAGCTCTTACAAATCTTGGCCCTTTTGGATCCGATATATTAAAGTTAACCGGGTCATAGAAAAATCTGAAGCTAATCGTGTAGGGGACTGATTTAGATGTTGTTGATGTAGTATAGTTAGTGCCGCTTGGAAAAAATACCTTGGTTGTCCCGGCTGGCAGATCGTATGCCTGTGTAATATTTATGAATGCCTTATTTTTTGCAAGATTTGGGTCGTAAAACTGCCAACTTTCTTGCCTTATTACGCTAACAATCGGCGGGAATCCAATTGGCAGTGATAAACCTGAATCAATACCAACCTCCCTATAGTATTGAAAGTTTCCCGTGCTGCTTGTTATCGTATCGTTATTTTTAATAAAATCGGGGCAAACGTCAGGGGTACAGCAACCACTGCTTGATCCATTCGAGCTATCGCAGGGTGGAATATTAAATGTTAGCGCAATCATAGCCTGAATTATTTGTATGATAAGAAGTATAACCCCTAAGATTACAAATAAATTCTGCAAAAAACATAATAAATTTCCAATTTTAGTAATTATTGCAAGTATGCTATCAGATTCGAGTCTCTGTGCTGCTCGGCCTAATGCTATGATATCTTGGATAATGATTTCGATTATTTGTATTATTCTCGTAAGCAAATATTCTATTAGAGAAAGGATCAGTAGCAGTAGAGAAATTATCATTATTATTAGAGCGAAAAATGGGAAGAGGCTAAGGAAGTCAGGTATGCACTGCCTAAAGAGCCTAATAAGAGCTTGAGGGGTTTTAAATGGATCGACTAGGGAACATAAGACCTCGATTATACATAAAATTAGATTTAATACTGGAAGAAAAAACTTATATAACATGAGAAAAGGCGCGAATTTGCCTAATAAATCGTTCACTGCTCCATAGATATTGTCAAGGTAATCTGGATTGAAATTGGGCTTTAATATCCCGGCTGGTAGGACAAATGATAGTAAATTGTATAGGTTACCGAGGTCAGGAAGATCGACCGAGGGAAATGGTATGCCGGTTGAAGGCAGAGGTATAGCAAAACCACTAACGTCTGGAATATTAGGAGGTGATACCGAAGACTGTGATAATGGTTTACAAGGCATTATTCTTTACCTTTTAGTATTTTTAACTTTTCTAAATGTTCTTTTATATCACTCTTTATTTTAGCAATTTCTTCTTGGGAGCGATTATTTTTTTCTTCTATATTCTTTTTAGCGTTATATGGCCGTAGATTTTCTAACGCCCAACATATCTTAAAATTATCGTCTTCCATACTTGTATATGGTAGATATGTTTGAGGAATAATATGATCTAAATTCCAAACCCAAGTAGACTGATCGTTTTCATTCCAAGCTGATCTACAGTATACGCCATTGTTACCCCAATTCATCCATGACTCGAAAAGTAATTCAAGATAATTTTTAAGCTCTTCAGAGGTATAAGGTAAATATTTAAGAATTGATTGTCCATTTTTAGATGAACCATTTTTGCGTAAAGTAGTATAAATAGCTCTACTTATATTTATCCTCAGTCTGAATACTATATCAGTTTTATATTTATTTTTTTGATATTGTTTTTTATATTCTTTTAATTCTTCTTTATTTTCAGCACGGTATTGTTTATCATATTCTCTTATTTCTTCTTTATGCTTGGCACGATATCCTTTTATCTCTTTTTTATTTTTAATGTAATATTCTTTTATTTTTTCTTTATGTTCAGCGTTATATTGTTTTTTATATTCTTTTATTTCTTCTTTATGTTCAGCACGGTATTGTTTTAATTCTTCCTTATGTTCAGTACGATATTGTTTTAATTCTTCTTTATGTTCAGAATAATATTGTTTTTTGTATTCTTTTATTTCTTCTTTATGTTCAGTACGGTATTGTTTATTATTCTCTTTTTTACATTCTTTGCATTTTGGAGATTTTATTTTTAGTTGAGACGGCAAAAAATCAGTTTCCAACTTAAACTCATTGCAATATTTACACAAAATACTCATCACATATACCTATATATCATCTGATCGGACCCTTACCTGGCTCCCTTAGGACTTGCCTACTGTTGAGAGTCAGTGTGTCAGCGTCTAGTTCTATATTGCTGCTCCTAAATGTCATTTTTTCCGCAGAATAAAACGTCATTCTTCCTGGAGTAGTTATCTGGATCCCTGTATTATCTATCCTTAGCACGGTCATTTCATTATGGCCACCAGAATTATTAGAATTATATACCCTAACGTCAAGTACGCCTGCTAACCAGCCCGTTTGTGAATTTTTAAATCTGCCAGTTTCAGCAGGTACTGTATTGCCACCGATCTGCAATAATACCTGGCCATCAAAATTTGCAGCTAAGCTTACATTATTTTTGAGATCCCTGCCAATATTTCCTATAATGCCTCCTTGCGTATCCAGCCATATACTCTGCTTATCAACGGTATTTGCCCCAACATTTATCTCTATGCTGCCATCGAAATTAAGGCTTCCACTTCTACCCCCTGCATTTGCTTGCGATCCCGACACAATAATCTCTTTTGATACGATATCTGCTGCTAGCGGAAGCACTTGGCCCAAACCGAGTGGCGTCGTAGCAACTAGCCCACCAGAACTTGCACTTGCCTCTGCTGATGGGAACGGGTTGTAAAAACTAGATTTCTGTAATGTGCTAACTGTTTCACCAATATCATGATAGGCCGTACCATGTTTGATTCTTACTGGTTTATTTGGGTCAGAAAATCTGTCTATAGGGCCGGCTGTATTTATTGTATCATTTTGATTATCTTTTAACGACACCACCTGAACATTAGCAAACGGCTCAATTAATACATCTCTGTAGTCTTGATTGAACACCGTGTCGTTAGGGTTATTTGATGCTTTATTTGGATAGACTGTCGAATAGTTTTCATATCTTGTTAGCAACCCTACGTTACCTGTTTCGCTTGATGCTGGAACATTAATCTTGAATTGTCCTTCTTTATCGACATCAAAAAAGAATCTACTTCGTGCTCTGGCGTAATTATCAGTATCATTCACATCAGGCGGGCCAGATCCGTTAGTTTCTTTTCTTGTGTTAATCTCAAAATGATATGCTAGACTCTTTCTTTCTAATCTCTTAATCTGTTCATAGGCATTATTAAAAGTATTAGTTTGATTAACTGTTGATTTAATTTGTGATGCTGATGATACTATATTCTTGCTTCCTATTGGTATTATATCTCTATTAATATCAACTATATTTCCAAATAAATCTACAACTGTTCCTTTTGTCGATTCTATTAGATAGTTTGGAGCAACAAGACTTAAGCTTAACGAATCTACTCTACTTGTCCTTCTGTTTAAGATAGCAGATTCGTCGAGAAATTCACCTGTTTTATAGAAATTTAATTCTTGCTCGTTACTCCTAACCTGAGCAAACTCTTCGAACTCATATACAAACTCATGCTTCTCTACACGTGCTGGGTTTCTTATTGCATTTCCGATATTTGAGTTTCTTGCGTCGGAAACCGGGTCCATTCCTATTACCTTTAAATTGTCGTCAAATGCTGGATCGGTTAGTCTAATTGATG
>WNFI01514580.1_pt1 | contig 56432 bp, 48 predicted proteins | sample 5400471 | NCBI WGS metagenome assembly WNFI01 (sample SAMN13153348, study PRJNA577476) | soil metagenome | isolation source: 100 cm saprolite on Douglas fir-dominated hillslope | place: USA:California | collected 2013-09-17
TGCGATCGCACGGTTCGGGTGGGCGTCGAGACCCGGATAGTAGACGCGAGTCACGGCATTGTTGTGGCGCAAGGCTTCCGCGATCTCCATCGCGTTCTCACTCTGCCGCTCGACGCGCAGCGCCAGCGTCTTGACGCCGCGCAGCAGCAGCCAGCAGTCAAATGGGGAAGGCACCGCTCCGACCGCGTTCTGATGGAAACGCAGCTTCTGCTCGAGATCGTCGTTGTTGGTCATGATCGCGCCGCCCACAACGTCGCTGTGACCCCCGATGTATTTCGTGGCGCTGTGCACGACGACGTCGGCGCCCAGGTGCAGAGGCTGCTGGAGGTAAGGCGTGGCGAAAGTGTTGTCGACGCAGACCATCGCGCCATGGCTGTGGGCGATCTCACTCACCGCGTCGATGTCCACGATGCGCAGCAGCGGGTTGGTCGGGGATTCGAGCCACAGCATCCGTGTCTTCGACGTCATCGCGCGCTCGACCGCGTCCAAGTCGCCCGCGTCGACCGGCGTGAACGTCATGCCGAAGCGCTTGAGCACCTTGTCGAACAGGCGGAAGGTGCCGCCGTAGACGTCCTCCATGTAGACGACGTGGTCGCCGGGGTCGAGAAGCAGCATGAGGGTCGTCTCCGCGCCGAGCCCGGAAGAGAACGCGAGGCAGTGCTTCGCCTCTTCGAGCGCGGCCAAGCATTCCTCCAGCGCCTGGCGCGTCGGGTTGCCGGATCGCCCGTACTCGAAGCCCTTGTGCTTGCCCACGCCCTGCTGGGCGAACGTCGTCGCCATGTGGATCGGCTGCACGACCGCGCCGGTCGCAGGGTCGGGGCCCTGGCCGACGTGCAAGGCCCGGGTCGCGAAACCCCAGTTGTCTTTGTCGTTCGCCAAATCAGCCCTGGCCGCGGTGGGCGACGAACTCGAGCAGGTCGGCGCGCGTGATCACGGCGATCGGCTTGTCGCCCTCGATCACGAGCACCGCCTGCTCGCCGCGAAGCAGCGGCTCGAACGCGTCGTCGAGCGATGAGTCGACCGCAACCTGGCTCAACGGCGCGTCCATCGCGGCCGACACGGCGGTGGTGACGACGGCGGGATCGCGGTAGACGCGGTCGAGCAGCGTCCGCTCCTGCAGCGTGCCGACCACGCCGCGGCCGTTCGAGTCCTCGACCACGGGCAGCTGTGAGATCCCGTAGCGCTGCATCAGGTCGATCGCCTCGCCCACCGACGTTCGCGCCTCGACCGTGACGAGCTGCGGCAGGCCCTTGGGATGGGAGGCGAGCACCTCGCGGATGCGCACCGCACCCAGCCGCGCGAGGTATCCGTTCTGGCGCATCCACTCGTCGTTGAAGAACTTGCTGAGGTAGCGCCATGAACGACTGCTTGTCGGTGACCTGGACGATCTGGTCGACGATGTCGATGTCCATCGTGCCGGGCATGAAGTCCTCACCCACACCTTCGACCTTGTAAGGGGCGATGGGACCCGAGAACAGCGAGCCCTCCGGGTCGGCGCCGACGATGTGCACGGACGGCTTGCGCTCCTTCAGGTACTTCGCTACGCCGCTGATCGTCCCGCCGGTGCCCATGCCGGCGACGAAGACGTCGACCCGGCCCTCGGTCTGCTCCCAGATCTCAGGCCCGGTGGTCTGGTAGTGGGCCTCGGGGTTGCGCGGGTTGAAGTACTGGTTGGGCTGGAAGGCGCCTGGGATCTCGCGCGCCAGGCGGTCGGCCATGGAGTAATACGACTGCGGCGATGAGCGCTCGACGTTGGTCTGGCAGATCACGACGTCCGCCCCGTATGCCTTGAGCAGGCTGATCTTCTCGGCCGACATCTTGTCCGGCATCACGAAGACCATCTTGTAACCCTTGATCGCCGCAACGATCGCCAGGCCGTGCCCGGTGTTGCCCGAGGTCGGCTCGATAATGGTGCCGCCCGGGCGGAGCTGACCCGTCCGCTCCGCCTCCTCGACCATGACCAGCCCGATGCGGTCCTTGACGCTGCCGCCGGGATTGAGCTCCTCGAGCTTGGCCAGGATCGCGGGTTTGACCCCGACCGCGACCTTGTGCAGGCGCACTAAGGGGGTGTTCCCGACGAGGTCGAGGATGCTGTCGTGGTATTTCAGCTCACCGCACCCCTTCGGGGGGATTCTAGCCCTCGGTCGGCGCGGTGTTCGGCGCCGAACCAGCGGAAGAAGATCACCATCGCGGCGACCGCCAGCGTGATCTTGCCGGCGACCATGAGCACCGCCCCGGCGATGGTCTGGTCGATGAGTGCGGTAAAGCCCGCAATGATCCGCGGCGCGTGCGTGTAGTAGTCGTAGAACGGGACGCGCGAAAAGATCAACGCGAGGGCGACACCGTCCTGGGGCAGCGTCGCCAGCAGCATGTACACGAGCTTTGCGCCCGGTGACATCTGCCACCGGGCGGCGGCCGAGGTGGCGTCGACCATGGGCCAGTACAGGGCCAGCCCCGCGCCGATGAAGGTCAGGTGCTCGACCACGTGCAGCCCCTCGTTGCGCAGCGTCGCGTCGTAGAGCGGCGGCAGGTGCCACGCCACCATGACCACCCCGGCGATCACCTGCGCCGGGATCGGCTCAGTCAGAGCTCGCACACCTGGCACGCGGACCAGGCGCGCGACCATTCCCGGCGACAGCCCGAGGAGCATCAGCGGCGGCGCGACGAACCCCAGCAGCACGTGCTGCAGCATGTGCACGCTGTCGAGGTAGTGGTCGCTGATCGGGTCGATCGGGGTCTCGAGGGCGACCCACAGCGTGAACAACCCGGCAAGGAAGTACAGGCTGTGCTTGCGGTCCGCGTCGGCGACGCCTCGCGCGAGCCAGGCGTGCCCGAAGTACAGGAGAACCAGGCCCGCGTAGACGGTCACGTCGAACGGCCACGTGATCATTGCTTGACCGTATCCCTCGCGGGCCACAGCGCCACGGTGATCAGCACGACAGCGATCACCATGACGTGGGCCACGCTGCACCACAGGCAGATCACGCCGAGACGCACGATCTCGACGAAAACCAGGTAGACCACCGTCGCCAGCCCGACCGCCGACCAGGCCAGATGAGCCCGGCTCAGCGGGCGCATCCACAGGACGGCGCTGACCCCGAACCACACGATGCCCGCCGCCGATGTCGGCACCGGAAGCCCGGCGATGACCGCGTAGGGGCTGGACAGCACCGCCTCGCAGTTGATGGGACCGGTCACGGGGCAGCCCGGCACGACCCCCGCGTAGTGGAGGAGCGTGAGATAGATCGACACCGCGACCCCCGCCAGGCTGACGAGGACGGCGACGATCTGCGGTCGCGACATTACTTGAGGTTCTTTTCGAGGCCCTGGATCGTCGCGCTGGAGCAGACCTCGGCCGGCTTGTCTCCCGTCGCCTTGCACACCGCCGCGGTGATCAGGTTGGCGGAGCCGATGATCGCCTTGGCCTGCGTCGAGTCGGGCTGCTTGAGCGAGTCCGCGACCGCGAGCCAGCTCATGCCGCCGATCGTGTCGGGCGTGTACATCGCGCCAGACGCCGCGTACTTGTTCGCGAAGTCGATGAAGGGGATGGTGCCGCCGGTGTCGTAGCTGCTGACGAGCTGCTGCTCCGACGGGCTCGGCGACTGCAGCGGATTCTGGTCGCGGTCGCTCGTCTCGACCGCGCGGAAGTCGACGTACTGGCTTGTGTAAGTTGCGGCACGGAAAGTGAAGGTCACCGTGTTCGGGTACACGTCGTTCGAGGAAGACGTCGTCGTCTGCAGGCCAGAGAATGTGCCGAAGCGCGAGAGGGCGATGATCAGCGACCAGCGCTGCGCCGCGCAGTAGGGGCAGAACTCGGCGCCGTAGTAGAAGACCTCGGGCTTGGCCGTCGATCCCGTGAGCGCCGGTCCGGAGATTGGCTTGATCAGGTTGTTGGCCGTGCCCTGGCCGACCGCGTCGAACTCCGAGGCAGGCAGCGTCGTGATGGTGGACACGATCTGCGCCGTCGAGTCCTTGCTCGGCGGCGTCGGAGGAAGCGGGGTCGTGTACCAGCGAATGACCAGGAACGCGGCGATCAGCAGGGCCAGCCCGGCGACCACCGCAGCGGGCATGACCCATGGCGGGGTTCCCGCGACGGGCTTGCGGACCGGAGCTCGCCGCGCCGGGCGCCTGGTGCTCATCAGCCGCCCTTCGTGATGGGCTGGGCCAGGATCCACAGGCTCGTCATCGTGTACATGACCATCAGCAGAAGCATGGGGTACTGGCTCAGCAGCGCGCGCTGAGCCGTGCGGAACCGTTCCCCGGCCCGCAGGTGCGAGAGGAACACGGCGACGATGTGGCCGAGCACGATCAGCACGATCTGGGCGTACCACACCGTCGCCGCCTGGGCCAGGGCAAAGCTTGGCTTGAAGCCGGCGGCCGCCGGCCACAGGCGCCAGCCCTTCTGCAGCGGGTCGTTCAGCAGCGGAACGATGTACTGGGCCTGGACCACCATGTAGCTGTAGTTGTGCGCGGCGTTGTAGACGAGCGCGATCGGCACCAGGGTCAGCGCAAACATCGAGATGGTGGCTTTCGTGTCGACGGGGCGGCGGCCGAAATAGATGACCGCCTCCATGAACGCAATGAAGACGAGCAAGAAGGCGACCGTCAGCAGGACCAGACCCAGGGTGCGGATGAAGAAGAACCCGAACGGTCCGAGCGGTGCCCAGATGGGCACCAGGGCGGCCATGAAGTCTTGCCACGTCGGCGTGGCTGAGATCCCGTCGAAGGCGAGCGAGCTCAGCATCAGGATCACGAACAGCACCCGGTCCCAGCCGCTGCCGATGGGATTGAGCAGGCCCACCCCCCATGGCCTCACATAGACGGCGCGGAATTGGCCGTGTTCATCGCGCTCGGCCTCGAGCGGGCCGAACCTCCCCACGATGCTGAACAGAACCGTGAAGGCCTCGCAGTGCTCGAGCCACTGGTCGCGACCGAACAGGAACATGCCGGCGAGCGTGACGGCGGTGTAGACGACCGCGGCGACGGCCACGATCGTCGGCCGGCTTGCCATGCCGCTCGTCAGCTCGAGGCATGCGAATAGAAAGTAGGCCGCGACCGCCGGCCACCAACCGACGTCGGGGAGAGTCCATCCCGGCTTGACTGGAATGATTCTCGCGATGGCGTCGTACATCGCGGTCCACGGGTTGAACAGGTACCAGAGGTTGCCGACCAGTCCGGAGAGGATCACGGTCACGGCCCAGAAGTAGATCCACACGACGTACTCGGCCGGGTTGTAAAAGGCGGTGCTCGACCCGAAGAAGCCAGACACCACGACGACGAACACGCCAAAGGTCCCGATTGCGCCACCGACGCGCCGCGGCCACGGCGTTCGTGCGATGCGAAGCAGCCATGGCACCGCGCGCCGGGGGTAAGCCGTCGCCTGCTCGCCCACCCTGTCCCCGGCGAAAAGGACAACGAGCACGAAAGACAGGAACACGACTCCGCCGGCCGCGTACAGGTAGAGAGACAGGGAGATCGGCAGGTCGAAGCGCTGCCCGAAACCGTGCAGGAGAATTTGCGCGGTCGCGATCATGGGCTGACCACCAGCTCGCCGAGGCCGGTGCTGGTCGACTCCCACTCGATATCGCACGTGCACGTCTTGTCGGCCTTGAAGGTGTGACTCACGGTCTGGCCGGCCTTGGCCTTGAAATGGATGTCGTACTCATGCAGGTGCACCTCGCCGTCCTGGTCGCTCGTGACGTTGATGGTGATGGTGTCGTTCTGATGGGCCTCGAGGACGTCAGGCTTCATCTTGCTGGCTCCCGTCACGGTCACGTCGAAGGTCAGGTGCTTTGGAGCGATGTGCGTGTTCGAGTAGATGAGCACTCCACCGGCGACGACAAACGCGACGAGGAGCGCTACCAGTACAAGAGCGCGAGTTCGGCTCACGTTGATTCCTCCTTGTTCATTTATGCGCGAACAGGTCAGGTCGCTAGGAGGAAGGAGGACCTCGCAGGCTGACCGCGCTGGCGAAACCGTCTCGCGCCCGGGACGACTCGTTCGTGATCGGCACGAGGACGACAGCGGCTGTGTACGGAAGCAGCTGAAGCGCAGCCTCGCAGCGTGACCTGAGGACGAGCAGCGCCGGACGCAGCCCGACCAGCAGCCAGCTCAGCGCGATCGCGGCGACGACTGCGACGGGCAGCTGGCCCACGGTGCCCCAGAGGACCAGGACGCTCGCCGAGCTCGGCGACGCGCCGCTCAGCGCCGCCTCGGCGGTCTCCTGCACCGCGAAGCAGCCGAGCTGAAGGGTGTACAGGATCGCGAGCACGCGCAGGTAAGACGGCGCCGGGTCGTGCTCGATGCGGCGGCCCGCCACGATGCGAGCGAGGCCGACCGCGAGCAGGGCGCCGAGAACGGCCATCGCGGCGACGCCCAGGGCCGGTTTGACGACCGAGGGAAAGTAACCGTGGACGCCTGAGCTCTGCAGCGACGCCGCGGCACCGCCGAACCGCAGCGTGTAGGTCAGGAGGTGGCCGGCCTGGGAGCCCGCCGCCGCCAACCCCAGGACGGACAGAACGACGCGCGCGCGACTCATCGCAAATCGATCCTAGCCCGATTGGGCCGCCCGCCAGTCCTTCCAATCGGCGCGGAGGCGCCGCGCCATCCGCGTCGCGGCGTCGCGCAGCCAACCCTGCTTGCGCCGGGCCAGGTCGATCGGGATCGCCCGGGCGGCGCCGCGAGTGCCCAGGTGGATGTTCGCCGCCTCCCACCCCATCGCCCTCAGGAGGCGCGCCTCGTCGCGGCGCGTGGGCAGCTCGTCGAGGAGGATCCTGCTGCAGTCCGGCGAAAGTCGCCTGACCAGCCAGCCGTCGCTGACCTCCACCATCGGGTCCGGACACCTGACGGCCTGCCCGATCACCTCGACATAGTGGATGCGCTCGCTCCCGTGCGCGGGATGCGCCCACTCCCAGACTGACGGGACCAGCGCCTTCGCCTCGTGTGCAATCAAGCCTCCGTTCCAGTCGGCGACCGCGAGCAACCGCTCGAGTCCAAGGCTGCCAAGACCCGCCCGGCGGTGGGCGAAGCGGACCGTGTTGGCGCCGTCTGGAAGGCGCTCCAGCAGCAGCTGCTGCGTCTTCGCGGGAAGCGGACCGCGAGCCGTGGGAAGCTCGGACATGCGCGACCAGAAGGTGACCGGGTCGCGCAGTCGCCCACTCGCCAGCTTGCGGAGCCAGCGGTCGTTCTCAGCGAGCACGATCGGCCGGCCGCCGGCCTTCAGGCATCCCGAGTAGCCGTTGAGAATTGCCGCGCAGGCCTCCTTCAGGTTGATGGCGAGGTGGCCCTCCGCGGCGGCCAGCCCGGCGCTGGTGGCGAGGCGGACCAGGTCGACGGTGTACGGCAGGTTGGTGGCCTCGTCGAAGTCGTTGACGCCCCAGACGAGCCTGCCTTCAGCGTCGCGCCACGTCCCAAAGTTCTCGACGTGGAGGTCGCCCACCGCCAGGACCTTCGGCGCATCGGCTGCCTCGGGCACCTCCTCGGGCCACAGCTCCGCCCATCGATAGAAGGTCGCCCGCAAGAAGCTGAACGTGTTGGCGGCCATCTGCTCGTGCTTGTAGCCCAGGTCGTCGCGGCGCAGGCGAACCCGCTGGCCGAGCCAGCGCTCGAAGCTGCGGGTCGCGTCGGCTATCTCTGTGGCCACATCACGCACCTGTAATTGTCGGTTGCGCCGATCGGGGGTGACGACCGCGAGCTAATGCAGAGACTCGCCGGGCGCCGAGCCCTCCCACGCCGTCGTCTCCCAGTTGTCTTTCCGGCCGTCCGCGGGAAGCCACGGCGGAAGGTCCATAAGCAGCTCGTTGCTCAGGGCGATGGCATAGGGTTCGTAGCCCTTGCGCAGCTTGAACAGCCGTTCGCGGAACGTGGCGAAGTCGACCACACCGACGTCGGCGCGGACCAGGTCGTCGTAGATCGCATTCAGCTCCGCCTCCGTGATCCGGTCCGGCGCGTCGAAACGGGGCGCCGCCTGAAGGACCTGGCTCAGGTCGCCCAGCGCGTGGCGCCCGATGGCGTACAGGCGCCGTGACGACCAGGTCCGGCCTTCGGCCTTGGCGGCCAGCCAGGCCGAAGCCAGGTCCATCATGGCCGTCAGCGCCGCCAGCCAGGACTGGTTTTCGTGCTGGGAGCGGAAGTAGCTCAGGACCTGGTACGAGAGGTGACTCTCCAGGAGCTCGGCCGCCCACTCCTCCCATCGGTTGATGAGCGGTCGGAGGTCGTCGGTCGCGCCGGCCTCGACGGCGCGGCGAAACAGGTCCCCCGCGCAGGGCGGCGAGCCGGCCCACTCGTCCAGCATCGAGATCGCCGTCTCGCGCTTGGAAAAGCTCTGGTACAGGATCGGCAGGTATGAGATGACGACGGCGAGGAAGCCGAACCCGGTGCCTGCTTCGACCACGGTGACCATTCGAGCGAGGTCTGTGTGCGGCACGAAATCGCCGATGCCGAGCGTCGTGAACGTCGTGCCGCTGACGTACAGGTGGTTGAGCGCGGAGAGCTGTCCGTCGAAGTTCGCGGCCCACAGCAGGACCGCGAAACCGCTGATCAGAAGAACTCCCCAGAGGACCAGCAGGACCAGCAGGGACAGCGGTCCGTAGACGCTCAGAAGCGTCTCGCGCCGGTCCCCGGGGGGCATCCGCCGCGCCACCGCCCGCCAGGGCTTCCAGCTCAGCTGGTAGAAGATCTTGGAGAGCCGGACCCCCGAAACACGGCGCGGAAGGATGATCGTCTCGAAGGCGTCGCGCAGGACGCCGCCCACCAGGAGGAGGCCTACGAGGCCCGCGATGATCTGCATGGTTCTGTTCAAACCTCGTGCGGGGGCGCGAAATTCACGCGGGTTGGTTGACGGGCGTTCGGGCGCTCGAACTTTGCAATGCGAGGGCGAGCGACCCCAACAGCTCGGCGCGCTCCAGGAATACCGGAGGGCATACGGTGACGCTCTGGGACGCCGCGTGCACCGCGTACCTGCGGATCGAGTCGCGAAGCGGTTCGAGGAGAACATCGCCGGTTCGGCACAGAAGGCCGCCGACGATCACGCGTTCAGGGTTGATGAGATTGCACAGGCCCGCGACCGCGACGCCGATCTTCCTTCCTGCGTCGGAGATCGCGCGGCGGCACCGCGGATCTCCCTCTGTGGCGAGCTCGACGATCCGCGACAGGGTCAACGTTTCACCGTTGACAGGTCCCACCAGCTGGACGATTGCCGGACCTGAGGCCACCGTTTCCAGGCACCCGCGGTTGCCGCAATAGCACAGCGCGCCGGCTTCGTCGAGCGTCGTATGCCCGATCTCGCCCGCCGTGCCGCTGGCGCCTCGCAGCAGCCTGCCGTCGATCACGATCCCGGCGCCGATGCCCGTCGCGGCTTTGATATACGTGAAGTTCGAGCAATCGCGACCAGCTCCCCACGTCATCTCGGCCAGGGCGCCCAGGTTGGCGTCGTTCTCCATCTCCACCGGCACACCGAGGCGCTGGGTCATCTCGGAGCCGATGCGAAGCCCGACCCATCCCGGCAGGATCGTGGCGGAGCCCGCCGTACCGCGGACGCGGTCGACTGGACCAGGGATGCCGATTCCCGCGCCCGTCACTTGCTTGCGGTCAAGTCCTAGCTGGCCCAGCAGCTCGCCGAACATTCGACCGGCGGTGTCGAGTGCTTCCACCGCGTGATGATTTACGTCGAGCTCACAGCTCCGCTCTCCCAGCACGTTGTGGGCCAGGTCCCCAACGGCGACCTGGATGTGGCTGTGCCCGAAGTCGATGCCGCCCACGAATTCCGTCGGGTGCGTCAGGACCAGCTGGACGCCGGGACGCCCGCCTCCGTTGCGAGGGGTCCTGGCGTTGGTGTCCGCGACGAGCCCCGATCCCTTGAGCTCCGCAATCAGGGTGGAGACCGTTGTCCGGGAGAGGCCGGTGGCTCGCGCGATGGTCGCCTGGCTGACCTCGCCCTGCATCCTCAAGATCTCGATCACGCGCTGCCGGTTACGATGCCTCAGCCAGGCGAGCGTTCCATCCCCGTTCTTCGACATCGTCGGCAATGTGCAAGCATGGCCTACTCGCGCAGTTTGTCAAGAGCGCGAACAGCGGCTAGCGTTGCACAGCCGATTACTTGACAAACCCATGGTCGTGCGCAATGCTCACCGTGGCATCCCAGCCGTCTGAGTAAGTCTTGCCGCCGGCGCACTCTCGCCCCGAACATAGTCGGGAAGAAGGCGGCAGGAACTTGGATCTATGAGGTATGCGCATGAAGTTAGCTCGGTTTCTACCCGCCGTTGCCGTCGTGGGCCTGATCGTTTCGGCCTGTGGAGGCAACAACAACAACACGACGACCACAGCCACAGTTCCGTCGGACCTGAGCATCAGCGTGTTCGACGCGAACTTCACCTACATGCCCAAGCTCAAAGACCTCGTCGGAGCGGGCCATGGATCGGTGGGCGTCCTGCTTCCGGACGCGACTTCCTCGGCACGGTACGTGACGTTCGACCAGCCGGCCCTGACCAAGGCGTTCACCCAGGCCGGCTACACCTCATCGCAGTTCACGATCGACAACGCCGGCGGCGTCGAGGCGCAGGAGCTCTCGCAGGCGCAGGCGCTCATCACGGCCGGCGCGACGGTGCTGATCATGGACCCGCTGAACAGCAGCGTCGGTTCCCAGATCCAGGCCTACGCGCAGTCCCACGGCGTCAAGGTCATCAGCTATGACCGCGCCACCTTCACCGGGACCAACACGTACTACGTCAGCTTCGACAACGTGCAGGTTGGCGAGCTCATCGGCAAGGGCTTCGTCAAGTGCGTGTCCGACTGGGGAATCTCGAGCCCGCAAGTATTCGAGCTCGATGGCGGACAGAACTCAGACCCGAACGCGATCGACTTCGCCAAGGGATACAACGATGCGATCTGGGGTGACAAGGTCGCGCAGGAAACCGTGGGCAAGACCAACAGCGCCGGCATGAAGCTCGTCGGCGAGCAGGTCGCCACGGACTGGAAGAATGACGTCGGCGGGACGATCTTCCAGCAGCAGTTCACCGCGCACCCGACCATCAACGCCACCGTCGAGGCGAACGACGGCCTGGGCAACGCGGTCGTCCAGGTGCTCAAGAACAGAGGCGTCGGGGCCAAGAAGGTACCAACCACCGGCCAGGACGCAAGCCCGGACGGGCTGGTCAACGTTTTGACCGGCTTCCAGTGCGGCACCGTCTACAAGGCGATCTACCTTGAGGCGCAGGACGCAGTCGCCCTGGCCACAGTGCTTCGGGCGGGCCTGACACCGCCGAGCGCGCTCCTGAACGGCACCACCTCGCCGCCGTCGGGCGTTTCCGGCAACTCGCAGCCCGCGTCGCTGCTCGTCCCGATCTGGGTCGACGTGTCGAACATCAACGCGACCGTGATCAAGGACAACTTCGTCGACAAGGCCACGCTGTGCAGCAAGGCGGGCGCTGCCGCTTGCGCCGCAGCCGGCATTTCGTAGTCCTCTCTCGACTTTGCGCGACGCCGCCGCAACTTGCGGCGGCGTCATCCTTTTTACTTCCCGATAATGCAGGGTGAGATGACAGCGGCTGTCGCACGACCACAGGCGACCACCGAGCCGCTGCTCAAGATCAAGGAGCTGGACAAGCATTTCGGACCGGTACAAGCCCTGTACCACGTGGACCTCGACCTTCCCGCCGGCAAGGTCACCGCGCTCGTCGGCGACAACGGCGCCGGCAAAACGGTCCTCACCAAATGCGTGGCGGGCATCTATCAGCCCGACCACGGCCAGGTGTTCTGGGAGGGACAGCCGGTCCATATCCGCAACGCAAGGGACGCCGCCCGCCTCGGCATCGAGACCGTCTACCAGGACCTCGCCCTGGCCGACAACCTCGACATCGTCCAGAACATGTTCCTCGGACGCGAACGGGTCAGCGTCGGGCTCCTCGACGAGGACAGCATGGAGCGCTCCGCGGCCGAGACGTTGGCCAGCCTACGCGTGACGACAGTGCGGTCGATCCGCCAGCCCGTGGCGTCGTTGTCCGGTGGCCAGCGCCAGTCGGTGGCGGTGGCAAAGGCGGTGATGTGGAACTCGAAGCTCGTCATCATGGATGAGCCCACTGCAGCACTGGGGGTCGTCCAGACCAAGCAGGTGCTCGACCTCATCAAACGGCTGCGCGATCGCGGTCTCGCGGTGATGGTCATCTCACACAACCTCAACGACGTCTTCGAGGTGGCGGACCGGATCGCGGTCCTCTACCTGGGCCGCCTCGTCGTCCAGGACAAAGCTTCGGCTTTCGATCGGCAAAGCGTTGTCGAGTACATGACCACAGGAGGAGCAACCCGCCCGAGTGGCACGCGTACCACGAACGGCTGACCTTTCCGGCGTCCCTCCGGAGCAGGCGCCGGACCTGACGGCTGCGCCCGAGGCTGCTAAGGCCGAGGTGCCCCCGGAGCTCGTTGCGCAGTCTCTCAGCGAGTACTTCCGCGCCTGGTTGGCTCGAATCGCCGCCGGCGAAAGCGGCGTCCTGCCGGTCATTGTCGCCATGGCCGCGATCCTGGTGGTATTCGGGGCGATCAGCCCGAACCATGTGTTCCTTCTGCCCGTCAACCTGGTCAACCTCTTCCAGCAGAGCGCGGTGTTCATGGTCCTGGCGATGGCCGAAGGATTCGCGCTCATTCTCGGCGAGATCGATCTTTCGGTCGGCTTCGTTGGAGCTTGCGGAGCGGCGATCACCGTCCAGCTGGTTCAACCTCTCACCACGAACTGGCCGTGGTGGGCGGCTATCTTGGCAGGCCTTTTGTTTTGCGCCGTGTTCGGGGTGATTCAGGGCACGCTCATCACGCGCCTTCGCCTGCCGTCATTCATCGTCACGCTCGCCGGCTTCTTGATCGCCAACGGCCTCTTTCTGTGGATCCTCAATTTCGGGCCGTTCTCCGGCTATCCCAACCTGGCGGGCTTCAGCGACAACCTGCATGTCATCTATTACCTGATGTGGGGAAGCATCGACCCGATCATCTCCTGGGTGGCGGCGGGCGCCTTCGTTGCGGGCCTCGGCCTATGGATGTGGATCAGCGATTCGCGCCGCCGCAGCAGCGGGCTCGTTGCGCCTCCAGCCAGCCTCACCCTGGTCAAGATCGGCCTGATCGCGGTCGTCGCGGTCGTGGTGGTGAGCATCTGTAACACCAACCGAGCCTCCATTGGGACCCTCGAAGGCGTGCCATGGGTCGTTCCTATCGTCCTCGGGGTCCTGATTGGCTGGACCATCCTGCTTCAGCGGACAAAGTACGGACGGTATGTCTACGCGATCGGCGGTAACCCCGAGGCGGCGCGGCGTGCGGGCATCAACCTCTCCTTGGTGCGCACTGTGGCGTTCGCGCTTTGCTCGTTCACGGCAGGCATCGGGCTGCTGCTGTACGCATCGCTCCTCGGCGGCATGTCAAACAACCTCCAGGGAGGCCAATATGTCCTCTACGCGGTTGCCGCGGCGGTGATCGGGGGAACGAGCCTGTTCGGCGGCAGGGGCAAGCCCCTCCACGGTGTGCTGGGCGGCCTGGTCATCGGCGGCATATACAACGGCATGTTCCTGATTGGCCTTTCCGTGCAGTGGGAGTACGTCGTCACGGGTCTGGTGCTTCTCGCCGCGGTCACGATCGACTCGCTGTCCCGCCGGGGGGCGGCCTCTGGGAGCGTGACCAGGGTCTGAACCTACGCCCCCGGATTGTCCGGACGATCCGATCTTCCAGGCCTCGAAATCGTCCGATTGTCCGGACTGTCTGAGATTCAGGGGTCTGCGGATCGGGACAGGATTGGGAATCTCCCGGGCTGGGTAAACGTTCTCTCGTACACATGGCAACACCCAAATCCGAACTACTCCCCGTCCTCCCGATGGACGACGTCGTCGTCCTCCCGCACATGTCAGTCACCCTCGCCGTCGAGGGCGACGACCAGAAGGCCGCGATCGAGGCTGCGCGCAACGGCAGCCGGCTGATCCTCCTGGTCCCCCGCATCGACGGCAAGTTCGGCGCCATCGGCACCGCCGCCCGCCTGGGCGAGTCGGCTGAGCTGCCAACCGGGGCCGAGGCCTTCATGATCCGGGGCGAGTACCGCGCCCGCCTGGGCAGCGGCCAGGCCGACATCGGCGGCGCCCTGTGGGTCAAGGCCGACCCGATCGAAGACCCCGAGCCTCCGACCGAGAAATCGGTCGAGCTGGCCCGCGAGTACCGCGCCCTGCTCGAGAACCTGGTCGAGTCGCGCGGCGTGCCGCAGGTCGTGCAGTTCCTGCGCGCCGCCCGGACGCCCAGTCACCTCGCCGACCTCGCCGGCTACTCGCCGGACCTGTCGACTGAGCAGAAGCTCCAGATCCTGGAGACGGTCGACCTCGAGGAGAGGCTGGCCGCGCTCATCAAGTGGACGAAGGGCATCCTCGCCGACGCCTCACTGAAGGAGAAGATCCGCAGCGACGTCGCCGAGGGCATGGAGAAGACGCAGCGCGAGTTCCTGCTCCGCCAGCAGATGGAGGCGATCAAGAAGCAGCTCAACGAGGGCCAGACCGACGTGGTCTCGACCTATCGCGAGCGGATCGCGAAGGCCGAGATGCCGGAGTCTGTGCTGACCGAGGTCAACCGCGAGCTCGACCGCCTGGAGCGGACGAGCGAGCAGAACCCCGAGTACGGCTGGATCCGCACCTACCTCGACTGGATGCTCGACATCCCCTGGAACGTGCGCTCCGAGGACAACTACGACCTCGTGAAGGCGCGCCAGATCCTCGACGAGGACCACACAGGCCTCGGCGACGTGAAGGACCGCATCATCGAGTTCCTCGCCGTGCGCAAGCTGCGCACCGAGCGCGGGCTCGAAGTCCTGAGCGGTCGTGGCTCAGGCGCGATCATCACCCTGGTCGGACCTCCCGGCGTGGGCAAGACCTCGCTGGGCGAGTCGGTGGCGCGCGCGCTGGGCCGCAAGTTCACTCGCGTGTCGCTGGGCGGCATCCGCGACGAGGCCGACATCCGTGGCCACCGCCGCACGTACGTGGGCGCCCTGCCGGGCCGTATCGTGCGCGCCCTCAAGGACGCGGGCACGAAGAACCCCGTGATCATGCTCGACGAGATCGACAAGGTCGGCAGCGACTGGCGCGGAGACCCGTCTTCAGCGCTGCTCGAGGTGCTCGACCCTGCGCAGAACCACACGTTCCGCGACCACTACCTCGAGGTCGACCTCGATCTGTCCGAGGTGCTGTTCATCCCGACCGCGAACGTGTTCGAGACGATCCCCGCACCGCTCCTGGACCGCATGGAGCTGATCCGCCTCGACGGCTACACCGAAGAGGAGAAGGTCGCGATCGCTCGCGACCACCTGCTGCGGCGCCAGATCACTCAGGCCGGGTTGAAGATCGAAGAGGTCACAGTCGACGACGCCTCGATCATGAAGGTGATCACGGACCACACCCGCGAGGCGGGGGTGCGCAACCTCGAGCGCGAGCTCGGCAAGATCACCCGCAAGGTCGCGACCAAGGTCGCCAAGGGCGAGCTCACGCCACCCGTCGCGATCACACCCGACCGCGTCCGCGAGTTCCTCGGCAGGCCCAAGTTCGACAATGAGGTCGCAGCCCGCACCGCCGTGCCTGGCGTGGCGACCGGACTCGCCGTCACCGGGACCGGTGGCGACGTGCTCTTTGTCGAAGCGACGGCCGTCGAGGCGAACGGCAGCGGGGGCGGCGGACTGCTGCTCACCGGCCAGCTGGGCGACGTGATGAAGGAGTCGGCGCAGATCGCGCTCTCCTACGTGCGGTCGCACGCCGAGGAGCTGAACATCGCACACGATGAGATCAACAAGTCATTCCACATCCACGTGCCTGAGGGCGCCGTGCCCAAGGACGGCCCGTCGGCCGGCGTGACGATGACGACCGCGATCGTGAGCCTGTTGACCGGGCGTCCGGTGCGCAACACCGTCGGTATGACCGGTGAGGTGACGCTCCAGGGATTGGTGCTGCCGATCGGCGGCGTCAAACAGAAGGTCCTGGCCGCGCACCGCATGGGTTTGAAGGAAGTCATCCTGCCGCAGCGCAACGAGAAGGACCTCGACGATGTGCCGAAGAGCGTGCGCGAAGCGATGACCTTCCACCTGGCGTCTCGTGTCGACGACGTGCTGAAGCACGCGCTGGAGCCCGCCTCCACCGCGAAGTCGAACATCGAAGCGGCCTGAGCGGCGATCTAAACGCACGTTTGGAATACGGCTCCTGCCGTTGGGCTTGGTGATTAGGTGAACCGAAGTTCGCACGAGATCCTGGCCAGTGCCCGCACCATCGCGGTGGTGGGCGCGTCGCGGGATCCCGACAAGGCCGGCGGCTCAGTCCCCGAAGGGCTCCAGCGCCGCGGCTATCGCATCATCCCGATCAACCCCTTCGCGGAAACTCTGTTCGGGGAGAAGGTCTATCGCTCGCTGCTCGAAGTACCGGAGCAGATCGACCTCGTCGACGTCTTCCGGCCGTCGGCCGACGCGCCCGAGATCGCGCGCCAGGCGGCCGCGGTCGGCGCCAAGGCGCTATGGCTCCAGGAGGACATCCGATCCGCGGAAGCGCGCCGGATCGCAGAAGCGGCGGGGATGGAGTTCGTCGAAGACGAGTGCACCGCTGTGGTCGCGTCGCTCTATCGACTGCGAAGGTCGGCCGCCTAACCGTTACCCTCGTCGGCGTGGCAAGAAGACCACGCCTTCGCGACCGAAGCATCGAGTCCGAGCTCAAGTTCCGAGTCGCAGGCGCTCGCGACCATGCGACTCTGCGAAGCGCGCTGCGCAAGCGCGGGGCGAAGCTGGTCGGCAGCTATAAGGAAGAGAACTTCCGCTTCAACGGCCCGGGCAAGTCGACGCGAAACACCACGCTGCGTCTGCGGGTCCTCAACGGAGGACCGCGTGGCGTCCTGACCGCGAAGGGCCCCGCCACGTTCGAGGGCGGGGTCAAGATCCGGGAGGAGACCGAGGTCGAGCTCACCGATGTCCACGCCACTCTTGACCTGCTCCAGCAGCTCGGCTTCCGCGTCGGCTGGACCTATCCGAAGAGGCGGACGATGTTCCTGCTCGACGGCATCGCCGTCACTCTCGACATCCTCGAGTTCGGTTGGTTCGTCGAGCTGGAGGGCGCGGCCACGGCGCTGCCCGAGATGTCGCGCAGCCTAGGCCTCGACCCGGCGAACGCTCTACGCGACAGCTACTCGGTGATGGCGCGCAAGCACATGAAGGCCAAGCGGCCGACCAAATCGCCTCCCACGCCGGTCACTCTGCCTGAGGAGGTGGCGGCGCCGGCTTAGCCCCGTCGGTCCGGGCCGGCCCAACCCAGACCGTCTGGATGTTCGTGAACTCCTTGATCCCGTACTCCGACAGCTCGCGCCCATAGCCCGACCGCTTGACGCCGCCGAAGGGCAGCCGGGCGTCCGACGCGACCATCCCGTTGATGAAGACCGCGCCGGCCTCCATGCGCTCGGCGAGCTGCTTGGCGCGGTGCACGTCTGAGGTCCAGATGTTGGAACCCAGGCCGAAGTCGGTGTCGTTGGCGACCCGCAGCGCGTCCTCGGCGTCCTTCACCCGGATCACCGCCGCCACAGGTCCGAACGTCTCCTCGTGGTACGCGGGCATGCCAGGTCGCACGTTGGTCAGCACCGTCGGCTCGAAGTAGTAGCCGTCGCCCGCGATCCGCTTGCCGCCGGTCACCACCCGCGCGCCCAGGCGCACCGATTCGTCGACCTGCCGCTCGAGCTCGTAGACGAGGTCCTGGCGGGCGAGCGGGCCGACCTGGTTGGCCCGGTCCATCGGGTTGCCGACCTTCAAGGCCGCGACCGCGGCGGCGAACCGCTGCTCGAACTCGTCGGCCACCGGTTCCTCGACGATGAATCGCTTGGCAGCGATGCAGCTCTGGCCGTTGTTCTGGTTGCGCGCGCGGCACGCCACTGTCGCGGCCTGGTCCAGGTCGGCGTCGGCCAGGACGATGAAGGGGTCGGAGCCGCCCAGCTCGAGCACAGTCTTCTTCAGTGCGCGCCCGGCCGCCTCGGCCACCAAAGACCCCGCCTTGTCCGAGCCGGTCAGCGTCACGCCCGCGACGCGGTGGTCGGAGATGATTCGCTCCACGGCGGCCGAGCCGATCATCAGGGTCTGGAACACGCCCTCGGGCACGCCGGCCTCGCGGAATACCTCCTCGATCGCCAGCGCCGCCTGCGGCACGTTCGAGGAGTGCTTGAGCAGCATCACGTTGCCTGCGGTCAAGGCGGGGAGCCCAGCGCGGAACGCTTGCCAGAACGGGAAGTTCCAGGGCATGACAGCCAGGATCACTCCAAGCGGCTGGAACCGGACATAGCTCTCGGTGGCTGTGCTCTCGACCGGCTCGTCGGCGAGCAGCCGGGCCCCGTTCTCGGCAAACCAGCTGGCCGTCCGGGCGCACTTCTCGATCTCGCCTTCTGCCTCGACGATCGGCTTGCCCATCTCCGAGGTCAGCAGGGCGGCGAAATGTGACCTGTCCGCCCGCAGGACGCCGGCGACCGAGCGCATGAGGGCCGTCCGCATGCCGAGCCCGCCGTCCCGCCAGGGGTGGCGGGCGGTCCAGGCGCGGCCCAGGGCTGCATCGAGAGAGGGCTCCTCAGCCTCCGGAAACGAGGCCAGCTCCCGGCCTGTCGCCGGATCGATCGATCTCAGCACCCCTTCGAATCATGGCACGATTGCGCTGTGGCTCGAGCACCGGTGAGGAAGCGCGCCGAACGTTCGCCTGCCACACCCGCACAGGCTCCCACCCCGGGCGTCGACGGCCGCAAACGAGTGGCCATCGAGGCGGTCATGCCCGAGATCGACGGTGGCCTTTTTCGCGCCAAGCGCGCCGCAGGCGAGACGGTGGCCGTCGAAGCCGACATCTTTGCCGACGGCCACGACACCCTGGCGGCGGTTCTCCGCTACCGACATCTGTCCGCGTCCGCGTGGATCGAGATCCCGATGGCCCCGCTCGTCAACGACCGGTGGCGGGGTGAGTTCCCGGTCGCGGAGCTGGGCCGCTACTACTTCACGCTCGAAGCCTGGGTCGACCGTTTCGAGACCTGGAGCAGGCAGCTGGCCAAGCGGATCCAGGCAGGGCAGGACGTCCAGGTCGAGCTCGAGTTCGGGGCACGGCTGATCGAGCAAGCCGCGGCCCGCGCCGACGGAAACGCCGCCGACGCGGCGCAGCTCCTGGCGCTGGCGAAATCGCTCCGCACCAGCCCGACTCCAACCCTCGACGGCGATGCGAGCGCGCTGATGCGCCGCTACGCCGACCGGAGCCTGGCCACCGTCCACCCGCGTGAGGTGGAGGTGGTCGTCGAGCCGGTGAAGGCCCGGTTCAGCACCTGGTACGAGCTCTTCCCGCGGTCGGTCGGGAAGCTTGGGGACGTGGAAAAGCTGCTGCCCGACATCGCGCGGATGGGGTTTGACGTCCTCTACCTCCCGCCCATCCACCCCATCGGCAAGAGTCATCGCAAGGGAGCCAACAACAAGCCGGCATCGCCGGGTGAGCCGGGCAGTCCATGGGGCATCGGCTCCGAGGAAGGCGGACACAAATCGGTCCACCGCGACCTCGGCACGCTCGATGACTTCCGCCACCTGGTCACGGCAGCCTCGCAGCAGGGCATCGACGTCGCCCTCGACATCGCGTTCCAGTGCTCGCCCGACCATCCGTATACGCGCGAGCACCCAGAGTGGTTCAAGCACCGCCCGGACGGCTCGATCCAGTACGCGGAGAACCCGCCCAAGAAGTACGAGGATATCTATCCGTTCGACTTCGAGACCGAGAGCTGGCGCGAGCTGTGGCAGGAGCTGCTGTCGATCGTCCTGTTCTGGATCGACCAGGGGGTGAAGATCTTCCGGGTCGACAACCCCCACACCAAGCCGTTCGCCTTCTGGGACTGGCTCATCGCGGAGGTCAAGCGCGAGCATCCGGAGGTGATCCTGCTGGCCGAGGCCTTCACCCGGCCGAAGGTCATGTACCGGCTCGCCAAAGGAGGCTTCAGCCAGTCGTACACCTACTTCTCGTGGCGCAACACCGCCTATGAGCTGTTCCAGTACTTCACCGAGCTGTCGCAGCCCCCGATCCGCGAGTTCTTCCGGCCGAACCTGTGGCCCAACACGCCCGACATCCTCACCGAATACCTGCAGTCGGGAGGCCGGCCGGCCTTCCAGGCGCGGCTCATCCTGGCCGCCACGCTGGGCGCCAGCTATGGGATCTACGGCCCGGCCTTCGAGCTGATGGAGAACCAGGCGCGCGAGCAGGGCTCGGAGGAGTACCTGGACTCAGAGAAGTACCAACTGCGCAGCTGGGATCGCGAGAGCCCGGACAGCCTGCGCGAGCTGATCGCCATCGTGAACCGCATCCGGCACGAGAACCCGGCGCTGCAGACGGACCGCGGGCTGCGGTTCCACGCCACCGAGAACGACCAGCTGCTGGCGTACTCCAAGAGCACGCCCGACAATGCCAACGTGGTCCTCACGGTGGTCAACGTCGACCCCCACCACGTGCAGCGCGGAATGGTGAACCTGCCGCTCGACGACCTGGGCCTCGAGCGCGACCGGCCCTACCAGGCGCACGAGCTGATCAGCGGGGCGCGCTACCTCTGGAACGGGCCGCGCAACTTCGTCGAGATCAACCCGCACTCCATGCCCGCGCAGATCTTCCGCTTCCGGCGTCGCGTGCGCAGCGAGCACGACTTCGAGTATTTCCTGTGATCACCGACGACCCGGCGGGCGCGATCTCGGAGACGAAGCTGGCGACCCTGGTCCAGGGCAAGCGCCGGAAGACGGCGCAGATCCTGCCGCTCGACGACGACCCGCTCTGGTACAAGGACGCGCTCGTATACGAGCTCCACGTCCGCGCCTTCTCCGACAGCGACGCCGATGGCAGCGGCGACTTCAGGGGCCTGATCGAGAAGCTTCCTTACCTGCAGGACCTCGGCATCAATGCGCTCTGGCTGCTCCCGTTCTATCCCTCGCCGCTCCGGGACGACGGGTACGACATCGCCACCTATACCGACGTCAATCCGATGTTCGGCACGCTCGGCGACGTCGCCAACTTCGTGCGTGAGGCTCACCGTCGCGGCATCCGGGTCATCAACGAGCTGGTCTGCAACCACACCTCTGACCAGCACCCCTGGTTCCAGCGCGCGCGCCACGCCAAGCCCGGGAGCGCCGCTCGCGACTTCTACGTCTGGAGCGAGACGAACCAGCGCTACCAGGACGCCCGGATCATCTTCAAGGACGCGGAGACTTCGAACTGGACCTGGGACCACGTCGCAAACGCCTACTACTGGCATCGCTTCTTCTCCCACCAGCCCGACCTGAACTTCGACAACCCGAAGGTCCACGAGGCGATCTTCAAAGTCCTCGACTTCTGGATGGAGATGGGGATCGACGGCGTGCGCCTCGACGCGGTGCCTTACCTGTACGAGCGCGAGGGCACCAACGGCGAGAACCTGCCCGAGACGCACCAGTTCCTCAAGGAGCTCAGGAAGCACGTCGACTCGAGCTTCCGCAACAAGATGCTGCTTGCAGAGGCGAACCAGTGGCCCGAGGACGCGGTGGCGTATTTCGGCCGGGGCGATGAATGCCAGATGTCGTTCCACTTCCCCCTGATGCCGCGGCTGTTCATGTCGATACGGATGGAGGACCGCTTTCCGATCGTCGACATCCTGGCCCAGACGCCGAGCATCCCCGACACGGCGCAGTGGGCGCTGTTCCTGCGCAACCACGACGAGCTCACGCTCGAGATGGTCACCGACGAAGAGCGCGACTACATGTATCGCGCGTACACGCAGGACCGCCTGGCCCGGCTGAACCTCGGCATCAGGCGCCGCCTCGCGCCGCTGCTGGGCAACGACCGCCGGCGGATCGAGCTGATGAACGGACTTCTCTTCTCGCTGCCGGGAACGCCCGTCCTCTACTACGGCGACGAGATCGGCATGGGCGACAACATCTTTCTCGGCGACCGCAACGGGGTCCGCACGCCGATGCAGTGGAGCGCCGACCGCAACGCGGGATTCTCGCGCGCCAACCGGCAGCGGCTGTACCTGCCGGTGATCACGGACCCGGAGTATCACTACGAAACGGTCAACGTCGAAGCGCAGCAGGGGAACCCGCACTCGATCTATTCGTGGACCAAGCGCCTCATCGCGCTGCGCAAGCGGCATCGCGCCTTCGGTCGCGGCACGCTCGAGCTGCTTCGGCCCGAGAACCGCAAGGTCCTGGCGTACGTGCGGCGGTACGAGTCGGAGCAGATCCTGTGCGTCGCCAACCTCTCCCGATTCCTGCAGCCGGTCGAGCTCGACCTCAGCCAGTGGAAGGGACTCGTCCCGGTCGAGCTCTTCAGCAGCAACGAGATGCCGGTCATCGGCGACGCCCCCTACTTCCTGACGCTCGGCCCGCACGCCTTCTACTGGTTCGCGATGCAGCCGCGCGCGGTGCCCAGCGTCCAGAGCGACGGCGCGACGCCGGTGGCGACCAGGCTGCCCGAGGTGCGCACGGCCGGCGGATGGGAGTCCGCCCTCGAGGGCGCGGCGAAGGAGCGCCTCGAGAACGTGCTGCTGGGCTACATCCCGCAGCGGCGCTGGTTCGCGGGTAAGGCGCGCCGCATCAAGACGGCGACCATCCAGGACGTGGTCAGCGTGCCTGGAGCGGAGGGCCACGCGTACCTCACCTCGATCCTGATCGGTTATGCGGAGGGCGACCCCGACACGTACATGCTCCCCATCGCATACGCGAACGCCGCCGAGGCACCGCACATCCTCGAGCGCTGGCCCATTTCCGCCATCGCGTGGGTGCGAATCCAGGGAGATGGAGAGGGGCGAGGCCTGCTCTATGACGCGCTGGGGCCGCCCAACTTCGCCGAGGCGCTGCTGGGCGCGATCGCGCGCCGGCGCCGCGCCGCGGGTGGCACCGGCACGTTGATCGGTACGACGACGCGCGCTTTCGCTCGGCTGCGCGGCCCGGAAACGGTGCGCCTCGAAGCCCAGCTCTCGGTGGCCGAGCAGAGCAACAACTCGGTCATCTTCGGCGAGCGGCTGATGCTGAAAGTATTTCGGCGCCTCGAGGAGGGCGTCAACCCCGAGCTCGAAGTCGGACGGTTCCTGACCGAGAAGACGAATTTCGCCCACATTGCGCCGCTTGCGGGAAGCCTCGAATACCGGCGCGGCAAGGGCGAACCGGTTTCGATCGCGATCCTCCAGGGCTACGTACCGAACCAGGGCGACGCGTGGCAGTACACCCTCAACACGCTCGCCCATTTCTTCAGCGGACCTGAGCTCGTCGGACTGGAGCCGCCGGCCACGCCCCGCAGCGCGGTGGAGGCAAGCCGGCTCGAGATGTCGGAGATCGCGACCCGAACGATCGGCGGCTACCTCGACTCGGCTCGCCTCCTCGGACGCCGGACGGCCGAGCTGCACGCGGCGCTCTCGTCCGATCCGACGGATCCCGCGTTCGCGCCGGATAGGATCTCGCCCGGCGACCAGCGCTCGATCTATCAATCGCTGAGCGGTCTCTCCCTCCGTGCGACCGACCTGCTGCGCACGCAGCTGAGCAAGCTGCCTCCCGATGCGCGGGAGGAAGGCCGTAAGGTGCTTGACCTGGAATCGAGGATCGCCTACATCCTGCGGTCGTTCCTCGCCCGCCGGCTGAACACGAACCGGATCCGGGTGCACGGCGACTACCACCTCGGCCAGGTGCTGTACACCGGCCACGATTTCGTGATCATCGACTTCGAGGGCGAGCCGACGCGCTCGCTCTACGAGCGCCGGCTCAAGCGCCTTGCGATGCGCGACGTCGCGGGAATGCTGCGCTCGTTCTCCTACGCGAGCCAGGCCGCGCTTCGCTCGCAGGAGATTCCCGCCGAAAAGCTGCCCGCGCTCCAGGCCTGGGCCCGCTTCTGGGTGGATTCCGTCTCGGCGGTGTTCTTGAAGAGCTACCTGGGCACCGCCGGAAGCGCCTCGTGGGTACCCCAGGCGCCGGAAGACCTCGAGCTTCAGCTCACCACCATGCTGTTGGAGAAGGCGTTGTACGAGCTTCGTTACGAGTTGAACCTTCGACCCGACTGGGTGCGCATCCCACTTCGTGGGATCCTTGACCTCGTGACCCCGCCATGAGCATGGTCGCCCGTTCGCTGCTGAGCCCGTTCGACCTGCACCTCTTCAACGAGGGCACGCACAGCCATCTCTTCGAGAAGCTGGGCGCGCATCCCTCGCACGACCCGGAAGGCACGTACTTCGCCGTCTGGGCGCCCAACGCCGACGCGGTCAGCGTCATCGGCGACTTCAACGGATGGGACAAGAACGCGAACGGCCTCTACGCGCGCGAGCAGTCGGGGATCTGGGAAGGGTTCATTCCGACCGTCCGGCACGGAGCTCTCTACAAGTACTACGTCCACTCGAAGGTGACGCGGAACGGCGTCGACAAGGCCGACCCCTTTGCCGCCTACTCGGAGGCCCCGCCGCGACAGGCTTCGATCGTGTGGGACTTCAACTACGAGTGGGGCGACGGGAGCTGGATGCAGAACCGGCGCAACACGAACCACCGCAGCGCGCCGTGGTCGGTCTATGAGCTCCACCTCGGTTCGTGGATGCGGGTGCCGGAGGACGGAAACCGCTGGCTGACGTATCGCGAGCTGGGTCCCCGCCTGGCGGACTACGTGAGCCGGATGGGCTTCACGCATGTCGAGCTGATGCCGGTCATGGAGCACCCGCTCTACGAATCGTGGGGCTACCAGGTGACCGGATACTTCGCGCCGACCTCGCGTTACGGCACGCCTGACGACTTCATGTTCCTGGTCGACTACCTGCACCAGAACGGCATCGGCGTGGTGCTCGACTGGGTGCCATCGCACTTCCCGGCCGACGAGTTCGGCCTGCAGAACTTCGACGGGACGCACCTGTTCGAGCACGCGGACCCGCGGCTTGGCGTGCACCCGGACTGGGGTTCGTCGATCTTCAACTACGGGCGGAACGAGGTGCGCGGCTTCCTCCTGAGCAGCGCGCTGTGCTGGCTGGACCGCTATCACGCCGACGGGCTCCGCGTGGACGCGGTCGCGTCGATGCTCTACCTCGATTACTCGCGCAAGCAGGGCGAATGGATCCCGAACAAGTTCGGCGGCAACGAGAACCTCGAAGCGGTCGACCTTCTGCGCCGCTTCAACATCGAGGTGTACAAGGAGCAGCCCGACGTGCAGACCATCGCCGAGGAATCGACGGCGTGGCCGCTCGTGTCGCGGCCCACCTACGTCGGCGGGCTGGGCTTCGGCATGAAATGGGACATGGGCTGGATGCACGACTCGCTCTACTACTTCGAACGCGAGCCGATCCACCGCAGGTTCCACCACGCAAACCTCACGTTTCGAATGCTCTACGCGTGGGGCGAGAACTTCATGCTGCCGCTGTCGCACGACGAGGTGGTGCACGGGAAGGGATCGCTCATCTCGAAGATGCCCGGCGACGACTGGCAGAAGTTCGCCAACCTGCGGTTGTTATTTGGCTGGATGTACGCGCAGCCGGGGAAGAAGCTGCTTTTCATGGGCGGGGCTTCTCATGGATCGACGTCAACGACGCGGAGAACAGCGTCGTTTCGCTGATCCGGCGGGGGCGGTCTCCGTCGGATGTCTTGGTTGCGGCGTTCAACTTCACCCCGGTGCCGCGGCAGAACTACCAGGTCGGGATGCCGCTTCCCGGGCGGTGGGTGGAGATCCTGAACAGCGACGCGCCGATGTATGGGGGGAGCGGGCAGGGGAACCTGGGCGGGGTCGAGGCCGTGCCCATCGCGATGCACGGGCACATGCACAGCGTGACGCTGACGCTCCCGCCGCTCGGGGCGATCCTCTTCAAGCCCGAATAGGGCTTTCCCTGCGCTAAGCCGACCGGTGTGTCAGCACGTAGACGACGCCCGCGACGATGAAGAGGACGACGTAGCAGACCACGCCCACGCCGAGCATCAGGGCCACCTTCGCGGCGGCCGGCATCCTGGCGCGGGCGATCCGCAGGTTGCCGAGAGCGCCCAGCGCGCCGATCACGCCGCCGATCAGCCCGCCGATGAATAGGGTGGACAACGGCACGAGAACGAGAAGGGTTTGCCACCAGGCAAGGCCTTTGAAGTCGTCAAGGATGCCGCGCCGGGCGGGCGGAGTGGGCGGCGGTGGTTGCATCGCGTGCAACTGTAACAAGAGCGTTGCGGACCTGAGCGGCAACAACCTCGGGCCGGTGATGCACGTCCGTTGCGGTGAAACGCAGGATGCGGAAGCCGGCGTTGATGAGCAGGTTCTGACGACGGTCGTCCTCGACGAGTCTTTCACGGTGATTGGCTCCGTCGTACTCGACGACGAGCCGCGCGGCCGGGTAAAAGAGGTCGGCCCTGCCGACGAATCGACCTTCGGTATTGCGAAGCTCGGGTTGAACTTCGGGTTTCGGCAGGCCCGCTTGCAGTAGTAGCCACCGAAGACGGGTCTCCATCGGCGATTCGGCCGGCTCGGACAGAGATCCGAGTCGATGGAGCCGGCTCAAAGTTGCCCTATCGATGAGCCGCGCCCTGAAGGCGCCGTCCATCGCGATCAAGGCATCGATCGGAGCTAGGCGGTGACAGAGATCGCGAAGTGTGTGAGGCAACGTCGTTGCCGCAAGACCGCGGACCCTGGTCACGTCCGACGTCTGGAGGTACCGGCGGCGAACCTCGAGACCCGGGCGAGACCGCACGCCCGACTTCAGAGGAACCACGACCTCGATTGGGTGCACGGGGTCCGCGTCAAGGCGATGCAGCCAGGCAGCGGTGAGGCCAGCGAAGAAGGCGCTGGGTGGCAGGCGGCGGGCCCAGGCGGCCAGGACATGCCAGGGATCCTCTCGTAGACCAACCCAGCAATAGAGCTCGCTTCCCAGGCGCCGCCACGCTTTGCCGCTCAGCGCATCCAGGGTCAGTCCGGCTGCTCTTGCCTCGACCAGCGTAAAGGGCCTCTTCGTGAGCTGCGGCGGAATCAAAGGATGGCGGCCCACTTACCGAAGCGTGATGCCCCCCTTCCCGCTCGCCAACCCAGCCCGTTAAGGCGGTTTTGGATCCAAAAACGCCTTTCGGTAGTCGGATTAGCCGTTTTTGGCGCCAAAACCGTCGAATCCGGGTCCGGGTGAGACCAAGAATGAGAGCTTTTCGAGACTGATTCTGAGACCGCCTTCGGCCGAGGCTTCCCGGCAGCGGATTTCTCGACACGGAGGCGCAGATGGGCATTTTGAGTCGGATGAGGTTGCTCTTCAACACCGAGGTGAGCAGCGCCCTCGACCAGGCGGAGGACCCGCGGCACGTCCTCGACTACGCGTACAGCCAGCAGCAACAGCTGCTGATCACCCTGCGGCGCGGCCTGGTGGACGTCGCCACCGCCAAGCAGCAGCTCGAGCACCAGGCAAAAAGGCTCGAGGAACGCATCCCCCAGCTCGACGACCAGGCCCGTCGCGCGGTCGGCGCCGGTCGCGACGATCTCGCCCGGGTGGCCCTCGAGCGCAAGCGGCTGGCGCTCAGCGAGATGTATGGGTTGACCAAACAGATCGCCGAGGTCGAGGCGGACAAGCAGCGCCTGGCCGGCCAGGAACGCACCCTGCAGGTCCGCGTGGAACAGTTCCGGACTCACCGCGAGGTCGTATCGGCTCGCTACAGCGCCGCCGAGGCCGAGGTGAGACTCAAAGAATCCCTCGCCGGCGTCTCCGGTGAGCTCGCCGAGCTCAGCATGGCCGTCGGCCGGGCCGAGGAGAAGGCCGACCGCCTGCAGGCGAGGGCGAAAGCCATCGACTCGCTGGTCGACCTCGGCTCGTTTCCGCCGATCGGCGGAGGGGATTTCGTCGAGGCCGAGCTCCTGCGCGTCACGGTTTCGAAAGAGATCGACGAGGAGCTCACCCGCATCAAATCCGAGGTCGCGGCCAAGGAGGCGAAGTCATGAGCGCAACGCATTGGGACACAGCGCCGGACAGACCGGCGCCGGCCGCGCCACCCGCCAAGCCTCAGCCTGAGCGCGGGTTGAGCTCGTTCACGGGGACGGTCCGGTCCGAGGACCTCGGCTTCGGCCAGCCTGTGCTGGTCTGGGCTCGCTGGATCCTCATCGGCACCGGGCTCCTGCTCTCGTTCTGGAGCCCCTCAGATCCGACCACGCTGAAGGTGCAGCTGGCCGCGATCGTCGCGCTTGCCTTCGGCAACTTCTACCTTCACGTGCAGCTGCTGCGCGGCCACCCCGCGCTGGACGCGGTCGTCTACGGGGCAAGCCTGGCGGACATCGCCGTGGTGACTGCCCTGGTCCTCGTCCAGGGCGGCTTCCCATCGCCGGTGTTCATCTTCTACTTCGCCGCGGTGGTCGGAATCTCGGTCGCGTTCCCGACATGGCTGACTGCCGGCTACACCGCGCTGGCCGTCGGCGTCTACGGAGTCGTGAGCCTGGCCACGGCGACTACCGACGAGCTCCCCGCGGTTTTTACGCGGCTCCTGATGATCGCCGCGGTCGCCGTCTGCGGCAACCTGTTCGCACGCAGCGAGACGAAGCGACGCACCGAAGCAATCCGAGTCCACGACGAGATGCTCGATGAGATCGAGCAGAAAGGAGGCACCGAAAATGTCCAGCCCGCGTGAGGTTCGCTCCGCCAAACAGGCCGAGCAGGAGGACCTCTTCTTCGGCCAGGCCGTCATCTTGTGGGCCCGCTGGAGCGTCATCGTCGCCGGCATCGTGATCGTGCTGTGGACGTCGAACACCGTCGACCTCCTGACCCGGACGATGCCGTTCTTCCTCGTTTTGATGGCCGTCAACTTCTTCCTGCACGGCCGCTACGTGATGGGAAGGCCGCTAAACCGGGTCGTCGTCACGGCGGCCAGCGTGGTCGACCTCGTCCTGATCACGGCCATCGTGGTCTTGTGGCCAGGTGCGCATGGCCTGAAGAGCGACTTCTTCGTCCTCTACTTTCCGGTCGTCTTTGCCTTTGCGCTCGTCTTCACGCGCCAGATCGAAGTGGCCTACACGGGCCTCGCGATGGTGGCGTACGCGGCCGCCTGCCTTCTCACGAACCCGAGCATCGTCACCAACACGATCGAGACGAAAGACCTCGTGATGCGCTTGATCGTCATCGCGGCGCTGGGATTCCTCGGCAACTACTACTTCCGCATTCAGCGCGGCCGGCTGGCGCGCGCGTCGGCCGGCGCGAAGGCCGCGTGATGGGACTCCTCGGCCGGATCGTGATCCTGCTGAAGAAGAGCACGGAGGTGGCGCTCGCGCCGGCGCCCGACCCGCGGGTGACCCATCTCACCTCGCATCAGAAGCAGCGCGCGCTGCTGAACCAGGTCGTGAAGGCCGTGGCGGAGGTCGGCGCGGCCAAGGAGCGCCTCCGCGGCGCGGCAGAGGCGGTCCGCATGAAGCTGCCCGCGATGGAAGATCAGGCGCGGCGTGAGCTGAAAGCAGGGCACGAGGCGGCCGCCCGCCTCGCCCTGCAGCGCCGGCAGGTTGTCGTCAGAGAGCTCGCGACCCTGGAACGCCAGCTTGCCGAGGTGGAGAAGGAAGAGGCGGCGCTGGCCGTGATCGAGCAGCGGCTGGCCGGCCAGATCGAGGCCTTCGCGGCGCGCCAGGAGGTGATCAGGGCCCGATTCAGCGCCGCCGAGGCGCAGGTCCGGATCAACGAGGCGATGACCGGCGTGTCGCAGGACTTCGCCGATCTCACCGCGGCTTTGCAGCGCGCGGAGCGGACCACTGAGGATATGCAGGCGCGCGCGAGCGCGATCGACCGCCTGGTCGAGGAAGGCGACCTCGACGCGATCAGCTTCGCCGCCGGGTCAGATCCGATCGACGCGCGGTACGCGACGCTGGGGGCCGAAACCGACGTCGAGCGTCAGCTCGACGCGCTCAGAGCGCTGGATCGTTGACGGTCATCCGGCTCACGCTCCACTCATCGAGGCGGTTCGCGACCAGCTCGAAGCCGTGGTGGAGGCGGCGGTAGTAGGTGGGCCGCGAGAGGTGCAGGCGCTCCATGATCACGTCGTGGCTGCCGACCCTCTTCACGTAGTAATCCAGCAGCAGTCGACCCGACTCCGCGTCGCGTGGCGCGGGTAGCGCCGCGATCTCCCCGATGACGTCGACGAGCAGCGCGCGCAACTCACCCGCGGCGGACCCGTCCTTCGACATGCCGGGCATCTGGGCCAGTGCGTTCCGTCCGAGGGCCTCGGGGGTGCCGAGATCGTCGAGCGCGGCCCGCACGAGATGCTCACGCGCAGTGCTGTCCGGGTCGAGGGTCCAGCGTTCAGGGGCGCGTTCTTCGCCGAACGCGAGATATGGGGCGGTGATGGCCGCCGGCAGGCCCGCGCGAAGAAGCCGGCCCATCAACCAGCTGAGCATGGTCGACGCGATGATCAGGCCCGCCCACAACGACGCTCCCCAGATCGTTCCGGCCGGGCGCAGCGAAATTTCGATCATGTATGCGGTCGCGAACGCGCCTCCGATCACGGCGCACAACGACGCCGACGGACGGCCCGGCCGGCGCGCGGTCCACCAAACCCAGGCGTCGGCGACGATGCCCGTCGCGAGAGGGACGGGCAGCAGGTAGAAGCTGCCCTTGGTGACGCAGACCAGGATGCCGTTGAGCGTGAACACGAAGGTCAGCGAACCAGGACGCAGCTTGAAGGCGCTGTTGAGCAGCAGGCCGCTGCCCGCGAGGATCGCGGCCTGGGCAAGCAGGGCCGCGGCGCCCAGGTTCTCGCCGACCCAGGAAAGGGCGGCGTTCCGAAACTGGTAGTCGCCGGCCGCCCAGGGGTCGATCAACGGGTGGGCGAACTGGGTCGCGAAGGTCAGCACCGAGAGCAGCAGCGCGGCCGACGCCAGGGTCACGGGGCTGGCCGCGAGCTCGCCGCGGCGCGTCGCAGCCCGCAGCGGGCCGCTGGCGATCACCGCCACCGCCGCCATCTCGACCACGTGCGGAGGGGTGAACAGGGTGTCGAGCCCGACGCCGTTCGCGCCGAAGACGGGCGACCAGAACGCGTTGTCCACGATCAGCGCCGCGCCGAACACGAGCGCGGCCGTGAACGTGCCGGTCTGGCCGTCCGGCAGGGCCCGATTCCACGCGCGTCCCGCGCTCAAGCCGGCGGCAAAGCCCGCGAAGAGGTAGAGCGTGAGCAGCGACCACGCGCCGGCGACGATGGTCTGGCCGGCGTGGGCCACCGACTGGAGGACCTCCCCCGGGACGTGCACGTATGCGTATGCGGCCACGTAACCGCCAAGGACGAGCCAGGTGGCGAGCACGACCACCACGGAGTCGACGGCGCGGGGGTCTTCCACCAGCCGGCGCAGGAATTTCACGCGTTTGGATCCAAAGACGCCTTTCGAACGATCGAATTTGACGTTTTTGCCGCCAAAACGCGACTAACGCTCGGTCGAAGGCAGCGCCGCGCTGAACTTGCTCGCGATGCCCTGCTCGGCCTGGATCACGTGCATCACGGCGTTGATCAGCGCCAGGTGCGAGAACGCCTGCGGGAAGTTGCCGAGGTGCCGGCCGCTGCGCGGGTCGATCTCCTCCGCGTAGAGCTGCAGCGGGCTGGCGTAGGAGAGGAGCTTCTCGCAAAGCTCTCGCCCTTCCTCGCCGCTGAGGCCGTCGTCGGTTTCGGTGGTTCGGTAGCGCAGGACCATGCCGTCGACGGTCAGCTCGTCGGCGATCGCCAGCACGGTCGCGCGCACACGGGGATCGTCCGGCGGAAGAAAACGCACGAGCGGGATCAACAGGACCGACGCGTCGAGGTTTCGTGCGCCGTACTGCTGGACGAAGACGCCCCGCTCGTCGACGCCGCGGGCGCATATCTCGGCCTTGATCTCGTCCGCCTTCGCCTGCCATGTCCTGGAGAGATCCATGTCGCCGTGCATCTCCGCCAGGCGCGCGCCGCGGTCGCATGCGACCCAGCACATGAGCTTGGACGAGACGAAGTGCTGCGGCTCGCCGCGCACCTCCCAGATGCCGCGGTCCGGCTTCTGCCAGTTCTCGATCGCCGACTCGACCGCTCGCTTGAGGATCGGCCACACGACCTCGGGCAGGAAGTCGCGCGACTTCGTGTGCAGGTAGACCGAATCGAGCACCGCGCCCCACACGTCGTGCTGCACCTGCTGGTACGCGGCGTTGCCGACGCGCACCGGCCGAGACCCCTCGTAGCCACTCAGGTGGTCGACGGTCTTCTCGGTCAGCTCGTGCTCGCCACCGATCCCGTACATGATCTGCAGGTCCTTCTTCCCCGCCGCCACGTCGGCGATGAAATAGAAGAAATCGTTCGCCTCGCGGGCGAAGCCGAGCGTGTAGAGGCCCCACAGCATGAAGGTCCCGTCGCGAATCCACGTGTAGCGGTAGTCCCAGTTGCGCTCGCCGCCGATCGTCTCCGGCAGAGAGGTCGTGGGCGCCGCAAGCAGCGCGCCGGTGGGGCTGTAGGTGAGGCCTTTCAGGGTCAGGGCGCTGCGCTGCAGGAAGCTCTGCCAGGGGTGTTCTGGAAACTCGCCCCGGTTGATCCACTCGCGCCAGAAGTCCGCGGTGCGCTCGACACGCTGAAACGCCTCCTCAGCGGTCGGCGGCGCCGGGTGCTCGTCCCAGTACTCCTTGCCGGTCGAGTGGCGCGAGCGCGGCCACACCAGCGCGGCGTACGCGCGCTCGCCCTGGCGCAGGGTCTTCGTCGCATGCGCGCCGGGGCCTTCGAAACCGACGCGAAGATCGGTCACCAGGCGGATGGGCACCTCGTCCTGGCCGCCGCTCGCGATCGCCTCGTTGTATCCCGGGCCGGCGTAATCCCACGTCGCGGCCGTCTGACCGTAGTCGAAGACCGGCTGGCAGTCGAGGCTCAGCTCGACGCTGCCCACGACGCACCGCGCGGTGCGCAGCAGGATGTGCTCGGCCTCGCTGTCCGACGGCGGCCGGCGGTAGGTGCCGGAGCGGCGCTGGCTGTGATACCAGGGCCCGATGCACATCGCGTCCCGCACGATGAGCCAGCCGGTGCGCGTGCGCCACGTCGTCTCGAGCACCAGCGTGCCCGGCAGGTAGCGGCGTCCCGCGGGCACCTGCACCCCAGTCGGTCCGAAGCGGAAGCTGCCGGCAGCGCGGTCCAGGATGGCGGCGAAGACGCTCGGGCTGTCCGGTCGCGGGAGGCACATCCACTCCACCCGTCCGCTCGGGGCGATCAGGCAGTTGACCTCGCAGTCGGAGAGGAAGGCGTACTCGGCGATGGGCGGGAACGAGCTCGCGACATGAGGTCCCGCGGCCTGGGGCTGCGGCTCGGCCGAGGGCGCGCTGCCGTCCCCGTTGACCGACGGGGACATCGCCTGGCCTAGGTCGGCTTCACTCGCTTTTCTGGCCATCCCAGCACTCAACGAGAGGATATGCCGATGACCCGCCGGATGCGCTCGAAAACGTCGTCTGGGGAGCCCGTGCCGTCGATCATGTCGACCGGCGCGCCCTGCCGGCGGTAGTGGTCGAGGACGGCCTCGGTCAGCTTGTGGTACTCGCGCATCCGCTCTGCGATCGCCTCCCGCGTGTCATCGGCCCGGCCTTCGGTCGCGGCCCGATGCAGGATCCGGTCGATGAGCGCGGCCTCCGGCACGTCGAGGGCCAGCACGAAGTCCACCTTGTGGCCCTCGTCCGCGAGCATCGAGTCGAGGGCCTGGGCCTGCCGCTCGGTTCGCGGGAAGCCGTCGAGGAGCACGCCCGCACCCTCCTCGGCTTCGGGCAGGAGGCTGCGCACGATGTCCACGATCAACGCGTCGGGGACCAGGTCGCCGGCGGCCATGATCCGGCCCGCCTCCTTGCCGACCGGAGTTCCGCGCGCCACCTCTGCCCGGAGGATGTCGCCCGTCGACAGGTGCTTCAGGCGGAACTCATCCTCGATCCTGGCCGCCTGCGTCCCCTTGCCGCTGCCGGGGGGGCCGAAGATGATTCCAATCACGGGTTGAGCTGGATCTTGCGCCGGCGGCGCCACCAGCGGCGCGCGTTCTCCGTCAGCAGTGCCTGCACGGCCTCTTCGGGTCCAGCCTCCTCGCCCTCCTGGCTCAACGCCATCCAGCGACGCGTGATCTCGACGTACAGGTCCGCCTCGGTCCATCCAGGCAGCTGCTCGAGCACCTTGTGGTTGCGAATCGCCTCGGCGATCGGGTGGTAGACGTGGTCGTACCAGCTGGACGCCGCCTCCTGGAGCGGCACCTGGCGATGCTGCTCGAGGGAAAGGAAATAGCCGTGGCCGATGATGTGCTGCATGATCTCGTCGTAGCGCCCGAGCCGGCCGCACTCGAGTCGGGCTTCCGGCCGCGTGCGATGCAGCTGCGTCGCTTCGAGAAACGCCGCATACTCCGCCGCCCGGAGCAGGGCGGCCGGGTCGACGTCGGGACCGAGCGGCGCGCGTGTCTTCACGTTGATCACGCGCGCGTTGATGACCGGCCTTCCGAGGTTTCTTGCCACCGAGACGCGATGGTGGCCGTCGATCACGTAGTAGTAGTCGTCCACCTTGTAGACGTCGATCGGCGGCAGCTCGTCGCCCTCGACCATCGCCTGGTAGATGCGCGTCCACCGCTCGCGCATGCGCCGGTTGAGGGGAAGGAACGCCGGGTCGAAGTCGCCTGTCTTCACGTCGGGCGCGGCCGAACCGACGATGTGGTCGACCGGGATTTCTTTGACCCCGCCAAACGACCTGCCCTCGAAGCCCGCAGCCCTGAGCATCGGCTCGATCGAGCGCAACCGCTGCGCCCGGCCGGTCAGGATCGTCGTGAGGCTGCGCCGGAAGGCACGAGCGCGCGCGGAATCGAAGTCCTGGATGGCGCGGATGCGCTCTACGCCCAAACCGACCCTGGACTAGGTGCCCGCCGGGTTACAGAAGCGCCTGCTCGCTCTCGGCGTCGAAGAAGTGCATGCCGCGGGTGTCCAGACCCAGCTTCACCGTGTCGCCCGGCGCAACGCTCATGCGCGGATCGACTCGGGCCGTCACCTGGTCTCCGCCGACCTGCCCGTAGAGGAACTGGTCCGAGCCGAGCCGCTCCACCACATCGACCTTCATCTGCATCGAAGGCGATCCGTCGACGATGCGGTCGGTGACTGCCTCGGGGCGGAACCCGAGCGTGCCCTTGCCTGGAGGAAGCGGCTTGGGCAGCTTGACCTCGAAGCCCGACGCCTTGGCCGAGCCGTTGGTGACCGCAGCGGGGATGAAGTTCATCGTCGGCGTGCCGATGAAGCCAGCGACGAAGAGGTTTGCGGGGTGGTCGTAGATGTCGCCCGGCGTGCCGACCTGCTGCAGGATGCCCGCGTTCATGATCGCGATCCGGTCACCCATCGTCATCGCCTCGACCTGGTCGTGCGTGACGTAGATGAAGGTCGTCTGCAGGTCGCGGTGCAGCTTCTGCAGCTCGACGCGGGTCTGGCCGCGCAGCTTGGCGTCGAGGTTGGAAAGCGGCTCGTCGAGCAAGAAGACCTTGGGGCTGCGCACGATGGCGCGCCCGAGCGCCACGCGCTGGCGCTGGCCGCCGGACAGTGCGCGCGGCTTCCGCTTCAGGAAGTTGTCCAGCCCGAGGATGCGCGACGCATTGCGCACGCGCTTGTCGATCTCGGCCTTCTTCATGTGCTGCATCTGCAGGGGGAAGGCCATGTTGTCGTAGACGGTCATGTGCGGGTACAGCGCGTAGGACTGGAAAACCATCGCGATGTCGCGGTCTTTGGCCGCGACGTTGTTCACGACCCGGTCTCCGATCAGGATGCGCCCCTCGCTGATCTGCTCGAGCCCGGCGAGCATGCGGAGCGCGGTCGACTTGCCGCAGCCGGATGGTCCGACGAGGACCATGAACTCCTTGTCCTTGATCTCGACGTTGAAATCCTTGACGACTGTCAGGTCGGCTGTATAGCGCTTGACGACGTGGTCATAAGTTACTGATGCCATCTCATCCCTTTCCCTTTACCGAGTCCGCACTCGATTGCAACAGGCGAGACCCCCAACACAATTCTATTTACCTCCGCGTAATTGGCAAATCCGAGTCAGCAGGACTCGAGGTTGAGTTCCGGACCACCAGGCTCGTGCGGAGAGGCGACGGCGACTCCACGGTCTTGCCTTTCATGCGCTGGATCAGGAGGCGGGCGGCCAGACGCCCCTTCTCCACGATCGGCTGGCGCACCGTCGTGAGCGGTGGGTTGGTCCACGCCGAAGCCGGCACGTCGTCAAACCCGACCACCGACAGGTCCTCGGGGACGCGCAGCCCCGCCGACTGGGCCGCCGACATGACGCCGATGGCGGCCATGTCGCTCATCGCGAGCACCCCGGTGGGCCGGCGCTTGCCCTTCGGCATCGACTCGAACGCGCGCGCTCCCGCAGGTACCGAGATACCCGCGACCACCACATGTGGCTCCGGCGCTCCCGCGGCCCGGATCGCCTGCTGGTATCCGGCCAACCGTCGCCCGGCCGTCGGAGTGCTCGTCACCTGAGCCCTTGCCGGTGGCAGCACGATGATCGCCAGCTGGCGGTGGCCGAGCTCGAGCAGGTGCTGGGCCGCCGCCTGCGCCCCGCCTTCGTCGTCGATGTTGATCGCCGGGTGCGAGGGAGAGCTGTCCGAGTCGACCAGCACGGTTGGAATCCCGATCCGGTCGAGTACCTCCAGCGCGCGGTCGTCGGGGCTCAGGCCGAGGCTGATGAAGCCGTCCACCGACGCCTGGCGAATCGCGCCTTCGAGCGATCCGTCCAGTGGCGGCACCAACAGCAACGTGAGGTCGTGCTCCTCGCACTGCTCGCCGAGACCCTGGATGAGCTCGCTCACGAACGGGTTCGCGAACACGGTCGAGAGTCGCTGGGGGATGAGGAGCCCGATCGTCCCGCTCCGCCGCATCGACAGGGCGCGCGCCGCCGGGTGGGGGGTGTAGCCGAGGTCCTGCGCGACCCCGAGCACCCGCTCGAGCGTCGCCTGTCCAAGCCGCTCGGGGTTGTTGAACGCAAAGGAGACGGCGGTCTTGGAGACACCGGCCGCCGACGCCACGTCAGCGATGGTGACCCGGGGCACCCGACCAGGCTCCTGACATGGTCACAACGCCTCCCACCAGCTATTTCTAAACCGATTTAGTAAAACGGTTTATCGAGCCGGATCGTAGGCCGTCCCTGCCGCGCTGTCAAGGGCGAGTTTCTTGACTCGGCTTCGGGTCGCCCGAATCACCGCTCCGGCGCTTGCGCTTGGAGACGGCTGCCTTGCCGGTGACCGAGTCGACCACGACCTGCGCGTCGTCGACCAGGAGCGCGGCGAGGAAGCTCTCGGTGTCGGGTTCCTGCGGCGGCTCTTTCTCGGCGGGCGGGCCTGACTCCATCGGTGCGTGCGGACTATAGCGTGCCCTTCGGCGCCATGGTGAGCGGGCGCAGCAGGCTCGGGTCGACCTTCGGGGCGCGCTCGGCGGTGAGCAGGCCGTTCTGTTCCTGCTGCACGTCGGTCAGCTGCGTGTAACAGAAGCCCTCGACCGGCCCCGGACCGACCAGGCCCCGAATGAGCCTGCCGTATGCGTCGACGAATTCGTCCTCGTCCTTCACGTCGAGCCAGCCCCAGCCGCCGGGGCCGGCGACCCGGAGACCGCCGAACTCGGTGACGAGGACCGGCTCCCCGCGATAGCCGAATCCCGGGTCGTAAGCCGCATGCCCGTTGGCGCTCCCGTCCAGCGCGGACTCGACTGACCGGTAGCGGGCGGCCAGGGATGACGGCTCCGAGTAGTCGTGGATGGTGCACAGGTCGGAGAGCGCGTGCTCCCAACCGTCGTTCGAGACGACGGGGCGCGTGGCATCGAGGTCGTGGGTGAGCTTGTAGAGCCGGACCAGGAACCTCGAACGGACAGCCGGGTCCACGTCACCTAGGCCGAAGCTTTCGTTGGCCACGACCCACGTCACGACCGAGGGATGGTCGCGATCGCGGCGCACGACCTCGCTCCACTCGGCGGCGAGCCGGCGCTCGGCGACGGCGGTGTGCCGGTGAAAGCTGGGCATCTCCGACCACACAAGGAAGCCGAGCCTGTCGGCCCAGTACAGCCACCGCGGGTCCTCGACCTTCTGATGCTTGCGCGCACCGTTGAAGCCGAGCGCCTGCGCAAGCTCGATGTCGCGGCGCAGCGCCTCGTCGGACGGCGCAGTCAGCAGCCCGTCCAGAAAGTAGCCCTGGTCCAGGACCAGCCGCTGGACGAAGGGCGTGCCGTTCAGCCAGAAGCGACCGTCCCGGGTCTCGACCTTGCGGAGCCCGAAGTAGCTGCGGACGCGATCGACGGCCTCGCCGCGATGGCGCAGCGTTGCCTCGAGCTCGTACAGCACTGGTGAGTCGGGGTGCCACGGCATCGCCTGCTGGAGCTGAAGCCGTCCCCTTCCGGGTTGCCCCGACCACCTGCCGGCCACCTCGCCGTCGAGCTTCGCCACCAGCTCGATCTCGCCGTCGCCATCCACCTCGAACTCGACCGCTCCGGCCTCCAGGTCCCCAGTCAGGCGCAGCCGGCGGATGTGCCTGTTGCGCAGCGGCTCGAGCCAGACCGTCTGCCAGATCCCTGTGGTCGGCGTGTAGAAGATGCCCTCGGGGACTTCCTCCCAGTACTGCTTGCCGCGCGGGATCGTCCTGTCGCGGAGGGGATCTTCGGCCCGGACGACGAGGACGTTGTCGCGAGGTCGCGCCACCGACCTGATGTCGGCGCTGAACGGGACATGGCCTCCCTCGTGGCGCGCCACCTCGACGTCGTTGACCCACACGGTCGCCCGGTAGTCCACCGCGCCGAAATGCAGCAGCAGGCCCTCGGCATCCGGCGCGTCGAAACGCCGCCGGTACCAGACGACATCGCCCGGCAGCTCGCCGAGCCCGGAGAGCGTCGACTCCGCGCAGAACGGAACCAGGATGCTGCGGTCGAATCGCCGCTCGGAGCCGGCCCCGAACTCCCATTCGCCATTCAGGCTGACCCATTCCTTCCGCTCCAGGGACGGCCGCGGATACTCCCCTCTGGGTTCGGTCAAGGCGAACGTTCGCTCACGCCCGCGCATAATACCCTGGGACGTGAAGGTGCAGAGGCCGCGGCACGTTTCGGTCAAGGACGTGGCGGCGCAGTCGGGCGTCAGCTTCCAGACCACCAGCAAGGTCCTGAACGGCGGCGGCTCCGTGTCGGAGGTGACGCGGGCGCGCATCTTGCAGGCGGCCAGCGACCTGGGCTACGTCCCCAACCTGCAGGCGCGCAGCCTGGTCATGCAGAAGACACGAACGGTCGGCGTGATCACGAGCGATCTCCGCGACCACGACCTTAGCCGTTTCATCGGCGGCGCCGAGCAGGAGGCGCGACGGCAGGGTTACGGCGTGATGGTCACGAGCGTCGAGCCCGAGGGCTCGGTGACCGAGTACGCACTCCCGGCGATGATGGAACGGCGGGTCGACGGCATCCTGCAGCACAGGCGTCATCGCCACGCGCCATCTGATCGACAGGGGACACCGCGTGATCGCGACGATCACGGGCACTCGGGGCAGGCACGTCACCGAGTCAAGGCTCCGCGGCTACCGCAATGCCCTCGCGGACGCCCGCCTGCCTTTCGACGAGCGGCTGGTGGAGGAAGGGATGTGGCAGATCGAGGGCGCGGCGTCGGCGACAGACCGCCTGCTGGAGCGCCGGCCGGACATCTCCGCGATCTTCGCCCAGAACGACATCATGGCGATCGGCGTGCTGAACGCTCTCCGCCGCAACGCCAGGCGCGTGCCCGCGAGCTGCGCTGTGGTCGGCTGCGACGACATCGAGATGGCTGCTTACACCGTGCCCGCGCTGACCACCGTCCACATCCCCTTCTACGAGACGGGCGCCGAGGCGATGCGCCTCCTGCTCGGCATGGCGGCAGGCGGTCCGATCGCGCCAACCGACGTCCTCCTCCCCGTCCGCCTGATCGTCCGCGACTCCTCGTGAGAATCGCGGTTAAGGATCGTCAAGCGACACCGAGTTCCTGCATCATTCTCCGCCGTGATTCCGCTTCGTTTGATGCAGGTCGGCCTCGGCCCCCACGGCCGTAACTGGGCCAGGCGGGTCGTTCCCGAGATCGACGAGGTCGAGCTCGTCGCGTACGTCGACAACGACCCTTACGCGCTTGACGCGCTGAAGGAGGAGGCCGGAGTGCCGGCCGAGCGCTGCTTCGAGTCTCTGACCGAGGCCATCGCAGCGACCCATCCGGAGGCCGTTCTCAACACGACCGCGCTGCCGGCCCACGTCCCGCTGACCCGGGTCGCCCTCGAGGCCGGCCTGCACGTGCTGCTCGAGAAACCCTTCGCGCCCAGCGTTGCCGAGGCCAAGGGTCTGGTCGACATGGCTGCCGAGCTCAACCTGGTCCTGATGGTGAGCCAGAACTACCGCTTCTTCCCCGCGCCGCGGGTGATCGCGTCCATGGTCCACGAGTCGGCGCTCGGCAAGCTGTACGCCGTGGAGATCGATTTCCGCCGCTACTCGACGGCGGGGCCGAATGGCAAGGGAAGGCATCACCTCGAGGAGCAGCCTCTGCTCGTCGACATGTCGATCCATCACTTCGACCTGCTGCGGATGATCCTGAGCCGCGAGCCGCGCCGGATCTTCTGCGAAGCATGGAACCCGGAATGGACCTCCTTCAACGGACCGTCGGTCGCGGTCGCCACTATCGACTTCGAGGGCGGCGTGGTCGTCAGCTACCGCGGGAGCTGGATCAGCGCAGGGCCGGTCACTCCGTGGGCCGGCGAGTGGAGGATGGAGTTCGAGAACGGCGAGGTGACGTGGACGAGCGCCGCCGACAGCGACGTCACGCAGGACAGGGTGATCGTGCGGCCCCGCAACGAGGAGCCTCGCGTCATCACCCTGCCGGCGGTGCCTCGCACCGGGACTTGGGGGACGCTGACCGAGTTCGCCGCGGCGGTCCGGTCCGGCCGGGAGGCCGAGACGTCAGGCCGCAACAACCTGGGCACGATCGCGCTGATGGCCGCGGCCGTCGAGTCGGCCGCTCTGCGCGAGCCCGTGGCCATCCACCGCACCGGGGAAGCACTGACGATTTGAAGGCGGGCCGTCAAGTACGTGTGACGGTCTGGAACGAGAACGTTCACGAGCAGCGCGAGGAGTCGGTCAAGAAGATCTACCCGCGCGGGATGCACACCCCGATCGTCGACGGCGTGCGGCGCGAGCTGGGCGGCGACGTAACGGTCCGCGTCGCGACGCTGGCCGAGCCGGAGCACGGCCTGACCGACGAGGTGCTCGACGAGACCGACGTCCTGACCTGGTGGGGACACGCCGCGCACGACCAGGTTTCAGACGATGTCGTAGAGCGTGTACACGCGCGCGTCCTGGCGGGGATGGGCCTGGTCGCGCTGCACTCGGCCCACAAGTCGAAGATCTTCATGCGGCTCATGGGCACGACTTGCAACCTGCGCTGGAGGTCCGACCCGGGCGGCGAGCGCGAGGTCGTCTGGACCGTGAACCCCGGTCACCCGACCGCGGCCGGCGTGCCGCAGCCGATCGTCATCCCTCACCAGGAGATGTACGGCGAGTTCTTCGACATCCCCCAGCCGGACGACCTCGTCTTCATCAGCTCGTTCGAAGGCGGCGAGGTCTTCCGCAGCGGCTGCTGCTTCACCCGGGGTCTGGGCCGGATCTTCTACTTCGGCCCGGGCGACCAGGAGTTCCCTGTCTACCACCAGCCGGAGGTCCAGCGCGTGATCGCCAACGCGGTGGCATGGTGCGCGGACGTGGCAAGGGCAAACGACGAGCCGACCACACGCACGGGCAACGCTCAGCGAAACTGGTACCTCGATGGAGATTGAGGCCTCTTAGCGAGATCGGGGCCGCGGTCGTCGGCACCGGTTTCATCGGCGTGGTCCATGTCGACGCGCTTCGCCGGCTCGGCGTGCAGGTCCATGGCGTGGTCGGCTCGAGCCCGCGGCGCTGCGCGCCGGCAAGCACGTCGTGTGCGAGAAGCCGCTGGCCATGACGTCCGCCGAGTCCGCCGACCTGCTCCAGGTTGCCGAGCGCAGCGGGCGCGTGCACGCGACGAACTACAACCTTCGCTTCTATGCGATCTGCCAGCACGTGCACGGCCTGGTCCGCGAGGGCGCGCTCGGTGAGGTGCGGCTGGTCTCGGGCCATTACCTGCAGGACTGGCTGCTCCTCGAAGAAGACTGGAACTGGCGGGTCGATCCGGCGCAGGGAGGCGCGCTGCGCGCGGTCGCCGACATCGGATCCCACTGGCTCGACCTCACCGCGTTCCTCACCGGGCAGCCCGTCACGGAGGTGATGGCCGACCTGGCGACTTTCATCAAGCGGCGCGGCGACCGCGAGGTCACGACCGAGGACGCGGCCACGGTCATGGTCCGGTACGCAGGCGGCGCGCGCGCGGCGATGACTGTGTCGCAGGTCAGCCCAGGACGGAAGAACTCGCTGGCGTTCGAGATCGACGGGTCGAAGTCGGCGGTGGCCTGGAACTCGGAGCGCCCCGACGAGCTGTGGATCGGCCATCGCGGGAGGCCGAGCGAGGTGCTCCTGCGCGACCCCGCGCTCCTCAACGAGGAAGGGCGCGCGGCGACGAGCCTGCCCGGCGGTCACGCCGAGGGCTTCGCCGACACGTTCAAAGCAATGTACGCGGCGGTCTACCGCGCGGTCGCGCAGGGCGCGCCCGGCCCGGGGTATCCGACATTCGCCGACGGCCACGAGCAGATGCTCGTCCTGGACGCGGTCGCGCGGAGCTCGCAGGCCCGGCGATGGGTCGAGGTCGAGCGATGAAGCTGGGGCTGCTCACGGCCGCGTTTGCGGACCTCACCCTGGAGCAGGTCGCGCGGTGGGCGCACGACAACGGTTTCGAGGCGCTCGAGATCGCGTGCTGGCCGTCAAGCGATGGCGCGGGGCGGCGCTACGCGGGCGTGTCGCACATCGACGTCGAGAACTTCGACGCCAATGGGGTGCGCGAAATGCTGCGGCGCTATAACCTCGAGATCTCCGCCCTGGCCTACTACCCCAACAACCTCGACCCTGACGAGGCGGCGAGGCGGGCCGCCAACGATCACGTGCGCCGCGTGGTCGAAGCTGCTCAGCGCCTCGAGGTGGAAGTTGTCGGCACCTTCGTCGGCCGCGATCAGCACCGCTCGATCGCCGACAACATGGAGGACTTCAAGCGCGTCTGGCCGCCGCTCGTCCATTTCGCGCGCGACCACGGCGTGAAGATCGCAATCGAGAACTGCCCGATGATCTTCTCGGCCGACGAGTGGCCCGGCGGACGCAACCTCGCCTACTCGCCCGCGATCTGGCGCCAGATGTTCGAGATCGTGCCCGACGACAACTTCGGCCTGAACCTCGACCCGTCGCACCTGGTCTGGCAGTTCATCGACTACACGCGAGCCGTCCGCGATTTCGCGTCGCGGATCTTCCACGTCCACGCCAAGGACATGGACGTCGATCGCGACGGGCTCTACGAGCAGGGAGTGATGTCGCTCGGCGTCGGGTGGCAGGTCCCGCGCCTGCCGGGGCTCGGCGAGGTGCGCTGGGACCGCTTCGTCAGCGCGCTGTACGCGGCGGGCTACGACTGGGTGATCTCCGTGGAGCACGAAGACCGGAAGTTCGAAGGCAGCGTCGAGCTGGTCCAGCGCGGCTTCCTCGTGGCGCGCAACACGCTGCGCCCGCTCATCGTCTAAGAAATTTCATCTCGCTGTGTCCAACGGGGTGCTTCGAGCGCATGGATCACGCCCCGATGGCGTCAGCGGCGTCGAAATTCAGGGCTAGAGGTTGCTCACCAGGGTGCCCAGCACCACGGGCAGCGACCCGGCGCCGCTCGAGTGGAACGCGGTGCCATCCGGACGCGCGAGCACCAGACCGAACCGGGCGGGTGCCTTGTTCGTCGCGTTGGCCGCGGTCAGCTGGAACGTCCCGCCTGTGAACTCGAACGCCGAGTAGCGCTGGCCGGTCTGGGCGTCCACGTACCTCACGCTGAAGTGGCCCGTCGCGATCGCCGACGAGTGGCCCGACAACGTCGTCACGTCGGTGCTCGTGACCCACACGTCGACGTCGCGCACGCTGCCGCCTCCGACGTCCATCCTCACCCGATAGACATAGACGAGGTTGCCCTGGGGCGTGCTGCCGGGCTCCATCTGGAACGAGAAGTAGCCGTGGGTATCCGAGGTGTTGGCGGACGGGTCCGCCGCAATAGCGCCGCCGCCGCTGAGATATCCGCCTTTGACCGGCGAGGAAACCAGACCGATGCGGACGTCATCTCCGGCCACCAACGCGCTCGGCGTGGTCGAACCCGAGCCGTCGACCAGGGTGACGATGACGGTGTACGCGCCATCCGGCAACGCCGTGAAGGGGGCGCTCGCAACTCCCAGACCGCTGGTCGACCAGTCGGACGCGTCGGTGACTCGAGCGTAGAGGTCGGTCGACGTCGTCGCGCCGGAGATCGTGAACCTGGCCCAGACCGCGTTCGATGTGTAGTCGATGAAGCGCGGGTCGCTTGCGGACGTCCGCTCATCGACCTTGATCGCGACGTTGCCGGCGCTCGAATCCGCGACGTAGAAGTCCCCCGTGTAGGCGGTCGTGACCGCCTGCGTGACGGTGAGAGACGCGGAGGCGGAGCTGGCGGCGTAGCCGGGGCTGCCCGCGAAGCTCGCCTGGATGCCGGTTGAATAGGCGCCGGCGTGGATCCCGGCGAGGCTCGCGCCGGCCCAGGTCGCGGTTCCCTGGCCGTTGGTCTGGATCGTCGCGTTGGCGCCACTGGGCAGCGCGAACGAGACGGGCTGGCCCGCGAGAGGCGAGCCGTTCGTTGACAGCGTGGCGCTGATGGTCGTGGTTCCGCTAAACAGCCCCACGGCCGGCGCCACACTCAGTGACGTCGGGTTGAGTACGCCGTTGCCCTGGACCTGGACTGTGAAGCCGCCATTCGGCCCGTTGTCGATGATTGTGAACGTGCCGTTCCGCACGCCGGCTGCGGTGGGGGTGAACGTGACGAGTGTTAGGCAGTAGGAGCCCGCGGCGAGGAGGTTGCCCGCGACCGGGCAGTCTGTGCTCGAGATCGCGAAGTCACCCGTGATCGCGATCGAGCTGACGCTGAGCGGGCCGGTCCCTGTGCTGGTGAGGAAAAGGGCGGCGGCGTTCCTGCTCGTCGAGCCGACGTTGACGTCGCCAAAGTTGACGCCCTGGCCGCCGACGATGAGAGCCGCATTCGGGTTGCCTGCCGGCGTCTGGATGCCCGCGCCCAGCTCCCACGTGTCGCTGAAGAAGGTCGTGGGGGATGTGGCCGGGTCCCATCCGCCGAAGAGCACCATGCGGCCGCGGCCCAGGTCATAAGCCATCGACGCACCGGCCCGCCGCGGCGGAGCTGCGGCCGTCCAGTCGCGCGTCCACTGGGTGCCGTCCCACTCCCACGTGTCGTTCTCCTCGCCGAGCGCGTACGGCTGGATGTGGTCACCGCCGAACAGCACGGTCCGGCCGCGCTGGGCGTCGAATGCCATCGAAGCGATGAAGCGAGGATGGGGAGCCGTAGCGGTCTCGATCGGAGTCCAGTTGGTCCCATCCCACTCCCACGTGTCGGCGACGCGGCCCGATGCATCCGCACCGCCGAACAACACGGTCCGGCCGCGGGTCGGATCAAAAGCCAGGGCAGGTCCCCGGCGCGGCGTTGGCGACGCGGCCGGATGCATCTGGGCCCAGACGGTGCCGTTGTACTCCCAGGTGTCACCGAGCATGCCATTGCCGTCGCCGCCGAACAGCACGATCCGATTGCGGACAGAGTCGAATGCCATCCCGGCCCACACCCGCGCAGGAGGTGACGTGGCCGGGCTTTTCTGCGTCCAGCTCACGCCGTCCCACTCCCACGTCGAGGAGCTGGTACCTGTGCTTTCCGAACCTCCGAACAGCACCGACACGCCGCGCAAGCTGTCGTAGGCCATCATTCCGGCCGCGACCGCAGGTGGAGAGGTGGCGGGAGCCATCTGCGTCCACCTCGCTCCGTCCCACTCCCACGTGTCATTGAGGTTGCCCGGACCGGAGTCGCTGCTGCCCCCGAACAGGACGCTGACGCCCCGCGCCGAGTCGTAGTCCATCTGAGAAAAAACCCGAGCGGCTGGCGCTGTCGCGGGTGTCGACTGCGCCCAATCGACCGCCGAGGTGGTGACTCCCTGCAGCGACCACGTGTCCCCGAAGTTGGAGCCTCCACCGGCGATCACGCTTCCACCAAACATGACGAAGTCGCCCCGATTCGACTCGTATGCAGACGCAACATAGAATCGCGCGTTCACGGTGATCTGCGGCGCAATCTGCTGCCAGCTGCTGCCGTCGTAAAGCCACGTGTCGTTGACCGGCGCGTAGCTCGTTCCGACCGCGCCGCCGAAGATCACCGTTCCGCCGAGGTTGGGGTCGTACGCCATCGCCGGCCAGATGCGTTCGCCCTGCGCGCGGGTGGCGCGTGCGCGGTGGCCACCTGCGTCCAGTCGGTGCCGTCGTATTGCCAGGTGTCGTTGAGCAGAGTGTCCAGCTGGCCGCCAAACAGCACGACGACGTGACGAACTGAGTCGTAGGTCATCGCCGACCAGAGTCGGGTCGGCGGTGTGTGGGCAGGCAGCTTGCGGGTCCATGCCGCGCCGTCCCACTCCCACGTGTCGTTGATCACGCCGTTGTTGTATCCGCCGAACAGCACGGTCACCGACCGCTTCGAGTCGTAGACCATCAGGCCGAGGTACCTGGCCTGCGGCCCGGCGACCTGGACCTGCGTCCACGTTGCCCCGTCGTACTGCCAGGTGTCGGACAGATAGCTGCTCGAGCCGTCGGAGCCGCCGAACAGCACGGATCGCTGACGCGCTGAGTCGTAAGCCATGGCCGCCCCGCCGCGAGCCGACGGCCCCTGGTTTGTGGTCTGAACCCAGTTCGCCGTCACCGCGACCTGGCTGTGTGCGGCGGTCGGGAGAAGCGCGGCTGCCAGCGCAACCAACATCCCTCCAGCCGCGGCCGCCCTGGCGTTAATCAGGTGCTTCACGGGTCGGAGAGCCTAACAGTCGCGGCGCTGTTTTCCTGCGGTTATCAGCGCCCGGCGGCTGCCTTCGACAGAAGATTCGCGAACCCAAACGAGATCGACATCGAGATCGCCACCAATGCCAGGACAAATGGCGCCCAGCCGACCCCAAACCCCGCGATCACCAGGCCGATCGCACCGGGCCCGACGATGCCGCCGACCGCCGTGGCGGGAAAGAGCCACGAGGTCGCGCGTGAGTCGCCGGGCCTAAGCTTGGCCAGCCACACGATCCCCGTCGGAAAGATCGGCGCGATGGCGAGGCCGGTCACGATGTAGGCCCACGGCGCGACCGCGCCGAGCGATGCCGCGAGCAGGGACACGGCGGCCACGGCGGAGCCGGCGATCACAATCGCCGCTTCTGGAATTCGCGATGGCACCAGCGTCATCAACAGGCGGCCGGTCACGAGCGCGAGCCAGAACCCAGAGGTGACGGCGGCCGCGTCGCGATAGGCGAGGCCGGTCGATTGAAGGTGCGACGTCATCCATCCTCCGGTGCCGGTTTCGATTCCCACGTACAGGACGAACGCGAGGACGAAGATCAGCACGAGCCGGCTCGGCCTGCCGGAAATTCCTGTCGCGACGGGCAGCCTGCCGGCGATACCAAGACCGCCCGGGATCAGAACCAGCGCGACGGCACCGGCGGCGAGGAACAGGAGCGAGAAGTGTTCCGCGGCGAGCTCGGCGACCACGATGGGTCCCCCGACGGCGCCGGCCGAGTACGCGCTGTTCAGCGCGCTCAGCAGCGCCGCCCGTCGCGGACCCTCGCTGTAGGCGACGAGCTGGTTGAGGCCGATCACCAGTGAGCCAAAGCCGAGGCCGACCACGAACACCGCCCCCAGGAACGCGGGCCACACAGGAGCGAGGGCCACGGCGAAGCAGCCGAGCCCGGTCAGTCCGGTCGCCACCATCACGGAAGTGCGCCCCGCTAGCCTCTCCATCGCGCGCATCGTGACCAGCACCCCGATCAAGCCGCCGGCGAAATGGACGCTGATGGTCGCGCCCGCGACCGGCAGGCTGATGCCGAATCGTCGCGTGAGGAGCTCGAGAAGCGGCCCGTAGGCGGCCACGATGACACCCATGAGTAGAAACGTCGCGGCGATGGCCGCGACCGCCGGCCGAGACAGGACGACGCGCGTCGCCGGGACTTCAGCGGTCAGGCTGCATCGCCTGTCGGTAGCGCGGCGAGGCGACCGGGCCGTCGAGCAGCGGATCGTTTGTCTCGCGCATCCAATGCCATAGTTGCCCACTCATGTCGCGCTCGATGCTCGCGGCTGCCTGGTCGCCCGCCAGGTTGTGCTGCTCCAACGGATCTGCTCCAAGATCGTAGAGCTCGACGACGCTGGGCCGGTCGGCCGAATAGCGGCTTGGGTTGGCGCGGAAGATCGGGCCCTGCTGGATGTCCGCGGGGACCTCGACCGCAAAGGCGGTCTCGAAGTTCCGGATGTACTTGTGGCTTTGTGTCCGAATGCAGCGCATCGGGTCGTAGTAGCTGTGAAAGGTCTTCTCGCCGAAGATCGAGTCCCTGGGCTCGTATGGATCGCCGGCGAGGAGCGGAAGGAACGAGCGCCCCTGGATGCCGTCGGGAATCGCGGCCCCCGCGGCCTCCAGCAAGGTGGGCAGGACGTCGATGTTGCTGATGAGCTGCTCGTGGACCGCGCCGCGACCGATGTCACCCGCAGGCCAGTGCGCGATCAATGCCACCTCGAGCCCGGGGTCGTAGAGAGTGCACTTGGCGCGGGGCATCGCCAGGCCGTGGTCGGTCGTGAAGACGACGAGTGCGCCGCCGGCGCGCCCTACCTTCTCCAGTGCGGCCATCACACGGCCCGCCGCGGCGTCCATGCGTTCGATCGTCCCCTCCACGGCCGTCATCTCCTCGATCGACTCGGGGCCAGAAGGTAGATAGCCGGGGATCTCGAGGTCCGGCGGCGGGGCGCCCGCGGGCGGGTAGGGGCGGTGAGTCTCCTCGAAGTTGAGCTCGAGGTACAGGCGCCGATCCGCGTGCTCTTCGGCGAGCACGCCTTCGAGGTCGTCGGTCGCGTGCATGCGGTGGAAGCCCAGTCGCTCGGGATGCTGTGTCACGTGCTGACCCCCGAAGAGATGGGTCGTGAACCCGAGCCCGGCGAAGAGGGCCGCGGCGTGCGGCGAGGTCAGCTCCCAGTCGAAGCCACGGTGCGCGAGACCCATCACGCCGTTGCCGTGCGGATATCTGCCGCTCGCCAGGCTCGCCCGGCTGGGGCTGCACTGAGGCGCCGTCGCGAAGGCCTGCGCGAGGCGTGCCCCGCCCGAGGCGAGCGCGTCCAGGTGCGGGCTGACCACGCTCGCCCGGCCGTAGCAGTGCAGGTGCCGCCCGATGTCATGTGTCGTCATGACCACCACGTCGTGCGCGGTGGTCATCCGAGCGACCGGTGCGGTATCGAGCTAGCCCTTGACCGAGCCGGCGGTTACTCCACGGACGAAGTAGCGCTGCAGCGCGATGAACACGGCCAGCGGAAGGGCCATCTGCAGAACCGCCGCTGCGGTGAGGAACTGCCAGCCTCCACCGAACGACGTGACCAGCCCCGTGATCACGACCGTGAACGGCCGGTACTGGCTGACCCCGAGGTACGTCAAAGCGACCAGCAGGTCGTTCCAGACGCCGAGGAAGACGAAGATCGTTAGTGAAGCGATCGCGGGGATCGTCATCGGGACGGCGATCCTCAGGAACCTCACGGCGTGACCGGCGCCGTCGACCTCAGCCGACTCGAAGACCTCCCTCGGCAGGCCGCTCAGGTAGTTGCGAAGCAGGAAGACCTCGAACGGCAGGCCGTACCCGGTGTGGGCGAGCCAGACGGACATGATCGTCCCGTTGAGGTGGATCAGCCTGAAGAACTGAAGCACCGGGATCAGCGTCATCTGGATCGGCACGACCATGAGGCCGACGATGACGATGAAGAAGATGTTCTTGCCGGGGAACTTCATCCACGCGAACGCGTAGGCGCCCATGGTGGCGACCGCCAGCTGGATGACGGTGGCCGGGATCGTGATCAGGATGCTGCTGACGATCGAAGGCACGACGCCTTCGATCTGGAGGACCTGCTGGTAGCTCGCAAAGGTGAAGCCGTGCGGCGGAAACAGCGTCGTCCACCATCCGGCCTGGCCCATGTCGGAAACCGAGCGGAACGAGTTGACGACCATGCCGATCGTCGGGATGACCCAGAACGCGCAGACGATGATGATCACGAAGTGGAGCGGCAATCGCTGGAGGGTCCCGCCAAACCGGTCGATCGCCGAAACCGCTGTGCGAACAGGAGCCGCTTCGCGGGTGGTGGTGCCTACGCTCATCGCTGCTCCTCCTGTTGCTGGAATCGCCGGACGTTCACGACCAAGAGCGGAATGATGGCGATGAACAGAACCACGCCGACGGCCGCCGCGCGACTGAGGTGGTTGTGCTGAAGCTGACTGAACATCTGGGTCGCGATGACATCGGTGTTGTAGGCGCCGTTCGTCATCACGTAGACGATGTCGAAGGTCTTCAGCGCGTTGATGAGCATGGTCGTGCCGACCACGGTGATCGTCGGCCAGAGGAGCGGTGTGATCACCAGGCGCACGATCTGAAACTCGTTCGCTCCGTCGATTCGCGCCGCCTCGAGCACTTCGCTGCTGATGGCCTTGAGGCTGGCTGAGATGATGACCATGCAGAAGCCGACCGCGGTCCAGACGCCGACGAAGATCAGGGCTGCGTTGTTGGTCGTGGCGTTGACCAGCCATGCGACTGGATCACGGCCGAGAAGGCCAATCGCGGCGTTGAGCGTGCCGGTCTGCGTCGTGCCTGGAGGCTGGTAGTCGAACATGAACTTCCAGATGATCGAGGCAGCGACGGCGCTGATCGGCACCGGCAGGAAGATCGCAATCTTGGCGAGCGATTCGTATTTCACGCGGTCGACCAGGATCGCGATGATGAGACCCAGAAAGACGGCGAAGAACGTGTAGAAGACCAGCCAGAGAAGGCTGTTGCGCAGCGATGTCAGCGTGTCGGGAAAGGTGAAGAAGTACTGGTAGTTGGCAAAGCCGATCCAGTCCGTGTCGGAGTTGTTCCGGAAGCTGATCACGACTGTCCTAAGCAGCGGGTAGACCATGAAGATGGTGGCGAAGCCAATCGCAGGCAAGGCCCAGAAGTAAGGTCGAATCCATTCCTGGACCCTGTCCGGCAGCCGTTCGATGACCTGCTCGCCCAGGATGATGTAGCCGAGCAGCACCAATGGCACCGCGATGATCGCGATCAACGCCGTTGTGACCTGACCTAAATCGACGCCGCCCACCCGCTACCTCCTTCCACAGGGCTTGCGACCAGGGCGGCTTGACACCGCCCTGGCCGATCGAGGGTCACTGGAGTCCTATGTGCTTGAGACCTAGCTCTTTTGATACGCGGCCGCCTGCACCTGGTCGAGGTGGGCGAGCTCGCTGTTGAGGCTGGACGGGTTGTTGGTCACGTTCAGCAATGACTGCCAGAAGGCCTTCTGCATGTCGGAGGGCATGAAGTCCCCCGCGGTGACGAGCAGGTTCTTGGCGCTGGCGGCCACGCTGGCTGCGTTCTTGAAGACCGGGTCCGTGTAGTTGAGGGACTTGATTGCGCCCAACGTCCCGCCGTCGTTGACCCAGATCTGCTGAGCGGCGCTGGTCGCCATGTACTGCATCAGCTTCCTGGCCGCCGACGTGTTGTTGTACATCGCGAAGTTGTCGTAGAAGCCGTTGACGTTGCCGTCGTACTGCGAGTTGCCCATGCTCGGGTGGGCAAAGAAGTCGAAGTCAGTGCCGGCCTTCAGGCTCAGGCTCGGGAAGTCCTGCTGGAAGAAGGACGGGATGAAGGTTGCCTGCTCGAGGAACAGACAGCCTGCCGGGCTCTTGAACATCGGGTCGCCTGCCTTGCCGAAGTTCGTCGACAGGGCGGTGTTCGAACCGCCGTACACGGTGGCGGCTGAAACTTCCTTGAGGAACGTCTGGTAACCGAGCTTGATCTCCGGGGACGAGAACTTCTGCTTGCCCTGGATCCAGCTCGTGTAGACGGTCTCGCCAGACTGCCGCATGATGATGTTGTCGATCTGGTCGCTGGCGGGCCAGCCAGACGCAGCGCCTGACTCAAAACCTGCGCAGAAGAGCTTCTGAGCCCCGTACTGCGACGGGTTGATCGCAAGCAGGTCGTCGAACGACTTGGGAGCCGTTCCGGTGAAGACTTTCTTGTTGTACCAGAAGAGGCCCTTGACCTGAGTCTTGACCATCATCTCGTAGTGCTTGCCGCCGATGATGCCGATGTAAGGGTCGTCCGAGCCCCCTGGCGCGGTGGTCAGCGCCGGGTACGTGTTCGAGATGTAGGCGCTGAACTGATCGCCGAGCGCTGTCTCGATCGGCTTCAGGGCACCCTTCGAAACCCAATCGGCGACCTGAACCGGATCCGTGGGCCCAGGCGCGATGTCGGGCAGGTCGGTCCCCGCCGCGATGCCGTTGGCGATCTGGTTGGTCGAGTCCCGGTTGGTGGTGATGTGGACTTTGATGCCGCTGCTTGTCTCGAATGGCGCCAGCACGTCCTTGAAGGCCTTGAGCTCCGCGCCTCCCCAGGCCGTCCACACCGTGACGTCGGTGCTCGACGCCCCGCCGCCGCCGGAGTTGCCACCGCCTCCGCCGCACGCCGCGACAAGGAAGAGCGCGCTGACACAGAGCGCGATCCCCCGCGAACTACGCCTTGCTAAGACCTCGGCCATTGCGTGCTCTCCTCCCTATCCCGACCCCGGCCTGGGCCGGAAATGCCCGCCTTCCTGTTGCCTTCTTCCCGGACCGACCGGGGCGAGAGTGCGCCGGCAAACAGAGTTACTCAGACAGGGGACACGAGTGGCTAAGACGAACGTTCGCCTAAGCGATTCGTATGGTAGGCACGGCCCGGCGGGTTGTCAATCTTCACGTTCGGGCAGCCTTGACGTCGGGGCTCTAACATCCGCCAGATGATGGACACGCCCCGGTTCCCCGACGCCTTCCTCTTCGGCGCCGCGATCTCCGCCTACCAGACCGAGGGAGGCAACACGAACACCGACTGGTGGTGGTGGGAGCACCTTTCGTCCACGCCTTGCCGCGAGCCGTCGGGCGACGCGTGCGACTTCTATCACCGCTACCGGGAAGACGTCGCGATGCTGGCGAGCTTCGGCCTCAACTCGTTCCGTTTCGGTATCGAGTGGGCGCGGATCGAGCCGGCCGAGGGCGAGTTCTCGAGGGCCGAGCTGGCCCACTACCGCAGGGTCCTCGACGCCTGCCACGAGCGCGGCGTCGCGCCCATGGTCACGTTTCACCACTTCACCCTCCCGAGATGGCTCCACGAGCAGGGCGGCTTCGCCTCGGAGCGCTTCCCCGGGCTGTTCGAGCGCTACTGCGACCGGGCGGCGGCCGCGCTCGGCGACCGCATCGCCTTCGCCTGCACCATCAACGAGCCGCAGGGCCTCGGCTCGAGCGGGTGGCTCCTGGGCATCAACCCCCCGGGACACACCGACGACCGGGACGGCGCGCAGCGGGCGATCGACAACCTGCTCGAGGCGCACAGGCTGGGCGCGGCCGCCATCCGCGCGCGTGCAGGCGTCCCGACGGGGGTGACCCTCGCCCTGCCCGACCTCCAGTACGAGGACGGGGCTCAGCCCGGCACGAGCTCGCTCGAGATCGAGTCGCGCGTCAACGACTGGTTCCTCGAGCTGGCGCGCCAGGACGACTTCATCGGCGTGCAGACGTACACGCGGTTCCGCTTCGGCCCGGACGGCTCTCGCAGCCCCGGCAACGACTGGAGCGACACGACGCGCGAGCTGACCGAGACCGACGCGACGACGCAGATGGGCTACGAGTACTACCCGCAAGCGCTTGGAGGTGCGATCAGGCGAGCCCACCGGGCCTGTCCGGGAGTGCCGATTCTCGTGACCGAAAGCGGCATCGCCACCTCGAACGACCACAAGCGGATCGCCTACATCGACACCGCCCTGCGCTCGGTGCTGGACTGCCTGCAGGACGGGATCGACGTCCGGAGCTACATGTACTGGTCGCTGCTCGACAACTTCGAGTGGGGGCTCGGCTACGCGCCGACGTTCGGCCTCGTGGCGGTCGACCGGGAGACCTTCACCCGCCACCCCCGGCCCAGCGCTTCGTGGCTGGGCGCTGTCGCCAAAGCCCGCAGTTTGAGCGATGATCGCGTCCTAACTTGATTCGCCCGCCGGTCGAAAGCAACTCGGGTCTCGCCGCGGTGCTGCGTGGGGTGGTCGCGGATTTCCAGCACGCCTCGGGCGCCGACATCGTTTCGATCGTCCTCTATGAAGAGTCGACACACGCCTACTACGCTCCGTTCGCCACGGGCCAGCCGCAGGAGGGCCTGCTCGACTCGCTCACCGACATGCACGAGCAGCTCGGCCGCTACCTTGCCGACGAGCGCCAGGGCAAGGTGCCGGACGAGCTCGGCGTGCACCAGTACGGCTCGACGGTCTGGCTGACGGCCACGCGGCAGCGCCTGGTGGCCCGCAACGCCCCGGCCGAGATCGACTCCACGTTCATCCGGCGCTACCAGGTGCAGTCGACCATCGGGCTTCCGATTCTCTCTGGCGACAGGCTCCTCGGCCTCGTCTACCTGAACTACCGCAACAGGGAGAAGGCTCCGGACGACAGCCGTCTTCACGAGCTCGACCGCCGGGCCGCGACCGCCGCGGGCCTCATCCAGAATGCGCTCGAGGGCGCCGAGCGGTCGGCGCTCGACGGGCTCTCCAGGCTCACCTCGCTCCTGACGACGCCGATCGGCGACGCGCGGACCGACGCGAAGGAGCTGAGACGCCTGCTTTCGATCGCCCTCGCCGACCTGCTGATGGCGAGCAACCTCGACGGCGGAGGCGGACCTGCACCCGGTGGCGACGTACGCGCTGGGCCAGCCCGACGATCCGCATGGTTACCTGATCCTCCTCAGCCGCGACCGGCTCGCGACGGTGAGGCGGGCGCCGTCCACCGATGAGATGCTGCGGGCGGGCGCGCAGCTGATCGGCGGGGCGCTCGCGTCGCAGCGCTTGATCGCCGAGCTCGAGAACAGCAACCGGCTGCTCAGCGCGCTCGGCGACATGACCACAGCGATGCTGAAGCCGGGCGCGACGCGACATGAGGTCATCGACGCCGTCGTCGGACACCTCACCGACTCCGCCGTTCCGGAGTTTGACTTCAACTTCGCGACCGTCTATCTGCTCGACGAGAGCGAGGATCAGTCGACGATCGTGCGGATGGCGGCCGGGGCTGCCTCCGTCGACACGATCGACGCCGCGGAAACTCATACCAGCCCCTCCGTCGGCTTCGCCGACACCTCCGCACGAGTGGGGAGGAAACGGGTTCCCAGGTGGGCGCTCGAAGAGGACCGCGTGCTGGCGCCCGACGACGTGCTCGTCTACGTGGCGGGCAGCTGGCAGCCGGTGGTCGTTGGCCCGATGCCGTCGACCGACCACGCCGACGTCATCTCCGGCGGCCTGCCTGTCGCCGCGACCTGGATCGAGGTGCCTGTGGTCTACAGCAACGGGATGGTCCTCGGCCAGGTCCTCGCCTGTGTCATCGGGGACAAAGACCTGCACCCGGACGACAGCGCGCCTTTCACCCTGGCCGGCGAAGTCTTCGAGCGCGGAAACCACAAGGACCTGATCCGGGTCTTCCTCCCCTTTGGCAGCGACCCCTCGCGCCGCGCCACGGGCGTGCTCGAGGTCGGCTACCACCGCACCGACCAGCGGCGCCCTGACTGGGGCCAGGTCGAGGCCCTGCGCGCCGCGGCGGGTCAGCTCGCCGTGGCGGTCGAGATGGCGCGCCTTTTCGAGGAGGCCAAGCGCCACGCCGGCCAGCTCGAGCTCTTGGCCGACGTGAGCAAGGCCATCGCGAGCTCGATCGACCTCGATCAGACGCTCACCCTCGTGGCCCAGAACCTCGCCCGGCTGGTCGACGCGTCGCTGTGCCAGATCGCCCTGTACGAAGAGGATGGCGAGGGCTGGTACGGCGCGGCGTCCTCCGACCTCCAGGACCTCTGGCGACGCCAGCATGGCGAGCGCGCCGAGGCGGCATTCCTTTTCGATGTGCTCGACGGCGGCAAGCCCGTGGTGATCGACGACGCGTCTTCCAACGGCGAAGTCGACCCGGCCTACGTCAAGACCTTCGGCGTGCGGTCGCTGATGGCGCTGCCGTTGATCGCGGACGAGCAGGCGATCGGCGCCGCGGTGCTGGTCGAGCGCGGCCGCATCCGCAGGTTCACGCCTGAGGAGGTCGACCGCGCGCAGGCGCTGGCCGTGCAGGCGGCGGTCGCGATCAAGAACGCCCGGCTGCACGCGCTCGCCGAAGAGGAGAAGCACCTGCAGAAAGACTTCGTCCTGATCGGCTTCGGCCAGTGGGGGCAGAAGGCCTACCAGCACCTGCTCACGCTGAAGCAGTTCTTCAACTTCCGCACGCACGTGGT
>WNFI01687682.1_pt1 | contig 56412 bp, 47 predicted proteins | sample 5400471 | NCBI WGS metagenome assembly WNFI01 (sample SAMN13153348, study PRJNA577476) | soil metagenome | isolation source: 100 cm saprolite on Douglas fir-dominated hillslope | place: USA:California | collected 2013-09-17
TTGCAGATTTTCCATGAAAAATGGAAGGGAGAATAGAACCAATGGCAACGAAGAAAAAGGCGAAAAAGAAAAAGAAGCACTAAGAAAGCAGTATGAAGTCAGAAGGGGGACGCAGATTGCGTCCCCTAAGTTTTTGGGGGGATCTTTTCTTGGCAAGGTCAAGTTCTTGGCTACTGCTCTCCACTCAGACCGCGCACGAGCCTCGCACTCGCTGCCCGATTCGGAATCCGCTTCTCCTTCGCGGGACACAGACTGCGGTATGAACAGAATGCACAGTGGAAATCGACCTTCGGTTTGAAGTTTCCATCGGCAATTCCCTGGGCGGCAGCCTCCACTCGATCGCAAGCCTCTCGCAACTGCGACTCGCTGCGGCTGGTAGAGACGGCAACGTTGTCTTCCAGGTTATAGAAGACCAGAGAGCCAACGTCGTATCCCCATTTCTCCCGCGCCGCGATGGCGTAGAGCGACAACTGCAGGCTGTTGTCGGCATCGTCCTGATCGCGAGCCCTGCCCGTCTTGTAGTCCACAATTGCCACGGTCCCATCGGCACGGCGATCGATTCGATCGATTCTCCCGACGACGGTCGTATTCCCGACCCGGATCTCGAAACCTTCTTCGGTGTGCAGAACTTGCAATGCTGGAGCCGATCGCGCCGCCACCAGGAAATCCTGTAGCTGCGCGATTCCCTGCTTCTCATACAACTCATGCTGGTACTGCTCCTGGATTCCCAGCGATGCGAGATCTTTCCGAAACAGATCGATCAACTCTTCGTCGGTCTTGGGGCGCCCGAGTCGTAGCGCATCATGATAAGTGCGAAGGACACGGTGCATCGCCGCGCCATACTGGATCGCGGCTGGGAGTTCGCGTGCCATCCTCCAGTCCCGCTCCAGCTTGAATTGCAGCGGACACCGTTCATAGGTATCCACGGCCGATGCGCTGAGCCTGGCGTGCAAGCCTTCGACGGGAGGGAGGTCCAGCCATTCAGCCGTTCGTGACGTGGCGGGATATGCCAGAGATGCTGCGGCGAAGATTTCAATCGTGGTCTGCGAACCACGGGCCGGACGTGAACCGAGCCAAGCACGCAGACTGGTGTTCTGAAGGAGTTCGCGCATCAACCCGGCGGGAGTTTTTTCCTTGCCGGTGCCATGCTTGGCATAAACGTGAAGGGAATCGCGCGCGCGAGTCATGGCCACGTAGAACAAGCGCCGTTCTTCCTGGTCGTGAAGTGTCCGATCGTCGTCCTCTGCGGCCGAGTCGGGATCGCGCAGCTCGTTGGGAAATTCCACCAGCGTCTCGCGGTAGGAACAGGGAAATGAACCCCGGTTCGCGCGCAGAATGAAAACGTGCGGAAATTCCAGTCCTTTAGCCAGATGCACGGTCATCAAGCGGACTGCATTTTCGTCTTCGTCCGACACCATGGGGATCACGCCCCCGGCCTCTCGAAAATCTTTCAGGTACTCGATGAACTCAGTGAGTTCGCCGGTCTTGGTCAACGGCTTCTTTTCCCACTCGTCAATAAACTTCAGGGCAGCCTGGAGAAGGGATGAACTCGTATCAAGTGCGAAATGATTCGCGATGATGGTCAGGGCTCTTCGTCCCTTCGCTTGCGTACGCCCAATCTCTTCCCGCGCTGCCTTCAGAGTCTCAATCACCGCGGGACCACCGGCAACCCCGTCCAGTACCGAGGCCAGCGACACTACCCGGCCGTCTTTCGATTCTTTAGCAATGGTCCGCATTGCCGCCCGAAGCTGCTGGGGATCGACATTAAACTGCGTAAGAGCCGCGACACGAAAGAGGTTGATGTCGTCTCCCGTGGACGCAACCGCTCCCAGGCAGGCAAAGAGATCTCGCACCTGGGGCGTGTCTGAAACGTCCATGCTTTCGACGGCAAAGGGAATGTTCGCTTCGGCCAACTCACGGAGAACGTCATCGCGATGTCCATGCGAGCGATACAACACTCCGAAATCACTCCACTTGCAGCGCAATCTTGCCCGCAACTCACGGATCACGCTGACCACGTCAGGGCCCTCGGCGTCTTTCCCCGCAAACGACACCACGGCCACGGGAGGACTGGGCAACGTCTTTCCTTCTGTGGCGGCTTTCTCTTCTCGCGCAGACTGCAGCGGCGTGCGGCGGTAACCGATCGCGCCATTCGTATTTGTGGCAAATACGGGCGGGTTCTTGTCGATCAGAGCGAAGGCGGAACGCAGGATTGGAGTTGTGGAACGCCAGTTCTTGCCCAACACAACCAATTTGGTAGCAGGAAACTGGCGGTGAAACAGCTCAAATGCGGCACTGGAAGCTCCTCGAAAGTGGTAAATCGCCTGGTCGGGATCGCCGACGGCGAAGATATTTCCTTCCCGGCCAGCGAGTGCGGCGAGGATCTTGACCTGGGCAAAATTCGCGTCCTGAAACTCATCCACCAGGATGAAGCGTGCCCTCTCGCGCTCGACAGCGAGTAAATTCTTGTTGCTCTCCAGGAGAGCGTGGGCGCGGGTGATCATGTGGCTGAAGGTGCCGAGATTTTCTTCCAGGAGCCAGCGCTCCGTGCTGGCAAAAACACGGGAAATCTCCTGACATCGACTGAGGACCTCAGCATCGCTCAATTGATTTTTCGATTTGGCGACTCGAGGTATGGTCAGTTCGCCTCGCTCCAACTGCCGCACGTAATCTGCGTAGCTTTCAGGAGTGACCAACTCGTCGTGGCAGCGGCTGAGAAACTCGAGAAGATCTTTCAAAAACTGGCCAACATTGGCCGCACGGACAAAATAATCGAGCCAAAGTTCACGGATGCGCCGGCGCAAGTAAATCCAGAGGTCGGTGTCATCGAGAACGCCAAACTTCTGGTCCGCCCGTGCCAGCAGATCATTGCAGAAATCGTGAAAGGTCGCCGCGTGGATGTCTTTACCACCCAGCAGTCCACGGACGCGATCACGCATTTCTGCCGCGGCATTTTTCGTGTAGGTGAGGGCGAGAATTTCCTCTGGGCGCGCGTGGCCGCCCTCAACCAACCGCGCAATGCGGTTCGTCAGAACCGAGGTCTTCCCGGTGCCAGCTCCCGCCACCACCAGCATCGGGCCGTGCACGTGCTCGATGGCCTGGCGCTGAGGATCATCGGGGATGAACACCTCAGGACGTGAGAAAGACCGGGAGTGAGACTTCAAGACAGCCATTGGGGGTCAGAATACCATCAGCCGAGCCGAGCAACCTCAAGCTAGCTCAGTTGTGAAACAACAATTGCCGTCGCGGCGATGGCGGCAGTCTCGGCGCGTAGAATCGTGCTGCCCAGCGATGCGGAGACCCATCCAGCTCCGTGGAATAGTTCGAGTTCATCTTCAGCCCACCCGCCCTCGGGACCGATCGCGAGAGTAATCTGGTTTTGGGGCGCATGAGATTCGAGAACATAAGATTCGAGAACATCGCGCAGAAGCTGCTGTTCCGACTCAGTCAGCACAATCCGCAAAGCGCCCGGAAGAGCCGTAGCGTCCGAAAGCTTGAGCGGAGCCACAATCTCCGGCGGCAGCGCACGGCGGGACTGTTCCGACGCCTGCAATGCCAGGCGCTGCCACCTCTCTACCCTTTTTGCGGAAGCGGCGGCAAGGTGCGCATCGGTGCGCCGAGCGATTACGGGCACAATTCGTGAAACACCCAGCTCCGTGCATTTCTCGATGGCCCATTCCATGCGGTCGAATTTGAAGACGGCGAGAACCAACGTGATCTTCGCGGTGACTGCAGCAGGTAATTCTTCGCCCAGGTCAAATTCGACCCGCTGGTCGGCTATGGCCGCGATGCGTCCTCGCCGCACTGCAGGTCCGGTTGCGATATCGAATTCCTGCCCGACGCGGGCGCGAAGGATGCGGATGAGGTGATCGGCGTGCTCGCCTGTGAGAGCGGCACGATTCACGGAAACTTCGTCGGCGATCCATCGACGGCGGGTCATGAAATGAGATGCAGCGGGGGAAAAGAAACCGTGTTCGCCGGGCTAGTCCCGGGATTATCCGAAGATATCTTTCATCTTGCCCAGCAGCGAACGCAGCAATGGCTGGTTGTCCACCTTCGTCGTGCTCTCGAGTTCCTGCAGCAATTCGCGCTGACGTTTGTTCAGCTTGGTTGGAATCTGCACTCGAACCTGCACGTACAGATCGCCCTTGCCGTGTCCATTTAACACGGGAACGCCTTTGTTGCGGATGCGAAACGTCGTCCCCGGCTGCGTTCCATCCGGAACCTTGAGCGTGTGCTGCCCTTCCATCGTCGGCACCTCGATCTCCGCACCCACCGCCGCTTGGGTGATTGAAATCGGCACGACGCAGCGCAAATCATTTCCTTCGCGCTCAAAGAATGGATGCTCCTTGACGTGCAGCACGACGTAGAGATCGCCCGCTGGACCGCCAAACTGCCCCACTTCGCCCCCGCCCGCAAACCGGATGCGGGTGCCGTCCTCTACTCCAGCGGGAACCTTTGCGTCGACAGTTCGCTGCCGCAACACCCGGCCTTCTCCCTTACACTTTGGGCAAGGATCGGTGACCACGCTGCCCGTTCCCTGGCACGTTGGGCAAGTCCGTGCAATGCTGAAGAATCCTTGCTGATAGCGCACTTGTCCACGGCCCGAACACGAGCGGCAGGTGGTCGGACCTTTTCCTGGGGCGGCGCCGGAGCCGCGGCACTCTTCGCAAGCCTCGTGGCGGCGAACCGTTACAGTGGACTCGGTGCCGAAAAATGCTTCTTCGAACTCCAGAGTCAGATCTTCGCGCAGGTCGGCTCCGCGTTGAACCCGGCTGCGGCGCCGCCCGCCGCCACCACCAAACATCTCGCCGAATCCAAAGAATTCGCCAAAGATGTCGCTGAAATCCTGAAACACGGTCGGGTCGAAGCCTGCACCGGGCCCGCTAGCGCCGCCCAATCCGGCATGGCCGTAGCGGTCATACGCCGCCCGTTTATCAGAGTCGGCGAGGATTGCATAAGCCTCGCTCACTTCCTTGAACTTCTCCTCAGCATCGGGATTGTTGGGATTCCGATCGGGATGGAGTTGTAAAGCAAGCTTCCGGTAAGCGCTCTTCAGTTCTTGTTCGGTCACTGTGCGGGTCACGCCCAGGACCTCGTAGTAATCGCGTTTTGCGTTCGTGGTCAGAAAATAGGCCTCTCAACTCAAGAAAATATTAATTGGTATTGGCTCTCAAACTGGTTGCATGGGTCATTCGCTTTGGCGGCCGGAATTCCTTCCGGGACTAAAACCCGGAAATACCATCGCGAACTCACAGCACGACTGAATCAGTTCCATTACCCTGGGTTCTTTGCGACCTTGACCATGGCGGGCCGCAGAAGCCGGTCCTTGAACTTATAACCGCGCTGCAATTCTTCCAAAATCTCGTGGTCAGGCACGTCGGTGGTCTCGACCAGCTCGATGGCTTCATGGTAATGCGGATCGAAAGGCTCGCCCTTCGCGGGGATGGGGCGCACTCCAAGCTTCGCCAGGGCGTCCTGCAGCTGCTTGTAGATTAATTCCACGCCACCGCGGAAATCCCCGCCCTCGGATCTCCCGCTTTCCAGAGCCCGCTCGAAGCTATCGAGCGCCGGCAACAGGGCCTTGATGGCATCCGCCGCGGCGTAGTCGCGAAAATCCTGCTGCTCCTTGCTGGCGCGGCGACGCGCATTCTCAAACTCCGCCTGGGCCCGGGCCAGCCGATCAACCAGCGAGTCGCGCTCCGCCTTCACCTTCTGCAGTTCGGATTCAACGCCCGAAGCTGCCCCGGCTGGCGACGGATTTCCCCGCTCCGCCGTCACTCCAGACGAGCTTTCGTCCCCCTCCCCCGCGGGGAGTTCATGTTCCAGATCAAGCTCCGCCGCTTTCGCTTCTGATTTTCCGTTTGCTTTTGCCACTTATGAATTACTCCGATTCGTTCAAGATCTTGTCAAACAATCGCGCAATGTAGGAGACCGCAGTCATAGTGTGCTGATAGTCCATGCGCGTTGGACCAATGACGGCGAGAGACCCCATCATATCTTTCCCCACTCGCGCAGGCGCCCCGATCAGCACAAAGTTCTGCATGGAAGGCATCGCCTGATCGAGCCCGATGACCACGCGGACTGCTTCTTGTTTCACGTCAAGGTAAGCACCAAGAAGCTGGACTACTTTTTCTTTTTCTTCCAGCGTCTTGATCATCTCCTGCAGTCGCTCGCGGTCATGATCGCCGGTCACCAGGTTCGCCGCACCTTCGACGAAGACCACTTCCGCTCCCTGTTCGGCGGCTAGTGCACCCTGCTTATAAAGCTGTTCGATCGAATGCATGAGCCTGTCATACTCGCTGCGCTCCTGCTCAATCCTGCGGGCAATCTCGGTGCGCATCGCCTCCATCGTCCAACCGCGGAAATTTTCATTGATATACCGCGCTGCCAGGTCCAGATCGTCCTGCTGCAGATCCAGCCGCAACACACGATCCCGCACCAGACCCGACTTCGTAACCAATACGGCCAACACTTTTTGATCGCCCAGGCGCGAAAAATACACATGTTCGAGAGCATTTTTGGGAGCGCTGGACGCGACCGTCACGCCTACATTCCGCGAAATCAGCGAGAGCACGTGCGACGTGCGCTCCATGAACTCCTGCACATCGCTGATCCCGGCCAGCGACTCCGAGATCATGTTCTGTTCCTGCGGCGCCAGACTCGCGTTCCCCGTGATCTGCTCGACGTAGTAACGATATCCCTCGGTGGTGGGGACACGGCCCGCGGAAGTATGCGGCTGCTCCAGGTATCCCGCATCCGACAGCTCGGCCATCACATTGCGAATACTGGCTGGGGACAGACCTTCGCGATTTGAACGCGCCAGCGTGCGCGAACCCACCGGCTCGCCCGTGGAAATAAAAGTTTCCACAATCGCGGTCAGGATTTCGCGTTCCCGTTCTCCGATATTAGGTTCAGCGGGCATTGAGAGTACCTTAAGTCAACTTGATCCAGCGGCGGTCGCAGGGGAGGGACTGCTTCCAGCTGTTCTATCTAAGTATATTAGATGCAAAAACTTAGCTTTTAGATCCGATTCAGGTCCCCGTTTGGATTCTAGGAACGGGGTCGGGGGCTGTCAAGCGTTAGCATTTTAGAGCCTGAGGCGCGCATTCGTCTGTCTTCATTTTTTGTCTTTCTTTATAAGGCCCGCGTATCCTTAGCAGTCTTTCTCCGGAAAGCAGACATTCCAGAATGAAATCTAAACCTCACGTAGCCGTGATTGGGGCCGGCGCCTTTGGTGGCTGGACCGCCCTTCATCTGCTGGAAACCGGAGCCCACGTCACCTTACTTGACGCATGGGGTCCAGGCAACTCGCGCGCTTCGTCCGGTGGGGAAACCCGGGTGATGCGCGGTACTTACGGGCCGAACCAACCTTACACCGCGCTGGCCGCGCGTGCCCTGAAGCTTTGGCAAAAGTACGAACGCCGGTGGAAGCTCCAGCTCCTGCACCGCACTGGCGTGCTGTGGATGGCGACTGGCCGCGATGACGAGTTCGAAAGCGGCTCGGTCGAGATGCTGCGTGAGGTAAACATCAAGTTCCAGGAGCTCCCAGCGGCGGCGATGAAGAAGCGTTGGCCACAGATTAACTTCGATGGCATCCGCTGGGGTATTTACGAGCCGGAATGCGGATACCTCGAAGCCCGCGCCAGTTGTCAAGCGGTAGTGGATGCTTTCGTCGCACAAGGCGGTGCGTATCGGCAAGTTGGGGTGTTAGCCGACAAGCTGGAGAGCCCACCTCTTCGCGGCTTGGCTCTTTCCGACCATTCGCGGCTTACCGCCGACTGCTACGTTTTCGCCTGTGGTCCTTGGCTTGGCAAACTGTTTCCGAAAACCATTAGCGGTCTGGTGCGTCCCACCAAACAGGATGTGTTTTTCTTCGGAACCCCACCCGGCGACAATCGTTTCAGCGATGGACATCTGCCAGTCTGGGCCGATCACCATGGCCGCTTCATCTACGGCATTCCGGGGAATGGACGTCGGGGCTTCAAGGTTTCAGATGACACTCGCGGTCCGACGTTCGATCCTACTTCTGGGGAAAGAGTAGTCAGCCCAAGGACACTGCGCGCAGTACGCGAGTATCTCGCCTTTCGCTTCCCCGCCCTGAAAGATGCTCCTCTTATCGAGACCCGTGTGTGCCAATACGAGCAGACTCCCGACAGCCACTTCATCGTGGATCATCATCCTCGGATGGACAACGTGTGGTTGTTAGGCGGAGGTTCCGGGCATGGATTCAAGCATGGACCGGCGCTCGGAGAGTTGGTGGCGAAGTTAATTTTGAAAGATGGCGAAGCAGATGCGGTCTGGCGGTTGTCGCGATTCTCGGGCGCCAAAAGAGCTTAGCCATAGAGAGCACAGAGTAACACTGAGGAAATACCCTGTGAACCTCTGTGCCCTCTGTGGTTAAACTCTTCCCTACTGAATCGAAATCACGCTGGCGGGCGCGCTGGCTTTGACCTCATCGACCCGCGCGATCACTCTGCGAGTGAACGCGAACAACGATTTGGCATGCGGGGAGTTCTCGCCTTCCAGCACGACCGGCTTGCCACCGTCTCCAGACTTGCGTACTTCAGGATCGAGTTCAATATTCCCCAGGAACGGTACGGCAAACTTCTCCGCCATCTTCTCCGCCCCGCCCCGCGAAAATATGTCCACTTCGTTGTGGCAGTGCGGGCAGACAAAATAGCTCATGTTCTCGACTACGCCCACGACATCCACCTTCATCTGGCGGAACATTTCGATCGCCTTGCGCGCGTCCTGCAAGGAAACGTCGGATGGAGTCGACACCACGACCGCGCCCGTCAGAGGAACCGTCTGCACCAGCGAAAGCGCGATATCGCCAGTCCCCGGCGGCAGATCCACGATGAGATAGTCGAGTTGTCCCCACTCCACCAGGCCGAGAAACTGCTTCATGATCTGATGGAGCATCGGACCGCGCCAAATGATCGGCTTGTCTCCCGGATTGAGAAATCCCACCGAAATTACCTTGACGCCAAACGCTTCGAGCGGCTCGATGCGATTCTCGCCCACCATCTTCGGCTGGGCATTCACACCAAGCATCAGAGGAACATTAGGACCATAAACGTCTGCGTCAAGCAATCCGACTCTGTGGCCGAGTTTCGCCAGCGCGACGGCGAGATTTACAGAGAGCGTGGTTTTCCCGACGCCGCCTTTACCAGAACCTACTGCAACAATTGCATCTACTCCGGGCAACGGCTGCGGTCCTTGCGGCGGCTGCTGGCCGGGACGAGGAGGCATATGTGCATTCAAAGGATCACACTCCAAGGATGACTGCGAAGACGGACAGAACCCTGTCTCGATTATACAAGGGCATGGGAGCGCACCCCGAAGAGCTTACATTGCGATCAGCGTGCGCGGCGACGGCGCTCTAGTTCGGCCCGCCGGATTTCGCGTCGACGTCCGGCATCGTCATAGCGCCGCCGCTGGTCTTCGGTCTCAGGAATGACCGGCGCGACTCTCAAATGATGCCCTGCGCCATCAATCGCCACAAACGTCAGGTAAGCGGATCCGACATGCTGTGCCGTGTCCGCAATGTAGTTCTCCACGAAAACCTTTACGCCGACTTCCATCGAGGTCTGAAACACACGGTTCACGGACGAACGTAGAATCACCAGATCGCCCACTCTTACCGGCACCAGAAAATCAATGTGGTCCACCGACGCGGTGACAACGTAGTTGCGGGAATGACGGTGCGCTGCCATCGCGCCCGCCAGATCGATCCAGTGCATCAAGCGCCCCCCGAGCAGAGCCGCCAGCGGGTTTGCGTCATTGGGCAGAACAATCTCCGCCATCTCCGACTGCGAATCCCGCACCGGGCGGGGGGCAAGCATCTCGTGGCTCATGATCCTCTTTCTTCGTTCTTCTTTCTTCGTTCCGCAACCGCTGCAACTCCTGCGCCTGGGCCCGTTACTTTGCGATGCCGTCCACTGCCTGCAACTTCCTCTTTGCCAAGTGGTATTCCAGGAAGCACTCCGCCATCTTCTGCACACGCTCGTCGGCGTGACGGTGGACCCATCTGGCCCCGCCGGCGTCGAACTCCAGCTTGCCATCTTCCACGGGTTGATGATCGCGCTCGCAGACATAACGAAGCTGGATGATGCGATTCGGTAAGCGGCGCGCGACGTCGGGATCATTGCTCTTGCCGTCGTTGGGGCTCTCGTTGCTTTGACACCCTTTGCCGCCCTTGGTCTGGGGGCCACTGGTCACCGCAAACCGCACTGCATCCCACGCTCGATCCGGCGGCAGCCGTCCGCAACGCGCGGCATAGCCCAGATTACAGAATTCTTCCAGCGCGCTTTGCGCTGGGATCTCGCCTTCATGGCCTGGTGCCGTGCAGCGGCCTCTCCACCCGCCACCAAGCGGCAGCCGCGCCGGATGGGGCCAAGCACCGTTTTCAAGTTTCTCGACCGGCATGAAAAATGGGCAGGCCATCTCTTTGTCTCCAGCAGCGACGGGAAATTTTCCAGAAGGCGCTATTGTACTTACCGCGACGAGTGCACGCCATTCCTGCATCGAGGAAAACTGCAATTGAAGATTCGGGGAGAGCGATGGGCCACGCTTGTAGTACCCTCTCCTAAGAAGATTTGCCACCGACCGTCTCAGAAGGGAACGCTTAGCTTGGAACTTCACACCGATTTATGGACCGCATCGCCACACTCAACGAAATACTGACCGAAAATCCCAGCGACGCCTTCGCTCGCTACGGGCTCGCCATGGAGTACTCGAAGCAAGGCGATCTCGATCGCGCCCTGGCGGAATTCTCGATCTTGCTGGAGAAGAATCCTGACTATACTGCCGGCTACTTCATGGCCGCGCAAACACTGGCGCGGGCCCAGAGAGTCGAAGATGCCAGGAAGATGCTCACTGATGGCATCGCCTCCGCCCGGCGAACCGGCAACCTGCACGCGCAATCGGAAATGGAAGCGATGCTGACGGAGTTGGGATAGATTTCTGGCAGATGGAAAAGCCGGTTATTCCGCCATCTTCGCCATCGCCCACTCCACCACGCTAGGAAATAACTGGTAGAGCTTCACGGGCACATGCATCGTCCAAGGCACAATCACTTCCCGCTTCTGTTTCAGGTATCCCTGCAGGGTAGCTCGCGCCACCCTTTCCGCGGAAATCCCACGCACTGACCCGGGCCGCACCCTTTTCACTTCCCTTCCTCGCACCTTGTTGTCGCCAAATCCTGTCCGCACATACCCCGGACAAACCGTGAACACATGAATCCTGTCGTTCTTCAGTTCCAGTCTCGCTGCTTTCCCAATCGCGTTTAGCGCAAACTTAGTGGCGCTGTAGGCCGCATGATACGGCAGTGGGATATGCCCCGCGACGCTTGAGATATTGATGATTGTCCCACCGCCCTGCTGCCGCATCACTGGAACTACGGCCTGCATCGCCGCCACCGCTCCAAAGAAATTCGTTTCAAACATGTCCCGGCACGCCGGCATCTCCATTTGTGAGACCGAATCCAGTAGCCCCCGCCCCGCATTGTTCACCCACACGTCAACCCGCTGGAAGTGATGCAGCGTGAGCCCCAGCGCACGATCGATTTCCTCGCGATGGCGAACATCGCAGGAAAGTGCCAACGTCCGGTCGAGGTGTCCCACACGCATGCGCGCCGCTTCCACCCTCGCTGCGTCGCGGGATAACAGCACTATGTTGGCCCCCTGCTCGGCAAAAATCTGCGCAATTGCCTCGCCGATCCCCATCGAAGCACCTGTGACCACCACAACTTTCTCCGCGAGTTCCATCTCGGGGTTCTATTCTGGTGCAGAAGCGAAGTCAAGAGATGGCGCCGGGGATGGCGTACAATCAAAGCCGCTGCTCGGCCTGGATCATCAACACTGGAGACCCGTGACCTCCCTGCTTTCTTTGTTCCCCCTCGATCTCGTATTGCTCCCGGGCTGTCCGTTGCCTCTGCACATCTTTGAACCGCGCTACAAGGAAATGATTGCCGAGTGCCGGGCCCAGGACTCTTCTTTCGGCATCGTGCGCATAGTAGAAAAGGGTTTCGCCGATATCGGATGCACCGCCGAGATCGTCTCCATCGTCAAGGAATATCCCGATGGCCGCCTCGATATCATTTCCGAAGGCCGCAAACGCTTCGAAGTGTTACGGGTCAACCAGGAGCGTTCTTTTCTCCGCGCCGAAACTATTTTGGTTGAAGACGAAGCAGGCGCCGCGGTCGCGGGCGAGTCCGCCCGCGCAGTTCAACTGCACGCGGAAATCTTGGAACTGGCTGGTGCCGTGCAGGATTTGTCCGGCGCCGATCGGGCCACGATTTCCTTCTATCTTGCGGGCTCCTTGCCCCTTGACCTGGACTTCAAGCAGAAACTGCTTGAATTGCGCTCCGAGAGTCAGCGCATTTCCACGCTTACCGAGTATCTTGAGACCATTCTTCCCAATGTGCGTCGCGCCGCACATGCCCGCCAGAAGGCGGGAGGCAACGGCCACGCGCGCTGAATTCTGAAGTGCGAAGTTCCTGAGCCCGTCCACCACCGCCAATTGCCGGCGCGCGTATAATCAGAAAAAGTATTGGTCCTCGGGGGTTTTCATGAGTCTTCCGCGCACACTGGCTGAACTTCGCCGCAGTTCTTTTTCAGAAGAGCGTTTGCGGAGTCGGCGCGTCAAAGACGAAATGCGCGAAAACCTTTCATCGCGCCTGCGCACAAACGGCGATGCTCCCGTTTTTCCCGGCATCGTGGGTTACGAAGACACGGTTGTCCCCCAGATCATCAATGCGATTCTCTCGCGCCACAATTTCATTTTGCTCGGATTGCGCGGCCAGGCGAAAAGCCGCATTCTGCGCGCCCTCACGACGCTTCTCGATCCGCAGATGCCATATCTCGCTGGATGCGAAATCCACGACAATCCGTACGCCCCGATCTGTCGTCAGTGCCGCGACGAAGTAGCTCGCCTCGGTGATGACGCTCGCATCGCGTATCTCACACCTGACGAGCGTTACGTGGAAAAGCTAGCCACTCCCGACGTTACTATCGCCGACCTGATTGGTGACATCGATCCCATCAAAGCCGCCCGCGGCGGTCACGAACTAGGCAGCGAACTCACCGTGCATTACGGCCTCCTGCCCCGTGCCAATCGCGGCATCTTCGCCATCAACGAATTGCCCGACCTCGCGGGAAAAATTCAAGTCGGATTATTCAACATCATGCAGGAAGGCGACGTGCAGATTAAGGGCTATCCCATCCGCTTGCCGCTCGATGTCGCTCTCGTCTTCAGCGCGAATCCGGAAGACTATACCGCCCGCGGCAAAATCATCACGCCACTCAAAGACCGCGTCGGTTCTGAGATCCGCACCCACTATCCCGCGACCGTGGAGGAAGGCGTCGCCATCACCGCACAGGAGGCCTGGACGCGCCGCAACGGCCAGCACCTGCACCTGCCAAATTACGTGCAGGAAGTCATCGAGCGCATCGCCTTCGTTGCCCGGGAGGACAAGAAAATCGACAAGCGTAGCGGTGTAAGCCAACGCCTGCCCATCAGCGCAATGGAGAATGTCGTCTCCAACGCCGAGCGGCGCGCCATTCGCAACAGCGAAACGCTGGTAGTACCTCGCATCAGTGACATCTATGCCGCGTTGCCCGCGATCACGGGCAAGCTCGAACTCGAGTACGAAGGCGAGATGAAAGGCGCGGACTTTGTCGGCCGCGAGTTAATCCGGGCTGCGATCGCCAAGACTTACGACGAGTACTTCACCGGCGCCAATGTGCAGCAAATCGTGCAGTGGTTCGACCTGGGTGGAGAAATTCAGTTGTCGGATTCCGTTCCCGCCGTTGAAGCGCTGGAGAATCTGAAGGAGATTCAAGGCCTGATCGATAAGCTTGGACCGCTTGGTGTGTCGCAGAAGGAAAGTCCCGAGCAGCAGGTTTCTGCGGCGGAGTTCATCCTCGAGGGCTTGCACGCGCACAAGCGCATCGGCCGCAGCGAAGAGCGTGTCTTCAAGGCGGGAGAAAAGGCGCCAGCGCCCCGTGAACGCGAGAAGTCATTCGAGAAGGAAGAACCGCCCTACCGGCAGCGGCGGCAATTCAACTAGCGTGTAGAGACGTTGCTTGCAACGTCTGGGCAGCGCCAAAGAAAGACGTAGCAAGCTACGTCTCTACGACAATGAAGCGCATTCGCTACTCCAAATACGTGCCCGACCCCGCAGGCGAAATGAGCATGGAAGACCTGCTCAGCGCGCTCTCGGACTACCTGCTGCAGAGCGGCTTCCAGGACTCCATGTGGTACGAACTGCCCCAGGATGAGCAAACGCTCGACGAACTGAAGCGCGCCATCGAGCAAGCTCTGCTCAACGGGGAGATGTTCGACGAGAACCTGCGGGAACAGATCGGGCAGATGCAGATGGAAGGTCAGCTCGACGAACTCATTGAAAAGCTCATCGAGCGCATGCAGCAGGAAGATTACATTTCTATCGACCAGCCCGACCAGACGCGCCCGTCCAGCGTTGGCGGGCAAACCGGTGAAACCCAGCAGCAGGCCAAGTTTGAGATCACCGACAAGAGCCTCGACTTCCTCGGCTTCAAGTCCCTGCGCAATCTGCTGGGCTCGCTCGGCAAGTCGAGCTTCGGTCGCCACGATACGCGCGACCTGGCCACCGGCATAGAGGCCAGCGGGTCTTCGCGTACGTATGAATTCGGCGACACGCTCAATCTCGACATCACCGCCACGCTCTCGAGCGCGATTCAGCGCGAAGGGCTGACCATTCCGCTCAACATTGAATACTCCGACCTGCAAGTCCACCAGTGCGAATATCAATCGTCGTGCGCCACGGTGCTGATGCTCGACTGCTCACACTCCATGATTCTTTACGGCGAAGACCGCTTCACGCCGGCAAAGAAAGTTGCCATGGCGCTGTCACACCTGATCCGCACGCAGTATCCCGGTGATTCGCTTTCGCTGGTGCTGTTCCACGACTCCGCGGAGGAAGTTCCTCTATCGCAGCTCGCCCGCGTGAAAGTTGGTCCTTACTACACCAACACGCGCGAGGGCCTGCGTCTGGCGCAACGGATTTTGCAGCGTCAAAGAAAAGACATGAAGCAGATCGTGATGATCACCGACGGCAAGCCCTCCGCCCTTACCCTCGAAGACGGACGCATCTACAAAAACGCCTTCGGGCTCGACCCGTTGGTCGTAAGCCAGACACTGGAAGAAGTTTCGAAATGCAAGCGCGCCGGAGTGCTGATCAACACCTTCATGCTCGCGTCAGACTATGGGCTGGTTCAGTTCGTCCAGAAAGTCACGGAGATGTGCCGCGGCAAGGCCTACTTCACCACTCCGTATACGCTCGGCCAGTACCTGCTGATGGACTACATGTCGCGCAAGACGAAAACTATTCATTGAAATTTCATCACGTCGACTGCACCTTCTCACGCCTTCACAATCTCGCCCACCGCCCGATATGCCTGATCAATTGCGGAATCCGTGTAGGCGTAGGCCCCCGCGTCTGCGTTGGCGATGGCAATTCGCCCATGCGGCTTGCGCGCGACTTCGCACGGAGTCTCTCCACCCTCTAACCAGAACGGATCCCACAGCGAGTTGTACTCGTAGGCGTAGCCATGCGGCCAGCGGTTGACGGTGATGGCCGCGATGTCGCGTGCCGGATCGAAGCTACTTCCACCCAGCGTCCGCACCAACTGTTCTCGGATTTTTCGCTCCATGGTTTCGAACGTGGTGTTGTATAGCTCCATGCGCCCTAAACTGTGCTGCTCCCGCGCTGGTCTGCCGGGCCGGCACGGCGTCTTCATCATGTGCAGGACCACAGGCTCTTCGGGCTTGCGCCCGCACTCATATCCACCCATACTCACCGGCAAATCGAGATTCATGTAAGTGTGATAGGAGCCCGGTGCGTAAATCGAATTCGCGCCCGCTTTCTGGAACGACGTCCAGTTACGCAGCGCAACGTTCGTATACAGCAGCGGCACTTTCTGCGCTGAGCTGAGAGCTTGCTTCTGCTTGTCGGGCAACTCCTCGCAGATATAAGGAATCACCACGTGCCAGCACGCCAGGATCGAGTTCTTGGCCTTCGCCGTGTACATCTTTCCGCCGCGGACATAAGCTACTTCGACTTCTTTTGCGCTGGCCTCGTCACCCACATGCTTGACGCGAACAGCCGTGCTGTTCAGCCGGATGCGCACCGGCGAACTTGATTGGTCGAGCTTGGCGTAGTTTGCCTTGGCCAGAACAATGTCGGTGGAGGAATTTCCCGAAATCGCTTCGGGAGCGAGCTTGCGCACCAGCAAGCGAGCAATCGAAGCATTCCCGTCGGGAAAATGGAAAAAGTATTTCTCAGCCTCCTGATTGGGAATGGCGTCGCGATTCATTCCCTTCCCCGGCGTCGGATCTAGTTGCAGTCCGTCGAATCCGGGCAGACCGAGTCCCCATGCATCCTGGGCCGAAACCGCATCGATGCCCACGCCGAACAGCGGATGCGGCAAGGCTTGGTACATCTTGACAATGTCATCGTGAACACCAGCGACGTCTTTGAGGTAGCTGGCATAGCTCATGCGCGCCAGCTTTGCCTTCTTCTCGTCCGAACTCACGCCGGGGAAATAATCTTTCTCCTCCTGATAGAGACGCTGCAAGTCGCGTTTTGCCTGGTCGGTGATCGGAGCCTCAGCAAGAAACTGCTTCAGCAACGCTGGCGGGCCCTGGACGGCGTCGTCGCTCTCACTGCCGCCGCGCGGACTTGGATTGATGACCAACTTATCTGAACCGAAGGTCTCCTTGTCGAAAAAGATTTTCGGATGCATGCCCTGCGAGCGGTACAGGTTCTTTTCTACATACTTCGGATACGACGAGACATCAATGCCGAGCTCCTGAATCACGCTCTTGGCTACAGCGCTGTACGGCGCGGGACTTTCAATCGAGAAGGTGCCGCCAAAGCCCAGACGGAAAGCATTGCCCGTACGAAACTCGTTGCGCTTGGCATGCCCGCCGAAGTCGTCGTGGTTATCAAGAATCAGGATGCGTGCCTTCTCACCCGCGACTTTGCGGTAGAAGTGCGCCGCGGCCAGACCGCTGATGCCGCCGCCCACAATGATGAGATCGTAAGTCTCACCTGTGTCTTCCGGCTTCCCGGCCGAATCCCAGAAAGTGCCGTCGCGCAAGCTATGCGCCGCCTCGAAGGCGCCGGGGTGGCTACCGCGTAGTCCGGTCAGCGCCGGAGGATAGTAGTTGGAAGGGTTCTGGGCATTGGCACCATCCGCGGCTAGCAGGTGCCACGGCATCAGTGCCGCTCCCGCCGTCACCGCCACGCCGTTGATAAAGTCGCGGCGAGTGATCTTGCGATGCATCCCAAGTTGCCGGTCTTGTGAGTCGTGCACGATCCCTCCGCAAAGCGAGCGGGTGTCCAGCGCGCGGAAAACTGCGCAAACTTCGGTTTAGGGGTATATCGGAAAGCCTACAAAAACTACTACGAAGGCGATCCGCCGCCCTCGGTCTTTTTTACTGCCAACTCCGCACCCTGGAATCCGATGCGACTGTGCGTTCCATCGCAGAACGGCTTGTTGACCGATCCGCCGCAGCGGCACAGCGAAAATGCCGGCTTGCCGGTAAGGTCGAATTTGTTGCCGTTGGTGTCAACCAGTTCGACAGAACCTTCGGGAGCCTCCACGCGATAGGGTCCGTTCGGCCTAACAGTGATTTTTATTTGAGCCATGAAACCTCCAACCTTTCCGGTTTCTAGTAAGGCTTAAAAGATACCATCAAGGGAGCGCCCCTGTCAGGGCGTACGCGGGAATCAGGCTGCAAGTCTTTTGGCTGGCGACAGGCTGCGGTAAAGTTGCAGATATTGATCGATCATTCGTTTCGTGGTGAAGCGCTCGCGGGCCCGAGTGTAGGCAAGATTCGCATAGGCGCGGCACATCTCACGATCACTGGTGAGCCGCCGGATGCTTTCGGCCAGGCTGGCGGCGTCGTTGGTGCGGAAATAGAGAGCTGCATCGCCCCATGTTTCGCGGAAGCTGGGAATATCGTTGGCTACGATAGCGCAGCGCGAAAGCGCAGCGTCGAGCGCGGGCATTCCCACAGGATCGTAACGTGCTGTAGCGGCATAAATGGAAGCGCGGCTGTACAGTACCCGTAGTTGCGCCTCGGTTTGTGCACCACGAATCGCAACGCTTGTGTCGGCGGTCGAAATTTTCACGTCAGCGCGAATGGGCACCCGCGGCACCGGCACGGTGTGCTCCGCACCTACGATGCACACGGAAACGGGATGCACGTGCTGCGTGAGCAGAAAAACCTGCTTCCCGGCATCGATCAGACGGCCAACCGCGAGCACTGAGTCCTCTTTGCTGACATACGGATTGAAGAAAATAGGATTGCGACCTGGATAGACGACTTCGTCGCGACGGGGCGTGGCGTAGGAAGTGCGCAGCGTATCGAGCATCCAGGCAGACGGTGCGACCACCGCGTCGGCTTCCGTAATTCCGCGAATCACGATATCGCGATACCACTTCAGCCAGCGCGTGGGCCGCGGCGTGCAACCCTGCACGGCCTGGGTCCAGGAGACCAGATCGCCATGAGCCATGACGATCCGCGGCACATCCACGGGAAGATTGCCATAACAGAACTGATTGAGGTGGAGCACATCGGGACGAAGTTCACGCACTAATGAAGTAAGAAATCCGGCGGAGTCCAGCAAGTCCCGTTCCGCTTCCTGCATCCACTCGAGACGGAATGCGGTTGGGCGGTAATCGAGGCCATGCAGATTGTCCATCCAGGAGGTCTGCTCGGAGAGAGGGATATCCCCGAAGCTGACCAAGGTGACACGAACACCGCGCGTCACGAGTCCAGTAACTAATTCGCGGGCGTAGTTCCAGGTGCCCGAGAGTGTGTCCGCTGTGACCAGAACGTGCACAGAACCTCCCGTAGGAAGTCATTCTAGTGGGAAGTACTGCCTCTGGCGCAAGCAATTTTGCACACTTCGCATCGCGTATCGCAAAATCTTGCACAACTGGCCGATCACCTGAGAGACAGTTGGGATACGGCTAGACTTGAAGAGCAGCAAGACCTTTCAGGAAGAGGAAATGCCTCGGTACTAGCGGAAAGCCATTAGGGAGAAACCCATTGGAAAGGATCGGCGCCAGAGCGAACGAGTTCACGACGCCATATGGTTCAGCTCGCCCTCCAGGCGCAGTCGCAGTTCCCGCGCCAGGTTGTCGATAGCACGGATCTTTTCCGCTGCGGGGGCCGGAACTTCGGGTATAGCCATCGCCAGCTCACACGAGAGCAGCATGGCAGTTAAGGTCTCGCCCATTTCGCTGCGCATTTGCTCCTCGACTGCTTGGCGCGCTGAAGTTTCCTCGCGCTTGCGGCGATGCAGTGCGGAACGCACCTCCCGCACCAGGCGCTCCATGCCGGTCACTCCGAAGTTGATGTAGACAGGAAAGGCTGTGCCTAGATGTTCCAGCGTTTGATCGCTTTCCTCAGGTTCGGTCTCTACCAGTAACTGATCAATGACCGCAGCCGAATAAGTCTGTTGTCGCATGCGAGTGGCCGCCTCTGGCAGGTTTTGGGCCCAGTGCGTTTCCCTCCCGGTGGCGGCTTTCAAGGCATCGACGCACTGTTGGCCGCGTGCAGAGGGTGTAATGAGTAGAATCATGCCCTTTCAAACAGCACGTCGGCGACCACCACGTGCGCATTGAAAACACAAGGTTTAATCTTGTGGACCAGTCGCACGGTTCCCGTTGCGGAACACGCGACTCTGAAAGCCGTTTCTTAACCGAACCGTTTTCTTTATCGAGTTGTCGCGCGTTTCTATTGCGCTACGGCGTAGTCCTTAAGCTTGCGATAGAGTGTCGTCTTGCCGATACCCAAGAGCCTCGCCGCCTGCAGTTTGTCTCCGTTGAGCTCTGCGATGGCACTTAGAATCGTCTGCTTCTCCATTTCTGCCATGGGGACAATCGCGCGGTGGCCATTCCCATTCACCGGCTCGTGGATGGGCAGTTTCGCGACCTCACGCGGCAGGTCAGTGTTGTGGATCAGCGGACCGCTGGTAAAAGCATAAGTGCGTTCCAGGCAGTTCTCCAATTCGCGCACATTGCCCGGCCAGTCATAGGCCAGCATCGCCTTGAGGGCTTCATCACTCAAGAATTTCTCCTGCTTCGAAGCACGCGTCATTCGTTCCAGAAAGCAGGCAATCAAAAGGGGAATATCCTCCCGGCGCTCGCGCAAGGGGGGTATCCGCAGGCTGAGAACATTGAGACGGAAGTATAGGTCACGGCGGAAGGCGCCTTGCATCACCGCCTGTTCCAGGTCACGGTTGGTGGCGGCCAGGATATGTACATTGATCGGCACACGGCGGGTGCTGCCCACCGGACGGATCTCTTTCTCTTGGAGGGCTCGCAGCAGCTTCGCCTGGAGATCGACCGGGAGTTCTCCCACTTCATCGAGAAAGATGGTTCCGCCTTCGGCAATGGCCATCAGGCCGTCCTTGGCCTGGTTGGCCCCGGTAAACGCGCCCTTGACATAGCCGAAAAGTTCGCTCTCGATCAACGTGGGCACCAGAGAGCCACAGTCGACCGGGATGAAACGTTTGTCGCGGAATGGGCCCGAATAGTGGATCGACCGCGCGACCATCTCCTTGCCCGTGCCACTCTCGCCCAGGATGAGCACAGGGTGCCCGCTGTTGGCGGCCTTGGAAATGATCCGGTACAGCTTCTCCATCTCCGGGGCGCGGCCGACAATGCTGCCAAATCCCTGTTTCGACTTAACCTTTTCGCGCAACAACCGATTCTCCGTCTTCAGTTTGAGATGGCTGGCTGCGCGCTCAAGCAATAGCTTCAACTCGTCCAGGCTGAAAGGCTTGGTCACGTAATCGTAGGCACCATTCTTCATGGCCTGTACAGCGGACTGCACCGTGCCATATCCAGTGATTACGACCACGATTGCTTCCTGACGCAGCTCCTTGATGCGCCGCAAAGCCTCAAGACCGGAAGTGCCAGGAAGTCGAAGATCAAGCAGCACTCCGTCAATACTCTGGGTCTCGAGAAGCCGAAAAGCGTGCTCCGCCGAATCGGCCACGAATGTAGTGAAGCCCAGCGACTGGGCGACTTCGCGACAGGCCTCTCGTATGGACCTTTCATCGTCCACGATCAGGAGGTTGAGAAAATTGGCGGGTAGAATCTGGGGCGTGCTGGATATGGGACTTACGGCTACTGTAGTCATAGTATTGATTCCTCTTCGTCTTGCCTGTGTTCCCCCTCGATCTTTTCTTTTGCGTGCTTTGCGATTTCTTGCGCGCCCGGCTGCAAAGCTGCTTCGGGTACCAAGGGCAGCAGCACGGTGATGCGGGTGCCGCATCGCGGGCCGCTATCCACGTGGATCAGGCCTCCGGCGCTGGTTACGATGTCATGCACCAGGGCAAGTCCCAGGCCGGTACCATGCCCAGCGCTCTTCGTGGTAAAGAAGGCTTGGAACAGGCGCTTTTGCGTGTCGGCATCCATGCCCTTGCCGTTATCACTGACCACAAACATGGCGCACGGCAGGGTGGGCCCCCTATGGTTCCCCAGCATGCTTTCGAAAATCTGCATTTTGCAGTTGCTGGTTTCGACCACGATTCGACCACCCTCGGTCACTGCATCCCGGGCGTTGAGAACAAGATTGAGGAGAATCTGTTGAGCTTGGGTCGTATCCATCTTGACCACACCCAGATTGGAATCAAGGTTGAAGCACAGCTCGATGTTTTCCCCGATGAGCCGGCCGAGCAGGTCCCGCATTGCTTGCGCGATTGTGTTGAGAGATAACAACTGCGGCGCCGCATCCTGCGGCCGCGCCACGGCAAGCAATTGCCGCACCAGCCCTGTGGCCTGCATGCCGGCGCCACGGATTTCTTCGGCGTATCGCCGCAGAGAGTTGCCGGAATCCAATCCAGCAAGAAGCAAGTCGCAATACAACAGGACGCCAGTGAGCAGGTTGGTGAAGTCGTGAGCCACACCGCCGGCCAACCGTCCCACCGATTCCAGCCGCTCAGCCTGGCGAAGTCGTTGCTCGCAGTGCCGGTGTTCGGTGATGTCTTCAGCCATTACCAGGCCGCAGGCGGACTCCCCCTGGGAACCCGGAACTCTCCAAGCGATCCATCGTAACCATGCAGTGCTGCCGTCCGTTTTGAAAAGCCTGTGGTCCAGTTGGAAGCCTTCACGCTCGCCCTTGACCATCGCTTGAAACAATCGCAGGCTCTCGCTCCGATCCTCTGCGGGGATAAGATCGGTGAAGCTGAGATCGGTGAAGCTCGGATCGGTGGACCGAGGTGCCGGTGTCGTTTCTGAAGCGCGGCCGTGCATGCGCTGCCAGGCGGGATTCACAGCCGTGATGATCCCCCGCTCCGTGCATTGCGCAATACCTATAGGCGCGCTCCCAAAGAGCCCATCCGTGCTTGATTCTGAAGCTTCAACCGGTCTACGTAATGGTATGGCAGCGCTCATGCCGTTGCCTCGCCTTTGCGTGGTGCGCTATCTCGAACATCGGATCTTGCAGGTTTCATTCGCGGCCTGTCCCACAACGGGAACACCTTCATCTCGTTCAGGCGAGCCCCAAAATTCCCATTTCGCCGACTATATGAGTACCGTTATGAAACTGTTTAGGACCCCCGTCACTTAAATGGGAAATTACCTGTGGAAAACTAAGGAACCTGCTGATTTCATTGGGGATCAAGGAAGGAAGAATTCCAGCAACAGAGTCGGGCAGACTACCGCATCTATTCCGTTGTGGGCTGAGTCTTACTGCTGAGAGGTGGTTTTTTCGAAACTGGGTCGTCTCCAGTGCCATTGCCGAGATCTACAGGTTCGGTCAGACGAAACGTTAAACGGCGGCCTTTTTTCACTCGAATGATCGTGGATTGTGCGATCCCAGATGTGTCTGCGGTCCAATCGTGGACGTCGCCCGCACTACCCCGCGCGAAAAGACTGGACGTCTGAAGAGGCACGTCTTTGCCTTCAATCCGGATTGATTCAAGGGTCAAGCGAACATACCCGGCGTTGCGTCTTACGCCAGAGACTCTGGCCGATTCCACGCGACCCTGCACCGTAGCGTCGCGGGAAACGATGGTGCTTCCGCCGATGACTACCGGCTCATTGACTGCTGCGATGAATGTCCTGCCGATATCCAACCTGGCACTGGAGAGCGAACTCTGCAGGCGAACAGTCAGCAATGTCCCGGCGGGCAGTAGGCGGGAAGAAGCAGTCTTAAACGGGACGCCTCTCGGAACGGCCGGGTCGCTCTCATCTCGGGTGTCCGCACGTTGGGTGCCGGCATGGGGTCCAGAATTACCCGTAACACTGGTGTCACTATCCTGATGGAAGGGTAGACCCTGCGGATCGGGCTGAGGGCCATCCGCGCTACTCTGCAGGCCGACGGGACGAGAACAGCCTGCCGCTAAGGCGAGGATTAGCAGTGTGAGCTGCAATCCCAACCCGCGAAGCCCCCGTCGTTTGCGCATCGCAAGCATCGTCGCGCCGCCTTCTCTGGCGTGAAAGTGGCAACCGGAATACCAGTCACAGTCTCATTAAATCAACAACTTGGGGATGGCACATTCGGGTAGGTCGTGTAGATTTTGCGTATTCCGGCCCTCTGACCATGAAGGGGGATGCAATTGGGAGCGCTCACAGCACCGCGATTGATGAGCCCAAAAACATCGCGGAGGGCGTTTGTAAGCACCCTCCGCGATAGTATTCGTAGTCGTCTTCCAAGAGCCAGTCAGGAGATTCCTACTGTTTCTTCGTCCCCTTCTTGGTCCCCTTCTTGGCCGGTTTTTTCTTCGCCTCGCCTTCTCTGCCGCCGATCAGAGTTAAAGCGTCAGCTGCGTTGAATGGGAACCGCCGGACCGAGCTTTCGGTTTTACCCGCAGTTTTCAGGGTGACGTCAACGCGGCGATTGCTGGCCAACTTGAGGACCGAGATCCGTTTGAGGGCCCTTTGCCGCTCTTCTGACGTTAGCTCAGGATTGTTCTCGATGGACTGCTTCACTTCGTCGAGGGTCAAGTTGCGCTGTTTGCCGAAGGCCAGGGTTTCGATATTGGCCTCGGGAACTCCGTTCTCGACCAGGAAGCTCTTGACGCGCGCGACGCGACGCTCCGAAAGCGCCTGATTGAAGGCATCGGAACCGCGTGGGTCCGCATGGCCTTCGAGAATGAGGTGAGCGTCCGGCTTGGACTCCAGATATTTCTTGAAATCTGTCGCCAGAGCTAGCAAAGTTTTCTGCTGGCTGGGGACTAAACCGCCCTTGGGACTTTTTGCAGCTGGCTGGCCCGTCGGGAAATATACGCTGTGGAGAGCCAACCGCTCCTCCAGCGCGATGATTTCCGGCGAAACCGGCGGCGGGGGTGGGTTTTGCAAGGTAAGTTCCGTGGAACCCTGCGCGGTAAGGCCGCGCGAATCAGTAGCCGTGGCAGTCACTGTAACTGCACCGGGCGAAGTTCCTGCGGTGTTCAGTGTGGCGGTAGTACCGCTGCCACTGACCGTACCGCTGGTCGCTATCCAGTTCGAAACCGTAACCGGAACGCCATCCGGGCTGCTGGCATTGCAAGTAATTGTTGCTGCGTCCCCGACCGCCAAGGTGGATGGACTGGCCGAGCAACTGATGGTCGGCGGATTCTTCGGGGGCAGTGGTTTCACTGTGTAATTGGCCGAGCAACTCGCTTCGTTGTTCTTCTTTGCCTTGGAATCCGTAGCGTGCACCGTGACGGTGTAACTGCCGGGCGCGGCGTTGGTGGTATCGATCTGAGCGGTCGCATCCTTCCCAGTCACCTGGCCACCATTGCCACTCCAGCTATAAGTGACGGCGTGTTTCGGATTGAAATTGCTGGCGCTGGCAGATACGGTAATTGGCTCGCCCACCATGACTTCCGCAGGCTGCACCGAACAAGTAACCGCGGGAGGCACTTCGGGAGCACCGCCCCAATCAAAGACTAAGCCCGTGCGCAGACGTACGCCTTCCAGAGTCGGACGCCGCAAGCTGGTGAATTGAGGCGCGACGTTATCCGCATAGTTATGGGCCGCCAGGACGTAGTCTGCTTCAAACAGGCGAAAAGATATCCGCTTACGAATGGGCAGGTCGATTCCACCGCCCAGGACCGCGCCGATTCCGTTGCTTGGATTAAGTCCGCTTACCGACAAGCGGTTGTAGCTCAGCAGGGCATGCAGAAAAAAGTTGCCTCCATCCGTTCGCCAAATGAACCGGGGCCCGCCCGATCCCGTGGTCTCGTAATTTCCATCCCCCCAGTTATGTCCGAAGTCGAGTTCCAATCCCCAATGGGGATCAAAGTTGTAGGTCAGGGCACTCCCGAAACCTTTGGACATATCCGGAATCTTAAACGGGACAGGACTCAGCGGATTACCAAAGGGAGTGGGGACGCTGCCGCCGGGATGCAGCCATTGATAGCCGACAAACAGGTCCCACTTCGGGTTCGAATCGCTCTGCGCGACCGCAGGACTCGAGATTAAAATCAGTGCGAGCATCGTGAGCAGGCAGCTCACAGGAACAAAACTGACGCACAACCTGCGGCAACGTGACATGTAATCCTCCAATGGATGTGCTATTTGCCTGTACTATTTCAGACAGGCATCATGGGAAAAGGTTGACCCACTTCAAACTCGGGTTGCTCCCACGATGACTGGAACTGGTCTCAAGAATGTTCTCGGAGGGTAAGGGTTTCTTTAGGGCTAGAGCCTGAATTCTTTGATCGGTGACGGCATGGCTGAAAGCAGTCCGTTCCAAGACCATTCATGAGACCAGTGTCAGTTCTAGACTCAACGACCGAGGAAGTGGAATTCTACCGCACCGCAAGCTTAAAGCGAAAGAAGACTTCCTCGAAATTGCTGTAGTCATGTCGGCAAGCTTGGTACGTCTCAATTTGAAATTGGAATGGCGAAGCGCGGGCGATGCTTGCGCTCTTCAGGGAGCGCTCGATGCGGTAGTGTCCTGTTAACGAAGGACTCAAAGGAGCACAAGGAAATCCTCGGGGATTCATACCCTTGTGTGACTTCGTGTCCTTCGTGATTGATGAATTTAGGACACAACCCTCGCTCGCGCGACAGCGATCAGGCCCTCCCCGGACCTTGCTCCACACCGTCTTCGCCGCGTATCGTTGTGATTCTGCACAATCGGGGCTGTGCCTCAAGCCACCCGGAAGCTCCTCGGGTGGGACCGTAGAGATTAAACAAGGGAGAAAGCTGCAAGCAAAGCAAGGAGAGAATGAGCCAAGAGAAAGTATTGATCGTTGAAGACGAAGAGAACGAGCGTTCGGGATTGGCCGAACTGGTCTCGTCCTGGGGGTTTCGCGTGGAGACGGCCTGCGACGGAGCGGATGGTCTGGAGAAGGCGACCCAGTGGACTCCATCCATCGTGATCACTGACCTCAAGATGCCTCGCATGGGCGGCATTGAACTTCTCGGCCGCCTGGCGGAAGAGGCGCAAACCATTGCGGTAGTCCTGGTCACCGCGCAGGGAACTATCGACAGCGCCGTGCAGGCCATGCGCATGGGAGCGTACGACTATATTACCAAGCCCATCGACACGAACCGTCTGCGCACTATCCTCTCGAACGCCTCTGCACTGCTGGGGACGCGAGCAGAACTCGAAGCCACGCGACGCAAGCTGCGGGATGCGGGATCGCTGGGTCGTCTCAGCGGAGCGTCGCGCAAGATGCAGGAGATTTTCCGCCTCGTCGAAATGGTCGCGCCCAGCACGGCTTCGGTGCTGATTACTGGCGCCAGCGGCACTGGCAAAGAGCTGGTGGCGCGCACCATCCATGATCTCAGTCCCCGGAAGGACCGGACATTTGTTGCCATAAACTGCGCCGCTATTCCGGAAACCTTGATCGAAAGCGAAATTTTCGGCCATGAAAAGGGCGCGTTCACCGGCGCCATGGAACGACGTACTGGATGCTTTGAGCTGGCGGAAGGCGGAACGCTTCTTCTCGACGAGATCGGGGAGATGCCGGTCGCTACGCAGGCCAAGCTGCTGCGCGTGCTGGAAGACCACAAACTGCGCCGCCTTGGGAGTAAGGTGGAAACCTCGGTCGATGTGCGCGTCCTCGCCGCCACCAACAAGATTCCGGATGAGGCGGTGGCTCGCGGGGAATTGCGCAGCGATCTCTACTACCGCCTCAACGTCTTCAACATCCATATGCCCCCCCTGCGAGAGCACAAGGAAGACATTCCGGACCTGGTGCAACTGCTGCTCGGCGAGATGAGCGCCAAGCATTCCCGGAAGGTCGGTGCGGTCAGCGAGGCCGTGATCAACCTGTTCAACAACTACTCCTGGCCAGGAAACGTCCGAGAGTTGCGCAACTGTCTCGAGCGCGCCGTTATTGTCTGTGATGGAGGCATGATCGAAACCAAACATCTGCCCCCGGGCTTCGGTCAAGCCCCTTTACGGACGGCGGCAAACGATCCGGACGCTGTCCGCCTCGGGGTTGGTACGACCGTCGAAGAGGCAGAAAAAATGCTTATCCTGAAGACCCTCGAGGCAACCAGCAACAACAAGACCCGGGCTGCGGAAATTCTCGGAATAAGTCTGAAAACCCTTCATAATAAGCTGAAAGAATACGGCAACGCCAATTCCGATGCTGCGCCCGTTAAGGAGGAGTAATCGTCCAGTGGCTTGGGAGGCCTGCTGGAGGCTGTTACTGATGGAGACCGCCGGTTCGGCTCACGATTGGCGCCAGAAAGATCCAGTCAGTCGCATCAGCTAGCAGCCACTCGCCACTTGGTTTCCGTTCATGATGTTGCGTAAAACAATCATCGTGCTGGGTATCACTTTCATGGTCACGGTGATGGTGTCGGCTTTTTCCTATCTTTACATTTCGCAAATTCTTCGACAGCGCATCACCAACGCACACGAAACAGCCACGCGCCTGACCCAGCAGGCGGCCTACGCGGCGGAAAACGACGTCCCCGATTTCAGCAGCACACGTCTGGATACGACGAATCCCGTCGTCCTTCGTCAGGCTCTTATGGAGTATCTGCCAACCGACGTCAGCCTGAATAACATGCTGCAGTCCGACGTTGGGAACTGGCCGTTCATCTACGACGCCGCGATTGTGGGAACCGACGGTAAGGCATTGCTTCACACCAATGCCAGTCTGGTAGGGAAGACTGTTATCGCACGCCCGGATTTCCAGCGAGTCCTCGCCGCCCACTTCCGGGAGCAGCTTCGTCTGGTTTACAGCCCTGCCGCGGTTTACGACGTGAGCTTTCCGCTGCAGCTCAATGGCGCGCCTTTCGGCACCATCCGCATCGGTGTGTCCACGGTTTTCCTGAAAAGTGAACTAACTCCCCGTCTGATGCATGCTCTTTACTTCTCGATCGCCTCCATCTTCGCGTCGCTGGTTCTAGCCGCGGGGATCTCCAATCTGGCTCTCGGCCCTCTCCGGGAAATCAGCCGGAACCTGGACAGCGTAAGCGCGGGGCACGGAGACGAACTTTCCGGTGACGACTCTGGACACGATGAATATGGCTTGGTCACGTTGAAAATTGCCAACCTGGGCCGCCAGATGCGGGACACCAAGGAGATATTCTCCGCCCTCAAGGACAACGTGGACCAGCTCATGTCCAAATTGCAGGACGGGCTGGTACTTTTCTCACGCGATTCGCGCGTGGTGCTGGTGAGCGCGCCCGTCGAGCGTTTTCTTGGCCGTCCTCGCCGGGAATTACTCGGCCATACGGTGAAGGAGGTCTTCTCCGGCAACACCTTGCTGGGCACTGCAGTACTGGACGCTTTTGAGCGTAGTCGCCCGCTCGTGCAACGCGAATTTGGGGCCGCTGATGGAAGGCGGGTTCAGGTCTCGCTCGATTTTGTTCATGAGAAGAACACTCAGATCGGTGCTCTACTCATCATGCGCGACACTGAGTCGGTCCGCCGCATCGGAGATGAAATCGAAATGTCCCGCCGCATTTCTGCCAGCGGCCGCGTGACTGGCGGTGTGGCTCATGAAGTCAAGAATCCGATCAACGCCATTGTGCTGCATCTGCAACTTCTGCAGAATAAACTGGCGCAGGAGGACCCGGACACGCGCCGCCACGTGGACATCATCGGTAGCGAAATACATCGTCTTGACCGCGTGGTGCAGACGCTCGTCGACTTCATGCGGGCGCGGGAGTTACACCTTGAGGAACTGGACCTCCGCCGGTTGCTGGATGAAGTTGCGCTACTCGCCGCCCCGGATGCAGAACACCACGGCGTCACCATTGAACGTGCCTTGCCCGGTGAGCCTCTTCCCCTCAAGGTGGACACGGATTTGATGAAGCAGGCCTTGCTCAACGTGGTACTGAACGGAGTACAGGCTATGCCTCAAGGAGGTCTGCTCACAATCTCGGCGCACCGTGAAGACGATGTCGCCGTGGCCGAGGTCTGTGACCGGGGCAGCGGTATTCCGCACGATGTGCAGAACAAGATTTTTGAGCTTTACTTTACGACCAAGAAGGATGGCAGCGGCATTGGGCTGGCGCAGACGTACCAGATTCTGCAGTGGCATTACGGCTCTGTGGAATTTGAATCGACGGAAGGGGAAGGCACGACTTTTCGCTTCCGTATCCCGCTGGCATCTTCTGGTTTGGACACGATGGGCCACCCGGAAACTCCGACCCCAGCCATGTCCAAACCTGGCGCTTAAGTTCCCCCCCGTGCCTGCAACTGGGGGAAAAGACTTAAGTTTTAAGAATGCGTCTTGCTTGGTCCTTCTGCATCTGAGAAGCGTAGAATCTAGTGAATCCGGCCGCCGGCCGCTTGGGATCCGGGTATGACTCTGGCCACAATTCTTTCGATCTGCATCTTTTGTTCCGCTGGAACAGGCGAGCCGATCCTCGCTTCGTTGAGCGCCGTTCCTCCCATCGCTGAGTCCCCATGGGCGCGTCCCGGCGGGCAGCAGACACCGGCGTCAAATCAAGACAACCCTTCCAGTTCGCAAAGCGTTCCCGCTTCACCGACGCCGGCGCCTTCCGTCTCATCACCGGCCCAGGTCTCCAGTGGGCAGGAAAAGACGAAAGCCACCAAGGGCAAGCGACGCAACAGCAAAAAGACGAACTCAGCGAATGCCTCGCCGAACCCGTCGGCCAACTGCACTCCCGCCGCCGCGAGTAGTACTGCCGCTGCCGACGCGACTACAACCTCCAGCGCTCAAACCCCCGCCGCTCCAGCCAACGCCACTCCCGCCAACAGCGCGCCGACTCCGCCAAATTGTCCGCCAGAAAAAAAGATCGTCCACGAGGGTGGGACTACCGAACCGCCCATCCAGCTTCTCGGTGGCCCGGGCGGAGCGCAAGCTTCACAACAACGCGATACCACCGATCAATTGCTGGGATCGGTCCAAAATGATCTAAAGAAAGTTGCAGGACGCCAGCTCAATTCCAGCCAGCAAGAAATGGTGAATCAGATCCAGCAGTTCATCGAGCAATCCAAGGCGGCAGTTGCAACGGGCGACGTTGAGCGCGGACACAATCTGGCTATGAAGGCACATTTGCTCTCAGCGGAGTTAGTGAAGCCGTAACGCCCTAACGTCATTGCCTCGGTAAATGAATGTTGACTTGAACCTCTTCAGGCGGGGCCCTATCCTGGCAGCTGGTCAAATTTCCTTTTTCCGCTCCCATTCGCGATTCTTCTGTGCGAAAGCGTCGGGAACCCACCCGGACTTCCTAGCAATCCGGGTTCGCTCAAAGGCTTCGGCCCTGGACGTGTCGCCCGACAGTAACCGCGTACGATTTGCTGATCTTGGTTTCATATATCCCCAACTGAACCCCTTTGAGCTGGGCTGGTTCGTTCTTTCGCAAATCGTTTGCTAGGCTCTCCGCCTCTGGCAACGTGGATACACTCGCAATGACCGCGAACCAACTGGAATCAACTGATGATGAGTCAACACTTGATGTGCCTTTCTTCAGAGACTCTTGTAGCGACTTGGTCATTTGTACCTGCGAATAGTAGTTCAAATTCGCAACTGCCCAGTCCTGCACATCTGGTTCATATTTTCTTTGTCTTTTACTAGATCAATTGAGAGCTTGACGTATTCCAGAGCCAGCGATTTGTCGCGTTCCGCAGCTTGATATTTATATCCAATTACGCTAACCACAATTGGAACTGCTATCAAAGAGACAATCTTCGCAATCTTTTCGAAAGAGTCGAGAATCGCCGTGTTTAGCTCCGATAAGTCTAGCGATCGATCATTTCCCCTTGGCTCGCGCGGCATTCACTTTGGTCAGCAAGTCCTGCGTCATTGGCTGGAGCGGACCCTGGATCTTTACCGCCTCCGTCAGCACCTCGCGCGCCTCGGTAGTCTTACTTAGCTTGGCGTAGGCAAAACCGAGCCGGTAAAGGACGACCGCGTACTGCTGGTCATCCTGTCCCTTGAGCAGCGCCGCGGCAGACTTCAATTCCGGGATTGCCGCCGCAGTCTTCTCCTGCTTCATGTAGGCGTAACCGAGAGTTGAATGAGCGACGCCGGCAGAGAGTTTGCGCGATTTATCGGCGTCGGGAGCGTCCGCTTTCGCCACGACCAGTGCCTTTTGAGCATAAGTGATCGCTTTTCCGACACCGCCCGGCTTCGGATCGTCCGAATAGAAACTGCCTAGCAGTAAGAGGGCCGGCAGCGAATTGGGATTGGATGCGAGCGTCTTCTCGCCAAAAGCCACCAGCCGCGCGGGGTCGTTCAATTGCCCCGGGCCCAGCGTGTACATGGCGTAGCTGGACACCTGATCCTGGAACTTCGACTCGGGAAACGCCGCAGTGAACTTTTCGATATCGGCCATGCGACTCTTCGGGTCGCTCTCGCTGGCGATGACGTTGAAGCCAGAGCTTTCAAGAAAGTCGCAGCTAGTCTGCACCGAATTCTTCTCCTCAGTTACCTGGCGCGCAAAATCTTCGGCGCTCATGTTTTCAGGCTTGGCGCGCTTGCCGATCGAGGTGCATACCTCCCCGCCTTTCGAAGCGTAGTCCACCAGCTTTGCATTGTTTTTCGCTTGTTGCGCAATGCTTGCCTGCGACACCAGGATATCTAGATTGTGCGGAGAGCCGGCCAGGGCCTTGTCTCCGTAGTCGAGCGCCTTTTGCAGGTCACCGGTCCCCTGGTAGGCCTGGGAAAGCTGCCAGTTTCCATAGGCCACGGCGGCGGGATTCTCCGAGAACTTCTTGACGAAGTCCTCGTATAGGGCCAGCTTCTTTTGCGGATCCTGCTCGCTCGTGATGGCTTGCAGGTTCTGATCTTCGGGAGTGCCTGCAGCGATCACAATGTGGTCCACTTGTGCGGTGGACTGGAGAATAGACAATCCTAAGAAGGAAATGACTACTACTACCAGCGACCCGGCGTAGCGTTTCATCGGTCACCTCCGGCGTGCGCGAGAATGAGATCTCAACTTTCCAGCAGCAGGCGAATCCTAGCGCTGAATGCGGGCGGAAGCAAGCGTGAGGACAAAAGGCGGCTCACCACCGAGACACAGAGGCACCGAGAACCACTCAAAACTTCACAGCTACAAATACATGTTTTCCATTCGGCACTCCTCAACCGAGCATCAACAATTTTTTCTCCGTGCTGGAGCTTACCCTGAGCGCTGCCGAAGGAGGTGAATGCTTTGCATCACTTCGGCTAAAGTGAAGGTATGCGTTCGATTCTCGGTCAGCGGCCGCTGCGTTTCGTGTTCGCCGCCAACGTGATCTCCATGTTGGGCAGCGGGATGAATTCGGCTGCCGTCGCCTGGTACATCCTCGAAGCCACACACTCAGAAATCGCCCTGGGTACCTTCGCCGTGCTGCAGACGGTTCCCGCAATGCTGATGCTCCCCTTCACCGGAGTCATCATTGACCGAGAAGACCGCCGGCGCCTGGTCATGTGGCTGGATGCAGTACGCGCCATCATTATCGTCGCAGTTGCCATCCTCGCTTTTCGCGGACACGTACAAGTCTGGCAGCTTTACCTGATGAATACTCTGGTCGCGGCCGGCTTCTGGATGTTCTGGCCGACGATCACCGCGCTCATTCAGGAACTGACACCGGAAGGTGAGTTCGTGCAGTCCAATACTTTTCTATTGGCAGGCGTGCAAGGGGGATGGCTCATCGCCGGCGCGATCGTTGGATTCATGTACAACCATATCGGTCTCGGCGGCGTGCTCCTGATCGACGTTTCGACCTACGTCGTGTCGTTCTTCTGCTACTTCGCGGTGCGCAAGGGTCGTCATGTCGTGTTGCGCCCTGACGAACTCCGGGCCGATCTCCTCGCCGCCGAGTCTCAGTTCTCGCGTTTCTGGCGTGAGATGCGCGAAGGCTTGCACTTTCTCCGCGATCATCGTGCCGTCGTACTGCTCGGCATTAGTTGGGCGCTGTTTCTCGGCGCCATGATCACAGGAGTCGTCGTCACTCCCTCGTTGAGCGAACGTGTTTTCCACGCCGGCGCCGTCGGCTACGGCTGGCTCAACGCCGGATGGGGCACTGGCGCTTTCCTCAGCGCTCTGTATGCTCCTGCCATCATCGCTGGCCTGGGTGGCCGCCGTTCGGTGGCATTTTCCATGGCGCTGTTGGCCGCGTGCGTAGTTTGCGCTCCCGTCTCGCGCTGGCTGGTCGCAGCAATCCTGTTGTATGGCGTGATGGGTTCCGCGCGCGGCGTCGGCGGCATCGCGATGAATACCAGCCTCATGGAGATGGTCCCGCCACATCTCATGGGACGGGTGCAAAATGCATTTTATTTTTTCGGGACGTTCCTGCAACTCGTGCTCGCCCTCGCCGTGGGTGCCGTTGCGCACAATGTCAGCCTGGTAGCAGCGTTTGCGATCTTGGCCTTCGTCTACGCCATGGCTTTTGTCGCTGCGAGTTGGCCAGTGGGAACCGGAGTCGCAGTGGGGGAAGCCAGCGTAGCAGAGAAATGAAAACAACTCACGTTAGTGCGCGTTTGGGGTTGAACTTTGCGCGCTTTGCCACTTTTCGTGAATCGCGACACTACGCGGCCCGGAACGAGAATGGAGTTTCGATATGAGCTTATCAGTAGGGTCGCACTAACTCGGAGTCAAGACGATTGGATACTTTATTGGGTCGAGAAACAGGAATTTCAAGTTGCATGTGGTCCCAAGAACTTGTCAGAGGCGATTGATATCTTCGCCGGCTGGTTCGACTCAGAGTGATGAGCTTCCAGTTCGACAGGACCTGCGAAACCGCGATCAAAGTGACGGGAGCCAGCTCGAACTTGCAATCGGAAATTGATTTTTTTCTCCGCGTCTCGCGTCTCCGTGGTAAATGACCGTTCCCTGCTGATATTCTTTCCCATTCCAAGGAGCACTCATGTCCTCTGACCTGCAGGGCCGTAACGCCGTCGTCTTCGGAGTCGCCAACAAGCGCTCGATCGCCTGGTCCATCGCACAGGGACTCCACGCCGCCGGCATGAAGCTCGCCATCACCTATCAGAACGAGCGGCTGGAACTGGAAGCCAAGGACCTCATTCTCTCCCTGCCAGGAGCGGAGGCCTACATGTGCGATGTCTCCAAGGACGAAGACATCGAGCGCCTGTTCGCCACTCTCAAGGAACGCCATGGAAAACTGCATGCGCTGGTGCACTCCGTTGCTTACGCACCCGCTGAGGAACTCAAAGGCGACTTCGTCAACACTACGCGCGAAGGCTTTCGCATCGCGATGGATGTGAGCGTCTACTCGCTGGTCGCAGTCTCCCGCGCCGCAGCTCCGCTCATGGAAGACGGCGGCTCCATCCTCACTATGACGTATTACGCGTCCGAGAAAGTCGTGCCCCGCTACAACGTGATGGCCGTCGCCAAGGCTGGCCTGGAATGCTCGGTGCGCTATCTCGCTTACGAATTAGGCAAGAAGAAGATTCGCGTGAACGCCATCTCTGCCGGCCCCATCAAAACCCTCGCTGCGCGCGGCATCTCCGGGCTCGGAGACATGCTGAAATCCCACGCCGAACGTGCGCCCCTCGGGCGGAATGTAGACGTGAATGAAGTCGGTTCAACCGGAGTCTTCCTCGCCTCCGACGCGAGCTCGGGCATCACCGGCGAAGTTATCCACGTGGATTGCGGCTACAACATCATGGGGTTTTAGGTGATGTCCTCGAATCTGGAGATAACCGCGCAAGACCCCGTCCGACGTATTCAACGGATTCAGGCGATCACCATTGGCTGGATGAGCATCGAGGCAGGAGTGTCGCTGTGGGCTGCATGGCGGGCCAGAAGCCCAGCGCTGCTGGCGTTTGGTGGAGATAGTGCGATCGAGCTGCTGTCGGCCACAGTCGTGCTTTGGAGATTCCGACATCAGCTCTCCGACGAGCGCGCCGAGCGACGTGCTGTTCGGACCGCGGGCGTTCTGCTACTTGTCCTAGCCCTGTACGTCATTGTGGCCTCCGCGGCGGCGTTACTTGGTCACATCGAACCCGGATCAAGCTACGTGGGAATTATCGTTTTGATTGCCGCGTCAATGGTCATGCCTTGGCTGGCCCGGGAGAAGCGGCGCCTGTCCTCCGCCACGGGTAGCGCCGCACTGCGCGCCGACGCAGCCGAATCTATGTTGTGTGCTTATCTCTCGGTGATTGCTCTGGCGGGACTCGCGGGGCATGCCTTCTTCGGCATCGCGTGGGCAGACCCTGTGGCCGCTTTGGCCGTCGTCCCGCTGATCGTATGGGAAGCACGCCAGTCCATGCGTGGAAAGCCGTGTGGTTGTTGCTGATCTCCAGCTGAAGTTGCCCTGTATACTCCTTTGCCATGAAACCTGACGCTCGAATTCGGTCCTTGTGCCTGCTTAGCGCCATCGCAGTTTCGCTTCTATGTACTTCTCTTGGGGCGCGTGGCCAGTCCTCCCCATCCTCTCGCGCAGCAACGGTGTTCGACTCTATACCACAGGCAAAGAAGATCGATCAGGTGGCGATCTCTCCCGACGGAACTCATTTGGCCTACATCGCCAGCGACGAGCTCAGCGTGATTTCGATGAGCGGCGGTCCCAGTCGACCGATTGCGCTCGAGGGAAAGCTTCCGCTCCGCGAGGTCTCCTGGTCAGCAGATTCAAAGCAGGTCGTTTTCATCGCGGATTTGCCGGGCGACGCTCCCGCGGCTCAGATCTGGACCGCGACAATCGATGGCGGCTCTCCGGTAAAGCGAGCAGAGTTAAAAGGATATGTCGAGGATCCACGCTTTTCTCCGGATGGGTCCCGGCTTGCTGTCCTTTTTATCGAAGGCATGCCGCGCGTAGCAGGCCCACTTCAACCCATGACCCCGCTCGCCGGAGTCGTCGCCGAAAAGATTTACGAGCAGCGTCTTGCTGCCATCGATCTGAGCACAAACGCGCTCAAGCAAGTCACGCCTGCTGACTTGTACATCTATGAGTATGCCTGGACTCCTGACGGACAGGACTGGGTAGCAACAGCGGCCCATGGCTCCGGCGACGCCAATTGGTATGTCGCGCGGCTCTACCGCATCAACTCGCAGTCAGGAGAGATGCGGGAGATTTACGCCCCGAAGTGGCAGATTGCGGAACCGCGGGTCTCGCCCGACGGCAAGTACGTGGCGTTCATTGAAGGGCTGATGAGCGATGAGGGTGCAACCGGAGGCGACGTCCACGTCGTGCCTATCGCCGGTGGCGCGGCGCGGAATCTCACCCCTAATTTCAGAGGGTCTCCTTCTTCGTTGGCGTGGACGGAGCCGGGGGGCATCGCGTTCGTCCAAAATGTGGACGGACAATCGGGCCTCGGCTCGGTGAATCTTGAAGGTGCGGTGCGGCTCCTGTGGACAGGCGAAGAGTTTGTAGGGACAACAGCGTCCTTCTCCCGTGACGGAACGGTGACTGCCGTAATCCGTCAGTCCGCAAGCACTCCCCCCGAGGTTTGGGCTGGCCCGATCGGCCAATGGAAGCAGCTCACCACGCTCAACTCCGAGGTGAAGCCCGCATGGGGCGAGATGCGCAATTTCCATTGGACGAACGGAAGTACCCGGCTGCAAGGCTGGTTGATGCTGCCTAAGGACTTGGTCGTGGGCAAAACCTATCCTCTAGTAGTCAACGTGCATGGCGGGCCGTCCTCGGCGTGTACCTCGCACTGGGACGCAAAAATCATGGGTCCCGAGTCGGCCATGGGCTACTTCGCTTTCTGCCCGAACCCGAGAGGCAGTTATGGCCAGGGCGAGACATTCACCCAGGGCAACGTGAAGGACTTCGGCGGGGGTGACTTTCGCGACATCATGGCTGGCGTCGATGCGATCTCCAAGCAGTACCCGATCGATTCCAAGCGCATCGGCATTCGCGGACACAGCTACGGCGGGTACATGACCATGTGGGCTGAGACACAGACGCAGCGTTTTGCCGCAGCCGTGGCGGGCGCCGGCCTCTCCGATTGGCTCAGCTACTCTGGAGTGAACGATATCGACGAATGGATGATTCCGTTCTTTGGCGCATCGGTGTACGACGATCCCGCGGTGTACGCCAAGAGCGATCCGATGCACTTCGTGAAAAAAGTCAAGACGCCTACCCTAATTCTAGTTGGAGACAGTGATGGCGAAGTTCCGATGGAACAGTCGGTGGAATGGTGGCATGCGCTTAAGGCCCTCAAGGTACCCGTCCGGCTGGTTGTGTATCCCAATGAGGGACACATGTTGGTAAAACCTGCCGACGCCCGCGACTATTTCGTGCGTACGCTCGAATGGTTCGACGAATGGTTTGAAAAAAGTTCAGGGCGCTAGCGCGACTTGAGTGTTCGTGGGCTGGCCGGCATCATGCGATGAGCGGGGAATACGTGGGAAGCCGGACTCTCTGGCAAGCTTCTGGAAGTAGGTGCTAACGATATAATTTGAGCAGCATGAAGAACGGTCGCTTGACCCTCGCCTTTTTCGCCGCCGCCATCCTGTTCTCGATGGTGCGCGAATGGAGCGCACCGGTCGCCTGCGCACGATCAATTCTCATCCCTTTCTCCGTTACGCGCATACACGAGTAGCAATTACGGTGCGTGATGGAAGTACGGTTCGTATCAGAGCATCGCTTCAGCGATGCCGAAAGCTCTGCTGTGAATACGCCTTCAGGCACTGCTTACTCGAATCCCCTTCACTTTGGACTGTAGCTCATGATCTTGATCTTACGTCCGTTCTCGCTCACTCGCTCCAGAGAAATCTCTACATCCCGCTCCTGCTGCAAGCGGAGGAATTTTTCGCCCCACTCAATCAGCAGAACGCTGTCGTCAGTGCGCAGGTCATCCAGAGCGAGCGTTTCCAGTTCGCGTTGCGTGTCCACGCGATAAAGATCGATATGATAGAGATTCGCTCGCGGGCCGTGATACTCATGCACCAAGGTAAAGGTGGGACTGGTCACGTCTTCTTCCGCGGCTGCTTCAAACGCCGCCGCGATTCCCTTTACCAGCGTGGTCTTGCCGGCGCCGAGATCGCCGCGCAGGAGCACCAGCTTTGGCGGGGCAAGCATCTCAGCCAGCGTGCGACCTAAGGCGATTGTCTCTTCCGCTGATTCTGTGGTGATTTCGCGCGTCATCTCTCGTTTCGCGTCGTGTCGCAAGCGCATACCGCAAACACGCGTTGCAAACAGACGACCAGTATAACGAGAGTGCTTAGCGCTCCGCGGTCCCTGAATTCGCCGCGACTAGGGCATTAGTGCGTGGAGAATGCACTCGACTTCAAGCCCAGCTGACTCCGGTCCACTACGTGATCCAGCGAGGTGCGCAGGCGGCGGTGATCGTCATCCTCGAGCGCCACGAAGCGAAACGGCTGGAACACGCCATTTGTCGTCTTGTGCGTGGGGCTGAGGATTTCGGCCATACCGTGCACCGGGCCGGCTTGCGTGTGAAATGCAACTTCGACAAAATCACCCTGTCCGAGCGAATGGGACATATACAACAGGCCGCCAGTCACGGAAATGGTTTGGAGTTTAGCTTTAGTGCGCCGGCCATCTTCTAGACGAATCGCAGCCAGGACTGAATCGCCAAGCTGGACCCGGGCCGCGCGCCGCGAAGGGTGCGGTTGGGGGAAGTGGGTCATAAGCACATGCACTATCGCACCATCCCGTACCGGGTAATAGATTACCGAAGCAGTTGTCCGGATTCCGCGCGGGAAGCCTGATTCCGGCGGTCCAAGTACCTGTGCTGCGAAGGACATAGCGCGCATTAACTGTTGAGATACTGTCCGATAGTACAGCGGAGCGAGAAAGGTTGTTTTCTTGTTTTTCGCGCGATGCCGCACAGGCGCGATGCTGCCGCGGACAACCGACGGTATGATGCTTTACGATCTGTCACGGGACTTCTTGGAGGATGTGATGCGCTGTTTTTCAACTCTGGTCTTTGTAGTTCAATTGTTGGTTGCCACGACCCTTTCTTACGCACAATCCCCTTCGGTGGAGAATAAGGCTCCTCTCAGGGTAGCAATCGTCGGACTCGTTCACGGGCATGTTCATGGATTCCTGCAGCAGTCGCTCCACAGCTCAGAGATTCAAATCGTTGGGATCGCGGAGCAAGACCGGAAACTCGCGTTGCAATATGCAGCCCGCTATGGCTTTGAGAAGACCTTAATATTTGCGGATTTGGACGAGATGCTGCAAAAGACCCATCCCCAGGCCGTGCTGGTTTACACGAACACTTACGACCACCGGCGCGTGGTCGAAATCTGCGCCCGGCGCGGGGTTCACGTCATGATGGAAAAACCGCTCGCCGTCAGCCTGGAGGACGCGCTTGCCATCGAAAAGGCGGCACATACAGGCAAGATCCAAGTTCTGGTGAACTACGAGACAACCTGGTATCGGAGCAACAGAGCCGCATATGACCTTTTACATGAGAAGGCGCTAGGCGATCTCCGCAAGGTCGTCGTCCACGACGGCCACAATGGACCGAAAGAAATTAACGTCGAACCGGAGTTCCTGGCGTGGCTCACCGACCCCAAACTGAACGGCGCCGGCGCTCTGTTCGATTTCGGAGGCTACGGCGCGGACCTGATGACCTGGCTCATGGACGGCAAACGGCCAGAGACGGTCACCGCAGTCACACAACAGATCAAGCCCGACGTTTATCCACGAGTCGACGACGAGGCAACCATTGTCCTGACTTACCCAAAAGCTCAGGCCATTGTGCAGGCATCCTGGAACTGGCCCTTCAGCCGCAAAGACATGGAAGTGTACGGACAGAAGGGATACGTGATCACCGTCCAGCGGGATGCGGTTCGTGTGCGGCGTGGTGGAGAGGCGAGCCAGGAAGAGTTGGTTACAGCCAAACCGCTGCCGCCGCCTTACGACAACTCGCTGTCGTATCTGAGGGCCGTTATTCTCGACGGAGTTCAGCAAGATGGACTGTCATCGCTTGAGACCAATCTTACGGTGATAGAGATCCTCGACGCTGCGCGGCGTTCCGCAGCTTCGGGTAAGACGATCCGCTTGCCCGCTTCGAGATGAAAGCGTTGAAAGCGTCTGGAGGGGTGATTTGAGTGCGACGATTTTGGGTGGCATAACCCCCGCTCGATTCGCGAACACAACCGGTAATGTATTCGGCGGATTTACGGAACGCGATACTGACAAGCTGCGAAACAATTCGGCACTTGGTTTTGCTTTGAAAGGGCGCGGCTTCAAGCCGCGCCGTAAGTGCCACGAAATCAAAACCGGCTTCAGCCGCTGAGGTCAGTTTTCTACGATCATCCTTCCCAATGCACCAATTTCTCCTGCGCAGCCTTCCGCGTACGCCGAAAAGCCTCCGGCAAGCCCCGCAGCAAATCAGTCGCGACCAGCGAATGCTCGCCCACGCTCTCGCGCATCACGTCCCCCGCGAGCCCATGCAAATGCACCCCTCCGACCACAGCCAGGAAAATGTTCCCCGGATGCTGCGCCATCATCCCCGCAACCATTCCGGTCAGAATGTCTCCCGTGCCGCCGGTAGACATTCCAGGATTCCCCGTCGTATTCACCCACGCCTCGCGATCTGGCCGTACAACCAGCGTGCGGTGACCTTTGAGGACCACGATCAGATCATGTTCGCGCGCGAACTTCCGGGCGATGCCGAGACGATCCGCCTGCACGTCGGCTGTCGTGCACCCGGCGAGGCGGGCCATCTCGCCCGGGTGCGGAGTGATGACAAGAGATCGATCCTTGCCATTCAAGTCTTCGACGTGGCCCTCAAACGCGTTCAACCCGTCTGCATCAACCACCATGAGAATCTGGCATTTCGCCACCAAAGTTCTCGCCGCTGCGGCGGCTTCCGCGTCGCGCGAGAGTCCGGGGCCAATCGCTAGCACAGTCTTCCCTTTGGCGAGTTCGAACAGTGGCGAGAGCGCGCTTTCTGAGATCGCGCCCCTCTGCGTTTCTGGGAGCGCCTCCGTCATCAATTCAGGATGGAACCCCGCTACCGTCGCCAGAACAGATTTCGGGGTTGCCACCGTTGACAATCCCGCGCCCGACCGCAGCACTGACATTCCGGCCATGGCCGCAGCGCCAGCCTTGCCCTCTGACCCTCCGATGACCAGGACGTGCCCGTATTTGCCCTTATTCGAGTCCACCGGACGCGGCGCCAGCAGCGGCGCAATATCACGGGCGGTGATCACATTCAGTTGCAGCGATGAAAGGATGGCATCCTGGGGCGAGCCAATGTCGGCAACATACGTTGAGCCCGTCGTCAGCGAACTGAACACATGCGCCGGGCGCGGTGCGGTAAACGTCACCACTCCGTCGGAGCGCGCGATCGTCCCCATCTGCGGACGCATCGCGTCTGCGTCGGCGCCGGAAGGAATATCGACCGAGATGACCGGCGTCTGACTCGCATTCATGATTGCGATCGCTTCGGCATACAGTCCGCTTACGGGCGGCTTGAAGCCTGTGCCTAAGATCGCATCAAGATACAAATCCGCCTGGAGCGAGAGCCGCGCCCGGTCGGTGTTCAATTCTTCGCTGGAATGTACGGCGATCGCCGGGGCTGGCAGCTTGCCAAACATGATCGCCGCATCACCACGTAGCTCAACCGGATCAGTGAGCAGAATTACCTGGACGGTCTTCCCCTCCTGATGGAGCAGCCGCGCCGCCACAAAGCCATCGCCGCCGTTGTTTCCTTTGCCGCAGAAGACTACGATCCGCTGCGCGGCTGCGTAATGCGAGAGAACATGATCCGCCACGGCGGCACCGGCATTTTCCATCAGCGTGAGCGAGAGAACGCCGAAGCGTTCACTGGTAGCGCGATCAATTGCGCGCATTTCCGCCGTGGTAACGATCTTCATGATTGACGCTGTGTCCGCCGACTGACGACCACGACTATAAAACAAAAAGACCTACCGCGGATGCGGAAGGCCTGAGAGCTAGGAAAAAAACTGCAGTCAGCCACAAATCATTGCGAACCCTTCGGCTGGTTTCCCGCCGCGAGAGCTTGTACGCGGCTGTGCTTCACGCTATAGGTGAAATACACAACCAGACCAATCGCGAGCCAGATAAACAGCCGGGCCCAGTTCACCCAGCCCAGCTTGTACATCATGTAGCCGTTGGAGACCACGCCAAGGATTGGAATCAGCGGCACCCACGGCGTTCGGAATGGCCGTGGTTGGCTTGGATTCGTATACCGCAACACCATTACGGAAACGGACACGATCACAAATGCCAGCAGCGTGCCGATGTTCACCATTCTCCCAATGTCCTCGATCGGCGTCACACTGCCAACGATCGCAGCCAGGAGGCCGACCAGAATCGTATTCTTCCATGGAGTGCGGAACTTGGGATGGACAGCAGCGAAGAATTTCTTGGGCAAAAGGCCGTCATTGGCCATCGAGTAGAGCACTCGCGTCTGGCCGAGTAACATCACCAGCATCACGCTCGTCAGTCCAGCCAGCGCCCCCAAAGTAATAATGTGCGAGGCGACAGGGAGACCGCGGTCGAGAAATGCGCGTGCGACCGGCGCCTCGATATTAATTTGTTGCCAGTGCACCATCCCTGTCAGCACGGCAGCCACAGCAACGTACAAGACCGTACAGATCGCCAACGAGGCGATCATGCCGATAGGCAAGTCGCGCTGTGGATTCTTGGCTTCCTGCGCCGTGGTCGAGACCGCATCGAACCCAATGTAGGCGAAGAATATGTAGGCAGCGCCAGCTCCGATTCCGGCGAAACCGTGGGGCGCAAACGAGTGCCAGTCCGTACCCCAGTTGCCGCTGTTGACGTAGCGAGAGCCCAGCGCGATCACGAACAGCACGACCGACACCTTAATCGCCACAATACCCGTGTTGAACCTCGCGCTCTCTTTGATTCCGACGACCAGAATCGCCGTGATCACCATAGCGATGATGAAGGCTGGAAGGTTCAGACCTATTTCTTTCCCAAACAGGTGTGGAGCGCCCAACAGAGCGTGCGCCCTCTGCAACAATTCAGGAGACTGGGCGCCCACGATGTCACTAACCCTATCGAGGAAGGTTTGCGTACCCGGCACCAGCGAGGCGTCCGAAGATTGTGCCATCTGCCGGGCAATAACATTCTCGGCAGTCTTCAGGGCCGTCCAGTGATCGTAGGACAACCAGAGTGGCATCTTGATGTGGAAGATGTTCAGCAGTTCGATGAAGTGGTTCGACCATCCCGAAGACACCGTGCTGGCGCCCATGGCGTATTCGAGCGTAAGGTCCCATCCGATGATCCACGCAAGCAACTCGCCCAGCGTGGCGTAGGCGTACGTGTAGGCGCTGCCTGCCAGCGGAATCATAGCCGCGAACTCGGCGTAACAGAGTCCGGCAAACGCGCACCCCATGCCGGACAGAACGAACGATAGCGTCAGCCCAGGTCCGGCATACTGCGCGCCCAGACCCACCATGACAAATATGCCCGCCCCGATGATCGCGCCCACGCCCAGGGCGGTGAGCTGGAAAACTCCCAAAGTCCGTTTGAGGCTGTGTTCGCCCGTCTCGCGGGCCTCCTCCATCAACAGGTTCAGCGGCTTGGTTGCCAGCAGATTCGGCATCCGTTTGCGTTCTCCTTGGCTTTTAGGCGGGCTCAATTGTGTCGGCACGTCGCGACCTCCTCGACCACGCATAATACACGGGGATTCCCAGCAGTACCACGATCAATCCCGGCCACGTGAACTGCGGTTTGTAGCGCAATAGTACGACATCCACAAATAAAGCCATCACAATATAAATCGCGGGCAATATGGGATAGCCAATCGCCCGATAAGGCCTTTCGGCATTCGGGCGCGTCCGCCGCAGCACAAACAGCCCCACAATCGTCAAGATGTAGAACACGAGCACGGCAAAAATAATGTAGTCCAGAAGTTGCCCGTAGCTGCCCGAGACGCAGAGCAGGCAGGCCCACACCATCTGCACCATCAGCGAAACCGCTGGGGTCTTGTACTTAGGATGCAATTTTGCGACGTTGCGAAAAAACAGACCGTCTTTCGCCATCGCGTAATACACGCGTGCACCAGAAAGAATCAGGCCATTATTGCAACCAAAACTGGAAATCAGGATCGCAGCCGCCATGAGCGACCCGCCGATCGCACCGAACATCTGGGTCATGACCGCGGTCCCAACGCGGTCCTCGGCGGCATACTTGATTCCTCTCTCAATAATCGTCGCCGCGTTCGGCAGTCCGTCCAATGGCAACACGCACAAATAGATAAAATTGCAGGCGATGTAGAGTGCGATCACGACGCCCGTACCCATCGCCAGAGCCAGCGGCAGGTTGCGGCTGGGATTCTTTACCTCACCTGCGGTGAAGGTCACATTGTTCCAGGCGTCCGCAGAAAACAACGAACCCACCTGCGCCACGGCGAGAATCGTCAGGGTGCCCACCATGACGATTGGCCCGCCCACACCCACCTGAACCGCGTGCTGGGCGCCCAGTCCCGCATTCCGCCAGAAATTTGCGCCGAAGTTCGCCGCCAGCGCCTGAGCATTTCGCCCGAGCGCAATCCCGAACAAGGCCAGTCCCAGCAGCGCCGAAACCTTGGCGGCAGTGAACGCGTTCTGAATCGCAGCCCCGGTCTTCACCCCGAAGATATTCACTACCGATAAGAAGACCACCAGCAGGATCGCGACCAGGTTCTGTGTGTTGATTCCGACGTCCATGTTGCCCAGCACCATTGGGCCTAAGTGGATAGGCGGAACCTTCCAGATATGCAGGATCCAGTGCGACGAAGAAATCGAAGGGAAGAAGACTCCGAGGAATTTTCCGAAAGCCACACCGACAGCCGCGATAGTCCCGGTCTGAATGACCAGGAACAAAGTCCAGCCATAGAGGAAACCCCACAGCGGCCCCAGTGATTCGCGCAGGTAAACATATTGTCCGCCTGCTCGCGGCATCATGGCTGCCAGCTCGCCGTAGCTGAGCGCGGCCACGATGGTCATGAAGCCGGCGACCACCCAGGCGCCAATGAGGAGCGCGGGCGAGTCCACTTCGCGGGCAATCTCGGCCGAAACAATAAAGATGCCGGAGCCGATCATCGACCCCATCACCAGCATCGTCGCGCTGGTCAGGCCCAACCCCTTGACCAGTTCCTTGTCTTGCTGGCTGTGAATATCCCAGTCGCTGGTCGCGCTGGGTTGCGCTGTCGGTGTACTCAGGGCCCCTCCTGTGCAATCACCCACTCCGGCCCACTACCAAAACCGGGAAGGGCACGGCTTCAAGCCGTGCCGCCAGAATCCACCACGATCGGGGGCTTCAGCCCCTGAGGCGATCGCGGCGGGTCTAAGCCAAGGGTCAAACGACTTTACCTCAAGATGCGGAAAAATTCCTCTGCTGATTTGCGTGGCTCCCGTAACAAGTCCGATATCACCGCGACAGAATCAGCCCCAGCCTCGATCACGGAAGCCGCATTCACCCGAGTAATTCCGCCAATCGCCACCAGGGGCTTGCGGGTCAGTTGCCTGGTCCGCCGCACGCCGTCGAGGCCAACCACGGGATCAGGCTTGTCCTTGCTGAGAGTAGAAAATACAGGCCCAATGGCGAGATAGTCCGCCGAGGTGCGATCAGCTTCCTGGACCTGTTCAAGATTGTGTGTCGAGACCCCCAGCCAGCGCTCCGACCCGATAATCTTCCGCACTGCCTCGGGCGACAGGTCATCCTGCCCGACGTGCACGCCATCGAACTCAGCGGCCAGGCATAAATCGGCCCGATCATTCATGATGAGCTTTAGCTCGTATGGCCCTTGAACGTGTGGCGCGGGCACTCCTGCCCGCGAATGCCGGCGCAACAACAACGCCTGATCGAGCATCAGTCGTGCGTTCCCCAATTTGTTGCGGTATTGCAAAAGTGTGCATCCGCCGGCAAGAAGCTCTTCGGAAAATGCGACGACTTCCTTTGAGGTAGAAAAAAATGCCGGATCCACAATGGCATAAAGGCGAGGCAGCAGAATCATGGTCAAAGGTAGCAAGAACTCGTGTCCCGGTACGCGGTGCTATTCTTTCCCATTCTTCGCCAAAAACCGTTCAATGAATCCCGTATCAATCTTCCCTGCCCGGAAATCCGCATCCGCAAGAATCTTCCGATGCAGCGGTATGGTCGTGTACACACCTTCGACGATGAACATTTCCAGCGCACGCGACATGCGCGAAACGGCCTCACTGCGATCTTTTCCACGCACAATCAGCTTGGCAATCAGCGAGTCGTAATAGGGTGGAATCACGCCCTCGGTGTAGGCTGCCGTATCCACTCGAACGCCTGTCCCTCCCGGCGGATGAAATGCCGTTATCCGACCCGCCGATGGCGTGAACTTCTCCGGATGCTCCGCGTTGATACGGCACTCGATGGCGTGCCCACGATGCACAATCGGTCCTTGCAGCACGTCCCGCATGTGAGCCCCCGCCGCGATCATGATCTGGCTCTTCACCAGGTCCACGTCGGTGACCATCTCGGTAACCGGATGCTCAACCTGGATGCGCGTATTCATCTCGATGAAGTGCAGCCGTCGATCCTGATCCATTAAGAATTCGATGGTGCCCGCATTCGTGTACCCAATCGCCGACAGCGACTTGCACAGAATCGCGCCAATCTGATCGCGCAACCCCGGCGTAACTTGGGTTGAAGGAGACTCCTCGAGCAACTTCTGATGCCGGCGTTGAATTGAGCATTCGCGCTCGCCCAGGCTCACCACGTTTCCATGCTCGTCGGCCAGCACCTGGAACTCAATGTGCCGGGGATGCTCCACATATTTCTCCATGTAGAGATCGCCGTTACCGAACGCGCCCGCAGCCTCAGCTTGTGCCGCCTTGAACAGCGCTGGCAGTTCCTCTTCGCTGCGAACGATCCGCATGCCGCGCCCGCCGCCGCCTGCTGAAGCCTTTACGATTACCGGGAACCCGACCTGCCGCGCCCATTCGACGGCCTCGCCGTCCGACGCGATGATCCCCTCCGACCCCGGCAGGATCGGCACTCCCGCCTGCTTCATCGCCCTGCGCGCTTTTTCTTTCTCCCCCATCAACCGTGTCACTTCGGGCCGTGGTCCGATGAACTTGATCCCGCTGGTCTCGCACACTTCCGCGAAATTAGCGTTCTCCGCCAGCAGGCCGTATCCGGGATGGATCGCATCTACGTTCGCGATTTCAGCCGCGCTGATCACAGCAGGAATGTTCAGGTAACTCAACGCGAGCTGGGGAGGCCCGATGCAGATCGCCTCGTCGGCGAAGCGCACCGGCAGCGAGTTGCGGTCCGCCTCGCTATAAATGGCGACGGTGCGGATGCCCAGCTCCTTGCACGCGCAGATGACGCGCAGGGCGATCTCTCCGCGATTGGCAATCAGGATTTTCTTGAACATGAACTCCAGCTTTCAGCTTCGCCGTTCCTTCGTGGAAATTCGTGCTCTTCGCGGTTGGAACTCGTTCCCGTTGGAAGAAACTGCACAAACACAAAAAGGCGCGGCTCAGCGCGCCTCCCAGGAACTCTTGGCCTCACTTTTTCGGCCTGATGGCGAACAACTCCTGCCCGTATTCAATCGGCTGGCCGTTGACCGCCAGTTTCTTCACAATCTCCCCGGCAACATCGGACTCAATCTCGTTGAGCAGCTTCATTGCCTCGACAATGCAAAGCACCTGACCCACTTCAACCGTGTCCCCAACTTTGACAAAGGGAGGTGCGCCGGGCGAAGGCGCTTCGTAGAACGTCCCCACAATGGGAGACTTGACCGTCTCCAGCACTTCCTCAGGCGGAGCTTCCTTAGGCGCGGCAGGGGCTCCTGCGGCAGCTACCACCGGCACCACCCCAAGCTCCACATTCGCAGCGGCCGCTGGCGCTGCGAAGAAACGCGGTTCGCTCTGAACGTGGACGACCGGGTGTTCTCCGGCGCGCTTGATCCGCACCTTGACATCGCCGCGCTCCAGTTCGAACTCGGCAATATCCTTTTCAATTAAGAACTCAATGAGTTCCTTCAGCTCTTTTAGATTCATGCTGGTATTCGGTGGGACCGATTGTCGCTGCCCGCCCCGCCGGACCCGCGGGCGCGGGAAAAGCCAGGCGTGGTTTCCGCCCGGCCTGAGCCTACTTGCCTGAACTTACTTAACTGACCTACCTAAGAAGACCTAAATCGCCAAGAAATCCTTGCTCGTCGGAGTAAGCACCTCACAACCGCCCTGGTTGACAGCCACCATGTCCTCAATCCTCACGCCCCATTTGCCGGGGAAGTATACTCCGGGCTCTATCGTGATGACCATTCCCGGCCGCAGCACCTCCTGCTGACCGTTTGCAACTCGCGGGGCCTCGTGAATTTCCAACCCGACACCATGCCCCGTCGAGTGCGTAAAATACCGCGCTAACCCCGCCTTACGCAGCAACTTACGGGCAGCAGCATCCACGTCGCCAATCCTGCTTCCAGGTCGCACAGCTTCGATTGCCGCCTGCTGCGCCTCTCGCACGGCTTCGTATGCCCGCCGCGCTTCCCCCGGAACAGGACCAATCCATACAGTACGGGTCTGGTCCGAACAATAACCACCGAGTATAACACCGAAGTCGCAGACCACGAATCCACCCGCCGTGATGGTTTGCTCCGAGGCTCGCCCATGCGGCAGCGCCGACCTGACTCCTGCAGCAATAATAGTTGGGAACGACATCTCCTCCGCGCCCGCGCGTCGCGCAGCATATTCCATCTCCGCGGCGACCTCGGATTCTTTCACTCCCGGTCGCAGCACTTCGAGAGCGCGGTCGAACAAGCTCGCTCCCAACTTCACGGCTGCCCGAATGCGCACCAACTCCTCCTCATCCTTGACCATGCGTGATCGTTCCACTACGGATGGCGCAGCTCTGAGCCGCACTTTTGATGGAAGCAAGTCCGCAAACCGCTTCCTCTCAGAGACGGTCAGGTGATCGGCCTCAATTCCGATGGTCCACCCGTGCGTTTTCGTCCGCCTAGCAGCTATCCACTCCCCTACCGCAGTTAGTGGCGCCTTACGCGCGATTATCACTTTCGCCCGCTTGATCTCCTCCCGAGCCTGCGTGTCATAACGCACGTCAGTAAAGAAGACGCTTCCGCCTTCCTCGACGAGCAGCAGCCCGGCGCTGCCGGTAAAGCCGCAAAGATATCGGATGTTGGGAAGATGGCTGATCAGCAGCGCGTCGAACCGCGTGGTGGCGAGATGCTCTCGTAGTGTTTTCTGCCGGCCGCTGTAATCCATTTCGGTGAGTGTAACAGGATGGGGGATCTAGGCTCGTCATGCAGTCCTACTCTTTGCCGCAAAAACAAAACCGCCGGCTCCGGGACAGGTTCTTCGCGGAAGCCGGCGGGTTTAGATCCTCGACGCGCTGCTATGTCTGAATGATTCGCGGCGTGATGAAGAAGATGAGCTCCTGGTTGGACGTATTCACCTGCACGTGCCGGAACAGATTCCCCAGGATCGGGATGTTCCCCAACAACGGCACCTGCGTGATGTTGATCGAGTTCTGCGTCTGGATGACGCCACCAATCACTACCGTCCCGCCGTCAGTCACCAGTACTTGCGTGGTGGCCTGCTGGGTGATCAGTTCCGGATTGCCCTGTACTTCCTGGCCGAAGTTCGGGGTAGTATTTTCCACGTCCACGTTCAGGAAGATCGTGTTCTCCGAGGTGATTTGCGGAGTCACCGTCAACCGCAGGAACGCGTCCACGTACGTTACCGTCGGAGGACCGCCTAACTGCGCCTGGGTCACGATCGGAACACGTACACCTTGTCTCACGATGGCCTGGATGTTGTTCTGGGTGACGACCCGCGGCCGCGACAGCACCTTCAGCAAGCCGCGCGACTCAGCCATCGTGAGGACGGCATCGATTCGGACGGTATTGCTGGCGTTCAGGAACGTCAGGCCGCTCGACGGAGAGGTTACGCCCAGGTTGGAGAACAATGGAATCGTATTTCCCGTGCCGCTCGTGCCGGCGGTCGTAATATAGCCGGGGGTGAGCCCGCCGACGGTCGTCGGACTACTACCAACGCTGGAGGCTCCGCCAACCGCGCTATGACCGTCGCCCCAGCCGAATCCGAGCTGAGTGCCAATGTCACGCGCAAACTGCCGGGTGGCAGCCACAACCCGTGCTTCGATCTCCACTTCCTGCGTCTTGCGGTCGAGCTGCGTCAGCAGACGGTCGATCGCGGGAATACTCTTGGGAATGTCGTTGATGATGACAGCGTTGGTGCGATCATCCGCGACCACGTCACCACGCTGCGAGAGGAACTTCTTAACCGTAATGATTACGTCCTTGGCCTTGGCATAGCTCAGGAAGCGTGTCACCGAAACTTTGTCCACAGCCAACGCCTCGGCTTCGACCTGTGCCCGGCGGGCATCCGCTTCGTGCTTCAGCGTATCCACCGTCGCAATGCGCAGTACGTTCCCTTCGAGTTCGCGCGCCAGTTCGTTGTTCTTGAGCACGATGTCCAGCGCCTGGTCCCACGGCACATCGTCGAGCACTATGGTCAAGCTCCCATGCACGTTAGGATCGAGCACGACATTCAGCCCGCTGATTTCATGGACGAGGCGGAAGAAATCCTTCAGGTCGACATCTTTCAGGTTTACCGAAATCGGCTCACCCGTGTACTTTGGGCCCGTCGCCGCCGGTTGCTGTCCCGCCTGCGCCTTCTGCTCGGCCGCCAGATTCACAGCAGGCTGAATGCCCGTGCTGGAACTGGTCGAGCTCTGCGAAGACTGCGCCGCATTCGCGCTCACTGGGAGAAGTTCCGCCGCCGTCTTGTCGGAGAACCGAGCGGCCGCTTCCTGGGCGCGCACGGTGGGCTCGACCGATGGCTCGTCCTTCTTCGCCTGGTAGGTAGGTTCGACGAATACGTAATCTTTGGACGCAGCTCCCGACTTGGTCTGCGTCGTAGACACCGGCGCTGCTATTTTCGCAGCAGCCACGCCGGGCGCCTTCGTCTCCATTACACGGGGACCGAATGGCGAAGCGGGCTTGCTGGCGGGAGCAGGCACACGCTGTGCCACCACTTTCGGAGCGCTGGGCATCGGATCCTGGGCAACTGCTTGCGAGTGCAATGTCAGTACCAGCTTCCCTTCTGGCCCCGGAGTCAGCTCATAGGCGCACGCCTTATCCAAATCCACGACCACGCGGGTAGTCGGAGGCGTCCGGCCATCCATGCCGATGCGCACTCCTTTCACACCCGCGGCGCCAACCGCGATCTGGCTCTGCCCAGAGGCCATGACGGTCTCCGGCAAGTCGACTATCACGCGGGCGGGCGAGTTCAGAACGCTCAGCTTCGGCGTCACCACCCCGCGAGAACTGATTTCGACCCGGATGTCATCCGTGCCCCGGACTACGTTCACTCGCTCGAGCTCGCTCCGCTGGCTCGCCGGCTGTGATGCCGGCGTCTGAGCGGCCCCAGCCACCACCGCCATGAGCAGCATCGGTACGAACATTGTCAGCAGTTGCTTTCGCATTTCGCCTCTCCCCAACGCGCGGGCCTGGCCCGCGTGTCCTTCCTCGAACTTGATTTACTAGCGCCCCGGGTGTTCCCGGATCCGCCGTTTCCCGCCTGGTCTAGACTGCCGGTGTAAAGATCCTCTTCACAATTTCGCGCGTGAACGGTTTGCCCAGTTTGTCCTGCATCGTCTCCTGGAACACAACCGAGTCGCCGGTAATCTTGACCACGTACCCGTTGAATACCGGATCGTTCTCACGCAGGAAATAAGCCTTGTTCATATTGTTCGTGACCACGGCGATAAAGCCGTTGTCCGACTTAACCACACCGCGCAGATTGATCTGCCCAATCTCCAGGCATTTCTTCCCCGTCGAGCAACCGGACCCGCCGGCCTGCTGGACCACCGGGCTGAAGAAAGGATCTCTCTTCCCCGTCATTGACCACTTTTTGTCTTCGGGCTTCGGCTGCTTCGGGACATCGCCTTTCTTGCTGGCATCCGCCGCAGGCTTACCTGGGGCTGGAGCTGGCGGCTTGACCTGTTTCGCAGCTTGCTGTTTCGGTGCCGGTGCGGGCTCCTTGGCCGCTATCTTCAGCGTCGATTTGCCCGTTCCCGCAGGTTTTGCCGCTGCAGCCTGGGGCTTGGGGATTGACGAACCAGTCGTCGCCGGAGCCGCGGCTTTCTCGCTTACCGGTTTTACCTTCGGAGCCGGAGCCGCCGCAGGCTTCACCGCCGCTTTCACCGGAGCTACGGCTGCTGGCGCCGGTTTTGGCGCCGGAGCACTTGAAGGTTTCAAGGCCGGAGCAGGTGCGGGCTTCGTGGCCGGAGCGCCGGGCGCCGGCTTTCCCGCCTGCGAGACTCCTACCCCTTCCAGGGCGGCGTTGCTATCGTTAGTCTTCTGCTGCTGCACCGAGTTCATGGTGCTGCGCGTTTTGTCGATGATGTTTGGGTTCTGTGCCCAGACCCCGCCCGCCATCATTGCCATTGCCACAATGCCTGTTGTGAGCTTCATAGCCATCCCTACCTGTTCACCGCCGGCGTCGCTCCGGGCTTGGCTCCGGCTGCCGCGGGTCCAGGATTCAAATCGTGACTGAAGAACGTGGTCGCTGTGCACGTCGCCACTACGCTCTCGTTGGGAGCGTACTGGTACGTGTGCTTGGCCTTCGCCGCACTGGGGTTCTTGGTAGTCGAAACCAGCAGTCCGCTGATGTTCACGATCCGCTCCAGCTTGCCCACGCGGTCAAAGAAATTCAGCATCGAGTAGTAGGGCCCGTCCAACTCGATGTCGAACGGCATTTCCGTGTAGTACTCTTTCGAGGCCGTCGGCTTCGAGGTATAGCGGCGCAGTTCCACGCCAGCTTTTTGCGCTTCGCCATCGAGCATGGTGATAAATCCATCCACCTGTTTCTCATCGGGGACAATGCGCTGCTCAATTTCCAATTGCTGCTTCAACTCCGTCAGTTGTTGTTCGATCTGCTTCAGCTTGGGCCGGTAGGACTCGAGTTCGTTGTTCTCTCGAACCTTGTCCTCGACCGCATGCTGGGCCGCCGCATTCTTCTCGCTCTGGGTCTTGAATACCGTGTAGTACAGAGCCGCCGTTACTACCGCCGCCCCGGCTATCACTACACCCCATTGCTTCACGCCCGACAATTCAGTGAAGTTCGCCATAGTCTGCCTCTACGACTTTCCCTTCTCGCAGGTCAGGGTGAACTGGAACGCCTGCATGTCCTTGATCTGCTCGTCCTGAAACGTTTCCTTGATCTCGACGTTCTTGAAGAATCCCGTCTTCTGCAGGTTGGCGATCAGATTCGCCACCGCGTCCGCGCTCAGGGCGGTCCCTTCCAGGTTTATGCTCGCACCCAGATCGTCCATCTTGTTCAGCCAAACCGCTTCGGTGTTGTTCACCGTCTCGCCCAGCATGGCCAGCAAATTGACCGGACCGGCCTGTCCCGAGCGCAATTGGTCGATGACATCGACGCGCCGCTTGTAATTGTTGGCCTGGACCTGCCGTTCCATGTAACGCGCCTTCACATCAGCCAGCTCCCGGTTCTTCTGTTCGGCCACCTTCATCTGCGCCGCGATCGCTTTGGTCTGATGATCCAGCCGGTACCAGTAGGCGAGGTTGAACAACCCGGCCAGCACCAGCACTACCAACACCTTTAGCTTGGGCGAGCCCATGTCGCCCATTTCCATCGAAGGCATGGCCGGACCGCTGCTGCCCCGCTTGTTCTTGCCCTTGGCTGTTTCGAGCAGGTTGATTTTGATCATAGGGATTCAAAGCTCCTCAAGGCCAAGCCCACCGCCACTGCCATCTGGCCCGGATTCTGCTCCACCAGTTCCGCTCCATGTCCGTCCGCCGGTGGAATGACTCGCTGGAATGGATTGAACAACTCGACCGGCATGGAGAATTCCTGCCGCAAAGCCTCGACCAGGCCCGGCACTTTCGACGATCCACCCGCCAGGTAGATCTTCTCGATGTGCTCGCCAGCCGCGCTGGCGCGGAAGAAGTCGAACGTCTTCTGAATTTCCAGCACGATAATTTCGGTCACTTGCTGCAGGATCGGATTCTTCGCGTCTTCGCTCACCGTACCCACCTTGTGGCCCAGCTTCAGCGATTCCGCATCGTCAAAACTCAAGTCCAGTTCTTTCTGCAGCGAGTCCGTATACTGGTGCCCGCCCACGCTGACGTCGCGGGGGAACAAAGGCGTCGTACCTTTCACGATGTTTATGTTCATCACGCTTGCGCCCAGGTTCAAAAGCGCTACCACCTGTCCAGGTGCGGGCTGATAGTTGTACTCGTAGCAGTTCTGCAGGGCCAGCGCATCGATGTCCACGATAGCCGGGGTACGGCCCGACATCGAGAGTACGTTGGTGTAGTTCAAAATCTTGTCCTTCTTGACTGCAACCAGCAGCACATCCATCTGCGGGCTGCCCGCCTCTTCGGAGAGGATCTGGTAATCCAGATTGACATCGGCCAGATCGAAAGGAATGTGAGACGCCGCTTCCTTCTCAATCGTCTCGGCCAGTTCCTGGTCGCTCATGGATGGCAGCGAGATCTTCTTCACGATTACTGAGTGCCCGCTCACCGCTGTCGCCACACCCTTGGACTTGATCTGGTTATCGAGGAAGAGCTTCGAGATCGCGCTCGAGACCGTGCCAGAGTCCACGATCATCGAGTCCACGACGATGTCGGAAGCCAGTGGTTCCAACCCCAGGTGCGCCACTTCAATCTGCCCACCCTTTTTCCTAAGTTCGACTGCCTTGATACTCGAAGAGCCGACATCCAGGCCAACAATGGACTTCGATCCGAATCCAAACATGTGTCCGCCTTTACTGTGACCCGGCAGCTTTCATCGCCGCCTTAGGTTTGTGTTTCGCCCGTGGTTCCATCTGGCTCGACTTCTCTTCCATCCACTGGTCCAGCTTCGATTTCTTGAAGCGCCAGCGATTGCCCAGCTTGAACGCGGGAATCTTCTGTTCGCCTACGTACTTGTAGAGCGTGTCCGGACTCACTCCCAGATACTGCGAGGCTTGGCGAATATTCATCACTTCTCGTGAGTCGGCCATAGTTCCTTGCCCTGCCAACCAGATCCTTGCCCGCCCGGTGTCCCCGGCCCGCAGGCTAACTTTGGGAGACTGCCTCGCCCTCAAATGCGTGTCCGAGGGCTTTCGGTGTCCCGAGCATATATCAGCCCCGAAAAACCGCACCTCCAAGCGAATCTCCTCGTTTTTCTGGGGTTTTGGCCCGTTTTCTGGAAACGTGCCCGGCGCTTTGGATGAGGCATTCCTATATGTTGTGGTACTACGGCAAGAAACATCTATTAGAAGTAGTGCATACGCAACTGATGTTGGGTCACTCGCAGAGCGGTAACTGAAGTACTACGCACGGTACGGAGGTACTATGTCTCCCGCCGAAGCCGCTGTTATATCTACACTTAACTTCTTTTCACTCTGGCGTTACCGGGACTTCACGCCCACGACTGCACGTGTTGGCGATTTACCTACTTACAGCACGCACTTCGCACTTCTGCATTCTTCGCGCCTGCGATAATCTTGTTCATCTTTACTCCCGGAGGAATTTTTGCGCTACCTCGATCGTCTGCAACCGCTCGCGCTTTTCTTCGTGCGACTCACTCTCGGCGCCATCATGGTCAGTCATGGGTATCATAAGGTTTTTGGCGGCCTCCACCACCATGCCCAGTTTGTGGCCAGCTTAGGATTGCCAGCCTGGACCGCTTATCTTTCTGCCTTCACTGAATTCTTTGGCGGATTGCTTGTTCTGGTTGGGCTATTCACCCGTGCCGCCGCCTTCGCCATCTGCATCGATCTTGGTGTGGCAATCGCAAAAGTACATTGGCACAATGGGCTGAGCGGCAACGGCGGTTTCGAGTTTCCTCTGGCCGTCGCCACTCTCGCATTCGCACTAATTTTCTTCGGCGGCGGGGCCCTCGCCATGGATCAAGTCCTCCGCGGCGGCGGCTCGGGTTTCAAGGGAAGGTAGGCAGGGGCCATATATATCGAGACACACTAGTGTACTGAGTCTAATATTCGTGCAATAAGTAACAGCTCTTCCCGCATCTGATATAAGCAGGAGGAACTGCATGGCTCTCGGTCGTCCGCTCTCGCCGCTGTCTCTGTTCCCTTCCGAAA
>WNFI01033256.1_pt1 | contig 56200 bp, 46 predicted proteins | sample 5400471 | NCBI WGS metagenome assembly WNFI01 (sample SAMN13153348, study PRJNA577476) | soil metagenome | isolation source: 100 cm saprolite on Douglas fir-dominated hillslope | place: USA:California | collected 2013-09-17
GGTGGAGCTTCTGCCTCCACAAACACAAACGCTTCTGCTCCACAAACGCACACGCTTCTGCCCCACAAACACAAACGCTTCTACTCCACAAACACAAACACAAACGCTTCTGTAAAGCGCGTGTCCCTCGACCACAAACTCAAAACTCTAAAACTGCGTTTGTGTTTGTGTTTGTGTTTGTGGGAACAGCGTTTGTGGGAAAAACCCAGGCGGGCGTGATGGGCGCGGTGGGCTTCGGCGAAGGCGGCGGCGCTGGCAGCTTCGCGAGCGGCGGCGTGCGCTCTGAACCGCCGGGGAAGAGGCGCGACTGGATTCCTCCCAAATCGAGCACCAGCGCCGCTCCGAACGCCAGCGCCGCCAGCAGGACCAGCACGCCGATCGAGCTGCGAGGCATCCGGAGACTCTACCCGATCAGCGGCGAGCCCGGCCCTGCCGCCGCCAGCACGAGCTGTGACGACGCGCGCGTGGCCGCGACGTAGAGCGCGCGCCGCGCCTCGGGCGTGTCCGCATAGCGGCCCGCCCCCGCGTCGGGGACGACGACGTGATCGAACTCGAGCCCCTTCACCTCCGGCACGCAGGTCACCTGCGCGCCAGGGCCGAAGTGGAAGGCGCCGTCCAGCGCCAGGTGCACGGGCAGGGCGAGCTCGAGCACCCGCGCGAGCTGCGCGGCGTCAGGCGGCGAGCGGCAGACGATCGCCGCGGCCGCGGTCGGATCCGCGGAATCGAGCTCGCGCAGCGCCTCCACCAGCCAGGCAGCGAGGTGGCACTCGTCGTGAAAGCGCAGGAGCGGAAACGCCGCCTTCCCCAAAGGCTCCCGCAGCGCGCGCGCGAACGCCGTCACCTCGGGCGGACAGCGGTAGCTCACTTCCAGCACGGCACGGTGGTGCCGCTGCGCGCCCAGCTCGTGCATGGTCGCGTCCCACCCGCGGAAGTTCGCCGCCGGATCGATCTGTTGTCCGGAGTCGCCCGCCACGATCAGCGTCCCTCCGCGCGACACGCAGCGCCCGAGCAGCGCCAGCTCGAGCGGCGCCAGCTCCTGCGCCTCGTCGATGAGCAGGCAGTCGTAGCGGCTCGGCGACGCAGGCGCGACCCTGGCCCGCAGCGCGCGCAGCCGCTCCAGCTCGAAGATCACCGCGTAGTCCTCGGCGTCCACCGTCTCCGCGACTTCCGCGGGCGTGCCGTCGTCGAGAGGGCGTCCGTCCAGCGCCTGCAGGCGCTCCGCCTCGACGTGCGCAAAGGCGCGCTCGGAGCTCTCGGTGAATTGGATGCGCGTGTGCTCCACCGTCTCCGCTGCAGCGGCGAGCGGCATCCCGGAGAGCCCGACCACCTCGTCCATCAGTTTGCGATCGCCGAAGAGCGCGTGCAGGTCCTCGCGCGTCGCCAGCCTGGCGCGCCGTTTGCCGATCGCCGGCATTCGAGTTGCGTATGCTGTCCCCGGATCCTCGGCGGAGGGCGGCGGACGCGCGGCGAGCTTCTCCAGCACCGGGCGCAGCGCCTCGTGGCGCTTGAGCCGCACCACCGCGGAGTGCGCGCTCTCGCTCTCGCGACGGCGCAGATCCGGAAACACGCGGCGCGCCTGCTTCGAGGCGAACTGCTCCCAGGTCCAGGTCTCCACCTCGGAGAGGCCCAGCCGGTGCAGCAGCGATTCGATCAGCCGCCGCAGCCCCTCGTTGGGCACGATGCACGCCGCGCGGAAGCGATCGCCGCCGGCCTTGCTCAGCGCGCGCAGCCGGTGGAGCGCGACGGTGGTCTTGCCGCAGCCCGCTTCGCCGAGGATGAGCACCGTCTCTCGCGGCGGCAGGTCCACCACCGCCCGCTGGGCTGGATCCAGCGTCACGTCGACCGGCGACGGCGGCCGCGTCTGCAGTCCGGGCGGCCGCGGCAGGAGGCGCGGCAGAGGCGGCGTCGCGGCTTCCCGCCACCCCCCTGCGCGCCGCGACAGCGTTGTCATCGGACCGGCGATCTCCACCAGCTCGCCGTGCTGGAAGACGACGAGGTTGCGCTGCAGCACGACGCCTTGCACTTTGCGCGCGCCGCGCCCCCACGGGCCGGCCTGCTCCTGCACCTCCAGCTCGTACTCCTCGCCCTCGCTGTAGCTGAAGAACACCTCGGCCAGCGGAGCCGTGCGCCAGTCGATGATGGTGACCCCCTCGCCGCGCCGGAAGAGGTTGCCGAGGAGGATGTCCGCCTCGCGGCCGCCCTGGTAGCGCAGGCGCAGGTGAGCGTGATACGGCGCGCGGCTCGCGGGCAGGAGCTTGCGCGCGGCGGCGAGGACGTCGAGCTGGTGGTCGAGGCGGCGCTGATCCACGAGCGGCTTCGAGTCTACTTCACTCCGACGTAGACGAAGGCGGTCCCGAACATCAGCGGGTGCGCCGTGCAGCTGGTGAAGCAGCCGGCCTCCTGCATCAGCGCGACGAACCTCGCGCCCGCGGGAAACCGCGCCGCCGTGCGCGGCAGGTACTCGTACGCCGCGCGGTTGCCGGTGAGGAGCCCGCCTACCAGCGGCATCACCTCTTTGGAGTAGAGCCGGAAGAGCGCGCCGAACGCTCCGCGCGGCTGGCCGAACTCCAGCACCACCACGCGGCCGCCCGGCTTCACCACGCGCCCGAGCTCGCGCAGGCACCGCAGCGGGTCGTCGACATTGCGGATGCCGAAGGCGATCGAGGCGACGTCGAACTGCGCGTCGGGATAGGGAAGCGCCAGCGCGTCGGCGACGGCGAAACTTATCTCAAGCCCGGCGCGCCGCGCCTTCGCCGGCGCGGCCTGCAGCATCTCCGCGCAGAAGTCGGTGCCGATCACCTCGCCCGCGTCCCCGACCGCGCGCTTGAACTCCAGCGCCAGATCTCCGGTGCCGGTCGCGCAGTCGAGCACGCTCTCTCCCTTCGCCGCCTGCGAGAACCGCACCGCCTTGCGCCGCCAGCCTTTGTGTGCGCCGAGCGAGAGCACCTCGTTGGCGGCGTCGTAGCGCGGCGCGATGGAGGCGAACATCTCCCGGACCTCGGCGCTCATACGGCTTTCCTGCGCAAAGGCGCGCGCCACAGCTCGCGGTCGACGGCGGCGACCACGGCGGGAAGCCGCCGCATCAGATCGCGCAGTCCCTCGGGCGCCAAGGCTTGCGCGCCGTCGCAGAGTGCCTCGGCGGGGCGCGGATGCATTTCGACGAGAAGGCCGTCCGCGCCTGCCGCTGCCGCCGCCAGCGAGAGCGGGACGATCAGGTCGCGCACGCCGGTCGCGTGCGACGGATCGACGACCACCGGCAGGTGCGTGCGCTGCTTCGCCAGCACCACGGCGGAGAGGTCGAGCGTGTTGCGCGTCGCGGTCTCGAAAGTGCGGATGCCGCGCTCGCAGAGGATGACCTGATCGTTGCCGCCCGCCAGCAGATATTCGGCCGCCAGCAGCCATTCCTCGAAGGTGGCGGAGAGGCCGCGCTTGAGCAGCACCGGGCGGCGCAAGGCGGAGAGCGCCTTGAGCAGCGCGAAGTTCTGCATGTTGCGCGCGCCGACCTGCAACACCGCGACGCCCTCGAGCGCGGGCAGGTCACACGGCTCCAGCACCTCGGTGATGGCGGCGAGCCCGCGGCGATCTGCCGCATCGCGAAGCAGGCGGACGCCCGCAGCGCCGAGGCCCTGGAAGGAGTATGGACTGGTGCGCGGCTTGAAGGCGCCGCCGCGCAGCACCGGGCAGCCGGCCTCGGCGACGGCGGCGGCGGCCTCGTGGATCTGCGCGGCGTCCTCGACGGCGCAGGGGCCCGCCATCACCACGAAGGCGCGGCCGCCGAGCAGCAAGCCCGGCAGGAGCTCGACGCGCGAGCCTTGCGGCCTCCGCTCGCGCAGCACCAGCCTCGGTCCGGTCATCGGCGTCCTCCGCGCGACAGGTGAGGTCGAATCTGTTGCATCAGAGCTTTCAGAATGTTTTGAAACAAGTGTGGTATAGCGAGCCGGCGGCGGACCGGCAAGCGGATGGAGCGAGATGGCCCTGGTGCGGACAGCCAGCCCCCGGACGCCGGTCGCCGAAGTGGCGCCCGCTCCCCTGCGGGCGTTGGGCCGCGAGGAGGTGCGGTGGTCCCATCCGGCCGCCGGGATCCGCGCCGCGGCCTTCGGCGAAGCGGAGCGCCGCGAGGGAACTTCGCTGCGCGCCGTGCTGGCCTCGCTCGCCTCGCGGGGCGACCTTCCCGAGGGAATGCCTGGGCCGTGGTTCGGCGCGGCTGCCTTCGACGGGACGCTCGGCCCCGACTGGAGCGGCTTCGCCCCGCTGCGCTTCACGCTGCCTGCGCTGCTCGCCTGGAAGCGCGGCGGCCGCCAGTTCCTCGCGGCCTTCGGCGACGGCGCCGCGTCCCGCCTGGACGACGCCCGCCGACGCCTCGATCGCGACGGCCATGGAACAAAGGCCTCGAATGCCCGCCACCAGCTCGATCGCGACGGCGATGGAACAAAGGCCTCGGGCCTCGGGCCTCGGGCCTCGGGGGATTTCGACGGTGGTGCCCGGGTCCGCGTCGACCTGGACGACGGCGTGGCCGTGCTCGCTCGCCGACTTCACGTGTCCGGCGACCGCCAACACTGGGACGCTCTCGTCGCCCGCGCTCTCGCCGCCATCTCCTCAGGCGTCCTCGACAAGGTCGTCCTCGCCCGCTCCTTCGACGTCGAGTGCAGCGCAGCGATCGATCCGGGCGCTGTCCTCGCTGCGCTCGAAGCGCGCTACCCCGCCTGCCGCTCCTTCCTTCTCCGCGGCAGCGACGGCAGCGCCTTCCTAGGTGCGACGCCCGAAGTCCTCTGCCGCGTGGAAGGCGACAGCCTCTCCACCGAGGCGATGGCCGGCTCCGCCGCCCCCGGCAGCGCCGCGGCGCTCCTCGGCAGCCGCAAGGATCTGCGCGAGCACCGCTGGGTCGTCGACCACATCCTGCGGTCGCTGTCGGGAATCGCGGGCGCGGTGCAGCGCAAGCCGGAGCCGGGCCTGCGCACGCTCGCCAACATCGTCCACCTGCACACGCCGATCTCCGCCCGCCTCGCGCCGGGCCGCGGCGTCGCCGACCTCGCCGCAGCGCTCCATCCGACCCCCGCCGTCGCGGGCGTGCCGGCGGAGGCGGCGCTGCGCTTCATCGCGCAGCACGAAGAGCTCGACCGAGGCCTCTACGCAGGGTTGATCGGCTGGGTCGGCGCCGATCGCGCGGAGCTGGCGGTCGCCCTGCGCTGCGCCCTCGTCCGCGGCACGCGCGCGCGGCTCTTCACCGGCGCCGGCATCGTCGACGGCTCGTCTGCGGATCAGGAGTGGGAGGAGACGGAGCTGAAGGCGCACGCGCTCCTGGGCGCCCTCGGGTGCGCGCCGTGAGCGGGGCCGCCAACTTCAACGCGCTCTGGGCGCGCGCGCTCGTCGACGAGCTGTCGCGCGGCGGCGTGCGCGATGCGGTCGTCTGCCCCGGCTCGCGGTCGAGCCCTTTGGCGCTGGCCTGCGCCGAGCTGCTCCGCACGCGCACCGCGATCGACGAGCGCAGCGCCGCCTTCTTCGCGCTGGGCGCCGCGCGCGCCACCGGCCGCCCCATGCTGGTGGTCGCCACCTCGGGCAGCGCCGGCTCGCACTTCTATCCTGCCATCCTCGAAGCGGAAGCTGCCGGCTTGCCGCTGATCGCGCTCACCGCCGACCGCCCGCCGGAGCTGCACGGCTGCGGCGCTCCGCAGACGCTGGACCAGCAGCGGCTGTTCGGCGGGCACGTCCGCTTCTTCGCCGATCTCGGCCTGCCGGATCCGGCTGCGCTGCCGCACCTGCGCGCCCTCGCCGCGCGCGCCCTGCAGCAGGACGGGCCTTCACACCTGAACGCGCCCTTTCGCGAGCCGCTGGCGCCGATCCCGGGGCCGCTGCCCGAGGTGCGCGACGCCCCCGCGCCGCGCCTGCTGCGCGCCCGCGCGGTGCCCGATCTGCGGGAGGTGGCGCACGAGCTGAACCGGCGCCCGCGCGGCGTCATCGTCTGCGGGCCGCGCGACGCGCAGGACGATCTGCCCGCCGCGGTTCGCGAGCTATCGCGCGCGCTGGGATATCCGGTGATCGCCGACGCCGCTTCCCAGGTGCGCTTCGCGCTGCCCGATGCGGTCGCCCACGCGGACCTGATCCTGCGCAGCGAGCCCTGGGCGCGGGCGCTCCGTCCCGACGCGGTGGTGCGCATCGGCGGCGGCCTCTCCAGCAAGCTCATGCAGGCGTTCGTCGAAGAGGCCGGCTACACGGCGGTGCTGCACGAGCGCGGCGATGTGATCGATCCGGCGCACACCGCCTCGGTCGTGGTCGAGGGGGACGCGCCCGCCCTCTGCCACGCGCTCGCCGCCGATGCGCGCTGCGACGGAGCATTGCGAGCGCCCTTCGCCGAGGCGGAAGCCCGCGCCCGCGCGGCGCTGGAGCATGCCTTCGCGGATGCGCCCTGGTGCGAGCCGCTCATCGCCCGCGAGGCCGCGCTGGCCGCCGAGCAGCTCTACGTTGCGAGCAGCATGCCGGTGCGCGACCTCGACGCCTTCGCTTTGCGCGGCGGCCGCGTGCTGGCGAACCGCGGGCTCAACGGCATCGACGGCATCGTCTCCTCCGCCGCCGGGGCCGCGGCCGTGAGCGGACTGCGCACGGTGGCGTTGGTCGGCGACCTCGCGCTGCTGCACGACGTCTCGGGGCTGGTCGCCGCTGCGCGGCTGCGCATTCCGCTGACGGTGCTGGCCATCAACAACGACGGCGGCGGCATCTTCCACTTCCTCCCCATCGCGCAGTACCCGGAGCGCTTCGAGGAGCTGTTCGCCACCCCGCACGGCCTGAACCTCGAGGGTATCGCCCTGCTCTGCGGCGCGGAGTTCGCGCGCGTCACCGATGCGAAGTCGCTGCGGGCCGCGCTGCAAGCCCCCCCGGCGCTGCGGCTGATCGAGGCGCGCACCGACCGCGCCCGCAACGTCGAGCAGCACCGCGCGCTGCAGGCGGCGGTAGTTGCCGCCCTGGGGAGCCCGCCATGAGGACCGTCCTCCTGCACGGCTTCACCGGGTACGCGAGGTCCTTCTCGCACCTCGGGCTGGACGCGGTGACGCCCGATCTGCCCGGCCACGACGGCGCGCCGCTCGCCATCTCCTGGGAGGACGCGCTCGACCGGCTGGAGCCACTCCTCGATCCGGGCCCGGTCATCCTCGGCGGCTACTCGATGCAGCGCGGCGTGCCCGCCTTCATCGAGAGATGGGAGCGCAACCCCATCCTCGCTTCGCTGACCCCAGTCCAGATGCAACAGTTGCGTCTGGAACGATTGCAGCACGAGGCCGCGGGACTCGCCAGCGCACTCCGCCACCTGGGCCCGGGCGCGCAGCCCAGCTACTGGAGCGAGCTGCACCGCCTGCAAGTACCGGTGACGCTGCTCGCCGGCAGGCGCGACACGAAGTTCACCGCGCTGGCGGAGCGCCTTCATCTGGCCCTGCCGCGCCCGGAGCTGCGCCTGCTCGAGTGCGGCCACGTCGTCCACGTCGAGCAACCGGAAGCTTTCACAGGAGCGCTGCGATGAAGTGGAACCTGATCAAGAAACACGAAGACGTCATCTACGAGAAGGCGGGCGGTATCGCCAAGATCACCATCAACCGTCCCGAGGTCCGCAACGCCTTCCGCCCGCAGACCCTGTTCGAGCTGAAGGCCTGCTTCACCGACGCGCACGAAGATCCGCAGATCGGCGCCATCATCCTGACCGGCGCGGGCAACGAAGCCTTCTGCTCCGGCGGCGACCAGCGCGTGCGCGGCGAGCAGGGCTACGTCGGCAAGGACGGCGTGCCGCGGCTCAACGTGCTCGATCTGCAGAAGCAGATCCGCTCGTTGCCCAAGCCCGTCGTCGCCATGGTGGCGGGCTACGCCATCGGCGGCGGACACGTGCTGCACGTCGTCTGCGATCTCACCATCGCCGCCGACAATGCGCGCTTCGGCCAGACCGGACCCAAGGTGGGCAGCTTCGACGGCGGCTTCGGCGTCAGCACGCTGGCAAGCCTGGTCGGGCTCAAGAAGGCGAAGGAGATCTGGTTCCTTTGCCGCCAGTACGACGCGCAGCAGGCGCTCTCCATGGGGCTGGTCAACGCGGTGGTGCCGCTCGACAAGCTGGAAGAGGAGACGGTGCGCTGGTGCGAGGAGATGCTGGCGATGAGCCCGCTGGCGCTGCGCATGCTGAAGAGCAGCTTCAACGCCGCGCTCGACGGGCAGGCAGGGATCCAGGAGCTGGCCGGCAACGCCACCATGCTCTTCTACATGACCGAGGAGGCGCAGGAGGGGCGCAACGCGTTCAAGGAAAAGCGCAAGCCGGACTTCGGGAAGTTTCCGAGGCGACCGTGAGAAGGCCTCAGGCCTCGGGCCTCAGGCCTCAGGCGGCAAGCATTGGACTCCAAACTTCCGGGTTCGCGCCTGAGCCCAGGGGGCCTGAGGCCGCGGAACCTGGGCCTCGGGCCTCGGGCCTCGGGCCTCGGGAGCGAGTACCCCTGAGAGTCTGGGTGCAGGCGGCGAGGCCGCGGACGCTGGCGGCGTCGGTGGCGCCGGTGCTGGTGGGCACGGCTATCGCGGCGCGGATCGGAGGGCTGAGGCCGTTGCCGGCCGTGCTGGCGCTCTTCAGCTCGCTGTTCATCCAGATCGGGACCAACCTCGCCAACGATTATTCCGATTTCAAGCGCGGCGCGGACGCGGAGCGCGTCGGGCCGCAGCGGGTGACGCAGAGCGGGTTGGTGCAGCCGGCAACGGTCAAGCGAGGGGCCTTCATCGCCTTCGGCGTCGCCATGCTGCTGGGCGTCGCCCTCGCGGCGCTGTCGGGCTGGCCCATCGTCGCCATCGGGGTCTTCTCCATCGCTGCGGGATGGCTGTACACCGGCGGGCCTTGGCCGCTCGGGTACCACGGGCTCGGCGACCTCTTCGTCTTCCTCTTCTTCGGGCTGGTCGCGACCTGCGGCACCGTCTACGCAGAGGCGCTTGCGGTGCCCAGGCAGGCGTGGCTCGCGGGCGCGGCCATGGGCGCGCTCTCGACCGCCATCCTCGTCGTCAACAACCTGCGCGACCGGGCGACCGACGCGAAAGTGGGCAAGAACACGCTGGCGGTCAAGCTCGGGCCCTCCCTCACGCGCGTGGAATATGCAGCGCTGCTGGCTCTGGCGTTCGCGCTGCCTTGGTGGCTGGGACGGCCGTGGCCGCTTTTGGCGCTGCCGTTCGCGGTGCAGCCGCTGCGGAAGGTGCTGCGGTCGGAGGGCGCCGCGCTGAATCCGGCGCTGGGCGAGACGGCGCGGCTTCAGCTCCTCTACGCCGCGCTGCTCGCGGTGGAGCTGTGGCCGTGATGCCCGCGCGCGCGATCGATTCGCCCGCCTTCGAGGTGGTGCCCTACCGCCTGCGCCTCTTGCAGCCGCTGCACACCTCGCGCGGCGCGATCGAGTTCCGCGACGGCTTCGTCGTCCTCGCCCGCGACGGCGCGCTGACCGGCCGCGGCGAGGCGGCGCCGCTGCCCGACTTCGGCACCGAGACGCTGGAGGAGTGCCGCGGCGAGCTGATGCGCGCCTCGTTCGATCGGCTGCCGGAGACGCCCGCTGCGCGCCACGCGGCGGAGCTGGCGCTGCTCGATCTGCGCTGCCAACGAGAAGGCGTGCCGCTGGCGATGCTGCTCGACGCGCGGGCGCCGCGCGAGGTGCCGGTGAGCGCGCTGCTCTCGGCGCGGACGATGCCGGAGCTGGCCCGCGAGGCGCAGCAGGCGGTGGCGGAAGGATTCCAGACTTTGAAGCTGAAGGTCGGCCTCGACGACGACTTCGCCCGCGCCGCGGTGGTGCGCGATGCGGTGGGGCCGCGCATCCGCCTGCGGCTCGACGCGAACGGAGCGTGGACCCGCGAGCAGGCGCTGCGGCTCCTGGGAGAGCTCTCGCCGCTGGGCATCGAGCTGTGCGAGCAGCCTACGGAGGATCTGGCCGGCCTGCGCGGCGAGTCGCCGGTGCGCATCGCCGCCGACGAGATGGTGGCAGGCGCGCCCAGTCTGGCGCTCGAGCGCGCCGACGTCCTGGTGCTGAAGCCGATGGTCCTCGGCGGCCTCTTGCCGGCGCTGCGCCTCGGGCGGGAGGCGCTGCGGCGCGGGCTCCAGATCGTCGTCACCAGCTCGCTCGACGGTGCCATCGCCCGGGCGGGCGCGGCCCACCTTGCCGCGGCGCTGCTCGCCGACGGTCCGCAACCCGCCGCGGGCCTCGCCACCGGCCGGCTGCTGGCAGCCGACCTCTGTGCCGATCTGCTCGCGCCGCGCGGCGGCGTGATCCGCATCCCCGACGCGCCGGGGCTTGGTCTGTGAAGCTGGTCTTTCGCGGGAGCCTTCAAGACTTGCGCGAGGAGCCGGCGCAGTCGCGCCGCATCGTGCTCGCCGAGGAGAATTCGCCGCAGGCCTTGGGACGCGTGCTGGGCGCGCTCGGCAGCGGCGCGGAGATCGTCCTGCAGAACACGCGGCTCACCGACTCCGAGCGCGCGGCGCAGCTCGCGTCGATCGCGGAGGTCGAGCCCGCCGGCGAGCCCGCCACCATCCTCTTCACTTCCGGAACCACCGGCGTTCCCAAGGCCGCCCGCCTGGCGCTCGACAACCACCTGGCGAACGCGCGCGCGGCCAACCAGGTGCTCGGCATCGACGCGGAGTCGCGGGTGCTCAGCACGCTGCCGATCTTCCACGTCGGCGGGCTCGCCACCGCCTTCCGCTGCCGGCTCGCGGGAGCGACCCTGCTGCTGCACGAGCGTTTCGACGCGCAGGCCGTCGCCCGCGATCTCCGCGCCGGCGCCACGCATGCGAGCCTGGTCGCCAGCATGCTCGCCCGGGTGCTCGACGCCTGCGCGGAATTTCCGCCCAGCGTGCGCGCCATCTTGATCGGCGGCGGCCCCGTCCCTGCCCCGCTGCTCGAGCGCGCCCGGCGCGCGGGGCTGCCGGTGCTGCAGACCTACGGGCTCACCGAGACCGCCTCGATGGCCTCTTGCGAACGCCTCGGCGATGCCGACGGCTCGACCGCCGGCCCGCCGATGCCCGGCCTCGAGCTGCGCATCGCCGGCTCGGAGATCGAGGTACGCGGCCCGCAAGTGATGCGCGGCTACCTCGGCAGCGAGCCGGTGCGCGGCTGGTTCCCCACCGGCGACCTCGGCGAGCTGGACTCGCGCGGGCGGCTCCTGGTGCACGCGCGGCGCACCGATCTGATCGTCAGCGGCGGCGAAAACGTCTACCCCAAAGAGGTGGAGGCGGCCCTGCTCGCCCATCCCCTCGTCCGCGAGGCGGCGGTGCTGCCCGCACCCGACGAGCGCTGGGGACAGGTCGGCGTCGCGTACGTGGCGGGCGGCGCGGCCGAGAGCGAGCTGCGCGACTTCTTGCGCGGCCGGCTGGCGAAGTTCAAGATTCCCGCCCGCTTCGTCTCGGTCCCGGAGCTGCCGCGCAACGCCGCCGGCAAGGTCGACCGCGCGCGCCTGGTGGAGCGCAGTTGATCGATCTCGTCCACGTGCACATGCACTTGCACGTGCACGTGGACGTGGATGTGCCGGTGCACGCGGACGATGGCATCGCTCAACGCCGGGTCACCGAGCAGCAGCGCCTCGGTGCTAAAGCCGACGCACAGGCGGTGCTCGAACGCGATCATTTGGGCTCCGGGCCCGAAGGCGTTATACACGCAGCGTGGACGCGCTCCGGCTTCCCGTCATCTCCTCGGCCCCCCGCGAGCTGCCGGCGGCAGCGCTCGGGCTGCCACCGAAGGGCGAGGCGCGCGCGCAAGGGCTCTTCGACCGCTACGGCCGCTCGCACACCTATCTGCGCATCTCGGTGATCGAGAAGTGCAACCTTCGCTGCCGCTACTGCATGCCGGAAGAAGGCGTGCCGCTCCTGCCCAAGGACGAGCTGCTCTCCTTCGAGGAGATCGAGCGGCTGGCCTCGCTCTTCGTGCGGCTGGGGGTCCGCAAGATCCGCATGACGGGCGGCGAGCCCCTGGTGCGGCGGGGCATCGACGACCTGGTCGCACGCCTCGGGCGGCTCAAGGCGCTGGGACTGCAGCGGCTGGCCATGACCTCCAACGCGCTGCTCCTGCGCGACCACCTCATGGCGCTGCGCGCGGGCGGGCTCGATGCCGTCAATCTCTCCCTCGACACGTTGCGACCCGACCGCTTCCGCGCAATCACGCTGCGCGACGGCTGCGAGGAGACCATCGCCGCCATCCGCGCTGCTGCGGAGGCAGGCTTCGACAAGGTGAAGGTGAACGCGGTGGTGATGGCCGGCGTCAACGACGACGAGATGGTGGCGCTCGCCCGCGAGTTCGCGCGGGAGCACCCCATCGACGTTCGGTATATCGAGTATATGCCATTCGAAGGAAACCACTGGGGCGAGACGCTGCGCATGTTCCCGGCGGAATCGATCCGCGCGCGGCTCGAAGAGGAGCTGGTCCTGGAATCCCTCGGTCTCGACGAGACGGCGGTGATGTATCGGGCTCGCGAGAAAGACGGGCGCGCGTTCCGCGGACGCATCGGCATCATCTCCTCGATGACCGAGCCTTTCTGCGGCTCCTGCAACCGCACGCGGCTGACGGCGGACGGGCACTTCCGCTGGTGCCTGCTCGACGAGGGAGAGCTGGATCTCCGAGGGCCGCTGCGCGCCGGGGCGACGGACGGCGAGCTGTCGGCGCTGATCGAACGAGGCTTGGGCCACAAGAAGCCGGGCCACGCGCCCGCGGAAGAATTGCTCTCCGTACAGAAGGCCGCGGGCCCGCTGGGAGCGCGGTCGATGATCCGCATCGGGGGATGAGATGACTGCGTTCCTGTTGGCGCTCGTCATCGGCGCCCCTGCTGCGACCACCTGCAAAGGATCCGCGGAGCTTCAGGCCAAGGCGAAGGTCACCTGCGAGGCCGCGCGCAAGTCGGCGCTCGGCAAGCTCGGAGGCAAGGGGCTGCGCGTGCGCTCTGCCGAGCTGGAGGAGGAAGGCGGGAAGCTCGTCTACTCCTTCGACGTGAAGCGGAAGGGCAAGCCCGGGGTGGAAGAGGTGCAGGTCGATGCGCTGACCGGCGAGGTGGCCTCGGTGAAGCACGAGAGTGCGAAAGACGAGGCGAAGGAGAAGGACTGAAGCTTTTGCTTGGCCTCGGGCCTCGGGCCTCGGGCCTCGGGCAATGCGGTGAACGCGCTCGCAGTCGCGGTCGAGGTCGCGGGTCGCAGTCGCGGTCGCAGTCGAGGTCGCGGTTCGTGGTCGCGGTCGCAGCTAACGTCACGTCGCCAGAAACTGGATCGGGATGCCTCCCGTCTGCGTTCGCAAGAGCCGCGTCCAGCGGAGGCCGGACGCATCAGCAGCGCGCTCGTCGGCCACGACGGCAGCGACGCGCCATCCGGGCCGGCGACGCGCAGCATCGCCCAACTCGCGGAAGATCTGTCGCACGTCGCCACCGACGCGCAGACCATACGGTGGATTGCAAGCGATGAGCCCAACGCCATCGGCGGGCGGGAGCTGCGCGAGCTGGCGCTGCGCAATTTCAATCGTCACCCCGGCGCGTACAGCATTTTCCCGCGTCGCGGCAACCGCGCCAGCGTCGTGATCGGACGCCTCGATTTGCCCGAGGCCCGAGGCCTGAGGCCTGAGGCCTGCATCTCCCTCGAGCGGGCCCGAGGTCCGAGGCCCGAGGCCTTCATCCGAGGGCCTCAGGCCCGCATCGCGCAGATCTTGAAAAGGGCGGACATCGAACCCCGGCCACTCCTGGAAGGCGAACTCACGATGGAGGCCCGGCGCGCGCCGCAGGGCGATGAGCGCCGCCTCGATGGCGATGGTCCCCGACCCGCAGAGCGGATCGCAGAGCGGCGTCTCCCCGCGCCATCCCGCCGCGAGCAGGAGCGCCGCCGCCAGCGTCTCGCGCAACGGGGCCTTGGCCTGCGGCCCGCGGTAGCCGCGCTGGTGCAGAAGCGCGCCGCTGGAGTCCGCGCTCACCGTGCAGAGATCGTGCTCGAAGCGCGCGACGAAGAGCTGCGGCCCCTCGTGGTCGTCGTCGTCCGCCGTCTGCAGCGCAACCCTTCCTTTCAGCCGCGCCTCCATCGCCGCGTGCAGCCGCTCCGCCACTGCTCCCGAGTGGTACAGCCGCGACTTGCGGCAGGTGACGCGGATCTGCGCGGCCTTGCCGGGAACCGCGAACTTCTCCCAGGGCAGCTCTGTCGCCTTGCGCACCAGTTCCGGAAACGCCGTCGCCTTCACCGTGCCCAGCCGCACCAGGACGCGGCTCGCGGTGCGCAGCCAGAGGTTCAGGCGCTGCACGTCGCGCAGCGTGCCGTCCACCTCGACACCGCCCGCGGCCGCGCGGCCTTTGCATCCGAGCGCCTGCACTTCGGCGAGCAGCACCTGTTCGAGCCCCGGCGCGCAGACCGCGAACAGCTGCATCTCTGGAACGCATTTCACAGCGCCTTTGTAACGTAGGTGAGTCCGATGGCGTTCAGGCCCCGCGAGCCGCGGCTCGTCGGATGCCTCCTTCCGCCCTCCTCTGCCACAACCTGTGGTACGTGGCGAGCAGGATGCGTCAAGCGAAGGGCGAACAAGTGCGGCGCGAGCTTCTGCCGGGGCAGTCGGTCGAGCTGCTCAAGGAGCTGCACCTCGTCGGCCGCGACGGCGCGCTGCAGGCGGACAGCTTGCGCAAGCTGAAGCAGGTGAACCACCTCGTGCAGCTGGTCGAACCGGCGCTGCGCGACGTGCAGGAGCGATACGAAGCGCCGGTCATCGTCGACGCGGGCGCAGGCAACGCGTACCTCGGGTTCATCGTCTACGAGCTGTTCTTGAAAGACACATCGAGTGTCGTCTATTCAGTAGAGACACGCCGCGATCTGGTCCAGCGCGGCCAGGAGCGCGCCGGCCGGCTCGGCTTCGCAAAAGGCATGCGCTTCCTCCACACGCCCATCGGCGAGGCGCCGAAGGATCTGCCGGAGCGCGTGCACATGGTGCTCGCCCTGCACGCCTGCGACACCGCCACCGACGACGCGCTGCTCCTGGCCGTGAAGCACAACGCCGATCACATCGCCGCCGTCCCCTGCTGCCAGGCGGAGGTGGCGGCGCAGCTCAAGGGATCGCCGCACAAGGCGCCCGAGCCGTGGCCGCAGCTGTGGGGGCATCCGATCCACCGCCGCGAGATGGGCGCGCATCTCACCAACGTCATCCGCGCGCTGTCGCTGCAGAGCCTCGGGTATCAGGTCACCGTCACCGAGCTGACCGGCTGGGAGCACTCGCTGAAGAACGAGCTCATCCTCGCGCGCCGCGTGCACAAAGAGCACCGCGAATCGCGGGCGGAGTTGCAGAGGCTGCTCGACACTACGGGCGTACGGCCGAAGCTGGTGCGGGAATTGTTCGGCTGAGCAGATGTCGCGGCTTCCGCAAGCTCAGCTGTCGGCAGGCCGCGTTGCACAAGCCGTATAGCCGAGACAATCATCGCCCCCCCCGAGCTTGAGGGAGAGGTTGCCGATCGCCGCCAGGCCAGCGAGGATGGGCAGCATCGGCAAGCCGATGATTCGCCGCAAGAGTCTTGCCAGCGCGTACTCCGATTGCGGGAAGAGAAATGGCAAGAGGAGCGCCATCGCTTTATAGCAAGCGACGGTAAGAGCATTGCCGCGAGCGCCGACCAAAACCGAGGCGAAGCCCTCCTTCTCCAGCAGCAGTTTGAGGCCCGAAGGAGTAAAGCGCCAATAGTCAAAGGGAATGAAGTGCCAGCGCGCAGCGAAAGGAACCGTGAGAAGCAGTTGGCCGCCAGGGCGCAAACAGCGAAACGCTTCACGCAGCATCTTGCCGGGGTCCTGCACGTGTTCGAGCGTCTCGGTACAGAGGACGAAGTTTGCCGTCCCACTCGCAACCGGCCACTCCGTGCCTGCGAAATAACGCGTGTCGGGAAGCTCGTAGCCGAAGTGGCTCTTCGCATCGGCGGTATCGAGTCCGATATAGGAGATTTCTTTTGCGAAGAGAATGCGGTAGGGCTGCGCTCCGCAACCCATATCCAGCACGGTCCCGGCGACGCTGGGAAGAACGATGCGCAGATCGGACCAGATCGATCCCGCTGGGAGATCGAAGAACCGGCGTAGGACTCCGACCAGGCGATCGAGCCGGGAAGAAGTCCGCGTGAACAACGGTGGCTTCCACTTCTCGCGGGTGACTTCAGCGAGATTGGTGCCATATGGCCAGATCATCGAACGACACGGCCTGGGGACCCATCAGTCTCCGGATCCTCCGGGGGCAACGGGCGCGGGGCATTGAGGATCGACTTCACCAGATAATGCGGGCGTTGTTTCACCTCCTCGAAGATGCGCCCCAGGTAGTCACCGATGATGCTGAGGCAGAGAAGCTGGATACCGCCGAGGAACAGGATCGCGACCAGGAGCGTCATGAAGCCGCTGGGCGGTTGTGGCTTCACGACGAACAGAACCAGATAGAGGATGATCGCCAAGCCGGACAGTACCGTCATGGCAAAGGCCAGATATGAAATCATCTCCAGCGGGACAAACGAGAACGAGAAGATGCCCTTGCGCGCCCATGCGATGTTCTTCAAAAGGCTATTGGTGGTCACGCCGAACATCCGCTCGGGTCGCACGTACGGCACGCCCACCTGCCGGAAGCCAACCCAGGCCCGCAGACCGCGCATGAAGCGATCGCGTTCCTCCATGAGATTGAGCGCGTCGACGACGCGGCGGTCCATCATCGAGAAGTCGCCCGCGTCGCGAGGCACCTTCACGTAGCTCAGCTTGCTGAACAGCCGGTAGAACGCCTTGTAGGCGATCTGGAGAAAGAGCGAGGTCTCGCGCTTGACGCGCACGCCGTAGGCGACGTCGTAACCCTCCATCCACTTGGCGAAGAATTGCGGGAGCAACTCGGGCGGATCCTGCAGGTCGCCGTCGAGTAGCACCACCGCGTCGCCCGTGGCCACCCGCATCCCGCTGGTGAAGGCGGCCTGCGATCCGAAATTGCGCGTGTGATTGATGACCACGACACCTGGATCGCGCTCGGCCAATTCGCGCAGGACGTCCTCGGCGTCGTCCGGGCTGCAGTCGTTGACGAAGATGATCTCGGGCACGACCTTCATCTCCGCAAACGCCTTTTTCAAGCGTTCGTACATGAAAGGCACCGCCTGCGCATCGCCGTAGCAGGCGATGACCGCGGAGATCTTGATGGGGCGCTCGAAGCGGCGCGCTTGCACGTTCACCGGAGGAGAGGAAGCAGTGCGTCTGCGATCTGCTGCGGCATGAGTCCGTTTGCCTGGCGGTGGAAAGCCTGGTCGCCGCAGACGTGCGAGAAGCGATCGGGTGCGCCGAAGCGGCGGAAGCGGATGCCCTTGCCCAGACCTGCGACCACCTCGGCGATGGCGCTGCCGAAACCGCCCAGGAGCGTGTGCTCTTCGAGCGTGGCGATGAAGCGCGTTTCGCGGACGGCCTTCTCGACGGCTTCGTGATCGAGCGGCTTCACGCTCGGCATCGAGATCACGCGGCAGGCGAAGCTCTTCTCCGCCAGCAACTCGCCGACCTTGACCGCGGTCGAGAGCATGTTGCCGGTGGAGAGGATGGCGCCGTCGTTGCCGTCGCGCATGAGGATGCTCCTTCCGATCTCGACGGTCACGGCCTTGCCGTGCACGCTGGGCTCGCCGGCGCGGCCCAGACGCAGATACGCCGGTCCGCGATGACGCGCCAGCGCGCCCACGCAAGCCACGGTCTCTTCGGGATCGCCGGGGGCAAGCACGGTCATGTTCGGCAGCATGCGCAGCATGCCCATGTCCTCGAGCGCGTGATGCGTGGGACCATTGTGGCCGTAGCTGTACCCGCCGCCCACGCCCACCACCGTCACGTCAGCATCGTGGTAGGCGATGTCGTTGCGGATCTGCTCGTAGCACCGGAGCGTGGCGAAGGTCACGATGGAGTAGATGAACGGCTTGCGTCCCTCGAGCGCGAGCCCGGTGGCGACGCCTGCCATGTTGGCCTCGGCGACGCCGACGTTGAAGAACCGCCCCGGATACCGCCGCGCGAAGTCGTCGAAGAGCTTGAAGCCGAGGTCGGCGGTGAGAAAGACGATCCGCTCGTCCTTGGCGGCGGCGTCGGTGAGCGCGCGGATGAAGGCGTTGCGCATCGGTCAGGCCCCGATCTCTTTCAAGGCGCGGGCGAGATCGTCGTCGTTGGGGGGCCGGTAGTGCCATTCCAGGTCGTCTTCCATGAAGGAGACGCCCTTGCCCTTGATGGTGTTGGCCACGATCGCGCTCGGCCGGCCGCGCTCGAAGGGCACCGCATCCAGCGTGCGGGCGATTTCGTCCATGTCGTGGCCGTCGATCTCTCGCGTGCCGAAACCGAAGGCGCGCCACTTGTCCGCGAGCGGCGCGAGGCCGGTCACCTCGTTGGATCGTCCCATCGCTTGCAACTTGTTGTAGTCGACCAGGATCACGAGGTTGTTCAGCTTCTGCCCCGAGGCGAACATCGCCGCCTCCCAGACGCTGCCCTCGTTGCACTCGCCGTCGCTGAGCAGGACGTAGTGCCGCCCCGCCCTGCCGGCCAGCTTGCGGGCCATCGCTGCGCCCGCCGCGATGGAGAGGCCGTGGCCGAGCGAGCCGGTGGCGACCTCGCACCCCGGAATTCCCACCGGCGACGGGTGCTCGGCGAGCGTGCCGCCGTTCTGCGAGTAGGTGGCGAGGAGCTCGCGCGCGAAGTATCCGCGCTCGGCCAGCGTGGCGTAGTACGCCATGCAGCCGTGACCCTTGCTCATGATGAAGCGGTCGCGCTCGGGAGCGGTGGCCTGGGCAGGGTCCACCTTCATCGAGTGAAAGTAGAGGGCGACCAGCAGGTCGACGCAGGAGAGGGCCGACCCGACGTGCGGCGTCTTGCCGTCGTGGGCCATGCGCACCACCGCGGCGCGGATGGTGCGGGCCCTCGCCAGGAGATCCTGCGCCTGCATCCTCACTCCTTTACTGCGATGGCGCCCAGATTGCCGGCGCTCAAGGTGATGGCTATCCGGCCGACGGGCGAGCGATCCAGCCACGACAAGAGCGGCGACTTGAGCGCCTTGGGAAGCGGCGCGAGCTTCGCCCAGTAGTTCAGCGGATAGGTGTTCCGGACGGAGAAGATCTCACGCACCGTGAAGCCCGTCTTCTCCAAAATGCGGCGCATCGTCTTCCGGTCGTAGAGCGCGGTGTGCTCCACGTCGACGATCGGGCTGCGGCGGCCGAGGATGCGATTGGTGAGGGCGCCGCTGTCGTGGTTGATGAAGAGCGCGATGCCCCCGCGCTTCAGATGCCGGTGGCAGGCGCGCAACATCCCGGCAGGATCGGGGACGTGATCGAAGACCTGGAAGGCACAGACGACGTCGAAACTCGAAGGAGCGAAGGTCTGCTCGCCGTACAATCCTTGCCTCAGATTGGCTCGCACGGCCGGGACCGCGTGCGCGATGGCTTCGGAGCTGGGCTCGATTCCGTGCACCTCGGAGAGCCCGAGTCCGAGCGCTTCCTCCAGGAAGAAACCGCTCCCGCACCCGACCTCCATCGCCGAGCGCGCTGCGGGCGCGTAGCGGAGGGCGACCTTTAAATATCTGGCATACGTGCGCCGCGTATATTGCGATTCCGCGGCGTAGGTGAAGTGGCTTGCGCCGTAGAGGCGGGAGAGATCGGAGGTCGAGAGAATGGGATTGGAGCGCAGAAGGCCGCAGCTTCCGCAGCGCACCATGCGGTAGTGGAGCCTGTCCGGCAGGCGCCGCGCCGAGAAAATCTGCGCGTCCAGCGCCGCCGGATCGAAGTTCGCCCGATAGACCTCGCGGTCGTGTTGCGAGGTGCCGCAGATGGGGCACTCGGTCGGCGTGAGCTTCGGCCCGGGAAGAGGCGCCGGATCAACTGCGAGCATGGCCCTGTTCCCGCGTCCAGGCGACCGTGCGAGCCAGTCCGTCCGACAAGGTGGTCTGCGGCCGCCAGCCCAGCAGGCGCTTGCTCTTGGTGCAATCGCTGACCCAGGTCTTTGCGTCCCAGATGCGCGACGGCATCGCTCCCCAGTGGCATTCGACTTGCGCGCCGGTGTGCTTGAGGACCGCATCGACGACGTCGCCGACAGTGCTCTGGACGCCGGTCCCGATGTTGATGATCTCGCCCGAGAGCTGGGCAAGCTTCTCCAGGCCGAGATAGGCGTCGACCACGTCCTCGACGTAGATGAAGTCGCGCGCGGTGTCGCGCGAGACCAGCTTCAACGGCTGACCGTCGAGGCATCTCTGGATCAGCGTGGGGATGAGACGGGACGGTTCCTCGAACGGTCCGTAAGCGCTGAAGAGCCGGAAGGTGGTGATGGGCCTCTTCTCCACCTGCGCGAAGTGCTGGCAGAGGAGCGTCTGCGCGCACTTGGCCACCGAGTAGTAGCTGTTGGGCTCGAGGAGATCGCTCTCCCGCATGGCGAAGTCCTTGAAGCCGTACTCGGACGAACTGCCGGTGTTGACGAAGACCTCGTAATCCACTGCGGCCGAGGCCTTGAGCAGGTTCCAGGTGCCGAGAAAGTTGGTCTGGATGATGCCGTCGGGATCGGTCTGTGTCGGGTACGCCCCATGCGCCGCGAGGTGGTAGATGACCTGGGGCCGCACTTCCATCACTGTCGCACGAACTGAATTCTCCTCTCGCAGATCCAGCTCGTGCACGCGGAGGTCGCCGGAGATGGGTTCAAGCCGCCCCTTGCGGCTGCTCGACTTGAGCACGACGTGGACCTCGTGCCCGTCCCGTAGGAGCCGGCGAGCCAGCACCGCTCCAACGAAACCGGCGGCGCCCGTGAGAAGAACCTTCCTCGCGCTCATTCCTTCGGTCCTCGAAAAGTGCAATTTGCTGCGGGCAGACCCCGCAGCGGCGCGCTTGCGTTAGCACAGGGGTTCCCGAGGCGCAACGGCAAGGATTCCTCTCGGGCAACCGCCGGGGCGGTGGCTCGTTGCGATCCCGTGGTCCTTCTGGCCTTTCAGCCGGATCGCTTTCATCGTATGTGGACAGGAGCATGAGTCAGCTGCGCTTCACCGCATTTGACCGCCTGTCCGCACTTGCAAGGCACCGCGTGACCGCCATCGCCGGCGGCTTCACGCTGTGGATCGTGAACGTCGCATGGTTCCGCGTCATCCAATTCGAGACGCTGATGGGCGACGACATCATCCTGCAAACCGATTTCGCCGGACATCCCTTCTGGAGGACGTGCTTCTTCTCTTCGATACGAGGCAAGTACCGCCCGGTCTACTACGTCGTGCAGTACACGCTGTTCAAGCTCTTCGGAGCCCGCTACCCACTCTTCTTCTGGTTCAACGTCGCCTTTCACGCCGTGCTGGCCACGCTCCTGTATCTTTTTCTCGCGCGAGTAACGCGCCGGAACTGGCTGCTCTCCTTCCTCATCGCAATGATGTTCGTCACCGCTCGCTACGCGTACTATGACATCGCGCAGCTCCTGGGCTTGATGGAGGCTCTGGCGTTGCTCTGGATGCTAGGCCTGCTTTTCAGCGCCTGGCAGTTCTGCAGCACGCAGCGGCCGGAATGGCTCGCCGGCCTCCTCGTCTCGTTCGTCCTCCTCGTTTTCACCCACGAGCGCTACATCACAGCGGCGCCCCTGGTGCTCCTGCTACTCGTCTTCGCCGAGCGGCCGGGTGGTACCGGAAAGGTGCTGTGGGCCACCGCGCTGGTGAGCCCGCTCCCACTCTATGCCGTCCTGAAGCTGCAGCTGGATTCCAATCTTCTGCTGGGGACCGGCAGCACGGCGATAAAGCCGGTGCCGACGGAGATCGCGGGGTTCTGGATCGCGGGTATCGCGAATCTCTTCGGGATCAACAATGGGCCCTCGCATCTCTCGATCTGGAGCTTTCCCGACCTTCCGCTCCCGAATCAGATCGCCGCGGCAGCCTTTTGTGCGGCCGCCGTCGTCTGCATCGTCCTGTTCGTGCGGACTGCGGGGCGGCGGGGCGCGCTCATTGCCGGAGGCTGGGCCGTCCTCACCGGATCGCTGGTGCTCGCCGCGTCGGTGACGATCCGCCAGGAGTTCCGATGGCTCTTCGCGCCATACATGGCCTCGCTGCTCTTCTGGGGCTACGCGATCGAATCCATCAGATCCCGCACCGCCGCAGCCCTGCTGGCCGCGGCGATGTTCGCTTCGACGATACTGAACGATCGCTTCTACCGCGAGGCACGAAACAACCTGTTCTTCATGGCAGGTGAAGGCCTCGCCGATTCGCTCTACCGGGGGACCCTTCTGCGCTACGGGTACGCCGATCACGACTTCTACCTGGAGCCCTTCGCCGCCAGCAAATGGCTCCTGCAGCCCGAGTTCTTCTTCCAGCAATTCCTCGGCCCTGATGCAAAACCCATCCGCACCTCCGACCCCGCCGTCGAAGCGAGTTGGAGCGGCGCCGACTTCTCGCGGGCGAAGTTTTTCGCCCGCAGCCCGGACGGAAGGGAGATCATCGAGGTCACCGAGGTCTACAGGGAGCGCGCCTTCGGCCGCGGAAAGCGGCTGGTCGCCGATCTGGTCGATCGTTTCGCATCGGCACAGGTCAGCGGACGGCATCTCGGCCCCCAATATCCCGCCGGGGACTCGGTCAGCATCCAGGATCTGGCCGGCGGCCGCGCCATCTGCGCTCTACCTTCGAGCGAGATCAGCTACGACGTCGTCATCCCGCCGGGGCGGGCCTACCTGACCTTCGTGATCGATTTTCATCCTAGCGCGAAGAAATTTGGCATCAGCGACGGATGCCGGGCATCGGTCAAGCTCGTCACTGCCGACGGGCACAAATCGCAAGCGTGGACCGATTACCTCCTGCCCGATGGCGAGCCCCACTTCGTCGCGGTGCCGCTCGATGCTTGCGCGGGCGCAACATGCCGCTTGACGCTGGAGACGTCCAACGACCCCGGAAAAACCGGTGGTGGCGATTGGCCCGTCTGGATCGAGCCGCGCATCGTCTCGACCGACGCGACTTCGGCCCTGCGAGCCCACTGAACCAACCTCACCAGACCGGATTATCCGGCTCGATCTTCCTGCCTTTGATCTTCCGCGCGGTCCCGAACATGCGCTGGTACGGATACTCGTTCCACTCGCCATGCGTAACGAGCTCCATGGCCGCAGCATCAAGCCAGGCGCGCACGCAGGCCAGATTCGGAACGAACCAGTTCGAGCCGTCGCCCTTGTACGTCCGCGGGTAGAAGAGCGTGATGGGAATGTTCGATCGGGCCATCGAAGCAATGAACGCGGACGGCTGCGAGGATGGCACCTCGGGATCCTCCGCGTGGTTCAGCAGGCATTCGCCCTCGAGAAGGAGCAGCCCGTCGTCGGCGAGGAGGCTGTGGATCTGCTCGAATCCCAGCAGGGGGTGCTTCATGTGGTAGTAGACGCCAAAGAAGCAGACGATATCGAACTTGCCGGTCAATACCCGGGTCAACTCGTAGGCGCTGGCCTGAAAGTATTGGACCTTGGACCCGCGCACCTCTTTGGCAGTATTGAATCCGGTATGGTCAGGGTGCTGGATATCGACGGCGACGACTTCGGCCCCTCTTTTTTCCAACTCGAAAGAATAAGGCCCGTCGAGAGCTCCGATATCGAGCGCGCGCCGGCCCGAGAGGTCTTTGGGCAATCCAAACCGCTCGTTCAGGAGCTTGACCGGGTCGGTCGGTGCTTTACCGGGCGTCACGACACCGGGCAGCACTTCGAAGGAGTGATACCATTTCGCCCGATTGACCTTCGCGATTGCTTCTTCTGCTGTCAATTGCATTGGCCGTCCCCGGCGGTACGCCGGCACCCTAGGGTGCTCCCGCGAGACCTGTCAACCACAGACCTATCAACCACGTAAAGCGCTGGCCAGGCGGTCACTTCGAATGAATAGCAGCGAGGCGCTCCTTGGGGACCTGCTGCACCTCGCGCCAGAGAGCCAGCAGCACTTCGCCGCGGGTCAGCGCGCCCGCGGGCTTCTCCACGCCGGCCCACTCGCTCCAGCGCGCGGCATCCTCGCCCGCCGGCGCGTCGAGCCGCGCCTTCCAGCCCGGCAGAAAGCCGCGAAGCCCGAAGAACTGCACCGCCTCGAAGGCCGGATGCCGCGGCGGCACGTCCTGGTAATAGATGAGCACCGCCTTCTGCCGCACGAGGTGGCGCTGCAACTCGACGCGATCGACGCTCCTCACGCTCCTGCCGCCGGCGATGGCGAGCGCTGCGGCCGTTCCCGCCGCGTGTCCCAGCGCCATCCAGCACGGCTCCATCCGCAGCGTGCCGAAGCCCACGTGCGTCGCCGACACCGGCACGGGCGTGAGCAGCCCGTCCACTGAGCGCGGCACCGTCACGCCGTAGGGCACGGTGTACGGCTTCGTCGCGACGTTGAAGAACCCTTCGAGGTTCACCTGCCCCGGCTCGCGCTTGTGCGTCGCGTGCGAGTCGAGCGCGTAGTGGCAGGCGGTGCGCAGTGTGCGCGGAAGGTCTCGGGTAGCGCCGGGTCGTGCTGGCAGAACCAGAGCAGCCCCAGCGTGTAGTCGCGCAGCCGCGCCGCGAACTTGTCGCGCCAGGCCCATTCCGCAGTCGGCCAGGCTTGATTCTCCTCGGGCAGATCGGTCGAGACGAAGGCGAGGTGCTGGTTGTTGGCGTCGCTCTTGCCGTTCGGGAGCCCGACCAGATTGACCACCCGCGCGATACCGTCGAGAGCAAGCGGCCTGCCCGCAGTGGTGCGATCAAGCCGGACGTCTTCCGCGATGGACGCATACTCCGCGCGATCGTAGGCAGCCGGCTTGGGGATTGCGACGCGGTTCTCGGGCCGCGCCGTGAGGCAAAGCCGGTAGTCGTAGGCCTGCACGGCCCCGTCGCCCTTGCCGCTGAATCCCTCCTCGACCGGGCCATCCCACGCCTTGTAGATTTTGCCGGCCAGCGCCTCGCCGGTCTCTGCCCTGCCTTCCCTTCCGACGCGGAAAGGAGCGCCCGCCGCAGCGGCCAGATCGCCTTCATAAGTTGCGTCGATGAAGACCTTCGCTGCGTAATCCTCGACGGCGCCCGACCGGCGATCAGTGGCGCGGATGCCGATGAGGCGCGTTCCCTTCTTGGTCACGTTTCCGGGCAGGGCGTCGAACTGCCTCTGCCGGCGCACGGCGATGCGCGCCTGTTCGGCGAGCATCTTCTCGAACACGCCCTCCGCGACCGACGGCTCGAAGTGGTACCCGTCGCTGCAGTCCGCGAGCTGCGGCGAGCCGGCGCCGTACTTCTCCAGATAGTGCGAGCGGACGCGGCCGACGAATTCGAGGAAAAGGCCGCCGATCGCTCCGCGGGTCGCGATGTCGGTCGCGCCGAGGCCGTTGGCCGGCAGACCGCCGATGTGCGCGGTCCGTTCCAGGAGGGCAACGCTCCGCCCCTCGCGCGCAGCAGCGATCGCCGCCATCACCCCTCCCGGCGTGCCGCCGACGACGACCACGTCGAACCGGCCCTTGCTCTGCGCCATGCCGGGCAGCGCAGCCAGGCAAAGGAGCGAAGCGGTCAGGATGGCGAGGCGTTTTGTGTGCAAAGTTTTCATCCGTTATCCAGGTCGCCGCCCGCGGGGGTGTACACCAAGTCCCCCATTGCATCGACCTGAGACCCGCGATAAGCAACCGCGGCCTCGCGGCGCGTTCCTGGCCGGTCCGAGGCGGAGCCATGGTGCGGAACTCAGTCTTTTACTGGCCGGGCGTCGGCAACAAGCGCAACTTCGGCGACTTCCTCGCGGAGTTTCTGCTCGACGAGCTCTTCGTTCCGGTGCCGGTGAAGGGCAAGGGCCTTTTCATCATCGGAAGCTGCATCGACGATCTCTTCTTCTCTGAACCCACGCCACCGGTCGAAGAAGGCAGCATCGAGGATCGACTCGTCTTCTGGGGCTGCGGCATGCGGACGCCGACGGGCCTGAGCGAGAAAAATCGCCAGCGGTGCGAGATCCTTGCCGTCCGCGGGCCGCTCACCCGTTCGGCGCTGCGGCTCGGCGAGTCCGTGCCCATCGGCGACTCGGCGATGTTCCTGCCGGCGCTCTACCAGCCGGCGCCATCGCCCGAGGGCGGCACCCTCTGCGTGCCGCACTTCCACGACTCCCGCAACGACGACGAACTGCTGGCGCAGAGCGGGTGCGCCGCCATCCTGCGGCCCAATCTGCCGGAGAGCCGGCAGTCGCTCCTTTCCTTCATCGACCGCATCGTTTCGGCGGAATTCGTGCTCACCGCATCTCTGCATGGCGCGGTCGTGGCGGCGGCGTACGGCCGGCCTTTTGCGTTCTGGGAGAACGAGCACCTCGACTTGCCCTTCAAGTGGGAGGACTTCGCCGCCTCGATCTCCGTTCCCCACCGATTCGCGAAGACGCTTTCCGAGGGCCGGCGCCTCTACGACACGGAGCTTGCACCGAAACTCCGCTTGCCGGCCCTCTGGCCGTTCCTCGCCACCGCGCCCTTGGGCTTGCGAGCCGAAGCCGCGCTGAAAGTCCTGCGCCATGAGCTGAGGCGCGGTGCGGACCCTGCCCTGCTCGAGCGCAGCGTGGAGGAGTTCGTCGCGCGCCAGCACATGGTCGGCGATCTCTCGGGGCACCACGGATCTGCAGCGCGAGACTGGGTATCGGACGCCATCGCGCGCGAAAAGGAAGATCTGCAAGCGTCGTATGCGCATGCGAAGAAGCTGGGGCAGCTCGCCGAAGAGCTGAAGGCACAGCTCGAGGAGCAGTCGCTTCGGGTGGAACAGCAGCGGCAGGAGGCGGCGGCACGCGACGCGGAGTTGCGGGCGCTGACCGATGCCGCCAGCGCGCAGGCGTCGCGTCTCGCCGAAGTCGAGGCGCGCAACTCGGGGCTGGAGCAAGCCCGGCGGCTCAAGCTCCTCGATCGCAAGCGGCCGCGCACCGTCCGCGTCCCCTTCCTCAGACACCGGGTCCCGCTCCACTTCCGCACGCTCATCGAGCTGGCGCGGTTGCGCACCGGGGATGCGCTCTTGCTCGCCGGCAGCCCGCTATTCGACGCGGCCTGGTATGCGATCGAATACCCGGATGTCGTCGTCAAGGGCATCCATCCTCTCAGGGACTACCTGCTGCACGGCGCGTGGGAGGGCCGCGATCCGTCGTCTGTCTTCGATTCCGACTATTACCTGAGCCGGCATCCCGACGTCGTCGCGGCGAAGGAAAATCCGCTCTGCCACTATCTGCGGCATGGCGTCGCGCACAACCTCTTCCCCAACGCTGAGTTCGATCCGGCCTGGTACCTCGCCAGCAACCCGGACGTGCGGGGGGCGGGCCTCGATCCGCTGGCGCACTATCTCCTCTACGGCATGGCCGAGGGCCGGCGGACACACGCCGGCTCGGGGGAGACCGACGGCGGCCTGCGTCCACTCGACAATCCGGCGCCGCAGCCCAAACCAGTCCCTCTCGCCGGCCGGGCGATCAGCTTGCCGGCCTCGGTGGCCAACCGCGACGGCCCGCGGATGCTCATCGCGGACAGCGTCTATCCGCGCCCGGACCGCGACTCGGGCTCGGTGACCATGCGCTACCTGATCGAGATCTTCCTCGAGCTCGGCTGGCAGGTGACCTTCTTCGGCGACGCCGAGATGGGCGATTCCAACCGCTACGGGCAGCAGCTCGAACGGCTCGGCGTGCGCGTGCTGCGCCAGCCGCCGGTCCTCGATGCGTTCCTGCGGGCGGAGGGCGGCACGCTCGCGCTGGCCATGCTCTTCCGCGTGTACTCCGGCGGGCGCCACTACGAGGCGGTGCGGCGGCATTGCCCGGACGCGAAGATCGTCTTCGAGACGGTGGACCTCCACTTCCTGCGCGAGGAGCGCGAGGCGCAGCTCCACCGCGATCAGCGCGCATTGAATCTTTCGCGCGCGACGCGGGAGCGCGAGCTGCACGTCGCGCGCAGCTCCGATCTGGCCATCGTCGTCTCGGAGTTCGAGCTCGAGCTGCTCGAACGCGAGGTCCCCGGCGTCCGCGCGATGACGCTGCCCCTCATCCTGGAGTGCCCCGGCCGCAGCGCGCCGTTCTCGGCCCGCCACGGCGTCGCCTTCATCGGCGGCTACCTGCACAAGCCCAACATCGACGCGGTCGAGTACTTCCTCGACGCCATCTGGCCCGAAGTGCTCGAGCGCCTTCCCACCTGTGTGTTCCATATCGTCGGCTCGGACCTGCCCGAGGCTTTGAAGAAGCGGGCCAGCAAGAGCGTGGTGCCGGTCGGCTACCTCGAGGACCTCGACGGCTTCCTCGGCAAGGTGCGCCTCACCGTCGCGCCGCTGCGCTACGGCGCGGGCGTCAAGGGCAAGGTCGGCTCCAGCCTGGCGGCCGGCGTCCCGTGCGTCGGCACCTCGATCGCGGCCGAGGGCATGGGCCCCGACATCGGCAAGGCCATCGTCGTCGCCGACGATCCGGTCCAGTTCGCCGAGCGCATCGTCGCGCTGCACGAGGATGCGGCGCTGTGGACACGAATCTCCGACGCCGGCTGGACCTACGCCTCGGAGCAGTTCTCGCTGGGCGCCGCGCGCCGCCGCATGGTGGAGATGCTCGCGCGGCTCGGACTGCCGGTGCGCGAGGCCGGCATATCCCGGAAGGCGGGAGCGGTGTGAACCCGGTCTTCTTCACCATCTGCTCGAAGAACTTCATCGCGCAGGCGCAGACGCTCTACCAATCGCTGCGCGCGGCGCACGGCCCGCTGCCGTTCTACCTGGCGCTTTGCGACGCAGAGGAGGGCTGGGACACGCTCAGCCTGCCGTTTCCGGCGATCCAGATCTCTGCGCTCGGCGTGCCCGCCTGGGAGTCGATGAAGAAGCAGTACAACATCACCGAGCTGAACACTGCGCTGAAGCCGTTCGCCTTCCAGTACTTGTTCGATCGGCATCCCGGCGCGAGCGTCGTCTATCTCGACCCCGACATCCTGGTGACGAGCCCGCTCGCGGAAGTCATCGACGCTCTGGAAGACGGCGCCGGGTGCGTGCTGACTCCGCACCTCACCGAGCCGGCCGAGTTCGCCGAGTTCGACGATCAGAAGTTCCTCCAGTACGGCGCTTACAACCTCGGTTTCTGCGCGCTCAAGGACAATCCACAAGTGAGACGCGTCGTCTCGTGGTGGGGGCGGCGGCTGGAGAAGCACTGTGTCATCGATCTCGCAAACGGCCTCTTCGTCGATCAGAAGTGGGCCGATCTCTTTCCCTCGTACATCGATCGCACGGTGGTCCTGCAGCACGCCGGATACAACGTCGCCTACTGGAACCTGTCGCAGCGGCGCATCTGGCGTGACGGCGCGCGCTGGATGGCCAACGACCGCGAGCTGAGGTTCGCGCACTTCAGCGGGCTCGCCATCGGCAACGACACGGTCTTCTCGCGGCACTGCGAGAGCTTCACGCGCAAGAACATCGGCGAGCTGGCGCTGCTGACACGGCAGTACGAAGAACGGCTCCGCGCCAACGGACGCCCTTACTTCTCGACGCTGCCTTACGCCTTCAGCTGGAACGGCGCCAAGGGGCAGAACCTGCACACGCCGCAGAGCGCACGCGCGGCGGCACAGGAAGAAGTTGCGAGGTGGATTCCGCTCCGGCGCGAGACGTCGTACGCCGAGCATGTCGAGCTGGCGCGGCATGGCGCGGAGGTGGACGCGGCGCGGCGCAGGATCGAGCTCGCCCTCCTGCCGCAGACCGAGAGGCCCTTTCAGGTCGACGGCTTTTGTGCGCTTTGCGGCCACCGCACCGAGTTCCAGACCGGCTTCGTGGGCGCCTCGCGCCGCACCGTGGACGGCGTGCTGATCCCGAACTGGCGCGAGCACGTCGACTGCGGCTACTGCAAGCTGGTCAACCGGGTGCGGGCCTCGCTGCACATCTTCCTGCAGGAGTTCCGGCCGGGGCGCCGGGCGGCCGTCTACCTCACCGAGCAGGTGACTCCGACGCACGACTGGCTCAAGCAGCGCTTCGAGAATCTGGTAGGCAGCGAGTACCTGCGCAAGGCCCGCAAGCCGGGCGAGATCATCGGCGGCATCCGGCACGAGGACCTGCAGGCGCTTTCTTTCGCCGAGGGGAGCTTCGACTTCGCACTGAGCTTCGACGTGCTCGAGCACGTCCCTTTCGAGACCAAGGCCTTTGCGGAGCTGTTCCGTGTGCTGAAGCCCGGCGGAAAGCTGCTCTTCACCGCGCCGTTCACGGCCGACACGGCCACGAACACGGTTCGCGCGCTGATGGAGCCGAACGGCGAGATCCGGCACCTCGCCGAGCCCGAGTACCACGGCAACCCCGTGGATCCGGAAGCCGGCGCGCTCGCTTTCCGCTACTACGGCTGGGACGTTCTCGATCAGCTCGCAGCCGCAGGGTTCGCTGCGCCGGCCGGACTTCATTACTGGTCGCGCGAGCTGGGTTATCTCGGCGAATCGCAATACGTGTTCGTCGCCGAGAAGCCAGGTTAGGACGCACTTCACAACCAATGTCTTGAGTTGTTCCTGTTCGACCGCGACCTCGACTGCGACCGCGACTGCTCATTGGCAGTAAGTGTGACCGGGCATTCCCTGGTACGGAGTGCCGACGCAGACGCCGCTGCAGCAGTCTGACCCGCGATCGCAGTAATCGGCGCCGGAGCCCATGCACGCGCACTGACGCGTCGTGCACGGCCCTTGATCGAATCCGCCCCAGGCGAACCAGCCGGCCGCGTTGGCCACGCCATTCTGACTGTTGGCGACCATCACTGCTCCGAACTCGTCCGAAATGCGCACCTGCATGTCGTAGGACTGCTCGAGGACGAGGCCCGAAAGCTGCACGTCGAAGTTGACCAACGCCTGAGGCAGATTCGACTGGCGCGCAGTCGCGGAATGGGTGGGCAGGTTGCGGAAGGGCTGGCCGCGCGGAACCACCTCGACGTCCGCGACGATGGCGTCTCCCTCCGGGTCCATCCCCCCAACACGGACGTACGGTCCTTGTCCGGCGGTGCAGGTGGTGGGTGCTGGCTTGAGTGAACAAGCGCTGAAGTAATAGCGGTTGTCCCCCGCGAACGGAAAGAACGCGAAGGTAACCACCGGCGCCGTGTTGGCGCGGTGCACGATGACGTCGAGGGTGACGCTCGAGGACTCGCTGCCCGCACTCGCCGTGAGCTTGAGGTTGTAGCTCCCCGCATCCTTGCGCATGGGTGTGAGCGTCAAGAGAGGCCCTTGCAGCGTCGCAAAGGGCGGCAGATTCGCCGCCGAGAATTGCACCGGCCCGGACGCCGCGCCGACGACGATGAGCTCGAGGAGCGGCGTCTCGCCGCTCTGCAAGTCGATCGTCGGCGCGCCGCCGTCCTGCGAGAGGGCGCCCGAAGAGCTGAGCTCGAGCGACATGGGCGCATGGATTGACGCCGAACGTCCGCACGCGGCCACCAGCAGAACTGCCAGAAGGAAGCGCATTCGCATCGCCGCACCTCGCTTCAAACCTGATGCCGTTCCAGCCAACCTAATGCCGGTCCGCTTATCAGCTACTCCGCTTCGCGCGGAACCATGCGGCGGTGTCCGAAAGTCCACCCTCGAGGGAAAGCGTCGGGCGCCAGGCGAGTGCTGCCAATGCCGCTCCCGGATCGATCGCGCTGCGACGCTGTTCACCGCTCTTCGCTGAACCGTGCCGAAACCGCGCCGTCGCGCCCGTGAATTGCGCCAGCAACCGGGCCAACTCCAGCACGGTGGTCTCGCGCGCCGTGCCCACGTTGAGCGCGCCCGCGGCCTGCGATTCCAACGCCAGCGCGTTGGCAAGCGCAACGTCCGCGACATGGACGTAGTCGCGCGTCTGCAGGCCGTCGCCGTTGATGGTCGCCTCGGCGCCCGCAAGCAACTTCTCGCAGAAGATCGCCACCACGCCCGCCTCGCCGTGTGGATCCTGCCCGGGGCCGTAGACGTTGGCGTAGCGCAAGGAGAGCGTGGAGAGCTCGAAGGCGCGCCGGTACAACTCGACGTATTCCTCGCCGCACAGCTTGGAGGCGCCGTAGGCGCTGGCCGGCCGGCGCGGATGGTCCTCGCGCGCGGGAAAGTGCTCCTGCTCGCCGTAGATCGCGCCGCCCGACGAGGCGAACACGAAGCGCCTCACGCCCGCCGCTTGCGCCGCCGCGAGCGCATTCACGGTCCCGAGCACGTTCACCGATGCGTCGAAGAGCGGGTCGGCCATCGACCGCCGCACGTCCATCTGCGCGGCGAGGTGGAGGATGGCGTCGGGCGCAAGTTGCGCCACCAGCGCCGCGAACGCGGGCGAACGCACGTCGGCGACGTGCAGCGGCACGCCCTCCGGCACCGCTGCGCGCGAACCGTGGCTGAGGTCGTCAGCGATGGTCACCCGGTGGCCGCGCGAGAGCAGCGTGCGCGCCGAGTGCACGCCGATGAAGCCCGCTCCCCCGGTGATGAGCACGTGCATCGTTCTCTCTTAGTCGAAGCTGCGGGCTGAGGTATACACCGCCGCGATGCGACTTCTCCGAAGAGCGCGGCAGGCGCTCGAAGCCGCGGTCTTCCCGCATCCCGGCAGCGGGCGCTTCGAGCTCCGGGCGCCATCGGGGCGCCTGCCGTCCGGATGGGTCGCGCTCGACTTCCGCATCGGCGGAAATCTGATAGTCGCGCCGCGGCTGCTCGTCGACGAGGGGAACGGCTTCTCCGAAGCAGGGGCGCTGCCGCTTCCCTTCCCCGGCGGCGGGCGCCTGCGGGCCATCGTCGAGCTGCCGCGCGACGTGCGCCGGCTCGCACTGGAAGTCGGCGATGTCCCGCCGTCCGCGTTCGGGAGCCTCTCCGCCGTGGAGCTGGGCACCGTGGAGATCGCAGCGCGGCTGGCGCTCCCCGTGATCCGGCGGCGGCTGGCCGAGCCCTGGACGATCCCGATCTCCGCGCTGCGCCTCGGGCGCGCTCTCTTCGACGGCACGCTCTTGCGGCGCCTGTCGCAGAAGGAGAGCCACGAAGCACCGCAGCTTCGTTATCCCGAGTGGCACCGGCGATACGCCGCGCTCTCCGATGCGGACCGCGCCGCCATCCGCGCGGCCATTGCCCGGCTCGACCGGCCGCCGCGATTTTCGCTGGTCGCGCCGCAGGGCGAGCGCACTCTCCGGAGCATCCGCGCGCAGCTCTACCAGAACTACGAAGTGTGCGACGCGCTGGAGAAGGCCATCGGCGATTTCGTCCTGCGGCTCGACGCGGGCGACGAGCTTGCCGAGCACGCGCTCTATCTCTACGCAGACGCCCTCTGCGCGCACCGCGATGCGGACCTCGTCTACGGCGACGGGGATCGCGCGGACGACGCCGGCCTTCTCTACGATCCGGACTTCAAACCGGACTGGAATCCCGATCTGCTGCTCTCGCAGGACTACCTCGGGCACGCCGTCGCGGTGCGCGTCACAGCCGCCCGTCGAGGCCAGGAATTCTTCTCTGCCGGTCGCGCTCTCCATGTTCCATTCGTCGTCAACCATCGCCATTTGCCCGACGCGCCCGCATCGCTGGGCGCTGCCCAGCGTCACGTGGGAGAAGCGGCGATCGTCGAAAACGGGCCGCTGCCTGGAACCCGGCGCCTGCGCTGGAAGCTGCCCGAAAAGCCGCCGCTGGTCAGCCTGATCATCCCCACGCGCGACCGGCGCGAGCTCCTCGAGGCCTGCGTCGAATCGCTGCTCTCGAAGACCGGGTATCGAAACTTCGAGTTGCTGGTGGTCGATAACGACAGCCGCGATCCGGCAGCGCTCGACTACCTCACCTCGCTCGAGCGCCGCGGGGTCGCGCGCGTCCTGCGCGATCTCCGCCCTTTCAACTTCCCGGCGCTGAACAACCTCGCGGTCGCGCAGGCCCGCGGCGAGGTAGTGGGCTTGCTCAACAACGATCTCGAGATCGTCGAGGCGGGCTGGCTCGAGGAAATGGTTTCGCACGCGCTGCGGCCCGAAGTGGGCGCGGTCGGCGCGCGGCTGCTCTACCCGGACCGCACCGTCCAGCACGCGGGCGTCGTCCTCGGCATCGGGGGGATCGCCGACCACGGACACAAGCAACTGAGCGCCGACGCGCCCGGCTATCGCTCCCGCGCGAAGCTCACGCAGGACCTGTCGGCAGTGACGGCGGCGTGCCTGCTCATCCGCAAGCAGACGTATCTCGCCGTCGGCGGCCTTGACGAAGAGTATGCGGTAGCGTTCAACGACGTGGACTTCTGCCTGCGCCTGCGCGAGCGCGGGCTGCGCAACGTCTGGACGCCGTTTGCCACGCTGGTGCACCACGAATCCAAGAGCCGCGGGCGCGAGACGACGCCGCGGAGGGTGGCGCGCTTCCGCGGCGAGATGGCGCGGCTGCGGGCGCGCTGGGGCAAGGCCCTCTTGAACGATCCCGCTTACAACCCGAACCTCACGCTCGACGCCACCAACTTCTCGCTGGCGTGGCCGCCGCGCGCGCGGCCGCCCTGGCGGTAGAACGCATTTCACGATTTGTAACGGCTACAAGCGTAGTCGCTAAGCCACCTGCGGTGGCCGCGACTAGGGCACCAGCACGACCTTGCCGAAGTTCTGCCGCGACTGGATGCGCTCGTGCGCCTTGCGCGCCTCGGCGAACGGCACCTCGCTGTCGACGATGGCCTTGAAGTTGCCTGCCGCGAAGCCCTTCATGATCTCGCGCAGCTCGCCGGCCAGCAGCTCGGTCTCCCCCCACAGGTGGCCCATATTGACGCCGAAGATGCCCTTGTTGTCGGGCAGCAGCTTGAGCGGATGGAAGATGGGCATCTTCACCACCGCGCGGACCGCCTGCAGCGGATTGAACCGCTCGCCGGGGAGCACGGAGCTGGCTCCGTACATCATCAGCTTCCCCGTCGGCGCCAGGCAGCGGAAGCTGCGTTTGAACTCGCCCAGCGGGTCGAGGGCGACGTCGACGCCTCGGCCGCTGGTGAGCTTGAGCACTTCCTCGAGGAAATCCTTGTTTCGATAATCGACCGTGGTCGAGCCCCAGCGCGCGCAGCCGCTCGTGCTTGCCCGGCGAAGCCGTGCCGATGCTTTGTGCTCCAAGCTTTTTGCAGATCTGTACGGCGGCGGTGCCGACGCCGCCCGCCGCCGCGTGGATGAGGACGCGCTGGCCGCGTCTGACGTTGGCCAGCTCGACCAGCATGTGCCACGCAGTCAGCCAGACCACCGGGATCGACGCGCCCTCGGCGAAGCTGAGCCCCTGCGGCAGCGGCAGCACCATCCGCTCGTCGACGCAGACCACCTCGCTGTGGCCGCCGAACTTCGAGGTCGCGATCACGCGCTCGCCTTTGCGCTCGCGCGGCAGATCGATCTCCCCCGCCACCTCGTAGCCCATCACGCAGGGCAGCTTGGGCGCGTCGGGATAGAGTCCCTCGCGCGTCATCACGTCGGCGAAGTTCACTCCCACCGCGCGCACGCGGATGCGCACCTCGCCGGTCTTGGGTTCGGGCTCGGGCGCCTCGCGAACCTTGAGGACTTCCGGCCCACCTTTTCGAGTGATCCACACTTGTCGCATTGCCGCTCCCTTGCGTTCAGCCCCGCCCGCCTGCGAGCATGAGCAGGTGCGCACTTCGCGGGCAGTCGCGACGGCCGGTTTCACAGCACTGATCGCCTGCGCCACCGCGCGCCCGCCGTCCGCGGCGCCGGATGTACCACGCGCCGTGCAGGTCGAGGGGCCAGGGCTCCTCTTCGAGCTGCTCTACACCTCCGCCGACGAGCCCCAGATCTCGCGCATCCGCAGCGGGCTGCTGGCGGTGGGGCCGCGGCTGTCGCGCTGGGGCAGCTTCCGGCAGGGCGTGTGGATCCGCGTCTTTCCCGATCATGATTCGCTCGAAGAGGCGGTCGACCGGCGCGGCTATCCCTGGCTGCGGGCGTGGGCGTTCGGCGATCAGATCCTGCTGCAGTCGCCGCGCAGCTGGTGCGCAGAGCCGGACGGCGCCAGCGACGCCGAGCTGACCGAGCTGCTCGCGCACGAGCTGACGCACTCGCTGATGTACCAGCTCATCGAGCCCTCCGAGGGGCCTCTCTTCTCTCCCGACTCGCCGATGGAGGAGCCGCCGCTCTGGTTCCGCGAGGGGATGGCGTCGGTGACGGCGGGACAGGGAGACCGGCGGCTGTCGGGCGAGGACCTGTCGCTCTGGCTTCTTCTGCATCCGGGCGCGGACCTCTTGCACCCGTCGGTCGAGCTCTATCGCACCGAGAAGGAAGCGGTATACGGGGCGGCGCACCGTGCTTTCGACCTGCTCCTCGCGCAGCACGGCGACCAGGCGGTGCGGGACGTCCTGCAGGCCGTCCGCGGAGGCGCGCGCTTCGCGGACGCCTTCAAGGCCGCGATGGGACTGGGGCTCGCCGACTTCGAACAGACCGCGATCCGGACGCACTTCGCCGCGTCGGGATCGCACTCCTCCGGCGCGGGCGGACCCTGAACGTGTGCGAAACAACTTCGCTGTAGATCGCGCACGAGGCCAACCGATGCTCTCGAGATCTCTCGCAGCGCCTCCCGGCTCGACTCTCTAGCGATGGCGCGCACGGTAAAGGACATGCTGCCGCCCGTCGTGCGATCGAGCTTGAAGAAGGTGCTCTCGCGCGTGCGCGGGCTGGCCGATTTTTACGAGCGTGTCTACGAAGCCCGCGCGGTGGATTTGCCGCCCGACGAGTCGATCGGTCAGGGAGACTTCGATCTGATCGGGAAGATCGAACTGGGCCTGCTTCTCCTCGAAGGGCTGCGGCCCACGGACACCGTCGTCGATCTCGGCTGCGGCACCGGACGACTCGCCGTCCAGCTCATCCCGTGGCTGCGCGGAGGCCGTTACCTCGGCATCGAAATCTCGAAGACCATGCTGCGGGAGGCGGCGCGCCGCACCGTGGGCCTGGCCGGCGCCGCCGTCGAGTGGAAGCACCAGCGCACCTCCCACTTCGACTTGCTCGACGCATCGGTGGACGTGCTCTGCGCCTTCTCCGTCTTCACGCACATGGAGGCGGAAGACACCTACCGCTACTTCACCGACGCGCTGCGCGTGGTGCGGCCCGGCGGAAAACTGATCTTCTCCTGCCTGCCGCTCTCGCTGGAGATGGCGCGCAACGTCTTCCTCGATTCGGCCCGGCTCGAATTGCACGAGCGCTGGTTCTACGTGCGCAACGTCGTCACCACCGAGGAGAGCATGGAGACGATCGCTTCTCTGGCGGGCTGGAAGCCGGTACGCTGGTACCGAGGTGATCAGCCGTCGGTACGGGTGCCGGATGTGGTGGAGCCGCAGGCGCTGGGCCAGTCCACCTGCGTACTCCAGCGGCCGGGCTGAAACTGCTGCTTAGCGTTTGAGTGACGTCGGAGGAGTCGCCCAGGGCGAAGGCAGCACCGGCGGGCGGCCGGCATCCTTGCGGGTGCGCTGGAGCTCGATCTCGCTGACCAGCACGGTGGGCGCGACGGTGCTGACCGGCACGAACCCGCTCTCCGCCCCGCAATATCCATTGAACACCCGCGGGCCGCTGGTATCGGTATTCCCGCCTGTCACATCCCGAATCAAGAGTCCGAATGGCTTCTCCTGCCGCTTGGCCTCCGCGATGAGCGCCTCCTTCAATTTGTCCGCCGAGACCGTCTTCGATGACTCGACGATCAGGTTCGACATCCGCGCCACCGGCTCGCGCCCCGGCGCCGAGCGCCCGTGCCCGTTGGAATGCGCAAAGCCGCTCACGGGAGCGCGCGAGAGCAGGAAGGACTTGAGCACGCCCTTCTCCACCAGCGTGGCGCGCTGGCCGGGAACGCCCTGCTCGTCGAAACGATAATTTCCATTCAGCGAGGTCCTCCCCATCGCGCGCGCAGTCGGGTCGTCGAAGATGGTGAGGAAGAAGGGCAGGATCGGCTTGCCGATCTGTCCCTTGAAGGTGTGCCCGTCCTTGTCGTCGTTCTGCCGCTCTCCTTCCAGCCGGTGTCCGACCGCCTCGTGGAAGAGGACGCCCGCCGCCTCGGGTCCCAGCAGCGCGGGGCCGGTATAAGGATCGAGGACCGGCGCCTCGCGCAGCGCCAGCAGTTCGCCGACCATCTCGTCGATGCGCGCCGACAACTCCGCCCCCCGGGGCAATTCGCCCTCGCGCGAGCCGTAGTAATCGCGGCTGTTCTCGAGCAGCATCCCGTCCGGCGCGCGCGCCCAGGCCTGCACGTGCAGCCCGTAGATCACCTGCTCGGTCACCAGCCGGGTCCCTTCCGTGCTGGCGAACTGCCGCGCCTCGTGATCCATCGAGACGCGCATCTGCGAATCGAACAGCTCGGGATGCGCGCGCAGCCGCTCGGTCTGCCCGCACGTCTCCCGCTTCCATCCCTCGCGATCGAACGGATGCGGCGCGGGCGCCTCGACGGCGACGTGCGGCTCCTCGCGCGAGAAGCTGGCCGGCGCGTCCGGATCGTCGGGCCGGTAGACCTCCTTGCCCTTCTTCTTCAGATAGGCAGACAAGGACTTCTTGTAATGCTCGTCGGTGAGCAGCCAGAGCGCATTACGCAGCGCCGTCGGGTCGTCGTCGAGCGGCGCCTCCCGCCCCGAGTTGTACCCGGATTCCGAGCTCTCGAAGTCGAACATCTCCTGCTGCCCGGTGTTGTCGAACGCGTAGCTGCCGACGCGCACGTTGACCTCGAGGCGCCGGTCGTGCCGCGTGTGATCGAGGAAGACCGCGCCGTACTTGGAGCCGACCTCCTCGGTGTCGATGCCGCGCACCGCGTAGCTCAAGAAGTACGGCGCCTCATGCCCGCGCAGCTGCAGGCTCTTGTGGGCGCGCTCCAGCTCTTCGGCCATGGCGCCCAGCATCTTCTGGCGCGGGTCCTTGAGGTCGGGGACCCAGGGGGCGGGAGCGGAGATCAGGCAGGCGAGGACCACGGAAAGCATGGTGGAGTTGTAACGCCGAGGCGGCGGCGGAGGCGAGCGCAAAGCGCCGCTTGTGCCGTCGACCGCGACCTGAAGGCGATCTTGCTTGGGCTTCTGTGAGCGGGTGCGTCCTCGGGCACGGACACGTCCACCGCCACGGACACGGACCCGCTACGCCCCTTTGGAGCCCCGCTCGGGCCCCTTACGCGCTGCGCACCTTGTCCTTGCCGAAGGTGACATTCCTGGTCGCGTTCCGCGTATCGATGACCAGCTTCGCGTCGTGGACCAGCTTCTGGTAATCGATCGAATCGTGGTCGGTCGCGATCACCACCACGTCGGCCTCCGCCACCGCCTCCTCGAGAGGAACGCTCTCCATCTCCAGCATGTATTTGGGCTGGTGGCGCATCTCCTTCATCTTCGGGCAGTAGGGGTCGTGGTACTGCACCGTCGCGCCCTTGTCGCGGAACAGCTCGATCAGGCGAATGCTCGGGCTCTCGCGCAGATCGTCGATGTTCTTCTTGTAAGCGAGGCCGAGGATCAGCACCTTGGCGCCCTTCACCGCCTTGCCCTGCTCGTTGAGCGCGCCCATGGTGCGCTCCACCACGTGGTGCGGCATCTGCCAGTTGATCTCGCCGGCCAGCTCGATGAAGCGGGTATTGAACTCGAACTCGCGCGCCTTCCAGGTCAGGTAGAAGGGATCGATGGGAATGCAATGCCCGCCCAGGCCCGGCCCCGGATAGAAGGGCATGAAGCCGAAGGGCTTGGTGGCGGCCGCGTTGATCACTTCCCACACGTCGATGTTCATGCGCTCGCAGAGCAGCTTGAGCTCGTTGACCAGCGCGATGTTGACGCAGCGGAAGATGTTCTCCAAGAGCTTGGTCAGCTCCGCCTCGCGGGTGCCGCGGACCGGAACGACCCTGGTGATCGACGCGGAATACAGCGCGCAGGCCATCTCCGTGCACTGCTTGGTGTAGCCGCCGACCACCTTGGGAATGGTCGCGGTATTGAAGTTGGGATTGCCCGGATCCTCGCGCTCGGGCGAGAAGGCGAGGAAGAAGTCGATGCCGGCGCGCAGGCCCGACAGCTTCTCGATGATCGGCTTCACCACCTCTTCGGTGGTGCCCGGATAGGTCGACGACTCGAGGATGACGATCTGCCCCGGCCGCACGTACGGGCCGATGGCCTCCGCCGTCTTCTCGATGTACGTCATGTCCGGCTCGCGGTTCGCGTTGAGCGGCGTCGGCACGCACATGATGAGCGCGTCGGCCTCGGCCGCCTTGCGGAAGTCCATCGTCGCGCGGAACGGCTTGGCAAGCGCCGTCGCCTTGGCGATGCGCTCCCCCGAGATGTGCTTGATGTAGCTCTCGCCCTTCTCGATGGCGTCGATCTTCCGCTTGTCGATGTCGAAGCCGATGACCGGAAAGCCCTTCTCGCCAAAGGTCAACGCCAGCGGCAGGCCCACGTATCCGAGGCCGCAGATGCCGACCACGGCATCCTTGGCGAGAATCTTGTCCAGCAGAGTCGGCTCTTTGACCTGAAGCATTTGTCCCCTCACGCCCGCTGCGGGCGTCGTCGGGGCGGCGGCCTTCCGGGCAGCCGCCCTGTTTCGAATGCCGCGAAAATAGGAATCGCTTAGCGGGCGTGCAGAAAGAGTACGGCGGTGAACAGACGCGCCGGCGCGCTGCCCAAAAGCTCCAGCGCGATCTCCTTTGCGGAAATCTTTTCCCCATATCCCGGCGAGCTATCGGTATCGATGACCGAGAGCCCCCAGGGCAGCGTGGCGCCGAAGGCGAAGAGCGCGACGTCCTCGCCGCCCGCGCGCACGGCCACGCAGCGCTTCGCGTCGTAACCGAAAGAGAGCCCGGCTTCGTGCAGCTCCTCGAAGCGCGCCTGCTCCGTCCCGGTCGCAGGGCGCTGCACGAGATCGGTGTGGGGCACCAGCCAGCGCAGGGTCAGCCGGTGCTCGCCGTGGCCGCGCACCTCGTCGATGAACGCCGCCTCCCACGCACCCAGCGCCGCGATGCGCCGGTGCACGATGCCGGCGCGCTGGTATCCGAAATGCTCGCCGATGGCCAATTGATATCGCCCCCGCTCCTCGACGCGAACGATGCGCGCGCGGGCGGTATCGGGCAGCGCAAAGAGCCGCCTGGGGACGATGCGGTTCTGCTCCAGCCCGTCTACTTGCAGCGTGCTGTGCCCGGCGGTGCCGCGTCGCGCGTTGCGCTCCTGCGGGTCGCGCGCATAGACGAAGGTGCCGCGGTCGGCGATGAGGGTCACCCCGCCGAACGCCAGCTCGACGGAGTTCTTGTCGTTGTGCGCGTGGCCGCCGGTGCCGCCCTGGCCGTTGGGGCCGGCGCTGAGGCAGAGCCAGGCCTCGCCGTTGCGCAGCGCTGCGATGCCGGCGTCCTGCAGCGCGAGGCTGCCTGGGACCGTCGCGCTGTCGAGCTTCTCGAAGCGGCGCACGCCCGCAGGTCCCAGGAGCCACGCCACCTCGGGCGGACAGGGACCGCGCTTGAGCCGCGCGTCGCCGAGCGCAGCGGCGCCGAGGCCGGTGAGAAATCCGCAATCGAGCGCGGCGCGCGGCACGAGCGGCAGCCCGCGGGAGGAGTCGAGGTCGCCGATCTGCGGCATCTCGCCCGACGGCTTCAAGATACCGCTCAGGCTCCGGAACAGGCCGGCCACGGCGTGCAGCACCGCGGCAGGCGCGGGATCGCCGCCTTCCTCCGCGGCGAGCACCGCCGCGAGGAACAGCTCTGCGCAGAGCCGCTGGTATCCGGTGGAGGATTCGAAGTGCGTCCCGTCGGCGCGGACCTGGCGCGGGATCTCCTCCCACAGCTTGCGCGCCCAGATCTGCCGACGGCGCAGCTCGGGAAAGAGCGCCCCCACCACCACCAGCCCGACCAGGTCCCCTGCATAATGATTGGTGCGGACGGCGCCGTCTTCCTCGAGATGCGTCTCGATGTATCCGCAGTGCTCGTCCAGCAGATCGAAGAGCTCGCTGACGAAGGCCTCGTCCATCGCAGCGTCGTCGCGGACATAGGCGAAGGTCAGCGCGACGTTCATGGCGCGGGCGCTGACTTCCATCGCGCACGACCACTGCACGCCGCACCCTGCGGGATCCTCGGCGCGGAACTGGCGCACGCCAGAGGTCCAGGCTCGCGTCCAGACGCTGCGCTCGGTGGCCGTCTGCGCCAGCCAGCGCGCCTGCCCGAAGCGCCACAAGTGCTGCAGGCGGCCGACTTCCCACATCACCTTGGCGTCGGCGCCGGGCCGGAGCAGGTCCACCTGCTCACCCGGCACGCTCGGGTCGTAGCGCACCGACGGAACCAGCGGGTCGCGGTGGTAATCGATTTCAAATGCCGCGCCCTCTTTGCGGCAATCCTTCATCTGCCCGAAGATCGGCAGCTCCCCGCGCCGCGCCGCCTCCGCCTCGCGGAGGATCGCCGCGCACTCATCGGGCCAGCGCTCACGCACGAGACGCGCCGTCTCCTCGCGCTCCCACGGCTCCAGGATCGACGGCCGCCGATCGGTCAGCGCATAGAGCGCCCGCGCCCGCTTCCTTTCTTTTGGCACCTCGAAGAAAAGAGGCTTGAGCTGGCCGAACCGCGCCGCCACCGCCCGGCGCGCGCGCACGGCGAGGGCCCGGGCCAGTTCGCGCGGCGGAATCGTCTGTGCGAGATAGCTGTAGTACGCGAGGTCCATCTCAAGCCGCCCGCTTCTTCCGGCCGGCCACCGCGGCGGCGACGATCTCCTGCATCTCGCCGACGCGGGCCTCCCACCCTTCGCTCTTTACCTGCGCGGCGCGCACCTCGCTCGGCCCCGAGCCCGCGGCGATGGCAGAGGCGATCTCGCGCACCACGCCGTCGGCGTCCTTGCCGATGCGGCAGACGCCGAGCCGCTCGACCTCCGGAATCGCCGTCGACACCACCGGCAAGCCTGCGGCGAGGTATTCGCGGACCTTCAATGGATTGGCCGCCAGCGTCAGCTCGTTGACCCTGAAGGGCATGAGCGCGACGTCGAACGCCTTTGCGTAGCGAGGCAGGTCCGCGTACGGCTTGCGGCCGAGGACGCGGATGTTGCGCGCGCCCTCGAGAAGCTTCATGTCCGTCGTAGAGTTGCCGACCAGCACCACCGTGCCGCCGGAATAGGCGTCGGCGACGTGGCGGATCAACTCCACATCCACCCAGTCGGCGATCAGACCCCAGAAGCCGATCACCGGCCCCGGCACGCCCTTCAGCTCGTCGGGGACCGTCGTCTCCGGAAGAAAGGCCTTGTTGAAATGCTCGAGGTCGACGCCGTGCTGCACCAGGTGCGCATTGGGATTCACCCGCGCTTTGTCCGCGCGCAGCTTCTCGCTGGAGCAGATCACCACGTCGGCCTTGAGCATCAGCCGGCGCTCCAGCTCGCGGATCTCCAGCCCAGGCGCGTCGCTGAAGGCGCTGAACTCGTCGACGCAGTGATAGATGACCAGCGATTCGCCGAGCGTGCCCGAGACCGGCGCCGAGCTGGGCAGGAAGCTCCAGGAGATGACGTCCTTGAAGCCGAGCTGCTGCATGGCGTTCTGCACCTGCGCCTTGAGGAGCACGCCGTTGGCGGAGCGGACCAGCTCACTTCCGTAGAAGGGGATCGCGAGCGGCGTCAGCACCCAGATGTTCGGATGGCGCTGCTTGAGGCCCTGCAGCGCGCCCGAGAGCTTCTTGAGGATGCGCTTCGCGTCGCGCGCGCTCGCCGTCGGGCGGCGGTTGCCGATGCTGTTCACCCAGAGGATGCGGTTCTCGCGCGCGAGGATCTTCATGGCGTGCATCTTCGACAGCGGGTCGCCGTCCCAGTCGTTGGAGAAACAAACGATGTCCCGCCCTTTCAAAGCCCCCATCTCCGTCCCAACCTTTCGCCTGGTGTGAATCGCCGGCGCCGCTTCCGGGGCGACGCGAACGGCGTGGCGCTTGCGCCACAACTCGAGGATCCAGAGCGCGTACAGCTCTTCCTTGCGGTCGCTGCGGCCGCTCAAGTGCTCGTCCAGGAGGCGCCGCACGGCCTTCTCCCCGAAGCGCGTGCGCGCCAGGGAGTCGGAGGCGAGCAGCGCCTCGCGCAGCGGCGCATGCAGCTGCTTGCGGAACCAGTTGGCCACCGGGACGGTGAAGCCGCGCTTGCCGGGGGCCACGCACTCGGCCGGCAAGCGGTGCTTCGCCGCCTCGCGCAGGAGCCACTTGCCGCACTTGCCGCGCAGCTTGACGTGCTGGGGAAGGCCTGCGCACCACTCGATCAGCCGGTGGTCGAGGAAGGGCACGCGCAATTCCTGCGACGCCGCCATGGTCATCTTGTCGGCCTTGACGAGGAGGTCGTCGGGCAGCCAGACGCGCCGGTCGAGCTCCAGCATCCGCTCCAGGGGCGGCAGGCCTTCCGTCTCTTCCCATTCCCGGGCGAGCCTTTGCACCAGCCGCTCGGAGACGCGCGCCACCGGAAGCCCGGTGAGCAGCGATTTCTCGTCGTCGGTGAAGGCCACCGAGACGCCGCGATACCGCTCCTCGAGCGGCAGCGTGGCCCAGCGCGCATACTTGCGCGCCTTCGGGTGGCGGGCGAAGGGCAGCGCCGCCGCGGCCGCGGAGCCGAGCCCGCGGAAGCGCTCCATCATCAGCATGGTGCGATAGATTGGATAGCCCGCGAGCACCTCGTCGGCGCCTTCGCCGGAGAGCACGACGACGACTTCCTCGCGCGCCTTCTTGCTCAGGTAATAGAGCGGCACGCAGGCGGCGTCGGCGACCGGCTCATCGAGGTGCCAGACCACCTCGGGCAAGAACAGCTCGAAGTCCTCTGCCGTCACCAGCACCTCGCGGTGCTCGGTGCCCAGCGCCTTGGCGACGCGCCGCGCCTGGTCCAGCTCGCTCGAGCCGTCGACGTCGAGATATCCGACGGAGAAGCTCTTGACCGGGCCTTCGCCGCGCTCCTTGCGCAGATCGATCATCTGCGCGGCGATGACGCTCGAGTCGAGCCCTCCGGAGAGGAAGACGCCCACCGGCACGTCGGACATCAGGCGGGCTTCGGTGGCGTCCTTGACGCGCTTCCACAGCTCGCGCGCCAGCTCCTCATCGCCGCGCGGATCGGTCTCCGGCGGGAAGACCGTCTTCCAGTAGCGGCGGATCTTGAGCTCGCCCTTCTCGTACACCGCGCAGGAGGCGGGCGGCAGCTTCTGGATGCCGGCGAACATCGTCAAAGGCGCCGGGACGTAGCGGGCGCTCAGATAGAGGTCGAGCGCCTCGTCGTCGAGCTGGCGCGGGACGGTCGCATCCTCGAGCAGCGACTTGATCTCGCTGCCGAAGCTGAAGCGCTCCTTGCCCAGGTGATAGTAGAAGGGCTTCTTGCCCAGGCGATCGCGGGCGAGGAACAGGCGCTCCCTGCGCGCGTCCCAGATGGCGAAGGCGAACATGCCGGCGAGCCGCTCGGGCAGCGCGTCGCCCCACTCCTCGAAGCCGTGGACCAGCACCTCGGTGTCGCAGCGCGAGCGGAAGGTATGGCCGCGCGCGATCAACTCCTCGCGCAACCCGAGGTAGTTGTAGATCTCGCCGTTGAAGGTGATGGTGATCGCGCCGTCCTCGTTGTGCATCGGCTGCGCGCCGTTCTGGGACAGGTCGATGATGGAGAGCCGCCTGTGCCCCAGCGCCACCGGGCCCTTGACGAAGGTGCCGCTGCCGTCGGGCCCGCGGTGCGCGATGACGTCGGTCATGCGCTGGAGCAGCGCCTGGTCCGCCGGGCGCTCGCGATCGCGGTTCAGGAAGCCGCTGATGCCGCACATGGTGCTTCCTCCTCGGGCGCCTCTGCGGCGGGCTGCTGCCAGCCGTAGAGCAAAAGGATCCGATCCATGCTGTCGGCCGCGGGCGCGCTCGCCGTTCGCGACGGGAGGAAGGAGATTTCGCCCGCGGCCTCCAGCAGGCCTTTGGCGAGGGCGCCTGCGTCGCCTGGCGCGACGAGCTTCACCTCGGCGGGCCGGTTGCCGACCTGCGTCGCTACCACCGCGCGGCCCAGCGCCAGCGCCTCGCGCACGCTGACGGAATCGCCGTCGGCAAGCGTCGGCCGCACGAAGACGTCGCAGGAGGAGATCAGCGCCAGTGCTTGCGGACGCGGCAGTTCGCCGAACCCGTGAATCGAAAGGCTTCGGGCCTCGGGCTTCGGGCCTCGGGCCTCGGGCCTGAGGCCTCGGGCGTACTTCTCGGAGCCGACGCCGTAGAGGGCGAGCATTGCTGCCGGCAACACCGCGCGGACTTGAGCGAACGCGCGCAGCAGGATCTCCTCGCCGTACTCGGGGCGGGGCGCGACCATGGCGCAGAAGAGCGGAGAAGCCTCTGCGCGCAGCTCGGCGAGGCCTTCAGGCGACGGGCCAGGGAGAAGGAACTCGCGCGAGAAGGCCGGCAGGACCAGCGCCGACGGCATCTCCACCGCGTTGCGGATCTCGGTGTTGACGGCGATCACCTGGCCGAAGTGACCGAGCACCGCCCGCGCCATCTGCCTGCGGGCCGGGGACTCCGCGAGCCAGGCCGGCCCGAGGCCGGAGTGCAGCGTGATCAGCGCCGGCCGCCCCGAAAGCCGCCCCGCCGCGGCGCACACCGAGGCCAGCACCCACGATTTTTGATTCGCGCCGTTGGTGTGCAGATGAATCCGGTATCCGCGCGCGCTGAAGGAGGCGAGCGATCCGCTGAACCGCGCCATGCTCCCCGCCGGCGTCACGCCATCGGCGGGGAGCTGTCCTTTTCCGATGTCCAGAACCTCGCACTGCCCGCCGCGCGCCCGCACCGCGCGGAACAGCTCGTCCACGTGCGTCGCCACGCCGCCGTTGGGCGGTGGATAGTCTCCGACGAGGAGGACCTTGAATTCCGGCGGCGTCATCGATGCGCCCCAAGCTGTGCAGCGTGTCCCAAGCGGGCAACGGTCAGGCGTGCTCCATGCCGCGAGTGGGGAGGTAGATGCCGGCGTGCTCCAGGGCGGGGACGCGGCCGATCGCCGCATAGCAGCGCGCCAGCTCCTGCGCGATGGAGCGCGGCGCGGCCAGCTCCAGCGCCGCCTGCCGGGCCTGCTGGCCCACCTTCATGGCAAGCTCCTGGTCGTCGACGATCTGCGCGAGCCGCGCCGCCATGGCCACGGGAGCCCGCGGCGGCACCAGCCAGCCGGTGCGGCCCTCGCGCACCCAGGTCGGATGCGTGCCGATCGCCGTCGCCACCACCGGGGCGCCGACCGCCAGGGCCTCGGGGATCGCGTCGGGCGCATTGCCGCTGCGGCTCGGGCCCACCACCGCTACCGCGCGCGAGAACACCGCCGGGAGCTGCTGCAGCGAGATGCCGTGCACCACCACGCGGCTCAGCATCCCGGCCTGCTCGGCCTGCGCGCGGAGCTTGCGCGCCTCGCAGCCGTCGCCGGCGATGAGGAGCTTGAGCTTCGGCCGCGTGCGCGCCAGCGAGAGGAAGGCGAGCAGCAGATCCTGGTGCCCGCGGTCCGGCCCGTCGCAGGGAGAAGCGGAGACCACCCAGTGGATGGCCGGATCGAGCATGGGCGGGAAGATCTGCGCGGCGCGCAGGTCCTCGTTGACGTCGAGAAGGCTGCGCAGGACGCAGGTGCTGGAGGGCGGAGCACCGAGGTTGATCAGCGCCTCGCGCACCGCCGAGCCGCCGCACAGCGTCCGGCTGGCCATGCGCGACGCGTGCGCGGTGGCAGCGGACAGATCGCCCCGGCCCACCTGGACCAGCAACGGAGCGTCGAGCAGCTTGGCGACGACGCCCGACTTGAGGTGGTTCTGGCGGGCATGCACGACCGAGGGCTTCATGCGATACAGCTCGCGCGCCATCCCGAAGATGGACTCGCCCGAAACGCCATCGACCCGGTAGCCGTATTCTCGCAACGCGTCGGTCACGCCACGGTCCGGCACTCCGACGAACGCGATCCGCCGCACTGGATTCCGCATGACCCGCCCTCCCACCTCGGCTTCCCGCAGAGGAAGCGCCCGCTTGGAAGGTGTGGAGGGCGCTTGACAGCGGCAAGAGCCCCCGGCGCCGAAAAGCGGCCGGCGGAGCGAGGGTCCGTCCGGTTTCGTGCATCGGGCGGCACGCCGTGGCGCCGGCCCAGCTTCTAGCGGAGGTACTGGGGATAGAGTTCGTACTTGCAGGACGGGCCCGCTTCGTAAGGCACCATCAGAGAGCCGTCGCGCCCCACCGAGGCGAACCGCCCCAGGTTGGGCGGTAATCGATCACCAGCACGTCGCCGCTCAGGCTGACGCCCGCGGCTATCACGTGGAACTGGCGGCCGACCTCCACCTGCGAGGTCTCCGGCGCGCCGGTCTTGTCGAGCCGCTGGTAGGTAGTGACCCAGGTGTACGCGTCCCTGGCCGACCGGAGCACGGCGGAGCCGCCGGAAGGATCGGACGCGATCACGGCGTATTCGCAGGAATCGTTGCAGTGGGCCGGGCTCACGTCGAGCGTGCCGATCAAGTTGCCGCCGTGGTGGTAACTCGAGAGCTGTCGGTAGCCGCTGGTCTCGTTCGCGCTGTACTTGGTGAAGCCGGACGGCTGGCTGTAGGCGAAGGCCGGGCCTGAGTCGCCGCCGTACACGCGCTGGCCGATCTCGACCGCGTTGCCGTCTTGAATGGTGATGAAGGCCCACGCCGGGAAGGAAGTGTTCTGGCCCGCCGTATACCCCAGCAGGAAGTTCCCGGTGCTGTCGTCGCTGGTGCCGCCGATGCACCCGCTCTGCGCGGTGGTCGCGACTACCGGGTTGGAGGGCGCGGCGGGAAGCAAGCCCGCGCACTCGTCGGCCGGCGGCGGCGGCGAGCTCTGCGTGAACGTTGCCGCCACGGTGTCGTCTTGAGAGGGGGCGACGAAGCAGTCGTGCGATCCCGACGGCAGCGGCAGCGGCAGCCAGGACGCGGTCCAACTTGCGAATTGCCAGCCGGGCTCCGGCAGCGGCGTCAACTGCACCTGCGTTCCGGCGCCGAAGCTCGCCGAGCAGGTCTGGCCGCAATCGATGCCGGCAGGCGTCGACCGCACCGAGCCCTTCCCCTGCGTCGAGACCGTCAGCTTGAAACCGTTGAGCGGCGGCGGGTGCTGAGGCGGCCCGTCGCTGTTCGACTGCTGCGCAGGCGTACCGCCGCACGCCGCGACCAAGGCAACCAGCGCCGCTAGCTACCAGCTCTGTCGGATCATGGAATCCCCGGACGATCGTCCGCGGTGAATCTGCCCTGTGGCGCCGACTGGCGGGAGAGTCGGACTCCGGGCCGCCGAGCCGAGCGCTCTACGCCGCCGGGACCGCGTGGTGGCCTAGCAACACGCGGCGGATGCGGACGAAGGCGCCGCCTTCTCCCGGGCTCAGCGCGATGGCGCCGAGGTAGACGACCAGGTAGGTGACGCCCGCCGCGCAGAGCGCGAGGAACGGCCGCGGCCCGGCCGACGCTTGCCGCGCGATGAGGATGGCCGGCGCGCACGCGATCAGCGAGGCCGCGCCGATCACCGTGAGCTGCCGCCAGGGCAACACCTCCCGCCATTCGGCGCCGAAGAGCCGGCGCACCTTTTCGATCATGACGATGCGCATGATCGACTCAGCCACCGCGTGGCCGCTGATGGCGCCGATCATGCCGAAAGAGTGCATGCCGATGAGCACCGCCGGCACGGTCACCAGAAGGCGCCAGAAGAAGACGCGGAAGAGATATCTGGTCTCGCCCATCGCGCGCAGCACACCGTCGAGCGGCAGCGAAGAGAAGGGCGTCATGAGAATGGTGACCTGGAAGATCGGCACGCTCGCGTCGTAGGTGTGCGTGAACAAGGCCGGGATGAAGAGCGAGGCCGCGGCGACCATGCCGGCGGTGAAGGGAAAGAAGACCGCCGCCAGGCGAAGATTCGCGTCGTGGAAGATGTGCACGCGGTGCTGCTCGTTGCCCGGCTCGGCGAGGCGCACTTGCAGCACGTCGCTGATCGGCGAATACAAGAGATTCACGATGGGCAATTGAAAGCAACCCTGGGCGTAGATGGCGAAGGCCGCCGCATCGGCGTTCCAGCCCACCGCCCACTGGTGGAAAGTCTTTTGCGGAATCTCGAGAAGGATAGCTGCTCCGAACGGCAGCGCATAGGCCAGCTGCTCTTTCCAGAGCTTGAGATCGATCGCCGGCCGGCCGTGCTTGAGGAAGAAGTATTGCTGCACCGCGCACCGCGCCGCCGCGTGCAGGACGTACGCCCAGAAGAAGCCGTGCAGCCCCCAGCCGAGCAGGAGCGGAACGACGCTCGCCACCACCCGAAAAGCGTCGGAGAGAAAGATCACCCAGGCGGCGGTGCGGACCCGGCCCTCGGCGGTGAGCGTGATCTCGAGCGGCGCGCCCGCGATCATGAAGAAGGCGATCAGCGCCATCGGCAATCCGAATCCCGCCAGCTCCGGATTTGCAAACTGCCGCGCGACGAGGAACCGGCCCAGGTAGAGCGCGACGGCGCAGAGGCCGCCCAGCGTGAACAGCGAAAGCGTGGCCTGCGTCAGCCACTCTTTCGCGCGGCCGTCCTTGCGCGGGATGAAGTAATAGAGGCTCTGCGCGAGGCCGAGCTGCAGCATGAAGTAGCCGGTCGTGACCACCAGCCACACCTGCTTGTAGGTGCCGAACTCGGCCTGCGGAAGCAGGCGCGTGAGGATGAGCGGCAGCGCGAATCCCAGCACCGTCGCCCCGCCGCGGCCCAGCAGCAGGGGGCCTGCCTGCCCCAGAATCCCCCTCGGTTTGCCCATTCGTTACCCGTGCGCGGAGAACGGCTTCTCCGCGGATGGCCTCTCGGCAGTATCGAAGTTGGTGGGCCGCGCGCCCATGACGGGCTTCTGCAGCTCCAGCATTCCGAAGGTGTCGTCGAACTGGCAGGCGATCAGCGCCTGCGAATAGCCGCCGGTGATTCCCGCCGACGACGCTTCCCAGAGCACCTTTCGTTTGAGCGCAAATGGATCGCCGCCGGGGACGTTGGGCATGTCCTCGGTGGTCACCGCGCTGACGAAGCCTTCGCCGCGGAGCGCCTGGGCGACCCCTGCGCTGTAGTAGCCGTTGCAGTAGGCGAAGTGGCGGACGGGCTTGTGCACGCCCTTCTCCAACACCGCCTTGCACAGCGCGATCTCGCGGCGCGCATCAGCAAGCCGCGCGTTGGTCAGCACGGTGTGCTCGGCGGTGTGCGCGCCGGTGATGATCCCGTGCGCGTCCAGCTCGCGCAACATCTCCCAGGTCATCGGCAGCTGGCCGTCGGCGAACTTCTCCTGCCCGAGGCCGAGGCGATCTTCGAGCGCGGAAGCCAGCTCGAGCAGGCCGGGCGTGGGATGGCGCGCGATCAGCCGCTCCAGCGCCTCCGCCGGCCGCGGGTCTCCTTGCAGCGCGTCGATGAGCCAGCGCTGGCCCTGCCCGCCCACGCCGACCGCCATCGCGGAGATGCCGCGCGCCTGCATCCTGGTGAGGGCGAGGTAGAGGCGGTCGTGGCCCAGGGCGCGCCCGGTGCCGATGAACGCGGAGGGCAGGTAGACGACGCCCGGCACGCGCATGTCGCGCATCACCGGGAAGGCGTGGGTGTAGACGTCGCGGTAGCCGTCGTCGAAGGTGATGACCGCCACGTCGCGGTTGGCGCCGCGGCTGCTGTCCAGCACGCTGAGCGCGTCGTCGAGAGCGACGATGTCGTGGGTCTCTTGCAGCGCCTCGAGATGCCGGCGGAACGTCCGCTGCTCGACGTTGAGCGAACGGAGGCTGCGGCCCTCCTCCTCGGCGAAGTCGGCCACCACCCGGTGGTAGCTGATGATGAGGACGCGCCTGCCGCCGACCGCGCGCCGCTGCACCGCCGAGAGCAGCTCGCGCGCGCCCGAGTAATGCAACGCCGCCGCCGCCGCGCCCTTGACGGCGCGCCGCGCCAGCTCCACCGCACGTTCCTTGAGACGCACCATTCCAACCCTCCCCCGCTCGACGGCCGCGGGAATCTGTCCACTCCCCGGGCTCACGGCTCCTGAAGAATGCGCAGCGCCGCTGTGACCTTCGAATCAGGGGCGCGCAGGATCCGCCGCGCCTTGCGCACCGCCTCGACGGCGCGCCGTGGCAGCGCCGCCTTGATCGTCTCGCGCGCGAACACCGACGCCCGCAGGGCCGCCCGCGCCGCCCGGCCACGCGCTCCGCGCCACAGCCGCAGCTCGACCGTCCAGCGCTCGCCGCGCGCCCATTCGCCCTTGTAGCCCTCGTTGCCGTGCAGGAAGTCGAACTCCCGCAGGCCTTCGCCGAAGGCGTCGGAGACGCTGCGCGCCAGCAGCACCAGGCCCACCGAGCGCGAGGCCCAGTTCGGATCGTAGCCGGACTGGTAGTAATTGAACTTGCCGCCGTGGACGACGCCGTACACCGAGGCGACCGGCCGCCGCGCGGCGTAGAGCGTGTACATGCGCAGCGCGCCGCCCTGCGCCAGCCGCTGCGAGGCCGCGCGGTGGAAGTTTTCGTGGCGCTCGTCGGTGAGGCCGTCGGAGCCGCCTTCCACCGCCCAGCGCGCGCGGTGCAGCTGGAGGAACTCTTCGATCGCCCTGGCCGCGTCTTGCGGGGTCTTCGCGCAGGAGATCGACACGCCGGGCTGGCGGAAGATCCACTTCTCGCGCCGGCGCAGGTTCTCGCGGCGGCCGAGCGTCTTGAGGAAATCATCGTAGGTGCCCTGCAGTGGAATGTGCGGGCAGACGTAGCGCAGCCGCGCATCGCGCATCAGCGCGCCTCCCCGCGGCGGAAAGCGCGCCGCGAGCTGTCCGGCGGTGAAGCTCTCGCGCCACAGCCCGTCCAGATCGCAGAGGTCCCAGGGCAGCTTCATCAATGCGGCGAGGCAGTGCTCCAGAACCTCGCGCTCGCGGCCCGGCTCGGCCAAGGCGTCGAGGTAGTCGCAGCCGGTGTCGCCGTCGCCGAGGAAGGCGATGCGCCGCACCTCGATGCCGCCCAGGCGCACCTTCTCCGCGAAGAGCGGCAAGAGGCCGATCAGCCGTCCGTTCTCGCGGACGCAGAGGATCTGCTGCTCGCGCCCCTGTCCGAAGTGCGCCCACCAGGGCAGAAGCCAGTCCGGGGAGAGGAACATGTTGCCCGCGCGGGCGCGGTCGTGGAGCGCGCGCCACTCGGCGGTGTCGGGCGCGCCGGCGGTCGTCTCGATGGCAGAGGCCTCGATGGTGCGCGCGGACTCGGAGCTCACTTGAGCAGCTCCCGCACGCAGCTCGCCACGTGCTCGGCATCGGCAGGCGACAGGTCCTGGTGCACCGGCAGCTCCAGCACCTGCTCGCGCAACCGGTCCACCTCGGGGAACAGCCCGCCCGGCAGGGCCGGATGGCGCAGGCGCCAGAAGTCCACCGTCTCCACGCCGCGCGCCAGCAGCCGGGCCATGGCGCCTGCCTTGTCGTCCACCGCCACCGGATAGAAGAGCGGGCAGACGCCGGGCTTCAGCTCGCCCGTCACCGGAGGCGCCACGTCGCGCAGCATGGCGTAGAGGAGGAAGTAGTTGCGCCGCCTGCGCGCGACGATGGCGGCGAAGTCCTGGTTGCGCAGCACCAGGTGGCTCGCAGCGCTCATGCCCAGGTCCACGTCGTGGATGTCGAAGTGCTGCGTGCCGGTGGAGACGCGCTCGACGTTGGCGCGGGAGACGAACCAGCGCCCCGCATCGCGGATCGCCTGCCGCGCGCGCCGGCCCACCTCGCCGGTGCGCAACTCGAGATTCGAGAGCAGGCTGCCGATGAGGTGCGACGCCGTCGACGGCAGGGGCGGCGGCACCACCAGGGGCAGCGCAATCACGCGGCGCGCCAGGTCGCCTCGCGCCAAGAGCGCGCCGCCGTTCGGCACCGGCAGCGTCTTGTAGAGGCAGAAGACGGAGACGTCGCCGAAGGAGCCGAGCGGCTTCTCGCCGTCGGAGGAGAGCAGCGCGAGCGCGCAGTCCTCGACCAGCGGAGCTCCGAGCTCGTCGGCGAGCTGCCGCGCCGCCGACATGTCTTGTGGAAAGCCGGCGTAGTGGATGACGTAGACGGCGGCGATGTCCTGCGCCTTCGAGCGCGCGTCGTCCCAGTCGCAGCGCATCTGCGCGTCGACGCGGAAGAAGACCGGCTTGACCCCGGCCGCGAGCAGCGCCTCCAGCTCGACGCCGTGGTGATACGCCGGCATGAGGACGCGCTTGCCTTTGAGGCCGAGCAGCTCGATCGCGTCCCACACCGCGTTGCGCGCGAAGTAGCGATAGCGCAGCTTCGGCTGGTCGAAGGGAAACACCAGCGGCACCGCCGCCGCCGGCCGTGGAAAGAGCATGTGCGGCCAGGCAGTCTGCATGCAGGGGATGGTGCGCTTCGGAACCGGGGCCTTCTCGCCTTGCCCCTCCGCGACGCGCAGGCGCTGCGCCGTGTTCGCCATGACTTAAGACTCCTTCTCGAAGAGCCTGCGCAGGATGGGCCAGAGCGTGAACCGCGCCTCGCGCACCAGCTTGCCTGCCTGCGTGGGACGGAAGATGGTCAGCCAGGTGTGCGCGCGCAGCTTCGACTCCCAGTCCAGCTTCCAATCCATGCAGGGGCCGAGGAAGTCGAACTCGCGCAGGCCGCGCGCGCAGGCGTCGCGGATGGCGTCGCTCACCAGCTGCTGCCCCGGCGAGAATTGGTTTAGCGACTCGTCGTAGCCGAGCTTCAAGAGGAAGTGCCGGCCGGCGTGGACGAGGCTGAGGTGTGCCGCGATCCGCTTTCCTCCCAATTCAAGAAACCCGAGCGCCAGCGCGCCGCGCCTGGCGGCGTCGCGGGCGATCTGCGTGTAGAAGCCCACCAGCTCGGGCCGCTGCGCGATGGCAGTGCCGCTTTCGCCCTTCCACCCGCTGGCCTCGATGGTGAAGAAGTCGGCGAGCCCCTCGTCGAGCGCCTTCGCATCCTTGCCGTCGAGGAGGACGTACTTCACCTCGCCCTGCTCGGCCAGCCGGCGCCGGCGACGACGAAGGTTCTGACGGAACTTGGCGTCGAGCGCGGCCTCGACCTGGTCGAAGCGGGCATCGCCGGTCGGCAGCTTCTGGGCTTTCGGCTCCTGCTTGGCGTTTGATTTTGAGTTTTGGTTTGCGTGTACGTTTGCGTTTGCGTTTGCGTTTGGGTTTGCGTTTGGGTTTGCGTTTGCGTTTGCGTTTGCGTTTGCGTTTGAGTTTTGGTCTGGGTGTTGCTTTGGCTTCTGGCCCGAGGCCTGAGGCCCGAGGCCCGAGGCCCGCAGTTCAACGCCCGAGGCCCGCAGTTCGACGTTCGAGGCCTTGATTTCCGGCAGTACGAGGAATGGGCTCCGCAGCGACACCCAGAGTCCGCACGGATACCCCGCAGCCTCAGCCATCCGTCGCAGTTCCCACTCGCCAGCGCCCTCGGGCAGATCGCGCAGCCGCAGGCGATCCCAGCCGGCCTGCTGCTGCAATGTCCGCCAGATCAAGCTCAGGGCTTCCTCCCACCGCCGCCCGAGCAGGACGCCGCCGCGCTGCGAGTGGTCGTTGACAGGGATCGACCAGGTGGTCATCGGCAGAAGGCAAGTGTCGGCGCTGCGCTCCCGCGTCTCGATCAGCGGCACCGCGGCGTGGAACTCGCGGCCGGCCTTCGCCACGAAGGTCCGCAGCGTCGCGCCCGGCGCGAAGTTCTCGATGAAAGCGCGCACCCACTCGTGCCGCAGCATCGGCTCGTCGCGCGGACCCTTCGCCATCGCATCGTTCCAGGCGCGCTCGATCTGCACGAAGGCATCGCGCCCTTCCACCACTTCGACCCCAAGCTCGGCTTCCCCCGAGGCCTGAGGCCCGAGGCCCGAGGCCTGAGGCCCGAGGCCCGAGGCCTGAGGCCTGAGGCCTGAGGCCTCGGCCGCAGCGGAGGCGCTCATCGCGCTCCTCTTCCGAACAACACCGTCTTTATCGTGTGGAAGCAGATCGCCAGATCGAGGAACAGCGACTGGTGCACCACGTAATAGAGGTCGTATTCGAGCTTGTTCTTCGCGTCCTCGACGGTCGCCCCGTACGGGTAGCGGATCTGCGCCCAGCCGGTGATGCCGGGCTTGACCGCCTCGCGGAGCCCGAAGAAGGGAATCTGCGCCTTGAGCTGCTGCACGAAGAAGGGCCGCTCCGGGCGCGGCCCGACGAAGGACATGTCGCCGCGGAAGACCGCGAACACTTGTGGGACCTCGTCGAGACGGGTCTTGCGGAGGAAGTTGCCCAGGCGGGTGACGCGCGGATCCTTCTGCTGCGCCCACACCGGACCGCACAGCATCTCGGCGTCCTTCTTCATCGTCCGCAGCTTGTGGACGCGGTACGGCTTGCCGCCGCGGCCGACGCGCTCCTGCCAGTAGAAGACGGGCCCTTCGGAGTCGAGCTTGATGAGCGCCGCGAGCAGGACCAGGAGCGGCGCCGCGCAGAGCAGCAAGAGGCCGCTCATGACCAGATCGAAGACGCGCTTGATGGCACTGCCCAGCGGCGTGATCAGCCCTTCGCCGATGGCGAGATCGCTCGGCCGCAAGAGCGCGAGCGGAATGCGCCGCAGGACCCG
>WNFI01331396.1_pt1 | contig 55736 bp, 52 predicted proteins | sample 5400471 | NCBI WGS metagenome assembly WNFI01 (sample SAMN13153348, study PRJNA577476) | soil metagenome | isolation source: 100 cm saprolite on Douglas fir-dominated hillslope | place: USA:California | collected 2013-09-17
CCCGCCGCGACCACGGCACCCTCCGTGTACAGGCGTTGCTTGATGATGCCGCTCACCTGCGGGCGCACCTGCGCGATGCGATAGGCGACCGTGCGCCCGGGCAGCAGCGTGGAGATCGAGGCCCGCTGCGGCTGCACGACGATGATCCCGACTTCGGGCGCCGGGTTCGACGCGCCCTCCTTGCTCGAGGCACCGCAGCCGGCGCCGAGTGTCGCGGCGAGCGTCAGGGCAACGGCGCCCGGCAGGCGCAGGTGGATCATCGTTTGACTCCCAGGAGCGCGGGCCGGCGCGCCGGTTATTTGAAGGGCGCGACGGTCATGGCCGGATCGATCATCGCGGCCCACGCCAGCAGGCCGCCTTCGAGGTCGGCCAGCTCGGTCCGGCCGGCGCGCGCGGCCAGTTCGCGGGCCGCCTGGCTGCGGTTGCCGCTGCGGCATACGAACACCACGGATGAGTGCGGCGGTATCTCCACCAGGCGTTCTGACAGGCTGGCGAGTGGAATGTTCACTGCGCCAGGCAGGTGGCCGGCGGAGAATTCCCGGGGTTCGCGCACATCCACGATGGCCACGGCCTCAGCTGCCTCGCCAGGTCTTTCCAGCAGGCTGCGCAGCTGCTGTGGCTTCAGTCGCGCGGCCCGGTCCGGGGCCTGGCCGGAATCCGCGGCGGCATCCGCCAGGGCCAGGATCGTCGGCTGCGTGCCGCAGACCGCGCAATCCTCGCGGCGCGCGAAGCGGAATTCGCGCCACTGCAGGGCGAGCGCGTCATAGGTCAGCAAACGCCCGATCAGCGCCTCGCCCAGGCCGAGGACCAGCTTGATCGCCTCGGTGGCCTGCAGCGCGCCCAGCACGCCGGGCAACACGCCCAGCACGCCGGCCTCGGCGCAGTTGGGCACGAGGCCTTCGGCCGACTCCGGAAACAGGCAGCGGTAACAGGGGCCGCGGCCGGGCACATAGCTCATCGCCTGGCCCTCGAAGCGATGGATCGCCGCCGAGACCAGCGGCTTGCCGAGCAGCACGCAGGCGTCGTTCACCAGGTAGCGGGTCGCCAGCCGGTCACTCCCGTCCAGCACCAGGTCATAGGGGCGCAGGACCTCGAGCGCATTGCCGCCGCGCAGCTCCAGCTCATGGGCGATGACGGTGATGTCCGGGTTCAGCGCACGCAGCCGCGCCTGCGCGATCCGCGCCTTGCTTTCACCGACGTCGGCCGTGGCGAACAGCAGCTGACGCTGCAGATTGGACAGATCGACCCGATCGTGATCGACGATGCCGAGGGTGCCGATCCCGGCGGCGGCGAGGTAGAGACTCGCCGGGGAGCCGAGGCCTCCGGCACCCACGACCAGCACCCGCGCGCGCTTGAGCTTCTCCTGGCCCGCGGCGCCAATCTCCGGCAGCAGCAGATGCCGGCTGTAGCGTTCTCGTTCGCTGTCGCTGAGGGTCATGGGAGGCGGTGGCGGCAGATCTTCATCCGCCGCTCAGGGCGCAGATCAGGTGCACCTCATCGCTGGCGCGCAGATCTTCGTTCAGGGCGAGCACCTCGCGCTGATTGATGAAGATGCGGATATGCGGCCGGATCCGTTCCTGCTCATCGATCATCCGGAAGCGCATGCCCGGGTGGTTTCGCTCCAGATCGCCGAGCAGCTCGGCCACGGTGCGGCCGCTCGCGCTCACCTGCGCCGCGCCCGCGGTATAGGAGCGTAGGGGCGAGGGCACTCTGACTGTGATCATGCGCGCCGCCCTCGATCAGGAGGCGTAAGTCAGGGAATAGATCTCGGGCAGATGACGCGCGACGCAGCGCCAGGATTTCCCCTCGTCGATGCTGGCCCAGACCTCGCCCTGCGTGGTACCGAAATACAGCCCGAGCTGCGGCGCCTCGTCGGCGCACATCGCCTGGCGCAGCACCGTGAACCAGGCCTGCGCACGCGGCAGCCCGCCGGCGAGCCGCTGCCAGCTCCTGCCCGCGTTGCGGCTCCGGTACACGGCGGGCTTGCCATCGATCGAGGTGCGCGGCCACACCGTCGAGCCATCCATGGGAAACACCCACACCGTATCCGGGTCGCGCGGATGCGCCACGATGGGAAAACCGATGTCGCCGATGTTCTTGGGCATGCGTTCCCCGATCCTGACCCAGCGCTTCGCTGGCCGGTCGAGTCGGTAGCTGCCGCAGTGATTCTGCTGGTAGAGCCGGTCGGGCTGCTGCGGGTGCAGGATCACGCAGTGCGGATCGTGCCCGTAGGCGGCCTTCGGATCGGGGAGGAAATCCGCCGCGACGCCCTCGTTGAGCGGTGCCCAGTCCGCGCCCGCGTCGGTGGACTCGAACACGCCGCCGATCGAGATGGCCAGGTACAGGTGCCGCGCGTTGCGTGGATCCACGCGCACCGAATGCAGCAGCTCGCCGTCCGGGGTCCGCAGGCCGGCCGCCCATTTCGGGTTCATGGGATGATCGTTGAAGCCCGCGACCGGTAGCCAGTGCAGGCCGTGGTCCTCGGAACGAAACAGGCCGGCCGGTGAGCTGCCGGCATACCAGGCGCCCGGCTCGGAAGGATTTCCGGGCGTGAGCCAGAAGACCCGCTCGACCGCGCGCGGCTTCTCGCCTTCCTCGGCTTTGCGGAAGGCCGGTGGCGATTTCGCTTCCTGCCAGTGCCGGCCGCGATCGATCGAGATGTAGACGGTGGGTCCCAGGTGCCCGGTCTTGGCGGCCAGCGCCAGCCGTCGCGGCTCGCGCGGATCCTGCACGACATGGTGGATGATGTGCCCGAGCATCTGCGGCCCGGACAGGCGCCAGCTGCGCCGGCGCGCGTCGGGGCGCAGGCTGAACAGGCCCTTGCGGGTACCGATCCACAGGGTACTGGCCATAGGGGTCTAAGAATCCACGCCGCGGCGGATGGCTGTCAAGTGTGGCCGTAGAACTGCAGGGCTGCGAGCCGCGCGTACAGGCCATCGCCCTGGATGAGCTGCGCATGATCGCCCTGGGCGACGATGCGGCCCTGGTCCATGACGACGATTCGCCGCAGCCGCTGGATCGTCGCCAGGCGATGGGCGATCACCAGTGTCGTGCGGGCGTGATCGCCGCGGCCGGCCATGAGATTGGCAAGGCCGCGCTGCACCAGGCGCTCATTCTCGGCGTCGAGCGCGCTGGTGGCCTCATCGAGCAGCAGCACGGGCGCATCGCGCAGCATGGCGCGCGCGATCGCCAGGCGCTGGCGCTGCCCGCCGGAGAGCGTGATGCCGCGCTCACCCAGGGCCGTGTCGTAACCCTGCGGCAGGCGCTGCACGAATTCATCCGCCGCCGCCGCGACGGCGGCGGAGCGCATCTCCGCATCGCTCGCCGCCGGCCGGCCGTAGCGGATGTTTTCGGCAATCGTGCCCGCGAAGATCACCGGATCCTGGGCGACCACCGCGATGTGGCCGCGCAGCTCGCCCGGGTCGAGCCGCGCGATGTCAACGCCATCGAGAAGAATGGATCCGGCGCCGGGGTCGAAGAAGCGCAGCAGCAGCTGGAACACCGTGGACTTGCCGGCGCCGGACGGTCCCACCAGCGCCACGGCCTCGCCGGGAACCACCTGCAACTGGAATTGCGCCAGTGCGGCGTGATCGGGGCGCGTCGGGTAGCTGAAAGTGACGTCCGCGAACTCGATGCGTCCCTGCACCGGCCGCCGCAGTTGCGCCGGGGCCGGTGGTGCGCGGATCACCGGCTCGGTGACGAGAATCTCCATCAGGCGTTCGGTGGCGCCGGCGGCGCGCTGGACCTCACCCCACAGCTCGCTGAGCGCGCCCACCGAGCTGGCAAGAATCACGGCGTAGAGCACGAATTGCCCCAGCTGGCCGCCGCTCATGCGCGCCCCCAGCACGTCCTTCGCCCCGATCCACAGCACCAGCACGATGCAGCTGCCGACCAGCATGAATACGGCGGCCGTCATCGCCGCGCGCACCCGGGTGCGGCGGATGCCCGTGGCGAAGGCCAGTTCGGTCGCGGCGGCGAAGCGCTCCCGGTCCACGCTCTCGTGCGTATAGGCCTGCACGGTAGGTATCGCGCCGAGCACCTCGCTTGCGAGCGCCGAAGTCTCCGCGATGCGATCCTGCGCGGCGCGCGACAGCCCACGCACGCGCCGGCCCATGAGAATGATGGATATCAGCACTACGGGCACGCTCAGGAAAGCCAGTGCCGTGAGCTTGGGACTGGTCACGGCCATCATGAGGAAGGCGCCGATGCCCATGACGATGCTGCGCAGGGCGAAGGAGGCCGAGGAGCCGACCACGGTCTGCACCAGCGTGGTGTCGCCAGTCAGGCGCGAGAGCAGCTCGCCGGTACGGGCGCTCTCGAAGAACTCGGCCGACAGGGCCAGCACGTGGCTGAATACCTTCTCACGCACGTCGGCCACGACGCGCTCGCCGATCCAGGTCACCAGGTAGTAGCGTGTCGCCGAAGCGAGGCCCATCACCGCCGTCACCGCGAGCAGACCCAGGAAATATCGGCCGATGTGCGCGGATTCACCGGCGTTGAAGCCGCGATCGATCACCTGGCGCGCTGCAATCGGCAGCAGCAGCGAGGCGCCGGCCGCCACGCCCAGTGCGAGCAGCGCCAGGATGATCAGCCTGCGGTGCGGCCGGACGAAGGGCCCCAGCGCCGCGAGCGGCGCCAGCTTGCGCGCGCCGGCTCTAGGGTCCGCGATATTCGCAGCCACTGGTACAGGTTTCATGTATGACGACACGCGACAAGCCGGCGAGCCGCGGCTGGAGCCTGCGCCAGACCCACATCGCCAGCACCTCGCTGGTCGGGTTCTCGAGTCCGGCGATGTCGTTGAGGTAGCGGTGGTCGAGGGTCTCGAGGGTGTCCTGCATCGCGGCGCCGAGGTCGGCAAAGTCGCACACCCAGCCGGTGTGGGCGGCTACCGGGCCGGCCACGTAAACGCCGATGACAAAGGAGTGACCGTGGAGGCGGGCACACTTGTGCTCCGCCGGCACGTTGGGCAGGCGATGCGCGGCCTCGATGCGGAACGCTTTGTAGATCTCCATTGCGCTATTCTAGAGTCTCCGGCTCAGGATACTTTGGGAGTTTCAATGACCATTTCCATGTACCAGGTTTCGGCTCCCGTGTTCGACACGATGCTGGGCAACCTCGCCGCCATCCTCGCCAAGGCCGAGGACTGGGCCGCAACCCGCAAGATCGACCCGGCGGTGCTGCTCGCCGCGCGACTCGCACCGGACATGTTTCCATTCACGCGCCAGCTGCAGATCGCCTGCGATTTTGGCAAGGGCACCTGCGCCCGTCTCGCCGGCCTGGAGCCGCCCAGTTTCGCAGACAACGAACGCAGCTTTGCGGAACTGCAGGCGCGCATCTCCAGGACCCGCGCCTACATCGCCACGATCGGCGCGGCCCAGATCGACGGCTCGGAGGAGCGGCACATCCGCCTCAAGGCGGGCCCGCGGGAACTGGAGTTCAAGGGCCAGGCCTACCTGACCGATTATGCGCTGCCGAACTTCTATTTCCATTGCACGATGGCCTACGCCATCCTGCGCCATAACGGCCTGGGCCTCGTCAAGGCCGATTTTATCGGCGCGTAGACGGGCCGCTGCGCGCCGGCAGCAGCGCCACCCGCAGGCTGCGCCATTTTTCGTCCCAGCCGACGCGTTCGTCCGAAAGCACGTCGAGAAAATCGGCGAGTCGTTTCGAGCGGGTGATGGTGTAGACGGTCACGGCCAGCGTCAGTGCCACCGTGACGAGGAAGATCAGGATCCGCCGGCCAAATGGCGATCCGGTCTCATCGAGCAGGTTCATGCCCAGGACGCCGGTCGCGACGGTGCCGATCAGTCCGAAGATGGTGACCACGGTGAGGCGCAGCACCGTGTTCGCCTGCCGGCGGAGGCTGTCGGAGTCCAGGTAGCTGTTCATGTCGACCACCTCGCTGCGCACCTCGTGATAGATCTCCGCGGTGGCGAGCTGGCGCCGGAGCCGCGCAAAGACGTCACGCGCCACGCCCTGGTTGGAGATTTCATGGAACCAGTAGCGATGCGTGAAGCGCAGGAACACTTCCATCATCTGGCGGATCGTGCGCTTGAAGGCGCGGACCGAATCCGGAACGCCGACCGTCAGCCGATTCATCGCCACCGCCAGCTCATCGGACATCGACAGCAAGGCCGCCTTGTGGAAGTGTGCGATCAGGAACAGCCAGAGAAACTGCCCGCGGAACTGCGAGAGCAGCCCGGTCTCCGGGCCGGAGAAAAAGCGGTCGCCGTGACTGCCCACGAAGATCAGCGCGGCGTCGGTGACGATGATGCGGGTGTCGGCGCGGGCATGGCCGCCGCTGCGGCCCCAGAAACTGTCGTTGCAATATTCCCGTTCGAAATCCTGGAGCGTGGCGGCCGAGTAGGGCAGGTCGTCCTCCCCTCCCGGGCCGGTCACCAGGCCGAGCCGCACGAACTGCGCGCGCGTCAGCTGGTGCGGGTCGTCGCAGGCGAGGTAGGCCATGACGGGCATGCGGTAGTACTCCAGCTGCCGGTAACGGAGTGGCGCCACGGCTCCGGGGCGCTCGAGCAGGAGCGGTTGCAGCAGGAATTCCCAGTGCGAGGCGATCGCCGCGACGCGATGCTGGGCGATGAAGCCCAGGTAGTGGGCGGTGTCGCCATAATCTGAGGCAGCGAGCACCTTTCCCTGCGCGTCGCACAGTTCCACCAGGTGCGGGCAGTTGCCGCCGTCGCCGCATTCGTCCCAGAAGCCGGGGTAGGCGCGGGCGAAGCGGAACAACACGTCCTGGGCCAGCTCCAAGGGCAGGTCCGACGCGTGCATCTCGAATACCAGCAGCGCGATATCCGCATCCAGGAAGAACAGCAGCTCGATGCGCCCGACTTCCAGTTCGATCGCCGGGCTGCCCTGGCTCGAGATGACGCGCACCCGCTGCACGTCGTCGCGCTCATAGCGGTGGATACTGCAGTCCGTCCGCGCGGTCGCGGCCTCCTGGCCCGCCGCCGAGCCATACAGGAACCGGCGCACGTAGGGCAGGAAGGTGACAAATTCCTTGTAGTGGCGCTTGCTGAAGTTGCCGGAGCTGCCCGCACCGGAGTCATTGACTGCACGCCAGGCGCCGGAAGCACCGGCCGCATCCAGCTGCTCCCAGTGGCGTTGCACCTGCTGGCCGGGCCGGACCGGCATGAGCTGCACCGGCCAGACCGCGATCTGGCGAAAATGCTTGACGATGATCTTCGCCATTGGGGCGAGGATCGCAGCGCCGGCGCGCCCTGACAAGCCCGCCCCGGCGACTTGCGGGTAAAATCGCCCGCAGGCCGGAGTGAAACTCATGCGAATCGTCCGTTTTGCGCTGCTGGGGCTGGGTGTATTGCTGCTGCTGGTGCTGGCCGCCGCGGTATATCTGGTCCTGTTCTTTGATCCCAACTCCCACAAGGCGGAACTGCAACGCCTGGTGCATGAGCAGACCGGCCGCGAACTGGAGCTGCCCGGTGAGCTCAGCCTCAAGCTGTTTCCCTGGGTGGCCATCGAGACGGGGCGGGCGGTTCTGGGCAACGCGGCCGGATTCGGGACCGAACCGATGGTGGAGATCGAGCACGCGCGCCTGGGACTGAAGCTCCTGCCGCTGCTGCATCGCAAGGTCGAAGTCGCTGCCGTTCGGCTCGATGCGCCGACGATCCGTCTGGCCGTCGACGCCTCGGGTCGTAGCAACTGGGCGGACCTGGGTGGGAAGAGCACGGCGCCGGCCGCAAAGAGTGAAGGGGGCGCGCTGTCTTCCCTATCGGTGGCCGGAGTGCAGATCAACCGCGGTACGGTGCTTTACGTCGATCGCAGTGCGGGCACGGAAATCGGGGTCCACGAGCTCAATGTGTCGAGCGGGCCACTGGCGCCCGGCAAGGCCTTTGACCTGCAGTTGTCCGGCACCGTTGAAGAGGGCAAATCACTGAGTGTGGCCCTGAGGGTCAGCGGCCGTGCGACGGTGAACTCCGCAGCATCGCGCTACCAGCTGGCCTCGCCCGTGTTCGCCCTTCAGCTCAAGGGCAAGGGCCTTCCGGCGGCCGGACTGCCCGTGCAGCTGCGCTTCGAGCGCATCGATGCTGACCTTGCCGCGCAGACGCTCGAGCTGCCGGGCCTGGACATGGGTGTGGCGGGTGCGCGGCTGACGGGCGCGCTCAGAGGCACAGCGATCCTGGATGCGCCCCGGATCACCGGGCCACTGCATCTGGCGGATGTTTCACTGCGTGAGCTGCTGCGCAGTCTCGATATCAGCCTGCCGGTGACGCGCGACGCCGCCGCCTTCGGACGCATCGGACTGGACGGCCAGCTCGCAGCCAGCAGCCATGCAGTGCTGCTCAATGACCTGAAACTGCGCTTCGACGACACCACCGCCAACGGTCACGGCGGCATCGCGGATCTCGACCGCATGGCGCTGGCCTTCGACCTGGATCTCGATCGCATCAATGCCGATCGCTATCTCGCGCCGGCCGCTCCGGCCGCGTCCCCGGCAGCGGCTGGGGGCGGCAGGACGACAGCCACGAGGGCGACGGCCCTGCCGATCCCGGTGGCGCTGATCCGCAGCCTCGACGTACACGGGACGCTGGCCGTGCGCGAGGCGGTGTTTGCCGGCATTCAATACAGCCGCCTGCACCTGGGCATCAATGCTGCCGGTGGACGCCTGCGCATCTTTCCCTCCGAGGCCCAGATGTACGGCGGGCAGTATCACGGCGACGTCACGGTCGATGCCTCGGGCAAACTGCCGCGCGTCAGCTTCGACGAACATGTCACCGGCGTGGATTTTGCGCCGCTGTTCAGCGATATGTTCGAGACCAGGCGCGTTTCGGGGCGCGGCAATGCGGCGATCAAGGCCGCCGGCACGGGCGCGGATTCCGCGGCCCTGCTGCGTACGCTCACCGGTACTGTGGAATTTCACGTCGACAATGGCGCCCTGGAAGGCGCGGATCTCTGGTACGAAATCCGGCGCGCCCGCGCGCTGCTCAAGCAGCAGCCCATTCCCGCGCGCAGCGGTCCGGAGCGTACGCCCTTCACCGCATTTTCCGCCACCGGCCGGATCAGCAACGGGGTGCTGAGCAATGAAGACCTGATCGCCGCGCTGCAGTACCTGCAGGTGAAGGGCCGCGGGTCGGCGGATATCGCCGCCGGCACGCTCGACTACCATCTCGACGTGCTGGTCCTGAACATCCCCGAAGAGGGGAGCTCCGCCACCGATGAGCATGATCTGGTCGGCCTGAAGTTGCCCGTGCTGATCTCGGGCACGTTTGGCGCGCCGAAAGTGCGGCCGGATGTCAACGGCCTCGTCAAGGCGCGGGTGCAGGAGGAGCTCGACAAGAAGAAAGAGGAGCTCAAGCAGAAACTGAAGGACAAGCTGCAGGACAAGCTGAAAGGCCTGTTGGGCGGCTAGTGCGGCCCGCCGGCCCGACGCCGAGGTAGGCGGGCAGGGCCGTGTTTGCGCGGGTAGGATGCGCGGATGTCCCCGCGACTACGACTGGCAGCGCTCCTCGGCGCGATGGTGATCTGGTTCCTGCCGCTGGGCTCCTACCGCCTGTTCAATCCCGATGAGGGCCGGTACGCCGAAATTGCGCGGGAGATGGCCGCCAGCGGGGACTGGGTGACACCGCGCCTGGATGCGCTCCGGTATTTTGAAAAGCCTCCGCTGCAATACTGGGCCACAGCCGCCGCTTATCAGGCCTTCGGTGAAAGTGAATGGAGCGCGCGCCTGTGGGCGGCACTCACCGGGTTCCTGGGCCTGCTGCTGACCGGATGGATCGGCAGCCGGCTTTACGGAGCGGCCGCGGGGACGCTGGCGGCCCTGGTGCAGGCCGGCGCGCTGCTGTATCTGGGCCTGGCCCGGATTCTCACCCTCGACATGGGCTGGTCGGTATCCTGATTCCCGGCGCCGTCGCGCTGCTGTATCTGCTGCTGCGGCGGGACTGGGCCTTGATCCTGCGTGCGCGCCCCTGGTGGACGCTGCTCGCCCTGGCCGTTATCGCCCTGCCCTGGGTGCTGCTCGTCGAGCGGCGCAATCCGGGCTTCGCGCAGTTCTTCTTTGTGCACGAACACTTCACCCGCTTCCTGACGCGCGTGCATCAGCGCTATGAACCAGACTGGTTCTTCATCCCGGTGCTGCTGCTCGGCTTCATGCCCTGGACACCGCTGCTGCCCGCGCTCGCGCGCTGCGGCTGGCGGGACTGCCGCAGCGGGCACGGTCCGAGCCTGCTGCTGGCGATCTGGCTTATTTTCGGTCTGGTGTTTTTCAGCCTCTCGCAATCGAAGCTCGTGCCCTACATCCTGCCGCTGTTCCCGGCGCTGGCGCTGCTCGCGGGGCGCAGCCTCGCGGCGCTCGGAGCCCCCGTGGTGCGGCGCGCCCTGCTGATCGGCGGCGCTTTCTGGCTGCTCCTGGGCCTGTCCGTCCTGGTGCTGTGGCGCGAGCCCGGGATGGCTGCCCGGCTCGATATCGCTTCGGGGCCGGCGGGGCCGGCCATCGCCGGCGGATTTCTGCTCGCGGCCTTGCTGACCGCGGTGGCGGCGTGGCTCGCCCCCCGGCGCGGCGTCGTGGCCAGCGCCGCGACGGCAACGCTGGGGAGCCTCGCCCTGCTCACCGTGCTGCTGCCGGCCGCGAAGCAGATGCCGGGCCAGCGAGGGCTGGAAGCACTGATCGCGGCCGCCGCGGCGCAAGTGCAGGCCGGCACCACGCTGTACTGTGTCGATGACTACGAACAGTCGATACCCTTCTATCTCAAGCGTCCCTGCACGCTGGTCGGCTACCGCGGCGAACTGGATTTCGGCCTGCGGCAGGAACCGGAGCGCTGGATCCCCGATCTGGGGCAGTTTGCGCTCCGCTGGCAGGGCGAGACGCAGGCGCTGGCCGTCATTCGTGCCGAGAGTTACCCGGAGCTGCGCCGGATGGGACTGCCGATGCGCGTGATATACACTGCGCCGTCCCTGGTAGCGGTAGTCCGGAAATGAAGGGTCCACAACTTGCGCTGGTGCTTTCGGGGGTGCTGCTCAATGCCATCGCCCAGCTGTTCCTCAAGGCCGGGGCCGGCTCGCTCGCTGACCTGGAGCTGCGGGCCGGCAATGCGCTGGCCATCGCCGGAAGACTGGCGTTCAGCCCGCCGATCATCGCCGGACTCGGCTGCTATGCCCTGAGTGTGGTGGTCTGGATCCTGGCGCTGGCGCGCGTCGAAGTCAGCGTCGCCTATCCGATGCTGTCGGTCGGTTACGTCGTCAATGCGGTGGCGGCGTGGTGGCTGTTCGGTGAAACCTTAAGCGGCGCCCGCATCGCCGGCATCGGCATCATCCTGCTCGGAGTGTGGCTGGTGGCGCGCAGCTCCGGCGGCAGCTGAGTTCCATGGCGACGAGTCCGTTTCTGCCCCTCACGCGGCCCTCGATCGACGAGGCGACCATCGCCGGAGTGGGCGAGGTCCTGCGTTCCGGATGGATCACCAGTGGGCCGAAGGTGCGTGAGTTCGAGGCGCAGCTCTCGGCGCTGTTCGGGGGCCGGCCGGTGCGCGCGCTGAGCTCCGCCACCGGTGCGATGGAGATCGCACTCGCGCTGGCCGGCGTCGGCGCGGACGACGAGGTCATCACCACGCCGCTGTCGTGGGTCGCCACGGCGAACGTGGTGCTGCGCGCCGGCGCGCGTCCCGTTTTCGTCGATTGCGATCCGCACACGCGCAATATCGATCTGGAGCTCATCGAAGCCGCGATCACGCCGCGCACCCGCGCAATCATGCCGGTCGACCTTGCCGGACTCCCGGTCGATCGCGATCGCCTGTACAGCATTGCGACGGCGCGACGCTTGCGGGTCATCGAGGATGCCGCGCAATCGATGGGTGCCAACTGGGCCGGCCGCATGATCGGCAGCTGCGGTGATCTGGTCTCCATCAGCTTTCACGCCAACAAGAACGTCACCAGCGCGGAGGGCGGCTGCCTGGTGCTCAACGACGAGGAGGAGGCGCGGCGCTGCGAACTGTGGCGCCTGCAGGGCGCGCTGCGGCGCGGTGACAGCTGGGAGGGGATGGATGTCACGCTCGCGGGCGGCAAGCACAACCTGACCGACATCGCCGCCTGCATCGGCTTGGGCCAGCTCCCGCACCTGGCGGCGTTCACGGCGCGCCGGCGCGCACTGGCGCGTCGCTATTTCGCCGGCATCGATCGCACACTCGGCTGCCAGTTGCCGCCCGAGGACTACGCGCAGTCGAACTGGCACATGTTCCAGCTGCTGCTGCCCAAGGAGGCCGAGCGCGGCGTGTTCATCAGGGAAATGCGCGCGGCCGGCATCGGCATCGGGGTGCACTACCCGGCGATGCATCTGTTCACGCTGTTTCGCCGCATGGGCCATGGTCCCGGCGATTTCCCCATGGCCGAGCGCATCGGCGGCAGCATCGTCAGCCTGCCGATGTTTCCGGCCATGCAGGACGGCGACGTCGATCGCGTGCTGGCGGCGCTCCCGGCGGCGCTGGCGGCCGCCACGGGGGCGCACGCGGCAGCTGGGGCGAGGCGCGCATGAGCGGCCGGATGCCGGAGATCTCGCTGGTCATCCCGGTCTACAACGAGGAGGCTGCATTGCCGCCGCTGTTCGCGCGGCTATATCCGGCGCTCGATGCGCTGGAGCGCAGTTACGAGGTCATCTTCGTCAACGACGGGAGCCGCGACCGCTCGGCGGCGATTCTGCGGCAGCAATTCGAGCGGCGGCCCGACGTTACGCGGGTGGTGCTGTTCGCGGCGAACTTCGGACAGCACCGCGCCATCCTGGCCGGCTTCGCCTATGCGCGCGGCCGCTACCTGATCACGCTCGACGCCGATCTGCAGAATCCGCCCGAGGAGATCGTGCGCGTAGTCGATGAGCTCGACGCCGGCCACGATTACGTCGGCACCATCCGCCAGCGGCGCCAGGACGTCGCCTGGCGCCGCTGGGCCTCGCGCTTCATCAACATGCTGCGCGAGCGCACCACCCGCATCCGCATCACCGATCACGGCTGCATGTTTCGCGGTTACGCGCGCAGCATCGTCGATGCGATCAACCAGTGCACGGAGAACAATACCTTCGTGCCGGCGCTCGCCTATACCTTCTCCGGCCGGCCGACCGAGATCATGGTGCGCCATGAGGAGCGCAGCGGCGGGGAATCGAAATATTCCGTGTACCAGCTGCTGAAGCTGAACTTCGACCTGATGACCGGTTTCTCGATCGTGCCAATGCAGATGTTCTCCGCGCTGGGCTTCGCCGTATCGGTGCTGTCCGTGCTCTTCGGCATGGGGCTGGTCGTGCGGCGCCTGGTCTATGGCGCCGATCCGGCCGAGCAGGGGGTGTTCACGCTGTTCGCCATCGCCTTCCTGCTGATCGGTGTCACCCTCTTCGGACTGGGACTGCTGGGCGAATACATCGGCCGCATCTACGAAGAAGTACGCCGGCGGCCGCGTTTCATCGTCGAGGCGGTGCTCGAACAGCAGCCAGACTCCTCGTGACGCGCGCGGTCGTCTTCGCCTACCACGACGTGGGCGTGCGCTGCCTGCGCGTGCTGCTGGCGCAGGGCCTCGAGGTGCCGCTGGTCGTGACCCACGAGGATTCGACCGGGGAAGAAATCTGGTTCGACAGCGTGGCGCGCCATGCGCGCTGGCACGGCCTGGAAGTGACGACGCCCGCGAATCCCAATAGTCCCGAATTCCTGGCGCGAGTGGCCGAGATCCGGCCGGATTTCCTGTTCTCCTTCTATTACCGCGAGCTGCTTGGGCCCGAGCTGCTGGCGCTCGCGCCGCGCGGCGCCTACAACATGCACGGCTCCCTGCTGCCGCAGTTTCGCGGCCGCGTGCCGGTCAACTGGGCGGTGCTGCGCGGCGCGACCCGGACCGGCGCGACGCTGCACGCCATGACAGCCAGGCCCGACGCCGGCGCGATCGTCGCCGCGCGGGAAGTGCCGATCCTGCCGGATGACACGGCCATCGAGGTGTTTCGCAAGGTGTGCGTGGCCGCGGAACTGACCCTGCATGGCGCCTTGCCGGCGCTCCTGGATGGCACGGCGGTACTGCACCCCCAGGATCCCGCCCAGGCCAGCTATTTCGGGCGACGCACCCGCGCCGACGGCGCGATAGACTGGCGCCTGGGGGTCACCGCCGTGCACAATCTGGTCCGCGCCGTAGCGCCGCCCTATCCCGGGGCCTATGCGCAGGCGGGCGGCCTGCCGCTGCGGGTGCTGCGCTCCCTCACCGCCGAGGGCCCGCGCGCCGCAAGCCCGGAGCTGCGCTGGATCGACGGTGAATTGCGGGCGCTGTGTCCCGACGGGGCCCTGCGGTTGCTCGAGTTCGAGCTGGACGGCGCGATACGCGACGCGAAAGCGTTTCGTGCGCGCTTCGGCCTGGAGGCATTGCCGCTCGCGGGCGGTCAGCCATAACCATTCGAAAATCGACGGACGAGCCATGACTACCAAAGTACTGATCCTGGGCGTGAACGGCTTCATCGGCCATCACCTCTCGGCGCGCATCCTCAAGGACAGCGACTGGAGCGTGTTCGGCATGGACATGAACTTCGATCGCATCGAACCGCTGCTCGCCAACCCGCGCATGAAGTTCTTCGAAGGCGACATCACGATCAACAAGGAGTGGATCGAATACCACATCCGCAAGTGCGACGTGGTGCTGCCGCTGGTGGCGATCGCGACGCCCGCGACCTACGTGCGCGAGCCGCTGCGCGTATTCGAGCTCGACTTCGAGGCCAACCTGCCCATCATCCGGCAGTGCGTGCGGCATGGTAAGCGCGTGCTGTTCCCCTCGACCTCCGAGGTTTACGGCATGTGCCGCGACAGTGCCTTCGATCCGGCCAGCTCCGAGCTGGTCTACGGGCCCATCGAGAAGCAGCGCTGGATTTACGCCTGCTCCAAGCAGCTCATGGACCGCGTGATCTACGCCTACGGCTCGGAGGGCAAGCTCGACTACACGCTGTTCCGCCCCTTCAACTGGGTCGGCGCGGGCCTCGACAACCTGCACTCCGCCAAGGAGGGCAGTTCGCGCGTCATCACGCAGTTCCTCGGGCACATCGTGCGCGGTGAGCCGATCAAGCTCGTGGACGGCGGCGGCCAGAAGCGCTGCTTCACCGGCATCGGCGATGGCATCAATGCGCTGATGAAGATAATCGAGAACCGCAATGGCTGCGCCACGCGCAAGATCTTCAATGTCGGCAATCCCGCCAACAATTTCTCCGTGCGCGAGCTGGCCGAGCAGATGCTGCAGCTGGCCGCGGAGATTCCCGAGTACCGGGTGAACGCGGCGAAGGTGAAACTCATCGACACCACCGCGGGCGAGTATTACGGCAAGGGCTACCAGGACGTCTCCAATCGCGTGCCGAAGATCGACAACACGCGCGCTGAACTGGGCTGGGAGCCGCGCATCACCATGCGTGAGGCCCTGCAGCAGATCTTCGAGGCCTATCGCGGACAGCTCCCGCAGGCCTCGCACCTGCTGGACTGAATCCCGCTCGGGTGCGGGCCCGCCGCGCCGGACTGCATGCAGATCGCACTCAAAGTCGACGTCGATACGCTCCGCGGTACGCGCGTGGGCGTGCCGGCGCTGGTGCGCGCCCTGCAGGGCGCCGGGGCGGGGGCGACCTTCCTGTTCAGCCTGGGGCCGGATCACACGGGTCGCGCCATCCGTCGCGTCTTTCGCCGCGGATTCCTCAGCAAGGTATCACGCACCTCCGTGCTGGAGCATTACGGCCTGCGCACGCTGCTGTACGGCACGCTGCTGCCCGGCCCGGACATCGGCCGCCGCGCGGGACCCCAGATGCGCCAGGTGCGCGACGCCGGCTTCGAAGTGGGCGTGCACTGCTACGATCACGTCGCCTGGCAGGATCTGCTCATGCAACGCGATGCCGCCTGGACGGCCCGCCAGATGCGCCTCGCGGTGGAGCGTTTCAGCGCGGTCTTCGCGACCGCCCCGCGCGTGCACGGCGCCGCCGGCTGGCAGATGAACGCCGCGGCCCTGGCGCTCGAGGAAGAGCTCGGTTTTGCCTACGCCTCCGATACGCGCGGCACCGGTGCGTTCGTGCCGATCATCGATGGCCGCCGGGGCCGCGTACCGCAATTGCCGACCACCCTGCCGACGCTGGATGAGCTCATCGGGCTCGATGGCCAGACGGCTGCCAATGTGCACGAGACCTACCTGCAGCGCACCCGCCGGGTCATCGGACCGCCGCAGGTCTTCACGCTGCACGCCGAGCTCGAGGGCATGAAGCTGCTCCCGGTGCTGGAGCGGCTCCTGCGCGGCTGGACCGCGCAGGGCCACGAGCTCGTGTCGCTCGGCACGCTGTGCGCGACCCTCGACATCGATGCGCTGCCCGCCTGCGCGGTGTACGCCGGCACCGTGCCTGGCCGGAGCGGTGACTTAGCGTGCCAGCAGAGCTGATGCGATAATCCCCGCCCCATGAGCCTGCCGACCGGCCCCAAGGTCTACGCCACTGCCGCGAGCGCGCTGGCTGGCGTCGTGCGCGACAACATCACGGTCATGTCGGGCGGTTTCGGCCTGTGCGGCATCGCCGAGAATCTGATCGTCGCCCTGCGCGACTCGGGGGTCAAAGGCCTCACGGTCGTGTCCAACAACGCGGGCGTCGACGAATACGGCCTCGGGATGCTGCTTCGGACCCGCCAGATCCGCAAGATGATTTCTTCCTATGTCGGGGAGAACAAGGAGTTCGAACGCCAGTACCTGTCCGGAGAGCTGGAGCTGGAGTTCAACCCGCAGGGCACGCTGGCCGAGCGGATTCGCGCCGGCGGTGCGGGGATCTGGGGCTTCTATACGCGCACCGGTGCCGGCACGCTGGTCGCAGAGGGCAAGGAGCAGCGGGTCGTCGATGGCGCGACCTACGTGCTCGAGACCGGACTGGTGGCGGACCTGGCCATCGTCAAGGCCTGGCGGGGCGATACCGAGGGGAATCTCATCTACCGCAAGACCGCGCGAAATTTCAATCCGATGATGGCGAGCGCCGGGCGCGTGACCGTCGCCGAGGTCGAGAAACTCGTCGAGCCCGGCGAGCTCGATCCGGACCAGATTCATACCCCGGGCATTTTCGTCCAGCGGATCATCCAGGGTCCGGCTTATCGCCGGCAGATCGAGAATCGGACCACCCGCAAGCGGCCTGCCGCGGGAGGCTCCTGATGGCCTGGTCGCGCGATGAGATCGCCGCGCGCGCCGCCGCCGAGTTGCGCGATGGCTACTACGTCAATCTCGGCATCGGCATCCCGACGCTGGTGGCGAACTACATCCCCGCCCGGATGCGCGTCGTGCTGCAGTCCGAGAACGGCATGCTCGGCATGGGCCCCTTCCCCTACGAGGGTGAGGAAGACGCCGATCTGATCAATGCCGGCAAGCAGACCATCACCGAGCTGCCCAGCTCCTCCTATTTCTCCTCGGCCGACAGCTTCGGCATGATCCGCGGCGGCCACATCGACCTGTCGGTGCTCGGTGCCATGGAAGTGGGCGAAAACGGCGACCTGGCCAACTGGCTGATTCCGGGGAAGGTAGTCAAGGGCATGGGCGGTGCGATGGACCTGGTCGCGGGCGTCAAGCGCGTCGTCGTCGTGATGGAACACAACTCCAAGGATGGCTCCGCCAAGTTCAAGCCGCGCTGCGAGCTGCCGCTCACCGGCACCAACGTGGTCGACAAGTTGATCACGGATCTGGCCATCTTCTCCAGGGCTGATCGCCGCTCGCCCTTCCAGCTGCTCGAGATGGCGCCGGGCGTCAAGCTCGATGAGCTGCGGGCGCGCACCACCGCAAGCTTTCTGAATCCAGCCTGATGCGCGCATGATTCGCGAAGTGGCCGGCGATCTGCTGCTCTCGCGCGCGCACGTGATCGTCCACGGCGTCAGCCCCGGCGATGATTTTCATCAGGGGCTCGCCCTGAAGCTGCGGGAGACGTGGCCCGCGATGTACAAGGATTTCCGCCACTACTGCAAGACGCAATCCCCGGACCCCGGTGGACTGTGGGCCTGGATGGCGGCCGACGGCCGCCCCATTGTCAGCCTGTTTACGCAGGACGCGGCGCCACCCCATGGGGGCCGTCCCGGCCGCGCCAGCCTGCAACACGTCGCCCACTCGCTCAAGGCGCTGCACAAGCTCGCCGAGGCGGAGCACTGGCCGAGCATGGCGTTGCCGCGGCTCGCGACCGGTGCCGGCGCGCTCGCCTGGATTGATGTGCGCCCGCTGCTCGACCAGCACCTCGCCGGCCTGCACGCGAGCATCATCGTCTATTCGACCTACCACGCCGGCATCGCGGCGCCTGAAGGCCTGTAGAGCTTGCAGAGGTCTGCGGCGCAGGCATTCAGCGATCCGCGGCGGATTTTGTGAAATTGGTGCTCGCTCCAGGCGCTGGCTTGCTGTAGAGTGCGCCCGAGTTTGTCGAATACGCGGGCGTCGGTCCCGCGTGCCGAGGTTCTACTGAGTCCCGTTCGGGACCAATCTGCCCCTCCTGCAAACCTTCTACGCCAGGCGGCCATAGTGCCGTCTGACTGGCGCAGGATCCTTCATGGTGTTGATTTTTTGCCCGTACCGACAGTGCGGTTCGCGCTCCGGGCATCCTTGGAGTAATTCATTGTCTTTTGAAACGTTCAATCTGCATCCCTCACTGCTGCGCGCCGTCGGCGACGCCGGCTACAGCGTGGCCACCCCGATCCAGGAGCGCGCCATCCCGGTCGTGCTCGCAGGGCGCGACCTGCAGGCGGCGGCCCAGACCGGCACCGGCAAGACCGCTGCCTTTGCGCTGCCGCTGCTGCATCGCCTGCACGAGACACAGCCGGCGCCGCGCGGAGCGCGCGCACCGCGCGTGCTCGTGCTTGTGCCGACCCGGGAGCTGGCCGCGCAGGTCGCCGAGGCCTTCCAGGACTACGGCCGGCATGTCGCCCAGCACACGGTGCTGATCTTCGGCGGCGTCAGCCCGAAACCCCAGGTCCAGGCTCTCGCACGGGGCGTCGACATCGTCATCGCCACGCCCGGCCGGCTGCTTGATCACCTGCAGATGAAGCTCGTCGATCTGTCGCGCATCGAAGTGCTGGTGCTGGATGAGGCCGATCGCATGCTCGACATGGGATTCATCCGCCCGATCCGCAGGCTGATTGCGGCGCTGCCCAAACAGCGGCAGAACCTGCTGTTCTCGGCGACGTTCTCCAACGAGATACGCGAATTGGCGCGCGGCATCCTGCGCGACCCGCAGACCATCGACGTCGCGCCGCGCAATGCGCCGATAGACCTGGTTGATCATCGCGTCTATCACGTTGACACCGCCAACAAGCATCCGCTCCTGTCGCGCATCATCAGCGACGGCCGTGGCCGCCAGAGCCTGGTGTTCACACGCACCAAGCACGGCGCCAATCGCCTGGCCGAGCGCCTGGAGCGCGACGGCCTGCGCTGCGCGGCGATACACGGCAACAAATCGCAGGGCGCGCGCACACGGGCGCTCGAGGACTTCAAGCAGGGGCGCATCCAGGTGCTGGTGGCGACCGACATTGCCGCGCGCGGGCTGGATATCACCGAGCTGCCGCACGTGGTGAATTTCGAGCTGCCGCACGTGCCGGAAGACTACGTGCATCGCATCGGCCGTACGGGCCGGGCCGGTCGCACGGGTGAAGCCGTGTCGCTGGTGAGCCGCGACGAGCGCGAGCGCCTGCGGGCGATCGAGAAGATGCTCGGCCGTCCGATCCCGGTCGCCGCCTGAGTCAGCAGTCCAGGGCGATGATTTCGGCGGTCTGGGCGCCGAACGCGACCTTGTCTCCCACACTCCTGCCCATCAAGAGTCCCGCCATGGGCGAGACATAACTGATCAGGCCTGCGGCGGGATCGGCCTCATCCTCCCCGACCAGCTGAAAGGTGCGCTCGGTGCCGTCGCTGAGCTGCAGCCGCGCGCGCGCGCCAAAGCGCACCTGTCCAGGGTGAGGCGCGGCCTTGACGAGGCGGGCGCTGTCCTTGCGTGCCTGGAAATACCGCAGGTCACGTGCGACGCGCGCCAATGCCGCCGTGTCCGACGCCGCCCTCGCGGCGCTGCGTTCCGTTTCCAGTTCGTGCACCCGGGCCTCGAGCAACGCCAGGCCGCGCGCAGTGACCAGGTTCGGATGCGTGCTGATGGCCCGCTCGGGCAGGGTGTCCGTGTCCTGGTCCGAATCCTTGACGAATGCGCGGCTCATTCTGTGGCAATCCTGGCCATATCGTAGACTTATACTCCGAAGTCAGTCGTCTGTGCCCCGGGAAGCGCGATGAAGAAACTCAAGCACGAGGCCGAGCTGTACAAGGCGGCGCTGGCGGCGGGTGTCGCCTACGCCGTCAAACGCGGCGCCGTGGTCTTTGAACCGACGGATTCAGCGAGCGCCAAGGCTCTCTATGTATACCGTCTGCTCGTGCATGACAAGAAAATACAGCCCATGCCTGAAGAGCAGGTGGCTGAAAAGACCATCCGCCATCGGCTCGCGACCTGGTATGCCCACCAGCTGCCGAAGGACGACCCCCTGCTCGGCTGAGGACGCTGCAGGCGCCTCAGGCGCTGGCGGCGAACTGCGCCAGGTCCACGTTGCCGCCGCTGATGATGACACCCACCCGCCCTGCGCGTACCGGGATAACCTGGTTCATCACGGCCGCGGCGGCCAGGCAGCCCGTGGGCTCGACGACGATCTTCATGCGTTCGGCAAAAAAGCGCATCTGCGTGCGCAGCTGATCGTCGCTGACGGTCACGATGTCCCTGACCAGCCGCTGCATAACAGGAAAGGTGAGATTACCGACGCACGGCGTCTGCGCGCCGTCCGCGATGGTACGCGGCACCGGGATACGCACGATGTGGCCGCTGCGGAGCGATTGCTGCGCGTCATTGCCGGCCTCCGGCTCGACACCGTAGATCTGGCAGCCTGGCGACAGCTCCTGCGCCGAGATGGCGCAGCCCGCGAGCAGGCCGCCGCCGCCGACACAGACGAACAGGTAGTCGAGCGGCCCTGTTTCTTCCAGCAATTCCTTGGCCACGGTGCCCTGCCCCGCGATCACGTCGGCATTGTCGAAGGGCACCACCAGGGTCGCGCCGCGCTCGGCGACGATACGCCGGGCGATCGCCTCGCGATCCTCGCGTTCGCGGTCGTAGGAAATCACCTCCGCGCCGTACGCCTCGGTCGCCGTCCGCTTGACCGGCGGCGCATCGCGCGGCATGACGATCGTGGCCTTCATGCCCAGCAACCGGGCGGCCAGGGCCACCGCCTGGGCGTGGTTGCCCGACGAGAAGGCCACGGCGCCGCCGGATTTCTGTGCCGCAGAGAAACGGCTCAGCGTGTTGTAGGCGCCGCGGAACTTGAAGGCGCCCGCGCGCTGGAAGTTCTCGCACTTGAAGTAGACGCGGGCACCCAGCTGCTCGTCGACCTGCCGTGAAGTCAGCACCGGCGTTCGCAGCGCGACGCCCGCGATACGCTCGGCGGCGGCGGCGACCTGCGCAAAGGTGATATCAGGCATCGGCCACTCCGACAGGTTACGGGCAGGAAGCCGCGGGCGTCGCCGGGGTGGCGAGCGCCTGGATTTCGCGCAGGCTGTCGGCAATCTCGGCCGCTAGAGGGCCATTGGCCGCCGCCGTGCGCGCACTCTGGAGCATCGCCAGTGCCTCCGTGCGGCACCCGCGTCGCGCCATCAGCAGCGCAAGGTTGTTGCGCGCCGGCAGGTCAGCGGGTGCCATGCGCAGCACTTCGCGGTAGGCGGCTTCGGCGGCGCTGCCCTGGCCCAGCGCCGAGCGGCTATTGCCCAGTGCGAACCAGGCGAGCGGCTCCGCCGGCCAGCGCTGCACTGCCAGCTCGTACGAGGGTGCGGCCGCCTGGTGATCGCCCTGCGTATCGAGCGCATCGACGGCCTCGAGGAAACGCGCCGCCGTGGCGCCGGCGGGCAACCCGCCGGGCTGCAGTGCAATGAAGCCCCAATTCCCTGCGCGGCCCCAGGTGCCGAGGAAGCGCACGGCCGCAATCTCCTGGTGCGCATGGCGACCGCTGCGCAACAGGAAGGTCTCGCGTTCGCGGTCATAGCCGATGACCACGGCGTAGTGCCACAGGGGCAGGAAAGGCAGGCCGAAGTTCTGCAACACCAGCACCGGCTGCTCACGCTCCAGCTCGGCCAGCAGGTCCTGAAGCGTAGGATCGATCACATAGGCGACACGCAGGTGACGGCGCGTCGACGCCAGCAGTTCCGCCTGCAGGCTGCCCTTGCGCCCCGGGAGGTACACTTCCTTCGTCAGCGATTCTGGGGTGGCATCGGCGCCGGCTGCCACCAGGATCGTCGCCAACGCCGCAGGCCCGCAATGGTGTTCGCTCTGGGGAAAGAAAGGCGTGCGGCTGATCTCGACGCGAGGGCGCGTAACCCCGGAGTCATGCAACAGTTGGCGGCTGCAGGCCGCGAGGCCAAGCAGCAGCGCGGCCAGGCACAGGCGCGCGGCCGGGCCGATCAACGGTGGTGGTTGCTGAAGACGTGTATGACGCCGAGGTAGTCGAGCAGCAGGAGCACCAGGAACACGAAGCCGATCAGCGCCAGCAGTCCGTCGTCACCACCCACCGGCAGTTTGTCAGCGCGTTTGGCAAGCTGTGCAAGGTCCGCATCCGGCAGTGCCGCGGCGCGCGCGGCGGCATCGGCGGGATCGACGCCCAGGTCCTGCAGCCGATCGCGGACGTCGGCGCGTGCCAGCATCGCCTGCACTTTGCCGAGGTCGACGAGCCGGTCCGGAGCGGCCTGCGCGGCCAGGGCCTCTTGCGTGGAAATCATGCCGGCGCGGGCACGGCTCGGCACTCCGGCCGCGACGAAAGCCGCCAGCGAAACTCCGATGACCGCGCGAGTCAGACCAAGTCGCATGCTCATGATGACCTCCAGCCAATGCTGCGAGGATTGTGGTGGATCGAGTGGGCTGCCGCAAGCCGGGGCGTCGCCGATTGGCGACTGGCTGGCGCGCTACGCGAGCACTCGCCGTGCGAGCCCGGCCAGAGCAACGACCACGCCGACGGCGGCCAGGTGCGCGGCAAGATCAATGACCGTCGTGTCGAAGGGATGGAAGAACTGCAGCACGAACGAGGCCAGCGCGGCGACTCCAAGCGCGGCCGTGAGCGCGACCGCCAGCGGCTCCAGCGGGCGGGCGCGCCGCAGCACTGCATACAGCAGCAACGCCAGCGGCGTACTGACCATCACGATAAAAGTGAAGCAGTGGCCGCTTTCCCCCAGTCGATGACCGGCAGGTCCGAGCCCGCCGCCGTACTGCAGGCAGCCCATCCCGCTGGTGGCGATCCAGAGCAGGAGCGGGGGAAGCGGCGCGTAGCGCCACAGGCTCGTGCGATCGGGCAGGCTGAGATAGAAAGCGGCGAGTACGGCGGTGATACCGGTGAGCAGGGTCGCGGTGCACTCGAGTGCCAGGCGCGGATCAGCCGTGCGCGCGGATATGACGGCGAAATCCGCCCAGCGCGACACGGCGGCGCCGACGAACAGCGTCATCACGCCCAGCCACAGCACGGCGCGTAGCGCCGGCGGGCGCAAGGGGCGCACCGCCGCCACGCCCTGGCTCAGGCTCCCGATCAGCTCGTCTGTCGTCCGTGCATTCATCGTCGCGGCAACTATTCCTCTCCCGCTTTGTCCACAGTACTCACCAGGGTGCGCAAGGCCTTGACGGCGCGATGCACATTGACCTTCAAAGCTCCCACCGACTGGCCCGACTCGCTGGCGGCCTGGGCCAGGGACAGGCCGCGGATCTTGATCGCCTCGAGGGCCAGACGCTGGCGCTCCGGGAGCGCCGCCAGCAGCGGCTCGATGGCCTCCACTGCGCGCAAAGCTCCCGATTCGTTATTCGCGGCGCGGTGCACGGTCAGCAGCACGTCCTGCACCACGTCCTCGGTCAGCTGGGGATTTCGGCAGTAGCGCCGCGACAGGCTTCTTATGAACGGCGTGATGCCGCGCAGCAGCTGCTCATAACAGACTGCGTCACCCTGCTGGGCGGCGCTCATCAAACGCGCCCAGGCCACCTCCTGGGTGCGAGACTGGGTTTCGGAGGCCATGGGGCCGATGATGTTGTAACCTTTGTCATACTGCAACGATATACGGGTAGCCGCGGTCTGGCCGAAAGATCAGCCGGCGCCGCGGAGCATAAACAACCAACCAACGGAGTACGACACATGTCAGCGACTGCATTGAAGAGCCTTACAGTTTCCGCGATGTTCGGCGCCGCCGCACTGGCCATGGCGAGCACGGCAGCCTTCGCCGCCGACACCAAGGCGATGGACAAGCCCGCGATGGAGAAGTGCTTTGGCGTGGCCAAGGCAGGCAAGAACGACTGCGCGGCGGGGACGCACTCCTGCGCTGGCCAGGCGACCAAGGACATGGACAAGGCGTCGTTTGTATCCCTTCCGTCTGGCGTCTGTGCCAAGCTCGCCGGTGGCAGCCTGACGAAGATGTAATGAGCGAGGGCTCTGCAGCGAACCCGATCCCGGCGCAGGCCGGGATCGGGTTGCGGATGCCGCACCATGGACAGGTGCTGGCGACACGCCCCCAGGCCGCGTGGTTCGAGGTTCACCCCGAAAACTTCATGGCCAACGAAGGGGCGCTCGATGAACTCGAGCAGGTGCGCGCGTGCTATCCGCTCTCATTGCACGCGGTCGGCCTCTCGCTGGGTTCCGCAGCGGGCGTCGACCGTATGCATCTCGAGCGCCTGCGGCGACTAAAGGGCCGCCTCGAGCCTGGTCTCATATCCGATCATCTTTCCTGGTGCATGCACGGCGGGCGATACCTGCCCGACCTGCTGCCGCTCCCCTATTCCGAAGAAGCGCTCGGCATCGTCTGCCGCAACGTCGAGCAGGTGCAGGAAGCGCTGGGCGCCGCGATCCTGGTCGAGAATCCTTCCACCTATCTGCGCTTTGCCGCCTCAGTCATTCCGGAGGCGGAATTCCTGGCAGCAGTCGCGCGCCGCACCGGCTGCGGCGTGCTCTTCGATGTGAACAATGTGTACGTCAGTGCCTGCAACCAGCGCAGCGACGCGACCGCCGTGCTGGCGGACTGGTGCGCGGCGCTCGACGCCGCTAGCGTGGGCGAGATTCACCTGGCCGGGCATGCCGTCGTGCAGGCCGCGACCGGCGAGGAGTTGCGCATCGACGACCATGGTGATCGTGTCTGTGCCGCGGTCTGGGCCCTGTACGAACAGGCCATCGATTCCCTCGGTGCGCGCCCGACGCTGATCGAATGGGATACGCGCTTGCCCACCTTTGCGGTGCTGCAGGACGAAGCCGCCCATGCCCAGGCGCGGCTCGATGCCATCACGCGGCGTGCGCCAGCCACTCTCGCACGGGCACGGCGCGGTTCATTGGCTGCTCATGCCAGCGCCGGTTGATGCACGTTTGAGTCCGCCGCTCGCCGCGCTGCAGGGGCAGATGGCTGCGGCGCTGATGGCGGCCGACCCGGTGGCGCAGGAACTTCCCGAGCAGCTGTTCGCCGGGGCGCACCCAGGCACCATCGGCTTGCGCGTTCATCGCAATACCGTGCTGGGCGCGCTCAGCAATGCCCTGCGCGCCAGCTTCAAGTCGGTCGAGCATCTGGTGGGCGAGGCCTTTTTTGATCGGATGGCGGTGGCCTATGCGCGCTCCCGCCCGCCGCAGGCCCCGCAACTGGACGCCTATGGCGCCGAATTTCCGGCGTTTATCGCGGGTTTTCCGGGCACGGAGGCCTTGCCCTACCTGGCCGAGCTGGCCTGTTTCGACTGGCAGCTCGATGAGCTGGGCCGGCAGCGCGCGGGCAGCCTGGGCGGCGCGGATCAACTGGCCAGCGGACGCAGCCTGTTGCTCGAGGGCGGCGCGCGGCTGCACTTTGCCGCCTCGCTCCGTCTGCACGAGGCGCGCTACCCCGTCGATGAGCTGCGCGAGGCGATACTCGCGGAAGACACGGAGACCCTTGCCCTCATCGGCCGCCGGACCGGGGACTATCACTACGCGCTGTGGCGCGCGCAGCAGGGTGTGAAACTGTCCCGGCTCGGCGCTGCGGCCGCGGCTTTTCTCGGGGCCGCACTCGACGGCGCCGATGCCGAGCGGGCGATCAGCGCTGCGGCCGCGGCGGGAGCAGGGAAAGAAGTCGCCGGGCTGCTGGCGGCGGAAATCCTGCCCGCCGGGTTCCTGCGCATCGAGGCGGCAACGCCAGACAAGAACGGCTGAGGGAGGTCCATAACGATGAATGAGACACTGCACAAGGCTGCAGCAGGCAGGGGCGGCGGCCTGATTTCCACCGCACTGAGCTGGCTGGAGCGCATTCCCTACAGCCTCATTGCACTCATCGCACGCGGCGCGGCTTTCGAGGTGTTCTGGCGTTCAGGCTCGGTGAAGCTCGCTGACTGGGCGGGCACGCTATCCCTGTTCGAATCGGAATACAAAGTACCCTTGGTGCCACCGCACATCGCGGCGTATATGGCGGCGGGGCTGGAGCTCGGCGGCGCGGTCCTGATTCTGGCTGGCCTCGGCACACGCCTCGTGGCGCTGGCTTTTCTGGGCATGACCACCGTCATTCAGATCTTCGTTTATCCGGAAGCCTGGCCGACCCACATCCAGTGGGTGGCCTTCCTGCTGCTATTGCTGGCGCGCGGGCCGGGAGCGATCTCGCTCGACGCCCTCATCTGCCGGATGCTGGCGAAGCGGCGCTAACGGTCGCGGAATGCCCAATCGCCGCGGCCGCGCCGGCAGGCGACGACCCGTTCACGGCCAAAGCGCCCGCCGTAGCCGCGCCGCAGTTCGAATTCACGGCAATCGGACGACACGTCGCGCAGGGGTATGACACGCCACGCCACACGGCTGCGCGGATTGACCCAGACCACGGGGCTGCCGATGCGAGCCAATTCGAAGGACTGACCGAGGCAACCGCGATCGCCCTCATCGATGGCGTCCCCGACGGCGTTGCCGATGATGCCGCCTGCAATGGCGCCAAACACGGTTGCGATGCCGCGATTCTCGGGCGAGGCATTGTTGTTGCCGATGATGGCCCCAGTCACGGCGCCGGCGACTCCGAGCACGGCGTTTGTATCGCACCGGCCACCGTAGACACCGTAGTCGTAACCCCAGTCATCACCACGGTAGCCGCGGTAATAGCGATGCCCTTCGCGGTGGTAGTACCCGCCGTAGCCGTGATCGTCTTGACGGTCATCCCGGCGCTCATCCCGGCGGTCGTCCCGGCGCTGATCCTGGCGGTCATCCCGGCGCTGATCCTGGCGGTCATCCCGGCGCTGATCCTGGCGGTCATCGCGCCGCTTGTCGCGGTGCTTATCGCGCTGGTCGTCCGGGCGATCGCCCTGGTCCCGGTTCTCGCCCGCGGGCGTCCAGGAAGGGGGGTCGGCATAGGCCGGCATTTGCAGCGCCAGCGTGGCGACGGCGGCCACGGCAGCGATGAAGGTACGGTAATGGTGGGTCACAAACGCACTCCAAAGGTCCAAAACACCAGGGGGAGGAGCTTAGCCCACCAGGCCTTAACGGTCCGTGAACCGCTCCTGGGACGCCTGGAACCGGTACTGCGTCATGGTTTGGCAGTGGCGCCAGCCGGGGCAATCGTTTATGCTTCAAATGAGAGTCATTCTCATTTAGATGGATGGAGCCATGGCCCCCCCTGAGCACAGCACGCCCCCTGACCAGGTGCCGCTGGCCTCCCTGCGCAAGGGCGCCGGCGGCGTGGTGACGCAGGTGCTGGAAGGGGATGCCGGCATCGTGGGCGACCAGGCCGGAGCGACGATCGGGCGGCGCCTGATCGAGATCGGTTTTGTGCCGGGCGAGCGGGTCCAGGTCGTCGAAGAAGTGTGGCCGGGCGGCGATCCGATGGCGGTGCGCATCGGCTCGACGGTGTTTGCCCTCCGGCGGCGTGAGGCGCGGGCCGTACTGGTGCGGGGCCAATTATCCGGGCGTCACCGTCGAGCGCAAGGAAGGCGCGTTCGCGAGCACGAACCGCCGGCGCCACTATCAGCTCTTCGATCTGCCGGGCACCTACAGCCTGGTGCCCGCAACGCTCGATGAGGCGATCACCCGCGATTTCATCGTCGGCAAGCTTCATGGCGAGGCGTCGCCCGATCTGATCGTCTGCGTCGTGGATGCCACCAACCTCCGGCTGTCGCTCCGCCTGGTGCTGGAACTCCGGCGCGTCGGCCTGCCGCTGATCGTGGCCCTCAACATGAGCGATCTCGCGCGCGATCGCGGCTATACCCTCAATCGTACGCGCCTGGAATCCGAACTCGGCGTGCAGGTGATCGAGACGGTTGCGGTGCGCAGCGACGGTGGCCGCGACCTCGTGACGGCGATTGACGCACTCTGCGCCTCGATCGAGGCGGAGCAGGCGGCGACGCAACGCCTGCGTGAGGAGGATCTGACCGTGGCACTGAATGTGGCGCCGGCGCCCGGGATCGCCGCGCCGCTCGCGGTGCCCGCGCAGACCTCGGGCGAAATCCAGGACACGCAGCGCGAAGCGCGCCGCATCCTGCGCGTCGCGGAATACGTGGAGCCGCTCCGCGCGCGTGCCCTGACGCGGCTCGATGCCATCGTGATGAATCCGATCGCCGGCCCGGTGCTGCTGGCGGTGCTGCTGTTTTCGGTATTCCAGGCGGTCTTCAGCTGGGCCACGGTGCCGATGGCCTGGATCAACGGCGGCATGAGTGCGCTCGGGGTCGCGGTGAGCCGGGCGATGCCCGCCGGGCTCCTGGAAAGCCTGCTGGTCGACGGCGTCATCAGGGGCGCCGGCAGCGTGCTGGTGTTCCTGCCGCAGATCCTGATCCTGTTCTTCTTCATCCTGCTGCTCGAAGACAGCGGTTACCTGCCGCGTGCGGCTTTTCTGCTCGATCGCCTCATGGGCAGCATCGGGCTCTCCGGCCGCTCATTCATCCCGCTGCTGTCTTCGTACGCCTGCGCGATACCCGGGATCATGGCCACGCGCACCATACCCAACGTGCGCGATCGCATGGCCACCATCCTGCTCGCGCCGCTGATGACCTGCTCGGCACGGCTCCCGGTGTACGCGCTGATCATCAGCGCCTTCATTGCCGAACGGTCGATCGGCATCTTCAATCTGCGCGGCCTGGTGCTGTTCGCACTCTATGTCGCCGGTGTGCTCGGCGCGGTGCTGGTGGCGCTGGTGATGAAGCGCGTCACGCTGCGTGCCGGATACCATCCGCTGCTCCTGCAATTGCCCGAGTATCACTGGCCGAGTCTGCGCAACCTCGTGCTCGGCCTGTACGAGCGCACCATGATCTTCATCACGCGCGTCGGGACGATCATCCTTTCGCTGATGATCGTGCTCTGGTTCCTCGCCAGCTTCCCCGGCGCGCCGGCCGGCGCCACCGGTCCGGCCATCCAATACAGTTTCGCCGGCATGCTGGGCCGCGGCCTGCACACGCTGTTCGCGCCGCTCGGATTCAACTGGCAGATCTGCGTGGCGCTCGTGCCCGGACTCGCCGCCCGCGAAGTCGCGGTCGGCGCGCTCGGCACGGTGTACGCGCTGTCCGGCAATGCGGATCAGGTCGGCACTGCCCTGCGTCCGATGATCGCCTCGAGCTGGAGTCTGGCCACGGCGCTCTCGCTGCTGGCCTGGTATGTGTTCGCCCCGCAGTGCCTTTCGACGCTCGCGGCCGTGCGCCGCGAGACCAATTCCTGGCGCTATCCGCTGATCATGGCCGGGTATCTGTTCGCGATGGCCTGGGTGGCCTCATTCGCCACGTACCACATCGCCAGCGCGATCACGGCAGGGGCCTGAGGCATGTGGCAGAACATCATCGTGGCCGCGCTGGTCATCGCCGCGACGGTGTATGCCGCGCGGGTGCTGGGGCCGAAGCGCTGGCGCCGACGCTCAGCGGGCCTCGCGGCCGGCACCGGCAAGGCCGCGGTGGGGCAGTGCGGTTGCGGCAAGGACGACGGCGGCTGCCATTGACCGATTCCGTTGAAAAACTCGGCGTTCTTCGCCCCGTTGCGCCCTCGCAAGCGCAGACGAACCTGAGACCCGCGGAGTGAATACCCAGGAATTCAAAGAGTCCGGGCGTGCAGGAGGGGTTGATGGCGCAGAGTATTTCATCTCAGGAACTGATCGCACTGGCAAAATCAGGTAAGGCCGACGCCCAGTACGCACTGAGTTCGGTACTCTACCAGCGCGGGCAATTCGATGAGAGCCTGCATTGGCTGCGTCTGGCAGCGGTGCAGGAACTGATTCCGGCGCAAATTACGCTTGCCACCATCCTGATGGAAGGGCGCAGGTGTCCGCGCGATCGGCAACAGGCCATCGATTTGCTGCAACCCCTGGCAGCCACGCAGATTCAGGCCAATCTTCTGCTCGGCGAACTGCATGGTTTTGCTGCGCTCGGCGGCACCGATCGTGAAACGAGCCTGCGGTATCTTTTAGCCGCGGCGCGCATGGGGGAAGCCGGTGCGCTGCGTCAACTGGCACTGCTCTGCGCCTGTCATCAGCGTTGGGATCTGTTGCGTCCGCTGTTGGACGCATCGACGCGACGTGGCGATGCCGCCGCCGCGTATGCCCTCGGCTGCTCTTATGCCGAGGGGATCGGTGGCGCGCCAGAACCGGCCCTTGCCGTGACGATCAGCCGCAGTGAAGCCGCGCGTACTCAATATCTTGGTCAGCGCCTGGACACACATCTTCGAAAGCAGAATTTGGCTTCAACCGATGCAGAGCCACGCGCACTGGATATCGACTGGCTGTTGCTGGACCAGGCCCTGCCGCTTCTCGCCACTGACATACGGCTTCCAGGCGTCGAAACATTGCACACAGCGCCGCTGATTCGAAGACTGCCTGAGGTGATTCATCCGCTGGTGCTGGATGCGGTGATAAATCTGGCCGCGCCGCTGGTGACGCGCTCGCAAATCGTGGATGCGCATACCGGTGAGGCGCGTGCCGATCCGATGCGTACCAGTTCGCACGTCACGCTCGGTCCGCTTCAGCACGATCATGTGCTGGAAGCACTCGAATGCTGCATCAGCCGCGTCTCCGGTGTGTCAGCGCTTAACGGTGAGTTCCCGCAAATTCTGCGTTACCGGCCGGGCGAAGAGTTCAGGCCTCACGTGGACTATTTCAATGAAAGCGGAGCCGGTACTTATAAATCACTGGCCGATGGCGGGCAACGCGCGCAAACCGTGCTGATCTATCTGAATGACGATTACAGAGGTGGCAACACTCAATTTACGCAGCTGCAGCTGGAGATCAAGGGCCGCCGTGGCGACATTTTGCAGTTACATAATCTCGATGCAAACGGAGTGGGACACAGAGACAGTCTGCATGCGGGCATGCCGGTGATGGCAGGTGAAAAGTGGCTACTGTCGCAATGGATACGCAGCGAAAGCTATCCCGCCCGCCTGACTTGGTAGTTACAAAGCCAATAATAAATCAGATGTCGAATGATGCATGAGTACTCCCCTCGGCCTGAAAGTGGTGATTTCATTTGGGTATCGCCGGTCCCGACGGATGTCGGCGGTCAACGAGATACTGCCACTCTGCCGCGGTGCCCCGCGTCAGCCAGCAGGGCCGTGCATCTCTCACTCAATTCAGCGAAGATCCGCGCATGCTCGATGTTCCCGGTCAGCCCGTTCTTGACAAGACCGCGCTCGTGGGTGGGTGCCTGCGTCTGCCGCTTCAGGTCGATGCGCCAGGTCTGCAGCGTGACGTCGAGGCCCTGCCCGATACCTTCTGGGGCACTCCAGGTGGCCGGGTCGGCGTCCATCGCCCCGCCGAAGCGGTTTTCCTGCGTGGATTTGCTCCCGCTGCCGGCGAGCAGCCGATCGAAGATCGTCCGGCCTTGGCGCACCTGCCCTACGTGCGCTACATAATCCAGCAGCTGATCCCGGCGCCACCACTGCGCTGTCTGCTGGCGCGGGTTCCGGCGGGCGAGGTCGTCGGCTTGCACGTCGATCGTGCACCGTATTTTTCCAAGACGCTGCGCGTTCATGTCCCGGTGCAGACTCACGAACTGGCGTGGATGTTTGCTTCAGGCCGCGTCTATCGCATGCGCCCCGGAGAAGTGTGGGCGCTGAATAACAGCGCCGCGCATGGCGTTTGGAACGCACACGCAACGCTGTCGCGCACGCACCTGATCTGTGATTTCCTGCCGACCCCGGCCTTGCTCGGGCTGCTGGAACGGGGCGAACGGACGCTGGGAAGCGAGGATCCTGCAATTGAGACGCGGCTGCGTGCGACGGCCGCCGCCGGGGCCCGGGCGTAGCGGAGCAGGGTGGACTGAACGGGCCGCTCAGCCGGTCAGCCGGTCAGCCGGGCGGCGGGTGCCGGCGCAGTGGCGCGTCCGCGGCGGGACGTATATGCTGTTGGAGGTTTCAAACGAGGTGTTTCATGCGGATTAAGTCATTGGGGTTGGGCTCGCTGCTGATCGCGATTCTGGGCACAGGCTGTGCCGGTACGCCGACCGCGCCGACACCTGCAGTGCAGGCTAAGCCCGTGGCCGCGACGGCCAGTGCGCCAGACAGCAAGGATGGCCCGCTCACCGGCGAGAAAGTCCTGGCCCTGCAGCACGCGGGCTACACCATGATCAACAAGAACGGCGAAGTGCTCTACTGCCGCAGCGACGCGAAGACCGGCACGAGAATCAGCCGTGACACAGTGTGCCTGACCGAAAAGGAAATGGTTGCGTTGCGCGAAGAGACCCAGCGCGATCTGGGAAATATCGTGCGGCAGCAGGCCCCGCGGCAGGGCAACTGAGCCGTCGCATTTCGGTCGCCGTGGCCCGTCCGGTCGGGATGAGATGATCACGACGGATCGATTCGTCTTCCTGCATCTGCACAAGTCCGGCGGCACCTTCGTGAATGAGTGCCTGCTCAAGTACCTGCCGGACGCCCGGCAGGTGGGCTACCATCTGCCGCGCAGCATGATCCCGCCGGAATCCAAAGGGCTGCCGATCCTGGGTTTTGTGCGCAATCCGTGGAGCTATTACGTTTCATGGTTTTCGTTCCAGCGCGAGCAGATGAACCCCAATTTCCTCTATCGGATCCTGAGCGACGAGGGGCGCCTGGATTTCGGGGCGACCCTGCGCAACATGCTCGATCTTGGCGCCGGCAGCATCCGGCTCGATCTCGTGCTGCGCTCGCTCCCCTCCGCCTACAGCAACCGCGGCATCAATCTGCCCGCGTTTGCGCTCGCCCCGATCCGCGATACACGCCTGGGCTTCTACACCTACCTTTACCGCTACCTGTACGGCGGCGTAGGGGATACGGTGCGTATCGGCCGCATGGAAGCCTTGCGGGATGAATTACCGGCACTGCTGGAAGCCGCCGGTCAGCCGACCAGCGCAGAAATGCAGGCGTTCATCACCGCGGAGGCGCCCCGCAACGCCTCGCAGCACGATGTCTATGCGCGCTATTACAACGACGCCCTGCGCGAGCTGGTGGCGGCCAGGGATGCCGAGGTCATCGAGCGCCACGGTTACCTATTCGGCGCCTGAGGCGCCGCCGTGCCGCGCCTGCGCGCCTCGACAAACAGCGAGTAATACTGCCCCCCGTACTTCGCACGGGCGACGGCACTGATCTCATCGACGCGCAGCGACTCGTCCGCGCTGGCCATGTACGCGGATTGCGTCACCTTTTCGAACCCGGTCTCGCTCAGGGTCCGCTCCAGGGTTTCGAAATCGTAGCCGTACTTGTGCGCTTCGAACAGATACGCCGGTTCCGGGCCAGCGCCGGCATAACCGAGGAAATCCTCCAGCCGCGTCGGGTTCTCCGGCCACCAGGTCCAGGTCTCACGGCGGCTGGCGTAGAACTCGCGGTCGTTCGTGGTATACGCGGCGATGCACTTCTGCACGTCCGGCACGACGATGCGAGTGACGCCGCCCGGCGCCAGCACGCGCAGCACTTCGGCGAGGAACGCCTGGACGTCGCGCGGGAAGAACAGGTGCTCGAGCAGGTGCGACACGAACACGTGGCTCGCGGAGCCGTCCGCGAAGGGCAGACCGCGCAGCACGTTCAGCGCCAGCGGCGCGGGGTGCACGTCGATGTTGATCCAGCCGGGCAGGTGGCCCTTGCCGCAGCCGATGTGGAGCTTAAGATCGCGGGAGCTGGCGTCGACATGCAGCGCGCGCAGCTGCGTGGCGACGCTGACCTCGCGCAGCGCGTGCAGGTCAGCGCGCAGGCCGTCAGTTGCGGCCAGCAATGCCATCAGGCGGCGCTCGACACCCAGGCCGCCCCGCTCTTCGAGCAGCTCCTCGGCGGCCGGGCCGAGGCCCAGCAGGTCGCTGGCCGTATCGTAGACGCTGCGGGCGAGCAGCCGCAGATGCTGCCGGCTCCGTGCATGGGCGTCGCCGGCCGCCATCGGTGTCGCGGCCGGTGAGTCCTGCGGGACCAGCACGCCGCTGCGCCGCAGATAGTCCATGACCTGCGTGACCGTCTGCCGGTCCGCCGCCTGCAGCGTCGCCGCCAGGGCCACCGGGTCGGCGGGCCGCGCGAAATGGCACAACCAGCCGATGAGCATCGCATCCTCGCTCTGGAAGGCGGGCAGGGGACTGGAGGCCGTGTGGATCAGCATACGGCCGTCGCGGAAGCGCACGAGCGTATCAGCGGCCAGCACCCACTTTTCCGTCATGCCGGTCCCAGTTCCCGCAGCCGCTCCCAGGTGGCGGCGAGCGCGGGCAGCACCCGGGTGATCGCCGCTTCGTTCTTCCGCCACTTGTCGGCAGCGGGCGCCGTGTGGGTGTAGCGGGACCAGGGGAGCGGTGCCGAGGCGCGCTCGAGCAGTCGGGCGTCCATCTCGATACCGATGAAATCGCACAGCCGCTGCACGCTGGGCAAGGGCGCAGCAAGGAGCTTATCGTAATTGACGGCCGTCCAGCGTTCGGGCGCGAGCGCGGCCAGATCATCCAGGATCGCTCTATTGCTGCTGTCCCACTGGAAGGCGGCGATGTCCTCCAGCGGCTTGCCCCGCAGGGCCTGCCATCCCGGCGGCAACAGCAGCGACCACGGACCCTCGAAGCCCTCCAGCCTGCTGTAGGTCTGCCATTTTCCCGAACGCCAGGCCTCGATGATGCTGCTGAGGTTCTGTCGCGGATCGCGCCACAGGAATATGAACCGTGCGTCCGGAAACAGCTGATTCAGGAACGGGATGCGCAGGGAATTCTTCGGTGTCTTTTCCAGAAAGCGGAGCGGCGCATCCGCGCCGGCCGGCGCGCCATCGAGTCGCTGGGCCCGCGCCACGATCCGAGCGATGATCTGGCCGGCGATGGCCGGCGAACACTGCTCCGCCACCAGCCGGTTCGAATCGACCCCGGGTGCGCCGGGTCGCAGGTCGGGTATGTCCTCGATCAGCCAATGCGCTTCGCCGCCCAGTGTCGCCATGCGGGCGCTGGCCGCGAGCGTCTCGAACAGCAGGGTGCTGCCGGCACGCGGCGCCGACACGATGAAGGTGGGCCCTTCCAGGAGCCTGTGCCGCGCGGGCTTGGGCGGCACCAGGGCCGTGCGCAGCAGGCGGCCCTCCAGAACCCGGTGCGCCTCCACGCGGTTGGTGCGCATGACCAGGCCGGCGGCGTGTTCGCGCGCTGCCGTCCGCAGGGAATCACGCAAGCGCACGAATTCCGGCCAGCCGGCCGGAGCGCTGCCGTACAGCAGGTACAGCTGGCGCCAGTCCTTGCAGAATCCTTCGAGCATGGCATTGAACAGCGTCAGCCTGGATTGCATGGCCGGCGATGGATCTGCCGCCATGAGTTCGGAGCGCAGGTCCAGCAGCAGCAGCTCCACTTCGGCCGGGTGCATCACCGGTGCGAGCGTCGTGTGCTCGGTCAGGGGCGTGATGTCCAGCCCAGGCTCGAAGGCATGCAGACGGTCCGTCGACGGGGACTGCTGGCTGCCGAGCACGAACTGCCAGAAGGCAGCGGAACCGGAAGTGTCGGCCACCAGGTGGATGCGCTCCTGCGGCGTCGGGTTCTCGACGCGATGCTGGCGCCAGTTATCGAACAGCCACGCTTCACCGGCTGCCATGTGCACGACTTCATCGCCGCAGCTGAAGCGCACCTCGGGTCGGGTCAGGACCGGTACGTGCAGGCGGACCCGCGTGTACCAGTGGTAGTTGATGTCGGCGTGCTGCGGTACCTCGGCCCCTGGGGCGAGGCGCATGAGGCGTGAACGACTCCAGACCACGCCGAAACTGGCCAGTACCTGGCGAATGTACGGAGCGCCGCGCAGGTGTTCCGTCGGCAGCATGACGCCGTCCACCTCGTCATTCTCGGCCCCTTCGGCACTGATGAGGCGCACCGAGCTGTTGCCTTCGACCGCGTTGGGATGGCGTGCCCAGGCTGCGGCCGGTATCTGCGCGACTTCCGTGCGCAGGCGCTCCGCGTCGAAACGCAGCGGCAGGCGAAAGAATGGCCTCGGCAGGCGCATCAGGGGGTGGACTCGACCGCTTCCCGGAAATCGCCCATGGCCGGAATCAGATCCGTGACGGCGGCGCGCTCGGCCTCGCTGAGGTGTGGATTCCAGATATCGAAAATCATGACCACGCGGGTCTTGTCGCTGCGGTTCCAGGCTTCGTGCTCGTAGGTGTCGTCGAAGATGACGACCTGGCCTTCCTGCCATTGATGCAACTCACCGCCGACCTTCAGCGCACAGTCCTCCGGGACCATCAGGGGCAGGTGGCCCACCAGCCTCGTATTCGTGACCCCGCGGTGCGGCAGCAGATGCGTCCCCGGCGTGAAAACGGAAAACAGCACTTCCGGCCCATGCGCGCGGATCCTGGCCAGGGGCAGCTGCTCGAGCGCCGCCGCGGTGACCGGGCAGGCCGCGCAATTGTCCTCGCGCCGCTCGCCGTGCCGGTAGAAATAGTAGCCGTTCCAGCTCGGGGGCTGGTCGAGGCCGCGCAGGTTGAGCTGCTCCAGTGCGTCCGTGGTGAAGACCCGTTCGCGCCCGCGATCCGAGGGCAACAGCGCCAGCAGCTCGGCGCGAATCCGCGCGGTCTGCGCTTCCAGATCCGCCAGCCACGGGAACAGTGCCCGATCCAGATAGGCACTGGCGGGCAGCTCCGGAAAATACAGAAAGCTCGGCTGCTGCCGGGCATCGGCGTACTGGGGTCTCGCTTCGTTCAGATGCACGCTCAGGCAGGCCTCGACCCTGCGCAGCGCCTCGGGTCCGTAGCGCTCGCGCAGGGGCGCCAGCAACTCACTGAACGCCTCCCGCCGATGGGCGCGCACATGCTGGACTGCATGCTCCACGCTCGCGCGCAGTGAGGCCGGCGTGGTCTCGGCGTTGAGCCAATGTCCCTGCTGCTGGGCGTCCTGGAGTGCGCGCGCATACTGGATCGCCGCTGCCAGGGGCTGTTGCGCCTGCTTCAGGAGCCGTCCGAGATGCAGGCGCGCCACGTGAAATTCCGGCGCCAGCAGCAGGGCCTGGCGCTGGCTCGCGATGGCCGCGGGCAGATCCGCGCTGGCCTCGTGCGCCAGGCCGAGGTGGTGGTGGGTCATCGGGTCCGAGGCGTGCCGCGCGGCAGCCCGGTTCAGCAGACTGAGCGCGCGCACCGTGGCACCGTCGCGCAGCGCGATGAGTCCGGTGACATTCAGGGCTTCGAGATGCTCCGGATCAGCCTCCAGCACGGCCTGGAACGCCTTTTCGGCCTCCTGGACCCGCCCCTCGCGCAGCAGCTGTTGCGCTTCGGCAGCTGAAGTCATAAGTTTTCCACCCTATGCCAATGACCGATCTTCCGCACTATATCCGCACTTATGATAATGATCTGGACGCCGAGCTTTGCCAACGCCTGATCGGCTCCTTCGACTCGCTGCAGCGCTTCCAGAAGGTCAACGGGCGCGGCGTGCGCGCCGGGCTGGAGAATTCCGCCTGGACCGAACTGAACGTCTCGCGTCTGTCGGACGAAGGGTTCCAGGGCCTGTTCCGCGGATTCATCGATCGCGCGCTCGAGCGCTACAACGCGGATGTCGGACTGAGCATTCCGCTGCCGAACTCAGCCTTGACCTCCGATCTGGTGATGAAGCGCTATCGGCCCGGCGGCCTGGAAAAATTCCAGCTGCACTTTGACGCCGTGAATCATGTCGCCAACCGCTATCTGGTGCTGATGTGGTATCTGAATGACGTCGCCGTCGGCGGTGAGACGCGCTTCCCGCAACTCGGTGCGGCCGTTGCCGCACGAGCCGGCCGCCTGCTGGTGTTTCCGCCGTACTGGATGTACCAGCACGAGGGCACTCCGCCCGCCTCCGGCGACAAGTACATCCTCTCGACCTACCTGCTGTTCCAGCAGCCTCAGGCCTCGTAGCGCCATCGCTCCAGGAGTGGCTGCAGCACGGGCAGCACTTCGGAAAAATGGTGGCGGTAGTTGTGCCAGCGATTGACGGCGTTGCCCGTGATGGGCTGCACGACCTGTGAGTAGCTCGGCGTGCTGATGTAGCGCTTGTCCTGGGCCCGCTGCCCGGGAGCCAGCACGGCGTCGTTCCACGGCACCTCCAGGAAGGCAATCGCCGCACGGATCTGGGTCTCGAAGTCCGCGACGAGGGTTTCGTAACGCAGCTCCAGCACCTGGGCCCGCAGGAGCGACTGCTGCTGATACCAGAATTCGAAGGCCTTGCGGTAGCCCGCCGCCAGCGTCGGCAGGCTCTGGCATAACAGGGCGAATTCCGGTGCGCGAAAATGCTGCGTGAAGCAGCTCAGCAGCACGTCGCAGGGGTGGCGGATCGCCAGCAAGACCTGGGTGTGCGGAAACAGTCTTTTGATTACAGCCAGGCGCAGCAGGTTGAGCGGATTCTTGTCCACCAGGCGCTGCCCGGGTGCCAGCTCGACCTTGCTGCGCACGCGCTCCCAGTAGCGCTCGCGCACCCCGTCGAGTTCCGCGCGGCTGAGCCGCCCGAGCTGGGTGGGATAGCGAGCGCCGCTCGCGCCCAGATCATCGAGCGCGTTTTGCAGGAACGGCTGCTCGTCCATGGATTTCAGTAGCGGGTGCGCGTCCAGCGCCAGCTCCAGTAGGGTGGTGCCGGAGCGGGGGAACGCGACGATGAAGATCGGGCTGTCCGCCGCGGCCGGCGCATCGCCCGCATCCCACTTCAGCACGTCGGCAGGATCGCAGCCCCGCTCGGCGATCACCATCATCGGTGCGCCGCGCAGGGCCGCCAATGGGGCTGAACGCCGGAGGTAAGCGCCCTGGGAGCGGTGCGCCTCGAGCAGGGTTTCGAACGCCTCCTCATACAGACCCTGCCCGTCCAGCGATTTGGCCAGCGGATACAGGTCGAAATGCCGGTCGTGCAGCTCCCGGCACACCGCCAGGTTCTTGCGGAACAGCTGGCTCGCGAGTTCGTGCTGGCCTTCGCGTTGGGCCACATGCGCCTGCGTCAGCAGCAGGTCGGATCCAAGCTGCGTGCTGCGTGGATCTTCGAGCAGCCGGTCGAGCTGCTCGCGCGCTTCCGCCATCCGGTTGGTGCGTTCCAGCAGCTGCACGAGCTTGAGGCGTGAAGCCGGATCGGAGCCCGCGCCCGCTGCCGCCATCTGTACTGCCTGCTCGGCGCGGGCCGTTTCCCCCAGCAGCAGCAGCAGCTGGCCGATGCTGGGGATGATGGGATCACCGTCCCTGGCATATCGCTCCCAGTCGGCGAGCACCGTCAGGGCCTCGCCGAGCTGGTGGCGCTCGAAGCAGCATTGGGCGTAGTGGTAGCGCACCTCGAGATCCGCGGGATCCAGTTCGAGCGCCTTCGCCAGCAGCGCGCGCGCCGACTCGAAATCGGTCCGCTGCAGGTGCGCCAGGGCGACATTGAAGTAAAAATCCCCGGATGCGGCACCGAGTTCGGCGGCTCGAGCGAACGCCTTCAGGGCCGCGTCCACATCGCCACCGCAGCGTCGGGCCGTGCCGATGTTCATCCAGTGCAGGGCCTCGCCGGGCTGCAGTTCGGTCAAGCGCCGGAAGACCGCTTCGGCCTCGCTGTAGCGCGCCTGCTCGTGCAGCGTCTTCCCCAGCAGGGCGAGCGCCGCCGGATCCTGGTCCGTGCTGAACGCGCTGCTCACGGATGTCGTCGACATGGGTGGATGATACAAAAAAAAGGCCGCGCGGCGACGCCGCGCGGCCCAGTGGTCGACAATGCCGTTCAGATCAGAATTTCTGGCTCACGCTCACGAAGTACTGACGGCCGATCGTGTCGTAGGTTGACACGTCGGTGTTCGCATTCGTCACGTTGTTCTGGTACAGAATCGGCGGCTGCTTGTCCGTGAGATTCCGCACACCCAGCTGGAACCGGGTCTTCGAGGGCAGGGTGTAACCGGCCGTCAGATCGATGTAGGTGTAGGCGGGAACCGGCAGGTCAGGCTCAGTGCCGGTGACGGACGGGTTGTGCAACACGATGCTGGCGATGTAGCGGAACGTCAGCAAGGCGTCCGCATTCTTCAGTGCCCAGCCGATCGAACCCAGCGCCCGGGTCTTGGCGTAGTTGCCGAACTGGCGACTGTAACTCCCCGCGATCTCTTCCGGTACTGCACCAGGAGCCGGCGTGTTCTTGTAGCTGTCCGTGCGCGTCACGTCCATGGAGACCCTGAACTTGCCCGCCACCGTCTCCGGCAGCGTGTACTTCACGCCAAAGTCAACGCCGTTGGTCTTGAGCTCGCCCAGGTTAAAGGTCGGCGCCAGGAACACGAGAATCTGCCCGGAGTTGGCACCCGAAGTGAAGCGGGTCACCAGATTACAGAAGTAGTCGGCTCCCGTTGCCACGCACTGTTGCATCGAGTAGGTGGGATCCAGACTCGTGATCAGGTTCTCGATCTTGTAGGTCCAGAAATCCACCGATAGCGACAGGCCATTGACCTGATGGGGCTCGTACACGACACCAAAAGTCCGCACCGTGCCGGTCTCCGGCTTCAGATTTGGATTGCTGGTGAGCAAGCCCGTGATCTGGCCGTTCGGTTCCGAAAAGGTGCCGTCCTGCGGTACACCCTGGCAGGCCTTGTTGAGGTTCGGATTGGCTACGATAGCTGCCGGAGTCAGGCCGGTACAGGGATCGTTGAAGGTGATCGAACTGTTGGCCGGGGAGGCCGCGATGTCGGTGATGGTCGGGACGCGGAACACCTGCGAGAAGGAACCGCGTACCAGCATGTCCTTGATCGGACGGTACTCGATCTTGAAGTCCGACTTCGTGGCATTTCCGAACAACGAGTAGTCAGAGAAGCGCAACCCAAAGTCGAGGGACAGGGAATGCACGCCCGGCAAATCCTTCAGCAGCGGTGCGTACAGCTCGGTGTAGTACTGCTTGCTGGAGTATTGCCCGACCGTATTTCCTGTACAGGCCTCATTGGAAATGCCGCACTTCAGGTACAGGGGCGGCGTCGCCTGCACGACACTGTCGGCAATGAATGACGCGTCGCGCTTGTCGTAGGAGGCGCCAAAATCGGCCTGCAGGCCGCCGGCCGGCAGGTCAAAGAGTTTGCCGTTGACGTCCAGCGACACCGCCTTGTACCGGTAGGTATTGTTGGTGTTGTAGCTGGACGAAATCGTCTGCAGGGCCTTGATCTGGTCCGCCGTCGTCGGGTTGAAGAAATTCACCGGCACGCAGCCGCTGATCGGTGACGCCACGGTGCCGCAGGTCGGCGTGCCAGTGGAGTCGATGAAGGAGGGTCCAAGGGCCGGGCCCAGCGCAGATTTCAGCAGGTATCCATAAACCGTCGATAGCTGATCCAGCCGGGAATAGCTGGCGTTGGCGTCATAGGTCCAGCCGGAGTCGAGGATCTTGCCGCGCACGCCGGTATTCACGACCGTGCTGTCTGAGATGACATCGCTGCGCCGATCGCCCAGCGAAGACATGCGCAGCAGGAAGTTCGGATTGCCGGTGGTCAGTCCGCCGAAATCGATTCCGAAGGGGTTGTAGATGCTGTTTGCGGACAGCACCACGTCGTCCACCACGGCGTCGAACGGCAGCGGGGCAATCTGGAAACCCGAATGGCGGCGGTTATTCAGCACCAACGCGTACACGTCTACGTAGTCACTGAGCTGGTAGTTCAGCTTGGAGAAGATCGCGCCCTTTTCCTGCGGGGTCAGGACCAGGTTCAGCGGCTGGTAGTTGAAGCGGTCCGGCGCGCCGAGGAAGCAGCGGTAATCCCCCTGGGCTGTACCGGCGGCGCCGTCCTTGCGCGTGATGCTGCTGCAACCGTACTGGGCCCGCAGCGCGCTGCCGGCTGGCAGGAAGATGCGGCCCGTCGGAATACGGCTCGATCCACCCTTGATCGGCGTGGAGCCATAGGACCCGCCGTATAGGTAGAGCGCGAACTTGGAGTAATCGCGATCGCCGGCGGAAACCTCGTCCTGCTTCTCGTAGCTCCCGCCAATGATGAAGTTGAAACGGTCGGTGCTGGTTCCGAGGGTCACGTCCAGGGAATGGTGCGCGCCGTCGTTGCGCGAGGTCCGGCCGAAGTCGGCATGCACCTCCATCCCATCGACGTCCTTGCGGGTGATGAAATTCACCACGCCGCCGATGGCGTCCGATCCGTAGACGGCGCCTGCGCCCTCCTTGAGGACCTCCACGCGCTCGATCATGCTGATCGGGATCTGGTTCACGTCAGTGGCATCGAAGGGGCCTACGATGCCCAGGCGGCGCCCGTCGAGCAGGACCAGTGTGCGCTTGGCGTCGAGGCCACGCAGCTCGATGGTGGCGTCACCGGTGCCACCACCGTTATTGACCTGGGGGCTTGTGGCAGAGCCTGAGATGCTCGGAATGCGGGAGACCAGATCGCCAACGGTCGTAATGCCCGATTGCTCGATCGCAGCCTTGTCGATCGTCAGCACTGGGTTAGCGGTCTCCGTATCGACGCGGCGGATATGGCTGCCCGTGATGACAACTTCTTCCAGCGTCGCACTGCTGCTGCTGGCGTCCGCCGCCAGGGCCTGCGGTGCGCTGAAAGCGGCTACCGCCCCTGCACCGGTGGCCAAGGCAAAACGGATCGCGTCGCCCAGCTCGGCACTGCCGGCCGTGGACTTCACCTCAAAAGAGGTCTTCATTTAGGTGTTCTCCCCATGAGATTTAATAATTGGCACAGCGCGTGGACTGCGGCCCCGAGACCGGGACCCGCCCGCGTTGCGCACTCCCAATACTCCAAAAGCAAACCAGAAACCGCGCGCATGGGCCCGCAATTGAGCCGGCGGCAGCCTCCGTCCTTCCATGTGTTGCAAGCTAAACACAATTCCTTGCGCGGGCGCAAGTGTGCATCAGCATGCCTGCGCCGAGGCCACGGTCACCATTGCGCTGATTCTTCGCATCGCGAGCTCGCCGGCTCCTATTAAGTAGCGAACTGCCGCTCGACACTGTTGCTTAAATACTACAGTCCGCTGGCTGGAGGCCCACGCGCAGCCGGCGCTGCCGCAGGCGACTGGTCAATAGGCGGGATTGTACTTTCGCAGGAACGCTTCGATGTGATTGTACAAGTCAATCGTGTTGCTCTCCTTCTGGAACCCATGCCATTCATTGACCTTGGTCAGGTACTCCACCGTCTTGTGCTGGCTCGCGAGTGCATCGCGCAGGCGCGTGGCGTCGCTGATCGGCACGATAAAGTCATCCTGCCCATGGGCAATGAAGACCGGAGCCCGGATTTTGTCGACGTTGTGGAGCGGGGAGCGCTCCCTGAGGAAGGCGGCGTCCGAGTGATGGCCGAGAACGCGTGACCAGAAGTTGATCTCGTCGCGGCTGCGCACGCGATAGAGCGAATTGCCGAAAATGACCTTCTGGTAGATCGTCTCGAGGTCCGACACCCCCGCGTAGGTGATGCCGCAGCGGTACAGATCCGGCGTCTGGATGAGCCCCATCATCGCGGCATAGCCGCCGTAGCTGGCGCCATAGATACAGACGCGCCCCTTGTCGACGATGCCCTGCTCGACGCTCCACAGGACGCCGTCGGTAATGTCATCCTGCATCTTCCCGCCCCACTCCTGGTAGCCGGCTTCCTTGAATTTGGCGCCGTAGCCACCCGAGCCGCGAAAATTGATCTCCAGCACCGCGTAGCCCCTGGAGGCCAGGAATTGCGTATCGGCATCCCAGCCCGCGACGCTGCGGATTCCGAACGGCCCACCGTGGGGATAGACGATCAGCGGCAGATTTTTGGGATCGCGCCCCGGGGGCAAGGTCAGGTATCCGGAGAGCTCCAGGCCGTCGCGGGACTTGAACTTGACGGCCTTGATGGGCGCCATCAGCTTCGGGTCCACCCACGCGGCGCGATCGGTGAAAAAGCTCACCTTGTGCGAGGCACCGTCATACAGGTAGTACCTGCCCGGCGTCTTGTCATTGCTGACGAAGATGACGGCATGCAAGCCGTCGCTCGAGCGGCTGGCGATGGCGACCGAATACTCCGGAAAGACCTGCTGCAGCTCCGCCTGCAGCCGCGCCGTTTCCGCATCCAGATAGAAAACATGCCGCCGCTCGGTCGAGTAGGTGACGCCCAGGAGCCGCCGGCCGTCAACGGCCTTGACCACCTCGTCGTCCAGATCGACACCCGGCGCCTCGAACAGGAGTTTGCCGAGCTCGCGTGTCCGGAGATCGAATTCATACAGGGCGCGCGTGTCGCGGTTGAAGTTCGACAGGACATACAGGGTCTGGTTGTCGGGAGAAAAACCCACCGGATGGATGTAGCCCGTGTCCTCGCTGAATTTTCCCAGCACCCGCCAGTCTGTCTTCGCATCCGCCCGATACAGCAGCCGTTCGGACAGGTCCTCCTCGTGCGTCAGGCACACGCGCAGAGTCCCGTCATTGTCCACCAGGTAGTCGCAGGCGCGGCCCGGTGCGGTCGTCACCTTGGTGCGTGGGGTCGTGAACACCGTGTTGCCGGTGTTGTGCTCCATCCTCATCGGTGCCCAGAGCGTCGCGATGTCGGTGTCGTAGATCGCCGGATTGTTGAGGGACTCCTTGTCGGAGGAGAGCAGCACCTTGTCCGGGTCGTTGATCTTGTAGTCGACCACGTACTCGTAGCCGTAGCGATCCCCTGCCTCGCGCGGATCGGAGATCAGCAGGTGGTTCTTGCCGTCCCTGTCCACGGCGCCCATCGTCCAGTTCAGCACGTGGTAGTTGTCGGGCTGCATCACGCCGTAGATCAGCCGGTTGTCGGATTTCCAGACGACTGAATCCACCCGGGCGGGATCCTTGTAGCCGGTGACCGCCGCGGCCTTCATGGTTGTCAGATCGATGACCGCGGCGTTCGTCGTGCCGTCGACCGTATAGATCACTGTGACGAAGCGGCCGCTCGGCGACATCCTCATGTCTGAGTACTGCGGTGTGCGGAAGAAGGATTCCGTCGGCACCGGGTCTGCCGCCACGGCGGGCGGGCCGCCGCTGAGACAGGCGATGGCGAAGGCAGGGAGCAATGAGGCTTTCACGTGACAGCGAACCTCCTGTTGCGGAATTCGACGTGATTCTAATTGAGGCTAGAGGCCGTGCGTCACCCGATCGCCGACCCGGATGCCGCGCTTGTGCGCCTCGCCGCCATTGATTTCCAGCACCGCCTTCACGGGCTTGTCGCAGCTCAGGATGTCGAGCGACTCGGGTTTGGCTTTCTCCAGCAGGCAGACAATGCGGCCGCGCGCATCGATGAACAGCATGTCGAGCGGAATCAGCGTGTTCTTCATCCACATGCTCATGGGCTGGGGCGATCGCTGTGGGAACAGCATGCCCGCGTCGTTCGGCAGCGAGCGCACGTACATCAGGCCAAGTTCCTGGCGGGCCTGGGTATCGGCGATGACCACGTTGAACCACTGGCGCCCGCTCGCGCCGCGGATCTCCACTGCCGAGCGCGGATATCCCTCGCCCCCCGGCTGCTCGGCCAGGCAGGCGGTGATGCCCGCCAGGGCCAGCAAGCACAGGGCGTATGCCCTCCGGGGGATGCCGGATTCAGGTTTTCGTGCCGAGTGCATGGAGGTCGCTGTCCTCGAATAGTGCGGAGCCGGCGAAGTCGAAGCGGTTGATGTAAAGGTGGCTGTTGCCCTGGAGCGTCGCTGCCGGGTCGATGCAGTAACCCCGTGCCGCCACTCTATAGACATGGGCGCCCGGGGAGGAGGTTCCGCTGCCCTCGACATCCGCGAGCGGCTGCTGGCTGAGCGATTCCACCGTACACCGCTCGTCGCCCTGGGTGGCGTACAGCTGCCCCCGGCCCTCGATAATCACGGTGACGTTGGTCGGCCGGTCGTGGCTCGCATCGCTCCCGGGGGAGGCCGCAATGCCAAATACGAATCGAAACCGCCTTCCCATGGCGTCGGGCGGGCCGCCGAAGCTCACGCGCAGCCCACTGCCGTCGGGCCGTGCACCCCCTTCGCAGTAAAGCTGTGCGCCCCGCCAGTCGATATCGGCATCGATGGCGCCGCGCACCCGCGCGCGCAGGTACCCGCGCTCGCCGGGCAGGCAATGGCCCGCAGGTGTAGCGGCGATCGCCTCGGCCGGGCGCTGGGAACAGGAGGCGCTGGAGACCAGGGCCACGGTGACGGCGCAAGCCGTGACGGCGCAGATGGTGGTGGTGCAGGCGGTGAGCTTGACCGGCATGGGCCGAGAATACTGGTCAGTGTGGCGCGAGCCAAGCAAAGAACGCTGGTGATCGCTTTCTTGCTGCTAAGCTTGGCAGTCCCGTGGCCATTGATTGCGTACCGTCACGCACCATGCACCTACTCGAAGTCACCTCGCCCATCCCCGCGGCGCTGGCGCGCCTGCCCGAACTCGCCGGCAATCTCTTCTTCAGCTGGCACCGCCCGGCCCGCGCCCTGTTCCAGGACCTCGATCCGGAGCTGTGGGAGCAGGTCGAGCGCAACCCGCGCCTCATGCTGCGTTGCCTGGACCAGACGCGCCTGGAGCGCGCCGCCGCTGATCCGGTCTTCGTCGAACGCTACCGGCAGGTGGTCGAGTACCTCGACGGCTACGTCAAGGCGCCCCCTCGCGATGATCTGCCGCTGGTCGCTTATTTCTGCGCCGAGTACGGCTTTCACGAGAGCTTCCCGATCTACTCCGGCGGCCTCGGCATACTGGCGGGCGATTACTGCAAGGCGGCAAGCGATGAGCGCCTCAACTTTATCGCCGTCGGGCTGCTCTACCGGCAGGGTTACTTCACGCAACGGGTCGATGGCGAGGGCCTGCAGCACGCCGACTATGCCGATACCGATGCGCGCGACTTGCCGGTCGAGGTCGTCAACAATGCCGCCGGGGAGTTGCTCAAGGTCGCTGTGCGCATCGGCGAGCGTGAGGTCAGAGTCCGGGTGTGGCGGGCGCTCGTCGGGCGCGTGGCGGTCTACCTCATGGATACCGACTGCGCCGAGAATGCCAGCGAAGACCGCGACATTACCTACCGGCTCTACGGCGGCGGCGACGCGGCCCGCATCCGCCAGGAAATGATCCTCGGCATCGGCGGTGTGCGCCTGCTGCGCGCACTGGGACTCGCGCCTGCCGTCTGGCACATCAACGAAGGTCATGCGGCCTTCCTGATTCTCGAGTTGCTGCGTGAAGCGATGGCGCGGGGGCTCGATTTCGAGACGGCGCTGGAAGCCACGGCGCCGCAGTGTGTGTTTACCACGCACACGCCGGTGGCGGCCGGCCATGACGCCTTCGATGATGGCCTGTTTACCGCCTCTTTCGCCCAATACCTGCGCGAGTCCGGGCTGCCCCAGGAGCGCGTGATGCAGCTGGCCCGCGCACCGGGGGACAATCAGCGCTTCAACATGACGCGCCTGGCGCTGGCGGGCGCACGGCGTGTCAATGGTGTGAGCCGGATACACGGGCGGGTTTCGGCCAAGCTGTGCGCCGATCACTGGAATGACGTGCCGGTGGGTGAAAACCCGGTCGGCTATATCACCAACGGTGTGCACGTACCGACGTTCCTGGCGCAGACCTGGGCCCGCTTCTTCGACACCGAGCTGGGCGCCGACTGGCGCGAGCGGCTCAACGATGCCGGTTTCTGGCAGGGCCTGGAGCGGGTACCGGAAAAAAAGTACTGGGAAACCTCGCAGGAGGTGAAGACGCGGATGCTCGCCGGCGTGCGCGAGCGCCTGCGCCGCCAGTACGCGAGTGAGGACCTGAGCGTCGCCGAGCTGCGCCACGTCACGCGCCTGCTCGATCCGCAGCGGCCGGATGTGCTCACGCTCGGTTTCGCGCGCCGCTTCGCCACCTACAAGCGTGCCGCGCTGCTGCTGCGCGACCGCGCGCGCCTGGCCCGGCTCATCGACGGTGGGGATCGCCCGGTACTGCTGCTGTTTGCGGGCAAGGCGCATCCGGCCGATCAGCCCGGCCAGCAGATGCTGCGCGAGATCAAGCAGCTGATGCTCGATCGGGAGTTCGCCGGCAACGTCGTGTTTCTGGAGGACTACGACATCGAACTGGCGCGCTGGATGGTCTCCGGCGTGGATGTCTGGCTCAACAATCCGATCGCGCCGCTCGAAGCCAGCGGCACCTCGGGGATCAAGGCGGCGATCAACGGCCGGCTCAATCTCAGCGTACTCGATGGCTGGTGGGCCGAAGCCTGGGACGGGAGCAATGGCTGGGGCATCCCGGCCGCTCAGGTGCAGGATCCCGAGAGGCGCGACGCGCTCGATGCCGACCTGATGCTCGATACACTCGAGGAGGAGGTCGTGCCGCTCTACTACGCGCGCGGTGCACAGGGATATTCGCCCGAATGGGTGCGTCGCTGCCGGCGCGCCATGATGACGGTCATCCCGCAGTTCAACATGCGGCGGATGATCTGCGACTATGAGCGCGGCCTGTACCGGAGCGCCGCCGCGCAGCATGCGCGCATCGCGAGCGACCACGACGCCGGTGCGCGCACGCTGGCGCGCTGGAAGCAGCGGGTGCGCAAGGCCTGGCCCGGTGTGTCCCTGCGTGCGCTGTCCGCGCCGGCGCGCGAATTGCAGCGTGACGGGCGCTTGCACCAGCGCATCGCCGTCGCCCTGAACGGCCTCGACGCCGAGGAAGTGGCGGTGGAATTCCTGGCGCGCCGCATGCTGCCCCGGGTGTATCAGCAATGGCCGGCGCTCACTTCATACGGGCGCGAAGAGGCCGGGGACCTGTGGCGGGCGCGCCTCAGGCCCACCGGTGAAGTCGATAGCGATGGATCCCGGGTCTTCGAACTCGACGCGCCGCCGCCGACCTCGGGTCAGTTTGCGATGGAGTTTCGGGTGCGGCCCGACCATGAACTGCAGGGCCACCCGCTGGAGTTGGGCCTGATCAAGCGCCTGTAGCGCCCTACCCGGGCGCGAAGATCACGCCGGCCAGGGGCGGCAGGCTGACCTCGATCGAATGCGGCTGTCCGTGCCAGGGCGTCGGCGAGGCGTGCAGCCCCAGGCCGTTGCCCAGATTCGCGCCGCCGTAATAGCCCGAGTCGGAATTGAAGACCTCGCCGTAGCGGCCGCCGTGCGGCACGCCGAGGCGAAAGCCGTGGCGGGGCACTGGCGTGAAATTGAGGGCGACGATCAGGTGCTGCTCATCGGCCCAGCGCGCAAAACTCAGGGTCGAGTTCGCCGCGTCGTCGGCGTCGAGCCAGCTGAAGCCGCGCTGCTCGAATTCATAGCGGTGCAGCGCGGGTCGCTGCACATACAGGCGGTTCAGATCTGCAACGGCGTGCTGCATGCCGGCGTGCTCGGCATGGCGGGCGAGCCACCAGGGCAGTTCGCTGCGAAAGTCCCATTCCCAGGGGTGCGCGAATTCACCGCCCATGAACAGGAGTTTCTTGCCGGGGAAGGTCCACATGTAGGTGTAGAGCAGCCGCAGGTTCGCCAGCTGCTGCCAGCGATCGCCGGGCATGCGCCCCAGGAGTGAGCGCTTCAGGTGCACCACTTCGTCATGTGAGAAGGGCAGCACGAAGTTCTCGCTGTAGGCGTACATCTGCCCGAAGCTGAGCTTGTTGTGGTGATGGCGGCGATACAGCGGGTCTTCCTTGAAGTAGCTCAGCGTGTCGTGCATCCAGCCCATGTTCCACTTCATGCTGAAGCCCAGTCCGCCGGCGTCGGTGGGTCGCGAGACCTGCGGCCAGTCGGTGGACTCCTCGGCGACGATCAGCGTGCCCGGGTTGCGTGAATGGGCGGTCGCGTTCAGAGAGCGCAGGAACTCGATGGCCTCGAGATTCTCACGGCCGCCGTAGCGGTTGGGTACGAAGTCACCCTGCCGGCCGAAATCCAGATACAGCATCGAGGCAACGGCATCGACGCGCAGGCCGTCGAAGTGAAATTCCTCGAGCCAGTAGCAGGCGCTCGAGAGCAGGAAGGAGCGCACTTCGTGCCGCTCGTAATTGAAGATCAGCGTGCCCCAGTCGCGGTGCTCGCCCTTGCGCGGGTCTTCGTATTCGTACAGCGCGGTGCCATCGAAGCGCGGCAGGCCGTGGGCGTCGCGCGGGAAATGCCCCGGCACCCAGTCGAGCAGCACGCCGACGCCGGCCTGGTGGCATTGATCAACGAAATAGCGCAGCTCGTCGGGCGTGCCGTGGCGGCTGGTGGGCGCAAAATACCCCGTCGTCTGATATCCCCAGGAATCGTCCAGCGGGTGCTCGGTGATCGGCAGCAGCTCGATATGCGTGAAGCCCTGCTCGCGCACGTAGGGAATGAGGGCGGCGGCCAGCTCGCGATAGCTGTAGAACCGGCCGTCCGGGTGCTGGCGCCAGGAGCCGATGTGCAGCTCGTAGATGCTTAAAGGGGAGTGCAGCCAGTCGCGCTCGCGCCGCGCCTGCAGCCAGCCCGCGTCGTTCCAGCCATAGTGGCTGTCGCAGACGATCGAGGCCGTGCCAGGGCGCAACTCGGAAGCCCGGCCGTAGGGGTCGGTCTTGAGGGCCACGGTGCCGCCGCTGCGATGCCGCAACTCGAACTTGTACAGTTCACCCGCCGCGAGGCCCGGAATGAAAATCTCCCACACGCCCGAAGAGGCGAGGCTGCGCAGCGGGTAGCGCCGGCCATCCCAGTCGCAGAATGGCCCGACGACGCTGACGCGTGCGGCATTGGGCGCCCAGACCGCAAAGCGCACGCCGCTCACGCCGTCGACCTGCATGAGCTGGGCGCCGAGGAACTGCCAGGCGCGGGCTTCGAACCCGCCACTGAAGGCTGTCAGGTCCTGCGGCCCAATGGTGGGGAAGAAGCTGTAGGGGTCGATGCGCTCCTGGGTGCCGCCGCGGCCGTCGCGCCGGCTCAGTCGGTAATGCAGGCTGAGCGAGCCCGGCGGGCCCTGCCAGCGGAAGAAATCGGAGCCCGCCACGCGCTGCATCTCATGGCGCCCGTCGATACTGACCGCCGCCGTATCAGGAAGGTGGACCAGTAGCGTGGACTGGCCGCCGCGCGCACGAGCGCCCAGCACCCCATGCGGGTCGTGGTGAGTGCCCTCGGCAATGCGCCGCAGATCCCCCGCCAGATCGTCAATCCAGTCCGCAACCGCCCTCATCGCAGGGACTATACTCGCCGTGGGGACCTTAATAGAGTAGCCACTGTGATGGCAAAGCCGACCGCCCGCACTTCCTCAGGCCGTTACGTCAGTCGCCTCACGAGCGGCGCTCTGGCGGTCATCATGGCAGGCGGGCGCGGGGAGCGCCTGCGGGACCTGACGGAGCACCGCTGCAAGCCGGCCACGCCCTTCGGCGGCAAGTTCCGCATCATCGATTTCCCCCTCTCCAACTGCGTGAATTCGGGCATCCGCCAGATATTCATCATGACGCAGTACAAGGGGCAATCGCTGATCCAGCACGTGCAGCGCGGCTGGAGTTACCTGCGGGGCGAGTTCGGAGAATTCATCGATGTGGTGCCCGCGCAGCAACAGATCGGGGAACACTGGTATCGCGGCACGGCGGACTGTGTCTACCAGAATCTCGACCTGATACGCACGCACCGGCCCAAGCACGTGCTGGTGCTGGCGGGAGATCACATCTACAAGATGGATTACGGCCCTATGGTCGCCTATCACGTGGAGAAGGGGGCCGACATCACGGTCGGCGTCGTCGAAGTGGCGCGCGAAAAGGCGCGGGAATTCGGCGTGCTGTCGGTGACCGAGTGGAACCGCGTGACGAAGTTCGCGGAGAAGCCGCAGCAGCCCGAGCCCATTCCCGGCCGCCCCGATGCCGCGCTGGCCTCGATGGGCATCTATGTCTTCAACGCCAGGCTGATGGAGAAGCTCCTGACGGAGGACGCCAACTCCGCCAGGTCAAAGCACGATTTTGGCCGCAACATCATCCCGCCGGCCATCGACAAGCTGCAGGTGTTTGCCTATCCGTTCACCGACGTGAAGACGCGCGCGCAGAGCTACTGGCGCGACGTCGGGACCGTCGATGCCTACTACGAAGCCAACATCGAGCTGGTGCACGTGGCACCGGAACTGAACCTCTACGACGAGGAGTGGCCGATCTGGACCTACCAGCTGCACGCGCCGTCGGCGAAGTTCGTGCTCGATGAAGACAGCCGGCGCGGCATGGCGATCAACTCGATTGTCTCCGGGGGCTGCATCATCTCCGGCTCGGTCGTCAACCAGTCGCTCCTGTTCTCGAACGTGAGGGTCAACGAGGGCTCGAACGTACACCGCGCGGTGGTGCTGCCCAACGTCAAGATCGGGGCCGGTTGCACGATCCGCCAGGCCATCCTCGATGAGGGCTGCGAAGTGCCGGACGGCCAGCAGATCGGCGTCAATCGTGCGGCCGACGCGGCGCGCTTCCACGTGACCGAAGGCGGCGTGGTGCTGGTGACACCGGAAATGCTACAGCGGAGCGCTGCCGGAGCGTGACCGAAGCGCGGCGCTTTCCCGTGGTGCTGCTCTGGCATATGCACCAGCCGCAGTACCGCGATCCGCTCAGCGGGGAGTTCATCCTGCCGTGGACGTACCTGCACGCGATCAAGGACTACGTCGACATGGCCGCACACCTGGAGGCCAATCCGCGTGCCCGCGCGGTGGTGAATTTCGCGCCGGTGCTGCTCGAGCAGCTCGAGGAGCTGGCCACGAGAGTCAGCGCGCACCTGCAGCGCGGGGAGAATCTTCAGGACCCGGTGCTGGCCTTGCTGTCCGAGGCGCCACTTCCGGCGGACACTGAGGCGCGGCTGGCGCTGGTGCAGGCCTGCCTGCGCGCCGAGCGCACGCAGCTCATCGGGCGCTACCCGGCCTACGTGGAGCTCGTCGCGCTCGCCGAATCAGCGGGCGCGCGCGCCAGCGCGGAGTTCGCTACGGACGAGTACCTGCGGGACCTCGGCGTCTGGTATCACATTGCCTGGCTCGGCGAGACCGTCAAACGCAGCGATCCGCGTGTCGCGGCGCTCATCGAGCGCCGGCGCGATTTTGGCCCGTCGCACCGGCGGAGCCTGCTCGAGCTGGTCGGCGAGCTGCTCGCCGGCCTGCTGGGGCGTTATCGCGCCCTGTCCGAACGCGGCCAGGTCGAATTGGCCATGTCGCCCTACGGGCACCCGATCCTGCCCCTGCTGATTGATTTTCGAGCCGCCCAGGAATCCGTCGCGGCGGCGCCCCTGCCGCATGCGCTAGCCTATCCGGGCGGTGCAGAACGCGCGGCCTGGCACTTGCAGGAGGGGGCGCGCGTGTTTCAGCGTGTCTTCGGGCATGTGCCCGCGGGGTGCTGGCCCTCGGAGGGCGCGATCAGCGCCCGGGCACTCGAACTCATCGACGGCCATGGCTTGCGCTGGGCGGCCAGCAGCGGCAACGTCCTGCGCGCCTGCCTCGAAGCCGGTGGCGCCGGGAGCGGCGAGGGCAGCGCCGCCGCGGGGCTGCACCCCTGGCGCGTGCCCGGCCAGCAACTCAGCCTGTTTTTCCGCCACGATGAACTCTCCGACCTGATCGGCTTCAGCTATTCCAGCTGGCACGGCGACGATGCCGTGCGCCACTTCGTGGGCGAGCTCGAGCGCCTCGCGCGGGAGCAGGCCGACCGGCCCGGCACGATGGTGCTGGTGGCCCTGGATGGCGAGAACGCCTGGGAACACTACCCCTTCAACGGCTACTACTTCCTCAATGGCCTGTATGCAGCGCTGGCTGACCATCCGCAACTGGAGCTCAGTACGCCCAGCGAGCTGTTGGCGCGCCAGCCGGCAATTCAGCCACTGCAGCGCGTCGTGGCCGGCAGCTGGGTGCACGGCACGCTGGCCACCTGGATCGGCGATCGCGACAAGAACGCAGGCTGGGACCTGCTGGTACAGGCGAAGGTCGCCGCGGACGAAGTGCTGGCGGGCGAGGGTGTGCTGGTGCAGGAGCGCCAATGGATCGAGCGCCAGCTCGGGCTGTGTGAGGGCTCCGACTGGTTCTGGTGGTTTGGCGATTACAACCCGTCCCAGGCCGTAAGCGAGTTCGATCGCCTCTTTCGTCATCAGCTGGCGAGTCTGTACCGGCTCCTCGGCCGCGCGCCGCCCGAGGCACTGGCCCGTGTGATCTCGGTCGGACGTGGGGCGCCCGAGGGCGGGGGAGTCATGCGGCGCGCGCAGCAATGAAGGCCCTGGCGGTGCTTGACCACCGCCGCAGCGGTGTCCTGCTTCATCCGACCGCCCTGATCGGCGAGCACGCCGAACAGGGCGCGCTCGGCAGCGTGGCACGCGCCTTCATCGACTGGATGAGCGCCGCCGGGGTGAGCGTCTGGCAGGTGCTGCCGCTGGGCCCCGTGGGACCGGATCTCTCGCCCTACTGGGTACGCTCCGATCAGGCGGGGAATCCCGCGCTCATCGATCTGCGCGAGGCGCCGGATCCGGCGCAGGCCCGCGGCGACTACGAGGATTTTTGCGGCGCCGAGCGCGCCTGGCTCGAAGACTACGTACTGTACGCGGCGCTGAGCAAGGCGCATGGCGTGAAGCCGTGGTGGACCTGGCCCGAGCCGCTGCGCGATCGGCGGCCCGAAGCCTTGGGCGACGCCGCGGCGCGGCTGGCGGTGGAGCTGGAGCAGCTGCGCATCGGGCAGTGGCGCTTTGATCGCCAGTGGGCGGCGCTGCGGGCCTACGCACGCGAGCGCGGCGTGCTGTTGTACGGTGACCTGCCGATTTATGTGGCACCTGATTCGGTGGCCACCTGGACGGAGCGCGGACAGTTCCAGCTGGCCGCCGACGGCCAGCCCACGGCACGTGCCGGCGTGCCCCCGGATTACTTCGCCGCAGATGGCCAGCTCTGGGGTAATCCACTCTATGACTGGGACCAGGCGCGGCGGGACGGCTTCGCGTTCTGGCGCGCGCGACTGGCGCATCTGCTGCGGCGCTTCGATCTCGTGCGCGTCGATCATTTCCGCGGGCTGGCCGGCTACTGGTCCGTGCCGGCCGCGGCCCCTACCGCTCGCGAGGGCGCGTGGCGGCCGGCACCCGGGACGGAATTGCTGTCGGCCCTCAGGGACGCTTTCGGTCCGCTGCCCCTCGTGGCCGAGGACCTGGGCGTCATCACCCCTGACGTGGTGGCGCTGCGGCGCAGCTTCGGCCTGCCGGGCATGCGCGTGCTGCAGTTCGCCTTCGACGGATCGGCCGACAACCCGCATCTGCCGCGCAACTACACGCCCGACACCGTCGCCTATACGGGCACCCACGACAATGACACGGCCGTGGGCTGGTACCGCTCGCTCGATCGGGCCGTCGCACGGCGGGTCGCCGCCCGACTGGGGGTCCGCAGGAACGAGGTCCCGCCGGCGATGCTGCGGGCAGTGCTGGCCTCGGTCGCTGTCCTGGCGGTCGTGCCGCTGCAGGATGTACTGGGGCTGGGCAGCGAGGCGCGCTTCAATGTGCCCGGTACAGTCGGCGGCAACTGGCACTGGCGCGTCGCCCCCGGCGCTCTGACCAGCGCTGTTGCCGGGGAGCTGCGCGCCCTGAACGAGTCGCATGGGCGCGCGCCGCCAGAGCGGGTTGCGGATCGGTAATCGGCGGGCAACCGGCTCGCAATCGGCCGG